>Ga0182739_1004702_pt1 | contig 11131 bp, 16 predicted proteins | sample eDN5th30CBELigBY_FD_128873 | JGI IMG/M metagenome (GOLD analysis project Ga0182739, IMG submission 128873) | Enriched backyard soil microbial communities from Emeryville, California, USA - eDNA 5th pass 30_C BE-Lig BY (version 2) (version 2) | ecosystem: Environmental > Terrestrial > Soil >... | reverse complement strand
GTAAGAAGACCAGTTATGTAGTAATTACTTTAAAAAAGAGTCGAATGACATGAATCCGTATATAGAAATACAAACAACAACTGAGCAGATCACCCACATAATTCCTTTATTTTGAAAAACAGCAAGTACAGTATCCAAAAGGATGCCCTCCTTATCAAGTAGGTTAGTTTCAGTATATGTCATTCGTTCATATATTGATTGCTGGATAAAGAATACTAGTGTTTATGAATGCTTGTTTGAAGTTTGAAAGCAGAGAGTAAACCTAAACTACGCAGCAAAGGAGTAAGATTAACCGAGTTATTTATGGATGGAAACCCCAGTACTGATTGAAACTCTAGATGATAAGTCTAGAACATTATGGTTAAACATTCTAATACATCCATGTGAGACATTCTTACCGATTGAAGCTGGGGTATTTGTTCCGTGTATACCGTAGTGGGGCTTTGACAATCCTATCCAAAGCATTCCAAATGGTCCGTCGGGATTAGGCTGTTTATTGATAATGGTGTATGTCCCAGAAGGTGTTAATGACAATATTTTTCCAACTGCAATTGGGGGGAGTTTTTATAAGCCTGTTTCCATCAAAAAATTTTAATTGATGTCGTAATGTTGATACGTCGATCCATCTCTCCATGAAGTTCAACCCCGTTTTTTAAATAATGTATGAAGTAATTAAGGCGTTAAGGCATTTATTAATTAACAGGGATTGAGTGAGCAGTTAATGGGAAAAGAAAGCAACTTAATGAACAGTATGAAGAGAATGCGCAACAAAAGAGCAAGGCTCACTGGTGTTAATCTCGATGACTAAACGCCTTGCTCTGTATTATTATATGTATTTTGGATTCACTTGATACAGGGTGAAATGAAGAGGTTCGTAAAGCGCTTTTAAAAGTGTTATCAGTTTGATTTAATTTTCTGGTATTCGTTCAGTAAAATATCTAACTTTTGACTGTACTTAATTGTATCAGAATGCGTAAGTCCTTTTGATATTCCAATAGTAATCATATGAGTTCTCAAATAACAAATGGAGGTTTCCAGATGCTTAAGAGATAAAGTTTTTGTATTCATGACTTACCTCCTGCTGACTTGTAATTAAAGACCAAAATTAAATAAATATTTAACATTATAAACTAATTATTACAAAAATGTAATGATACGATGAAAAAATTTTAGGGTGTTTACCTATGGAAGTGAATGTTAATTAATAATCTTTAATATAGAAAACAATCGTGTTGCGATGATTGTTTTCTTTTTACTCATTGAGACAGTCGGTTCCCTTCAAAACCGGCTGTCTTTTTTATTACATTATGAACTGAGGTGCCCCAAACTAATCGGGTCTATTTTTATGTAAAGCAGGTGTGCGAATGGAGAATTTTTTAAAAGTTACAATTGGTGGTTTTATTGGATAGCTAGTCGTTGGCTGGTCTGTCTAGTGTTAGGTCATCAAGACTTGGAACATGCTGTTCTAAATAATTGTATAAAAACTGTTCAAGTTGTTATAATAGTGAAGCTTCTTTCTAGCGACGGATGCGACCCCTTCTCCATAATAGGAGAGGGGATTTTTAGTTTTTTATAAGAAGTAACATAAAAATAAATTGTGTCATTAACCTATATGGAACATAGAATAAATTAACCCATTTAAGTACCTCCTTAAAACAAATAAGGAGTGATAGTATGTCTGGCGTTCGTAGAGATGATTGTTGTGATGGATTTGACAGAGGTTGTGGATTTGGTGGTGGATTTGCCTTTTTAGTTGTATTGTTTATTCTCTTAATTATCGTTGGAGCTAGTTTCTGCGGTGGATTTGGTGGCGGATATGCTGCTCCAGCCTATGGATATGGCGCATACTGTTAAACATGAAAAGCTGCCCTTTTGGGCGGTTTTTTTATGTTTAAAGTCTTATTTTAGTTTAATAAAAAATATGGATAAAAATAGCATGAAAAGTTGTTGCCTTTTATGCTCATTTTTATACGAGTGATGTATAGGATAAGTAAGAATCTTTCATTAATTGTGTACTAAAGGTATGGGATCATACTGATGCGTTTGAACTGAGTTATAGCATAGAAACAGCTATTATGAGCACGATAATGAAAGAGCATTTTAAGAAATAAATAATAATTATTGGAGGCTTTTGTTTTATGACACAACTAAATCAACAGTTGTTATTGCCAGAAGTGGCTCAATCTGTTCAACAAGCTGTGAAACAAGCACAATCTAGTACAAGCGAACAGCAAATGCAACAAGCACAACAAGCTGTCCAACAAGCGCATCAACAATTACAAAGTATTCAACCTTCTACTCTTCAGGAACAACAACAATTGGAACAATTGCAGCAAGATGTCCAAAAGGCCTATCAAAAGTTGCAACTAGAAAGTCAGCAATTACTTCAAGCACAGCAATTGGTACAAACTGAAAATCAGCACTTACAGCAAGCGCAGCAACAACTTAAAAAAGAACAACAAGATGTTCAACAGGCACAGCAAGAATTTCAACAGGCGCAAGCTATTGCAACGGCATATCAAAATAGCCATCAACAGTAAAATGAATGTTTTGAGGGATAAAAAGAGTGAACATTTAATGTATTAAATGCTCGCTCTTTTGTTTTGCCTATTAGGTAAAAGAGCATGCGCAGAAAATCAAACATGTAATAGTCGATGATAAGAAGGATGGTGAATGAGACGGATTTCTTGAAAGAGGATTGTTAAATGGTACTGTGGACAACAGGCCAATTTTGGACTTATTTGCTTGGCTTCATAAAATGAGAGAGAAAGTACAGAGGGAATATTAGGACTAGCTAAGAAAGAGGTTAATTTTTTTGTACTAAGGCTCATATATGTCTTTTAAGTATTGTGAAATTATTGATATTATGACGTAATTTACTTGTCGACAAAAATCGACAAAAAATTTATAATAAGTAGAGTAATAATGCTATTACTTTAATTGCTTTCTTTTTTTTCATAAACGGTCAGTTTCTTTTTAATACTGGCCGTCTTTTTTAGGAAATATCCTCAAGGAGTTTTTTATATGAAACAAATAGACATTGATAAATTATTGGAGGATACAGGTAATGCAGTCGGTGAGACTTGTTTTGTAAATCAAGAAAGAGTAGATATCGATCAACTGCTTGAGCAAACAACAGATTTGTAAGAAGCTTAGAAGTCTGTCAATAATTAGATTCAATGACGAAAAACACCTAAATGAGGTGTCTTTTTTTATACTTTTTTAAGTTTGTATGGAATGATGATAATCTTCATTACCAATTATATGTTTGTAAATGATTCGTGTTATGTTAACGGGGGTTATTGATGTATTTCTACATAGAAGCCTGTATTATTCGAACTGTTAAAGCTTTAAGCGCTAGAGGTTTTTTATCTTTTACGGAATCCATTGACATATGCTCTTCAATAGATTTTGATGTAATTATGTATTAAATGGAGGAGGAACAAACAATGTCTGAAAAACATCAGCATGCTTTGTATATAGTAGATTTTGTCACAACGGGATTTAACACTACTTTTGTGAAAATAAAGGGGTATGATGCCATTTTAGAGAGAGAATTTGAAGGAGAAGTTAAATTTTTGGATAATAGGCTGTTTGGAGATATCATTCATCCTGAAAGGTCTTTATTATCTCCTGAATGTAGGCAATATGTTCAAGAGCGCTTATTGAACAAATATCATGCAGGGGAATTTAATTAAAGCAGAATAATAATACGTAACAGCTCAACATCATTGAGCGATAGGAAGATAAGTTGGATAATAGAGATGTAGTTAATAAGAAAGAGGGCTGCTTTAGAAAAGGCTATATTATATAACGAGCGTCTCGTTAATTCTTTTATGTAAGGGCTTTGTTAATGAATATTGTTGATTTATACGATTTTTAACAAAGCCTATTTCATATAACCTTAGCTAAAGCGGTGTTAGTGAACTATAAGTAATTAATTATTGTTAATTTCCCTCAAAGCTTGTAATACGCCTATTGCATATACTAAGGAGATTGCTAAAGGTACAAGGGTAAACGCGTGATTAATAAAGAATCCGCCAATAATAAAAGAAGACAGACAAACACCTAAAGTGACGAATAGATAAGCTTTACTTTTATAAATCCATACATAACCAAGAAAATGAGACCCCCCTAATAATCCAATAGTAAAAGGAAGGTATTCTGGAATGTGCTGATAGACAATAATAAATACCGGAATATAAAAGGCTTGAGAAGCAGCGATTATTCCCCCTAATTTACCTAAAGGATTAGTATTTGTTAGCAGGTTAATACCAAGAAGTTTACTAAGTACGAGGCCTAAAGGGAAGATGATGCCTAATCCGAATATCCAAATTAAATATACGATGTTCATAGGAAATAGAAAAGGTAAAAAGGTGAAAAGAAAGAAAACAATAGATCCAGATAAAAGGATTGGATACCCTTTTTTAGCGGAAACAATAATGTCTGTGTGTAATGTTTCTAATGATTGATTCAATTAATTCCCCCCCTTAAATTAGTTATTTATTCTTATAACCTAATATATATCTTCAACTTGTTAAGTAGACATAAGAATGTTTATCTGTTGATTTTAGGCTCCGACTAGATGGGGTTAGGTCAGAAATTTAATTTGGGTGTATATAATTATAGAGGGATGGTGGCAAATAGGGCTAAGAATCATATCACCTTTTTTTCATAATGTGCATAAAATAATGGTGCAGAACAAGTAAGTTGATTACGTCCTTTAAAATGGACAAGTATGATATCATTGCTAGTCTGACATCGCTTATTTAAGGGGAGAATGTAATGGTTAAAGACCTCTTAACGTTACTGGCCGGTTTTTTATCAGCTTTATTATTTTTCCTAAGTACGATTGGGATTAAATTGGACTGGTTTACTGAAGATAGTATTAGTGCATTTATTTGGCTGCTATCTGCGTTTATCACATTGGTTGTTAATATGTATGCGGTATATAAAAACACATATGTGTTGACGAAAAAAGCAAGAATTCAAAAAGAAGAATTAGAGAAGAGAGGGTTAAAATAAAAAAAGCGCGAGTTGCGCTTTTATTGAATATGACGATATAATCCGATGACTTTTCCAAGAATAGTTACATCATGTAAAAGAATTGGTTCCATAGTGGAATTCTCAGGTTGCAATCGGATGTAGCTTTCCTCTTTAAAAAATCGCTTTACCGTAGCTTCATTTTCCTCTGTCATGGCTACGACAATATCCCCATTATTAGCTGTTTTTTGCTGTTTAACAATCACATAATCTCCGTCGAGAATACCTGCTTCAATCATGCTTTCACCCATAATTTCTAACATAAACACTTGTTCATCATGAGGAGCCATATTCGTTGGCAGAGGAAAATATTCTTCAATATTTTCGATTGCGGTAATAGGCAGGCCAGCTGTAACCTTTCCAAGAAGTGGAACATTAATAACGTTGCTTTGTGGAATTTGACTGTCTTTATCCAAATCAAGAATTTCAATAGCTCGTGGTTTTGTAGCATCACGTCTAATTAATCCTTTACTTTCTAAGCGTGATAAATGTCCGTGCACGGTTGAACTAGAAGCAAGACCCACTGCTTCGCCGATTTCTCTTACAGATGGTGGATATCCCTTTTTTTGAACTTCTTCTTTTATAAAATTAAGAATATCTTGTTGACGTTTGGATAGCTTTGTCATTTGAAACACCTCTTCTCCTCATCTTTTTTCTATAGTATACCATGATGTGTTATAGGGTACAAACATAAGTTCTAGATTAAATATTGACAGGAATATTTGTTCGCTTTATAATTCGAATTAACAGAACAAACATTCGTGGCGGAGGGGTTTTCATTGAAGGCTTTTTATAAAAAGTATTTTTATACTATCGTGGTAGCAGGTGCTGTGTTTCTCTTATCGATCTTATTTTCTCTTACAATTCAAGAAGACTCTTCAGCACATTTCCAGTCCATTCTCATAGAGGAAGGCGATACATTATGGAGCATTGCTAATCGGTATGAAGAAAGTCATTTGACAAAAGCTGAATTCATTGATTGGATAGAAGAATATAATGAAGTACGTGCAGATGCTTTGCAGCCAGGTGAAACAATCATCATCCCTGTTACTCAGGATGAGCATATTCAAAGTATGGCAAGTGCTGAATAAAGGTAGGTAAGTTATGAAAGCAGTCATTTATTGTCGAGTCAGTACGGAAAAAGAATCTCAAACAACCTCTTTAACTAGACAAGAAGAAGAGCTTATCAAGTTAGCGAACAAACTAAGTATGGAAGTTGTTCATATTGTGAAAGAGCAAGCTAGTGGATATGAGCTGAATCGTGATGGCATTTTTCAAATGCTAGAATGGTTTAAAAACCAAGAAGCAGATACTTTACTTATTCAAGATGAGACAAGATTAGGAAGAGGAAATGCAAAAATCGCTCTTTTTCATCTTATTTTAAAGGAAGGTATTAAGATTTATACGTTAACACATGATGGTGAAATGGAATTGTCAGATGCAGATGCTATGGTCATTCAAATCGTAGGCATTGTAGAAGAGTATCAAAGAAAATTACATAATTTAAAAATTAAGCGTGGTATGATTCGAGCGGTCGAGAATGGGTATCGTCCGCAAAAAAACCTTTCAAATAGAGGGCAGGCTGGCGGAAGAGATCGTAAAGAAGTTCCGATTGAAGAGATTGTTCGATTGCGGGCCAACGGACTTACCTTTGCTGATATTGCGGCAACATTAAGAGGGTTTGGCTATAACGTGTCAAAAGCAACCGTTCATCGACGTTTTCTTGAATACGCACAAACAAGTGAGGACAATGAATCAGAGAACTTGTAATTTTGCTTCTTTTTTAATACGATGTGAGTATCTGTTATATATAGAAGGAGCGAGAGCATGTTATCAAAAGAAAAATTAGCTCGTATTAATGAGCTATCTAAAAAATCTAAAGAAGTCGGCTTAACAATGGAAGAAGCAAAGGAGCAAACGATGCTCCGGAGTGAATATTTAGAGACGTTTCGACAATCTATGTCTAATACGTTGGAGCATATGACTGTTATTGATCCAGAAGGGAAAGACGTAACTCCACAAAAAATTAAAGATATTAAAGCAAAAAGAAGGTTACATTAAGTGAAAGAGAAAAAAGAATACACACTAGTTGTATTCTTTTTTTATGTAAAGTTCTCATGATTTTAGTTGTTATATTGGGAATGTCACTATAATATAAAGAAGTACATATAAGGAAAGGAAGTTTTAAAAATGTCAGAAAAAATCGATGCATTAGCCATCAATACGATTCGAACATTGTCGATTGATGCAATTGAAAAAGCTAATTCAGGTCATCCTGGTATGCCAATGGGAGCAGCGCCAATGGCGTATACATTATGGACTCAATTTATGAACCATAACCCAAAAAATCCAAACTGGTTTAACCGAGACCGCTTTGTACTTTCAGCAGGTCATGGTTCTATGCTTTTATATAGCTTACTTCATTTATCTGGATATGATCTATCATTAGATGATTTAAAGAATTTCCGTCAATGGGGAAGTAAAACACCAGGACATCCGGAATACGGTCATACAGCTGGAGTAGATGCGACAACAGGTCCACTTGGACAAGGGATTGCGATGGCAGTTGGGATGGCAATGGCAGAACGTCATTTAGCTGAAACGTATAACCAAGGTGACTATAATGTAGTTGACCATTTTACATATAGTATTTGTGGCGATGGTGATTTAATGGAAGGTGTTTCAGCAGAAGCGGCTTCACTAGCTGGTCACTTAAAATTAGGTCGCTTAGTCGTGTTATATGATTCAAACGATATTTCATTAGATGGTGATTTAGATAAATCATTTAGTGAAAGTGTAGCGAAGCGTTTCGATGCATATGGTTGGCAGTATTTACGTGTCGAAGATGGCAATGATTTAGGTGAAATTGCGAAAGCGATTGAAGAAGCGAAAGCGGATGAGAATCGTCCGACATTAATTGAAGTAAAAACAGTTATCGGATATGGTTCACCAAACCGTTCTGGTAAATCATCTGTTCATGGTGCTCCACTAGGTGCAGATGAATTAAAATTAACAAAAGATGCTTACAAATGGACGTTTGAAAAAGATTTCCACGTTCCTAATGAAGTGTACAGCCACTTTACAGAAACATGTGTACAAGCAGGAAGTCAAAAAGAGCAAGCGTGGACAGACTTATTTGCAAATTATAAAGAAGCCTACCCAGAACTTGCTAGTCAATTAGAAGCTGCTATTAAAGGTGAGCTGCCTGCAGATTGGGATCAAAACATTCCTGTATATGAGGAAGGGAAATCATTAGCAACACGTGCATCAAGTGGTGAAGTGTTGAATGCAATTGCCAAAAACGTGCCAAGCTTTATCGGTGGTTCAGCGGATTTAGCTGGTTCTAACAACACGACGATTAAAGGAGAAGCAGATCTTGTCCCTGGTGAATATAGCGGTCGTAATATCTGGTTCGGTGTCCGTGAATTCGCAATGGGTGCTGCTTTAAATGGAATGGCGTTACATGGCGGTGTGAAAGTATTTGGAGGAACATTCTTCGTATTCTCGGATTACTTACGTCCAGCAATTCGTTTAGCTGCTTTAATGAAGCTTCCAGTCACATACGTGTTTACTCATGATAGTATTGCAGTAGGAGAAGATGGTCCTACTCATGAACCAATCGAACAACTAGCTTCTTTACGTGCGATGCCAAACCTAGGTGTGATTCGTCCAGCTGATGGAAATGAAACAGCGGCAGCATGGAAGCTAGCTCTTGAATCAGAAGATAAACCGACAGCTCTTGTATTAACTCGTCAAGGCCTGCCAACGTTGAAAAATACAGCTGAACTAGCTTTAGAAGGTGTATCTAAAGGGGCTTACATCGTGTCTCCAGCGACAAAACAAGAAGCTGATGCATTATTACTTGCAACTGGTTCTGAAGTGAGCTTAGCTGTGGAAGCACAACAAGCTTTAGCATCAGAAGGTATTGATGTTGCCGTTGTCAGCATGCCATCTTGGGATCGTTTTGAAGCTCAAACGAAAGAATACAAACAAAGTGTTTTAAATCCTTCTATTAAAAAGCGTCTAGCGTTAGAAGTAGCTTCACCATTTGGTTGGGACCGCTACACAGGCGATGAAGGTGATATTTTAGCAATTAATCACTTCGGAGCATCTGCACCAGGCGGAAGAATTATGAAAGAATTTGGTTTTACAGTTGAAAATATCGTTTCTCGAGTTAAAACGTTAATTCAACAATAATAGAAGTCAAACTGACATCGCATTTTGTGATGTCAGTTTTTTTTATAGTCAAAAAGTATGAAAGTAAGTGAAGTTTTGGAATGCTTTTTGAACTAACTAGATTTCTTTCGACAAAAGTTCTGATTTTTTTTTTCAATAAACAACATATCTTTTTAAGTGTATCCTATATAATGGAAGTGACTTTTAATATGGTAAATAAATCTATTTTTAGATGGATATAAAAATATGATTTTTTCTATGATGTGTTATTAAAAATTAAGTGTGAGGAGGCGTTGGCTGAATGAGAACCTATCGAGTCTATTTAATAGAAGAGGAAGTTGCTCAGCTTTATTTTGGAAGAGAAAGGTCACTTTTCAATTTATTTTTGGAATATGTTCAGACAACGGGATCTTTACGAGATATTTTACACAAGCAAATTGAATATGTAACGAAAATAATTCCAAATGAGCAAGTGAAGAAAGTAATTGAACAACAAAAGAAGCAGAATTTTTGCTATCAAAATGGGGGATATTATTTAGAAAAGAATAATGGCAGGAGTTGTGCGACATTATGGATTCATCGAGATTTTGTGGAGATTCAGTCGAGCGGAGACTATGTAGCAGAAACGGCCTTTTTTGAATGCATTCGTAAATGTGGGCCTAGCTTCTTGGCTATTGATTTCGATCATGAGCGTTTTGGCTGGCTCAAGCCGATTAAGGAAAGAAAATTTGTCTAAATAGAGGACTTTTCGGCAGGGAATATTGTATAATAACCTTTGGTCTAGTACACTGATGTTAGACAACAAGAAGGAGGAAATAGTATGTGGTTATACATTCTAGTTGGCTTTCTAGCATTACTTGCTGGTATTGCTCTAGGATTTTTCATCGCTCGTAAGTACATGATGGACTATTTGAAGAAAAATCCGCCAATTAATGAACAAATGTTAAAAATGATGATGATGCAAATGGGACAAAAACCATCGCAAAAGAAAATTAATCAAATGATGCAAGCAATGAATAAACAACAAGGTAAATAAAACCTTGCTACATAAGGTTTTTAGCATTCTTTGATTGATAAAATAGGATGATTATGGGTAAATTTTTCTCTATTTGGTTAAGTTTTCATCGCCATTATACGTACATGTTGGTTAATCATTCTAATAATTGATATAAGACCACTTTTTTTGTTGAAAGATTAAGCAGAAAGGTGGTCTTTTTCGTGTTGTTGGAAGATGTAATTGATGAGTATTTATATCATTGTAGGGCTAAAGGGTATACAAATAAAACCATGATAAACAAACGCCAAGAATTAAAGCAGGTGAAGATATTTCTAAAAGAGAAACGTGGTATCACAGAATTAGAATCGGCGACGGTACATGATTTAAAAGCATATGTAAGAGGGCAGCAAAAGTCTGGACTTAAGCCACAAAGTGTTACATCAATGGCAAAAATGGTTAAAGCGTTCTTTAATTGGTGTGTCAAGGAAGAGTATTTAATAGAAAGCCCGATGACTAAGGTTGAGTTACCTAGAGTGCCTAAGCTTGTGTTGAATGGATTCATGATAGAAGAAGTTACAGCCATGATTAATTCTTTCACATATGAAGACTATATTAGTACTCGTAACAAAGCTATGATTGCTATGATGGTGGATACAGGTATACGGTCAATAGAATTGTTGGGTATCACAATGGATAATGTAGGAGAATTAAAAATACTCGTCAACGGGAAAGGGAATAAAGAGAGGATTGTCTTTATCTCACCAGCATTAAAAAAATACTTATTAAATATGAACGGATGAGAAAAGAGCATCTCAGAAATAAAGTTACAAGCAGCCACTATTTTTTATCTTACAAAGGTGCGAAGCTTTCCCATGTAGGATTATGGAATATGGTGAGGGATGCAGGTAGAAAAAT
>Ga0182739_1004699_pt1 | contig 11141 bp, 9 predicted proteins | sample eDN5th30CBELigBY_FD_128873 | JGI IMG/M metagenome (GOLD analysis project Ga0182739, IMG submission 128873) | Enriched backyard soil microbial communities from Emeryville, California, USA - eDNA 5th pass 30_C BE-Lig BY (version 2) (version 2) | ecosystem: Environmental > Terrestrial > Soil >... | reverse complement strand
TCGATCATGGGAACCCCCAGCGAGCAGGCACGGACCATGGCCGGCCTGAAACACGCCACCGGGTTCTTCCAGTCGCGCGTCGCGGCCCGGCTGCAAACTCGGTTCACGCCGACCCTCAACTTCAAGCTCGATCAGAGCATCAAGAAGTCCATCGAGATCTCGCGTCTGATCGATGACGCGCTCGCCTCGGACCGTCGGCCCGAAGAAACCGATCCACCTGAAACGGACGAACCCGAAGGGGATTCGCCCCCCGAACGCCCCTGATCGGAGCCGGCGGGGAGCGCTCCGGCTCGAACCGAGCCGGCTCATCCCGTCCGCGTCCGCAACACCCGTTTTCCCACACCTTTCATCGCGCCCTAAACGTACGCCATGGCCACACAAAGCAAAGCGCAGTTCCTGACCGACGTTCACACGCTTCTGAAGAAGCGCTACAAGCCGAAAGCCGAGCGCGCGACGGCCCGGCTCACGGTTCTCGAAGCGGTCGTGTTCGGGATCTGTCACGAAGACGCCTCGCGCGAGCTGGCGAACCAAGCGCTGACCCGCTTCAAAGAAAACTTCTTCGACTGGAACGAGGTTCGCGTCAGCTCCCTGGAAGAGATCCAGGAGGCCCTGGTGGGCCTGCCCAAGGCCGATGATCGGGCGTTCCGCATCCGTCGCTTCCTCCGCCAGCTCTTCGAGAAGACCTACGGCTTCACCCTCGAAGCCCTGGCCAAGAAGCCGCTCAAGGAATCGGTCAAGGTCCTTCAGGAATACGAAGCGCTCCACTCGGACTACTTGCTGGCGACGGTGACCCAGCTCGCTCTCGGCGGGCACGCGATCCCGGTCGACGAGTCGGCCCGCCGCGCCCTGGAACGGCTCGGGGTGGCAGATCCCGACACCGACATCGCCACGCTTCGCGGCATCCTGGAACGGGCCGTCCCCAAGAACCGCGGGGCCGAGTTCGCCGACCTGATCGAGGACCTCGCCCAAGACACCTGTGTGGAAGGGATCCCCGACTGCCCCCGCTGCGAGCTCCGCAAAGTCTGCCCGTATCCCCAATCCCACAAGGACGAAGGGCACGCTCCCAAGTCCACCGCAGCCTCGCCCTCGGCCAAGGCCGAGACCAAGACCGCCAAGTCCGCCACGCCCAAAACCCCGGCGCCGGCGCCAGCGCCTGAACCGGCTGAGGCGGACGGCACCGAGGCCAAGCCTGCCAAGGGGAAGGGTGGGCGATCCAAATAACTTGGGCCGACTCATCTGTCTTTGTTGAGCCCCGAAGGGGCCTCGGCCCGAAGCCAAGCCCGGGCCGCCGCCGCAGCGGTGCCGGTCTCTTCTCGGCCCTCGGCGAAACGGTTCGCCACAACCGCGAAAGGCTTCGGGACTTGGCAGCGATCGCGGGCCCGTGATAACATAACTGCCGTAGGGAGCGGGTGTAGGGGAACGCGTGGCCGGGGAAACCCGAGAGATCTCGGCCCCGCTCTTACCCCGCACCGAACGGGAAGCAAGGGGCTTCCCTAGCGCCGGAAGTGAGGCGGAGGAGGCGTCAATATGCCCGGGTCGATCCGTCCGCGAGTCCTAGGCCTGTCCTGTTTGGTCCTTGCCACAGGCTTCGTCGCCTCTGCCGCCTGGGCCGACCCTCCTCCAGCACCCGCGACGCCAACGGCCACCGCCAACGCCGCGGTCACACCAGCGGCTCCGGCCCAGGCCCCTGCCAATAGCCCCCCCAAGGGGACCGCTCTTTACGCGCTCCCAGGGGAAGATCCCCCGGACGCGTTCGTTCCGCTCCATCCCCGGACCGTCGAGGATCAGCGGCAGGTCGAGGCGCTCCGCGACTACAGCACCGCCCGAGCGCTCGAAGATCGTCGCGCCTGGGGCGATGCGATCGCCCTACTCGAAGAGGCGCTGAAGCTCGAACCCGATTCGGTCCCGATCCTGCGCCGGCTCAGCCGGCTCTGTTTCTTATTCAAGCGTACCGACCAGGCTCTGGCCTACAGCCGTCGCGTGCTCGAGGCCGAACCGGGCGATACCGACACGATCAGCCGGCTCATGGCCCACTATCTCCGAAACGGCGACCTGGCCAGCGCCGAGTCGATGCTGAAAGAGGTGCTGGGCAACTCCAAGCTCAAACCCCACGAGCCCGGTCGGCTCCTCGCGGAGTTCGAGCTCGGCAAGCTGGAGGCCAAGCTGGGCCGGATCCCTTCGGCGGCCGACGCTTTCGCGAAGCTCCTCGACGACCTCGACGAGAAAGACGCGAATCGCCTGTCGCTCCGTGAACAGCTCATGATTTTGGGAGAAGAGCCAGCCGAGGCCTATCTCGAGTTCGGTAAGGTGTTCGACGCCGCCAAGCGCCCCGAACTGGCCATTCGCGCCTACCAACGGGGCCTGGTCTACGACGAAGACCACCCGCTGATCCCACTTCAGCTCTCCCAGACTCTCATCGAGGCCGGCAAGGCGGACGAAGCCCTCAAGCTGGTCGAACGATTCATCAAGCGACAGCCGCAAGGCGGCGAAGGCTACGAGCTGCTCGCCAAGGCATTGACCAAGCTGAATCGCGAGGAGGAGATCACCCCGCGGCTGGAAGAGGCTGCACGGCTCGACTCCAAGAACCTCGCTCTTCAGTACGCACTCGCCGACCGCTACCGCGAGGTGGGCCAGGGCGACCGGGCCGAGGCCCTGTACAAGTCGCTCCTTGAGGCCCAACCGACCCCGCAGGGCTATCGTGCCCTGGCGACGTCGCTCTTGAAGCGCAAAAAGGCCCCAGAGCTGCTAAAGGTGTTCACCGAGGCCCGCAAGAAGGACGCAAACTTCGAGGCGGTCACGCCGCAGCTCAAGGCGGTCGTGGCCGACCCGTCGTTTGCCGGCGAGGTTCTCGACGCCGGCAACAAGCTTCTCTCCGCCGAGCCCGCCGGTATTGATCGATCGGCCATCGAAATCCTCGCGTTCATCGCCACGGAGTCGAACCAGCTCGAGAAGTTCGTCCCCGTGATTCGCCTGACGCTCAAGCAAGACCCGAGTCCCCAGCTCTACCGAGAGCTGGCCCATGCCCTCGAGGGGCTCCGTAAGTATGCCGAGGTGGGCGAGACGATCGAGCAAATGATGGCCAAGTTCCCGGCCGAACGAAACGCCAGGACTCTGACCCAGCTCGGCGAGTATCGGCGACGCGCCGAGAACTATGAGGGAGCGGTCGAGAGCTTGCGCGAAGCGCTGGTGCTGGAGCCGGCGAACCCCGAGGCCCAGTTCGTCCTGGGTTGGTCGTTGAGCATGCTTGGCAAGCTCGACGAGGCGATCGACCTGTTCAAGGGGGTGCTCAAGAACGACCCGGCCAACGTCCCCTTCAACCGGCTCTATGGCTCCATCTTGCTCCAACACGGCAAGAACGACGAGGCGATCGCTCTCTACAAGGAGCTGCTCGAACGGTATCCCAACAACGAGGAGGTCGTCGAGATCGCACGTTCGGGGCTCTCGGTCGCCTACGTGAACCAGGGGGACTTTGCCAAGGGTGAAGCTGAGCTCGAGATCCTCTACCAGCGCAACCCGGAAGACCCCGGGGTCAACAACGACCTGGGTTACCTCTACGCCGAACAGGGCAAGAAGCTGGAGCAGGCGGAATCGATGATTCGCAAGGCGCTCCAGGAGAAGCCCGATGAAAGCGCCTATCTCGATAGCCTGGGCTGGGTGCTCTACAAGCAGGGCCGGGCCAAGGAAGCGCTGGAGCCGTTGGAGAAGGCGGTCAAAGACCTCAATACTGGGGGAGACGCCACCATCTACGAGCACCTCGGCGACGTCTACTTCCGGCTCCACGAAAACGCCAAGGCCAAGTCGGCCTGGGAACACGCCGAGAAATCCGCCACCAAGGCGATCCCAACCGACAAGCGGCTGCCGGAGATTCGCAAGAAGCTCGAGTCTCTGAACAAGCTGGCGCCGGCGCCCAACCCAGCCTCGAGCGAGAACCCGTAGTCCGTCGCCTCGGGACCGTTGTTGTCATCAGCCCCTCCGGAGCTCCGAGCGAACATCGCTCGGAGCCGCAAATAACTTGTTTTTGATGGTTCGGGCGTATGCGAGACACCTGTTCCGTCGCATGACAGGATCGTTTTTTCTTCGCGGGGTTTTCAAGGAACATGGCAGGCCATTCCCATTCGGCGAACATCGCCCACCGCAAAGGGACCGTCGACGCCAAGCGCGGCAAGCTCTTCAGCAAACTCTGTCGCGCCATCTTCGTCGCGGCGCGCAACGGCGGTGGCGACCCCGCCTCCAACCTGAAGCTACGCTACGCGATCGACAAGGCACGCTCGTATAGCTGCCCGAAAGACAATATCGAGCGATCGATCAAGAAAGGGACGGGCGAGCTCGGCGCCGAGAGCTACGAAGAAATCACCTACGAGGGGTACGGACCCGGTGGCGTGGCGGTCATGTGCGAGGCGCTGACGGACAATCGGAACCGAACCGCCGGCGAGCTCCGCAAGATCTTCGAGGTCTGCGGCGGCAACCTGGGAGCCACTGGCTGCGTGAATTACCTCTTCAGCTACAAGGGCCTGTTCGTCATCGACGCCAAGACGATCGCCGAAGACAAGCTGATGGAGGTTGTGCTGGAAGCCGGGGCCGACGACCTTCAGCGCGTCGACGAGTACTTCGAGGTGACCTGCGACCCCAAGGCCTTCGAAGCCGTTCGCCAGGCGCTCGAGGAGCACAAGATCGCGACCGAGAGCGCCGAGACCAGCTACATCCCGAACACCTCGGTCGACCTCGACGTCGAGAACGGCAAGCGGATGCTTAGGCTTCGCGACTCCCTCGACGAGAACGACGACATCCAAAACGTCTACGCCAACGATAACATCCCAGAAGCCGCGATGGCCTGAGCCAAGTGTGCTCGACCACCCCTCGTAGCGGTCGGCCCTCTGCTCAGCGAGTCTCCTCTCCTCCGTAGGGTAGGCTTCAGCCTGCCACGGTTCGGCCCAGACAAGAACGGGCCGAAACCTGCCCAGCGGAGTGGCCATCGACCGGAATACGGCTCCCAGCAGCCGCAAATTCCACGACCGTTTTCAAATGGGGCCGGGTGCCGGCGGCAGCCCGCAATCCAGACTGTCTCCGTATGAACGTGTGCCAACCGCTGTCGTGAAACGAAGCGCTGATCTTTTGGTTCTCTTCTCGATAGGAAGTTCGATGTCGTCGACCCCCTTCGTCAAGTCCGAGCGGCTCCAGAAGCTCCCCCCCTACCTGTTCGCCGAGATCGACAAGAAGAAGAAGGCCGCCCTGGCCGCAGGCCGGGACGTGATCAACCTGGGGGTCGGCGACCCTGATCGCCCCACTCCGCCGTCGATCATCAAGAGCCTCCAGCACCACGTTGAGAACCCGGCGTTTCACCAGTACGCCCTCGACCAGGGGGCCCCTGAGCTCCGGCAGTCGATCGCCCGGTTCTGCAAGGCCCGCTACGGCCTCGACCTCGACCCGAACAGCGAGATCCTGCCGCTGATCGGCTCCAAGGAAGGGATCGCCCACTTCCCCCTGGCCGTCCTGAACCCGGGCGACATCAGCCTCGTCCCCGACCCCTGCTACCCGGTTTACCGGTCGAGCAGCATGTTCGCCGGCGCCGACGTCTACACCATGCCCCTGGAGCCGTCGCTCGGGTTCCGGCCCGACCTCGACTCGATCCCGGCCGACGTCTACAACCGCGCCCGCCTGATGTTCCTGAACTACCCGAACAACCCGACCGGGGGCACGGCCGACCTGCCGTTCTTCGAGAAGGTGGTCGGGCTGGCCAACTCGCACAACCTGGTGATCGCCCAGGACGCGGCCTACAACGAGATGTACTTCGACAAGGCCGCCCCCAGCCTCCTCCAGGTCCCCGGCGCAAAAGACGTCGCCATCGAGTTCCACAGCCTGTCGAAGACCTTCAACATGACCGGCTGGCGTGTTGGATTCGCCATCGGCGGCGCCCCCTTGATCGCGGCCCTCGGCCAGGTCAAAGCCAATTGTGACTCGGGCATCTTCACCGCCATCCAGTTCGCCGGCAAGACGGCCCTCGACGAGTACGAGACCCTCACCCCGCCGATCCGGGCTCTCTACAAAGAGCGCCGCGACGCGTTCGTCTCGAGTCTCAAGAAGATCGGCTGGGACGTGCCCACCCCCGAAGCCACCTTCTACGTCTGGATCCCCTGCCCCGCCGGCTACACCTCAACCGAGCTCTGCGGTCGCTTGCTCGATGAAGCCGATGTGGTGACCACCCCGGGCCTGGGCTTCGGCCACACCGCCGACAACTACATCCGGGCCGCCCTTACCGTCGAAACCCCGCGCCTGGTCGAGGCCGTGGAACGGATCGGCAAGCTCAAGCTCTGACCCGATCGCTCGGGGTCAGACAAGCCATCGGCGGTCTTCCATTGCATTGGGCACCGCCGAAGGAGAACATCGGGTCGCGGTGACTCATTGGAGTGGATCGCGTTGGGGTGGCTGGGGGCTCGTCTTCGAGACCCCGGCGCCCAGGCCCTCGACCCAGTGTCTCGATGACGAGCCCCATCCTCCCGATGAACCAGAGAACTCGAAAAGGACCGTGTCCAACGGCATGGGCCCTTGGGCCATACTCCTTTCCCACGGGCGCGGCCGATCGGAAGCCGCGACCACCCTCCTCGGCCCCAAGGTGAAGCTCTCTAACCTCCCGTGCCATGACAACGGAAACGACGGCCCTGATCGCTCTGGGAAGCAACCTCGGCGATCGTCGGGCCAACCTCGAGCTAGCTCTGACCGCGTTGGCCGAGATCCCCGAGGTCCGGGTCACCGCGGTCAGCTCCATCCACGAGACGAGTCCAGTCGGCGGCCCCGAAGGCCAAGGGGCCTTCCTCAACGCCGCGGCGACGCTCGAAACCACTCTCGACTCCGAGCCGCTCCTCGACGTCCTCAATGCGATCGAGGCCAAAGCCAAGCGGGTCCGAAGAGTGCGCTGGGGTTCTCGAACGCTCGACCTCGACCTGATCCTCTTCGGCTCTTCCATCATCCGAACCTCGCGTCTCACCGTCCCTCACCCTCGCATGGCACTGAGGCGATTCGTCCTCGCCCCGGCTCGGGAGGTGGCTCCCGTGGCCCTCGACCCGGTTACGAACCTGTCGATCCAGCAGCTCCTGGAAAACGTCGACCGCAGGCCAAGCCTCGTCGCCCTCCACGGTGAGGATGGCCCGTTCCTCCACGCAGTCTTCACCCGCCTCGCTGCCGCCCTTGATGACCTTCAGGGTGAGTCCTCAATCCCGAATGACCGCTGGCTGGTCACCGCAGCCCCCCTCTCTCGTTCGCTTCCGTCCCACGTCCTCAGTCCTCCCCTAACCGTGGTAGACCCCATTCGAACCTTTTCACCCCCGGCGCATCCAAGCCAAAGGCCCACCTTCATGGTGATCCTGAATCCCGCCTCGGTCGATGTAACCCGAGTGGCCGACCGAGGGGTTCCTCGTCTGGTCGTCACCTCGAGCGATCCAGAGGCCGCCGTGGCCGAGATCCGCGCCGCCTGCACCGCAACTCGATCTTGAGTTGGAGACGAGGAGCGACGCGGGGCGGACCATCTGATCGGCCAACCCTCGCGCCCGAAGCAGGCATTTTTGAGTCTTGAGGACGAAACCGCCGCCCCGAGCTTGGCTTCCCAAGATTGCGGGAGGACTGCCATGTTGCAATCTGCCGGCGAGCCCCCCACCGGGCCGTTGCCAGGGTGAATCCGAGCTCCTTATAATCCCTTTGTCCCCATTTCCTTAGGTCGAACCGAGGCGAGCCACGATGGCCAAGAGCGGCGGTAAGAAGACATCGAAGAGCGAGGCCGACGAAAATGCCATCAACATCGTCGCCCGGAACCGCCGTGCCCGCTTCGAGTTCGACCTTCTGGAAAAGGTCGAAGCGGGGATCGTGCTGACCGGAACCGAGGTCAAAAGCCTGCGCAACGGCAAGGCGAGCCTGGAAGAGTCGTACGCCGGCATCGACGGCGACGAGGTCTGGCTCTACGGGTGCGATATCCCGGAGTACCTCCAGGCCAACCGGATGAACCATAAACCCAAGCGTCCGAGAAAGTTATTACTCCACCGCTCCGAGATCGACAAACTGATCGCCAAGGCCTCAGAGCGGGGCCTGACGATCGTCCCGCTAATGATCTACTTCAAGAAGGGCATCGCCAAGGTCGAGGTCAGCGTCGCCCGCGGTCGCAAGCTCTACGACAAGCGCGAAGCCCTCAAGAAGCAGGACGCCAAGCGCGACATCGACCGCGCCATCCGGGGCCGGGGCCGCGACTGATCGAATTCGTGCGGGCCGACTTGACCTTGAGCCCGAATCGCCGATAATTCCCTTGGATGGGAGACAAAAACCCACCCAACTCTCTTTGACAATCCGGGGGCGAACTAGGATCGACCGGATATCGGATGTGATAGGTGGCGTGTCGAGGTTGGTCAGCAGGCCTCGTAAAAAGCCGACCAAACTTTAGTTGCCGAGAGGACACCCTCTCTCCGTATGGCTGCCTGAACGAAGGCAGAAACGGCTTCGCGACGGGTCTTTTGCCCGTGAGCTCCGTCCGAAGACGCCAAAGCGGGCTCGCCCAAGCTTAACCGCCCGTTGCTGCTTGGGTTAAATTCATGATGGGATAAGCCAAAGGACACCCTGTCGTTCGGGGGTCTGAGGCCGACAATTAAATGAGCGACTACACACGTAGAGGCCATCATTGAAGGATCTCGGGACGCGGGTGCAATTCCCGCCGCCTCCACTACTTACGTCAACTGACTCCTCCTGAAAGTCAGTGACACCAAGCGACGAAACCCCTTCCCCGGAAGGGGTTTTTTCGTTTTCCGTCCCGGCCTCGCCCTCGAACTCGCTGCCATCCGCTGAAACCTCCCGACTCTGAACGCCGCCCGGAATGCAGGCAATGTGCAGTCTATCGGAGTCTGCCGATACCTTGGTGCGAGGGAGCCCGGCCAGCGCCTCGGCCTGATCCTCGATCCCGATGTGGGTGTATTTCGCCGTCTGCCGGATGTCGGCGTGGAAGTTGGCCAGCCCCTCGGGGGTTTCGTAGGGAATCCCGGCCCGCTCCAGGTCCTTCTGGACCATGGTGTAGGTCTTCCGCCGGGCGAGCTTGGGAAACAGCGGCTCGTCCGAATCCAGCCCGGAAATCCATTCGCGCACCAATTCAACCAACTCCGGGTGCAGATGACCTGGCCTCGACCGTCAGCGTCGGCTGGTCGGCGTCCATCTTGAACGAGGTCGGGATCAGACTCGCCAGCTCTCCTCTTCTGAGCCCGGTCAGGTAGCTGATCTGGTAGATCCTCGCCCGCGTCTCTCCGTCGTAGCCCTGCACCTCGACCCCGGAGCCGCGGGCCGCCGCGACGAGACGGCGAACCTCGTCGTTGGAAAGCGCCCGCCGCTTGTGTCGGACATCTGTCTCGGCGTTGAAGCGTTCCATCCCGGCCAGCGGGTTCGACGGCAGCCGCTTGGTAGTGACCAGCCACTTGCCGAAGGCGGTGGCCTGCAGGTAATGGTTGTACGTCCGGGCACGCAGTGAGGTGGACCCCATTGTCTGGCCCCTCGAACCAAACCGGGCTCATGAAGGCGGGGACGGGGTACGCCGCCAGGAGGTGCCCGGCCAGCGACGAGAATTGGGGCAACGGGTTGTCCCCAGCGGGTTCCCACGCCTCCACCGGCCGGAGCCAGTCCGGGTGGTGGGTAGCGAGGGCGAGAAGGCTGGCGACGATCTCGCCGAAACACTTCGTTCCGGACCGTCCGCCGACTGGCACGGGACGGAGCAGGCCGGAACGTCGGACGTGCTGGAGCAGGCTCTCGAAGGCGGCCCTGGTGCGGGGCGAATGGCCGGCGGCGGTGCTGAGTGCAACGCGGACGGCCCGGTCAACGGCTGCGTTCGCAGCGTTCTTGCGTGCGGTAACGGTCAACATGGGCTCGGTCTCGTGGGACGTGCGGGGGCAGCCGTAACGGGGAGGCGGCGTGCGTCCCCTCACGGTGCCGAGAGCTGTCCCAGGCCGATCACAACCCTTCAGGTAGCGAACCGGGCATGGTGGGCGGGTGTCTGCGGATACGAAGCGGTCCGTGATATGATCATTGCCGGGCTCCTGGTTGGGGCCTCATGACCCCTCAGGCACGGACAGGGCGACCGCTGAGGAGGTTCGGTTGATTGTGTCAAAGCAACCGTCATCCGGTTACCAACGCAACACCGATCCCCTTTCCGTGTCCGAAGTCGTCCGTCTTGCTCAACCAGCCTTGCACCTATCTCCGGGTAATTCCGACGCAGGTCAGCGAGGTGGCACACACTCCGAACCGCCCAAGCGATCGTGGAAGGGCTCGGGCTGGTCGGCAAGCGAGTGAGGTCCCGAGTCCTCGAAACCCGCAAGAAGGGGCTGGCGAGCGGGTACGAGTAAAACCGCAAGTACTGCGGGAGATCGGCTGTTCGGTAGATGAGGAGTTCCCCCATGATCGCCCTGGCTCAATCCGCCGATGACGACCACGAGTTCATTGGGATCGTCTCTGGGCTGATCGCCGGATCTGTGGGGGTCCACCACCCCGAACTGGTATGGATTCACAAGATCGACAACTGGTTCGACCACAAGTGGCTGGGGTTTTCGGGTAAGACGCTTGGAATGATTGGGGTTTGGGCGAAGGACCTGACCGTTCCCCCATTTGTCTCCAACCGCATCATTGGCAAGTGGCACTATCGATACGAAGGGTTCGAAGCCGACTACAAATTGTCCGAGTCCGAGAAAAACATCCACCACCGAGGATGGTCTGCTCAAAACCTTCAACGACGTGTTGGTAAGATCGCACCCGATGCCGCCTTGTACTGGTTCAGCGGCAATACCTCGGCTACAGGCCGGGGAAGCCTCATGGGCTACATCCCCACCGAGCACGACCACTGGATCTGGTTTTTGGCGTTCACCCGAGATGGCGGATGGGCGGTCAGCCACAGGAAGAACATCCACGCCTACGAGGTTCACTTATTCGAGGAGACGGCTGCCGGCATCCGCGCAGGCGACTCGTCAACGCCCCAGCCACGCTAGGACTCGATGCCCGCTACCTGCAACCTATAGTGGACCCCGGAATTCGGACCATCAGTTAAGCGACACTGGTGGCCCGGAGGAGGGGACGAATGGCGCGTAAGCGGAAAGTCCACACGGCGGCGTTCAAGGCCCAGGTCGCTTTGGCGG
>Ga0182739_1004698_pt1 | contig 11141 bp, 5 predicted proteins | sample eDN5th30CBELigBY_FD_128873 | JGI IMG/M metagenome (GOLD analysis project Ga0182739, IMG submission 128873) | Enriched backyard soil microbial communities from Emeryville, California, USA - eDNA 5th pass 30_C BE-Lig BY (version 2) (version 2) | ecosystem: Environmental > Terrestrial > Soil >... | reverse complement strand
TTGCCGATGGGAGTGGGTACGAGGTAAAGCATTTTTACTATTTTTGCCGGTACAAAATAAACAAATATATGTTGCAAGTTAATTATATCCGCGAAAATCGGGATCAAGTGATTGAGCGTTTAACCGTCCGGAATTTCCAGGCACCCGAATTGGTGGATGAGGTGATTGCGTTGGATGAGCGCCGCAGGCAAGTACAGACCGAATCGGACGCCGCGGCGGCAGCCGCAAATGCTGCTGCGCGTCAAATCGGCGAATTGATGCGCCAGGGTAAACGCGATGAGGCGGACGCAGCGAAAGCGCAGTCGGGCGGATATAAAGAGCAACTGAAGAAGTTCGCTGATGACTTGGCAGCCATTGAGGCCGACCTACACGAAAAGCTGGTGCGTTTGCCCAACCTGCCGCACCACTCGGTACCCACGGGCGTGGGTGCCGACGATAACGAAGTGGTACTGGAACAGGGGCAGCGCCCGCAATTGCCGGAAGGTGCACTGCCTCACTGGGAGCTGACGGCCAGGTACGATATTATCGATTTCGAACTGGGTACCAAGGTGACGGGATCGGGTTTTCCCGTATATAAAGGTAAGGGTGCGCGGCTACAGCGTGCCCTGATCAATTTCTTTCTTGATCGGGCCGAAGCCGCCGGTTATAAGGAGGTACAGCCGCCTATACTGATTAATGAGGCATCAGGTTTCGGTACGGGGCAGCTCCCCGATAAAGAAGGGCAGATGTACCACGTGGGTATCGATGATCTGTATCTCATCCCCACGGCGGAAGTGCCCGTTACGAATCTATACCGCGATACCATCGTGAAAGAAGGCGATTTCCCGATCAAACATACCGCGTATACACCCTGTTTCCGCCGGGAGGCCGGGTCGTATGGCGCTCATGTACGGGGGCTTAATCGCCTCCACCAGTTTGACAAGGTAGAAGTAGTGCAGATCGTACATCCTGATAAGTCTTACGCTGTGCTCGAAGAAATGAGTACGTATGTGCAATCGTTATTGCAGGCGCTCGAATTGCCGTATCGGGTTTTGCGGTTATGTGGCGGCGACATGGGCTTCACTTCGGCGCTTACCTACGATATGGAAGTGTGGAGTGCCGCCCAGCAGCGTTGGCTGGAAGTATCTTCCGTATCCAATTTCGAGACGTACCAGGCCAACCGGCTCAAAGTGCGTTTCAAAGGGGAGGATGGGAAGATGCAGCTGGCCCATACGCTTAATGGCAGTGCGTTGGCGCTGCCACGGATCGTGGCTTCCTTGCTGGAAAACAACCAGACCGCGAAGGGTATAAAGATCCCTGACGTGTTGGTGCCGTATACCGGTTTCGAGTGGGTGGATTAAGTCAGTTCGAACCCGTATCGCTTGCCGGATTCCTCGACCTCTTCAATAAACGACGTCAGGTTATCCAGCTTTTCCTTGTCTTTTGCAGTTACCGTGATGTTGATGGTGATACCATGAGGCAAATCGGATGATGCGGTGTTGTTAGTCTGGAGTGTATGGCCGCCATCGGCGATTTTTTCGTAGGCAATCGCTGTGAAATCCAATCCCGAAGCCTCCTTCAGGCGTTGGAGGAAATCGAGGTCGAATTTCTTGCGTACATCGATCTGGCTGATTGCCTGTCGGGATAGATTCATCTTTCGGGCCACAGCCGAACTTTTGATGCCCTTTTCTTTCATGGTTTCCTTGATGATTTCGCCCAACGTCTTTTTTTCCATAGCTACCAAAACAGGTGTCGTTACGGTATATAAGACGCGTGGGCGGTCTAAAATGTTGCATGTAAACTTTATTTTAACATAATTTTGTTTTTTGTCAATTAAAGATTTACATTTGGCATTAACAAATCAATTACCGCCATTTTGGCGAAGAACTAACTAAAGAGCAAGCTATTTCTCAAAGCACGGATCATTGAATTACAAATTTATTTACAAGCACACAAGGCATATTTGATAAACACATTTTACTAACAAATCAACACAGGTGTCGGCTCGTCTTCCGGCATTATCAAAAAGAACAGGCTAACTGATAGATCGTTGTCAGGAAGGTGTTATGCGGTATTGCATCTCGTGCACGTAGTGTGCGTTTCGGTTGCTGTATCCAATGCGAAATGGAATTGCTGCATCGGTCGAACGCATTTAGATTTTCGGAAAACAAGTCAATTAATTAAATAACCAAATTCAAAACACATGAAACAAAAATTACTTGGTTTTTTCATGTTGGGGATACTGCTGATCGGATCGGCGTATGCCCAGGAAAGGAGAATCAATGGAAGAGTGACATCCAGTGAAGACGGCGTACCCCTTGCCGGTGTATCGGTATTGGCCAGCGGCACGAATGTGGCGACACAGACGGATGATTTAGGGCGATTCACGCTGACCGTTCCCACGGATGTCAATTCATTGGAATTTAGATTTTTGGGGTATGTGCCCCAAACTGTTGGGTTGGGTACCGGTCCGGAACTTACCGTTGTGATGATGCCGGATGCAACGGCATTGAACGAGGTTGTCGTAACTGGTTATGGCACACAGGAGAAGAGGGATCTTACCGGATCTATCGGTAAAGTAAGTGGTGAAGCATTTAAGAATGTGGCGGTGCCTAGTTTTGACAAATTTTTACAAGGGCAGGTTACAGGGGTGCAGGCTTCGGCGCCAAGTGGAATGCTGGGCCAAGCCGCCCGCGTGCGGATTCGTGGTACGAATTCAATATCAAACAGCGCGGAGCCTCTTTATGTTGTGGATGGCTTGCCCTACTTGTCGGGAAACTGGGGTTCAACAGCACTCTACAATCCATTGGGCGATATTAATCCAAATGACATAGAGAGCGTTGAAGTATTGAAAGACGGATCGGCTACGGCCATCTACGGCTCCAGGGCCGCCAATGGTGTGATTTTAATTACAACTAAGAAAGGAAAGCAAGGCGCCGCAAAAGTAACCTACGATGGGTGGTTTGCTGCCGCTCAAACTTCAAAGCGTTTTGATTTGCTGAATGCCGAGGAGTTTATCACAGTGAATAACCTAAAAGCTTCCAACACGGGCGTAACGAGCAGCATGGCGAACCCCACGTTGAATCCGGAAACGAATGTCCCTTACGATACCGACTGGCAGGATGTAGTATTCCGCACAGGGCTACAGCAGAGCCATTCGCTATCCGTGAGCGGTGCTACCCCTGCGACAAGTTATTACTTCTCACTGGGCTATGCCGACCTGGAAGGCATCACGGTAAACAATGATCAGACGCGCTACCAACTACGGGCAAACCTTGAGCATAAAACACTTAATGATTACCTTACGATAGGCATCAGCGGTTCCTTGGCGCATACCGAAAATACTGGGTTAAATACAAGTTCGAGTGCACTTTCGGGCAATGTGAACAGTGCCGTGCTGTTGCCTCCGAATGTTCCTGTTAAATGGCCGGATGGCACCTACAATTTCAATGAATCCGGCACTGCATTGGGAAGTGGAGCGAACCTCTTCAATACGGTTGATAACCGGACCAATCTGCAGCATGTCCTGGACTTCAATAAATACAGTAGTAAAAACCTGAATATCATCGGATCTGCATTTGCAGACGTGAAGATCGTTGATGGCCTGCACCTCCGTTCGCAGATCAGTGTTTTAAATTTAAGCGCGGAAGGCTTTCAGTATTGGAACCCAATACACGGCGACGGACGCGGCAATAATGGGCTCATTTACAATCAGCACAACAATTATTTCCGGTACAATTGGGTGAATACCCTCACTTACAATAAAACGCTTGGCGATCACAAGATTGGGTTCGTTGCGGGGTATGAAGCCCAACAGAATACAGATAATTCATTCTATGGACAGGGGATTGATCTCGCACACGTTTACTTTGGCGAACGGAATATTATAACGGGCACGCTGGGCACCCAATATACGGGAGGTGGTTATGAAGTGAGGGCACTTACGTCAACGTTCGGTCGGGTGAATTATTCGTTTCTGGATCGATACCTGTTGACGGCCACGTTAAGGAATGATCAGATTTCATCATTGCCCTGGGATAATCAGGCAGCAACGCTGCCGGGGATTTCCCTTGGGTGGCGGATATCGGAAGAAGGGTTTTTTGCAAATTCAGAGGGCCTGGCATTTGTTGATGACTTTAAGTTGCGCGGCGGGTATGCCGAAGTTGGTAACGTTGAAATCGGTGCATTTCCCTATGCGGGTGTTTATGCGCCGCGATTGTATGGAGACAACAGCGGATTGTATTTTTCGCAGGTCGGGAATCCGAATCTGACGTTTGAAACCAGTAAAAAAACGAACATTGGCCTAGATTTAACCATGTTTGCTAATCGGCTGTCTATCACGGCAGATTGGTTCCTGAACGATGTTGATAATCTTATCCTGGCGATACCAGTACCACCGTCGCAAGGCATTCCGGGCAATCAGATAAACACCAATGTCGGAAAGCTGAATAACAAGGGTTGGGAGCTTACTATAGCTTCCGATATTATCAGTAAGGAACATTTTTCCTGGAATTCGTCGTTGAACCTGTCGTTTGTCAAAAATGAAATTCTTCAGCTTGGTGGTAGTCCAATCGTAGATACTTATCATAAAACAGAGGTGGGCCACTCCATAGGGAAGTTCTTCGGCTATGAATACTACGGAGTCAACCCTACGAACGGATTTCCTGTGTTCGTAAAACAGAAGGAAGGAAAATTAGCGCAGATCAATCCGTCGGATGGTGCCTGGACGGAATTTTTCCCCAACGATCCATCCAATGTTTCTACTTCGATTGCTGCGTTGACGAGTGTGGATGACAAAGTATACCTGGGGGAATCGAATCCCACCTGGTACGGTGGATTTAACAATACCCTGACGTATAAAGATTTCGATTTTAGCGTATTGATGACGTTTGCCGGTGGCCATAAGGTTTATAACCTGACACGTCAATCCACGTTGACGACGCAGTCTTATGCCAATAACAGCAGGGAAATGTTGGATGCCTGGTCGCCGGATAATACGAATACGGACGTGCCGATTTTGTGGGCCGGCCAGACGTCGCGGATCAATCAGGCCGGTCATTTGAACAGCCGCTTTTTGGAAGACGGAAAATACCTGCGTTTCCAAAACATTTCCCTGGGCTACCGGTTGCCGGTCACCATGTTGCAGAAAATACATGTAAGCGGAGCACGTATCTACGCATCGGTCCAGAATGCTTTTGTGCTGACGAATTATATGGGGATTGACCCGGAGATTTCAAGCAGCGTAACGACCAACCGAAATGCAAGCCTGGACGATAATACCAACCCGGTGCCGCGCACATTTACGTTTGGTATCAATTTGAATTTTTAACATGAACTATTTAGCGATGAAAATGTCGAATATCAGATATTGTACTTTGATTGCGATGGTAAGCGCCGTGTTCGCGTTTCCTTCCTGCAAAAAGTCATTTACCGAATTAAGTCCGTATACCAGAATAGCTGAGAATCTGGTCTTTGATAGTCCGGAGAATATTGAACTAGCTGCAAATGGCGTTTACAGCCAGGCTGCAATTGGTACATACAATGGCGGTGCGGGCCGTGGGTACCCGTTTGGTGCTGCATCGATTATCCAGGCAGAAGCCCGGGGTGAAGATATCGTAAATTTGGAGCAGTTCTACCAAATCACCTACGAATCTACGTACTCAACGACCTCTGCCAACAATACGAATCATTGGGATCAGCTGTATAACTTGATTAACCAGGCAAATCTGTTTATTGAGGGCGTGCGGACGGCCGAAGGCGCCGGGATTATCACCAAAGAGGCTGCGGATGCCTATGAAGGCGAAGCTCGCTTCCTCAGGGCGCTGTCTCATCATGAGTTGCTGCTTAATTTCAGCTTACCTTATGCCGAAGGTGCCAACGCCAGTGCCTATGGCGTGCCGTATCGGAATTTTGGAATAAACTCTACCGAGACCGTCGAACGTGCAAGTGAAGTCGATCGGGGTACGGTAGCAGGAACGTATGAGCAAATCCTAGCCGATTTGGATTATGCCGAAAATGTCTTGCCCGCAGATGCGACCATAGACCGGGCAGGCAAGGGCGCAGCTATCGGTCTTAAGACACGCATTAAATTACATATGGGCGACTGGGCAGGCGTGATAGCTGAAGGCGCTAAGTTGGGTACAGATGCCACAAGCGGTGCATTCTCCAGTCCCATTGGAAGCTATGCGTTGACAGCAAGTCCGGATGGACCGTTTGTTAATTATTCAAATAATTCGGAATCGATCTTTTCTATTGCGAACGGTGCCAACTCGAATCCAGGTACAAATGGATCGCTCCCACGGATGTTGGGACCCGCATCTCCGGGCGGACGGGGACTAGCATCCACGAGCCCGAACCTGTATAATGCAGATTTTTGGGTAGACGGCGATTTACGTAGGGAACTATTGCAAGTCCAGGATTTGGATGGTACTTATAAACACTATTTTACAAAAAAGTACGTGGATTACACCAATCAGTCGGACTGGGCTCCTATCTTGCGTTACGCGGAAGTCATTATGAATGTCGCCGAAGCCTACGCGAGGAACGGCAATGATGGTCAGGCGTTGCAGTTGCTGAATGCGGTGCGGGATCGGTCAGTACCCTCGGCAGCCCGGTTTATGTCCGAGCCTGCCGACCTGATTCAGGCCATCCTCGACGAAAGGCGAATCGAATTTGCAGCTGAAGGTCGCCGCTGGCCGGATATCCACCGCCTGGTATTGGATGAGCAGTACGGGGAGGGAGGAATTCCAGCGAAAATAAAATCAGGTGCCTGGGGTGGGATATTCAAAAATGACGGGTCTGACTATGGTGCAGGGAAACCGCAGATTGCCGCAGAATTGGTAGCGATACCCTATGAAGACTATCGCTTTTTATGGCCTATAAATGAAACAGAAGTCGCGGCAAATCCGCTGCTGGCTGGCCAGCAGAACCCGGGTTATTGATACGACACGCCGTTAAGGCTTAAATACCTGCGGTTTCCCGGAATTGTACCGCTTTTTTTCATGTGTTTGTGAAACCAAAACAATTCTATCGCTAAAAAAGGGGCTCCCAGCCCCTTTTTTAGTTATACTAAACGTTACGGAAAACCAATGGTTTTACAGGCTTGAGGTTGTTTGTAAATTTTATTTTAACATAATTTGGTTTTTGTCAATTAAAAATTTACATTTGATATCAACAAATTAACAGACGCGTCCGGTTACTTGTTATTTTGTTACCAATTATGAACTATCAAATTTACAGACACACATTTTAAATTATTAAAACAATACATTTTTAACACACCATTCCAAACCATTATTTCGAACGGCTTGCAGGTTCATGATACTGTTTAAAGTGATTGTGCCGGATTGATATTATAAGTCGTTTAGTTAATTAGTGACTTGCTTTCCTTGTAAAGTTCACTGAATATGAGCAGTTGCATATTTCGGTGTGTGCAGTGGCGTACCTAAATAGATCCGGACATCGGATAAAATGTTGAATATTTTTTTTAACCAAATTTTAAACACATGAAACAAAAGTTACTTGTTTTTTTCATGGCGGGCATGATGCTGATGGGATCGGCATATGCACAGGAAAGGAGAATCAGTGGCACAATTGTGAATGCGGAAGACAACGCTCCGTTGGCGGGTGTTAGTATCAGGGTCGAAGGGGCAAACACATCGACAGCCACCGATGACAATGGTAGGTACACGGTCACGGCCAATACCGGAGACGTGTTGGTTTTTACTTATCTGGGTTATGCTGAGCAACGCGCTACAGTAGGTCAAAATTCGATTATTGATATTTCCATGTTGGTAGATTCCCAACAATTGGAGGAAATCATCGTGTCGGGTGTAGCAGGAGCCACGGAAAGAAAAAAGCTTACCGTATCGGTTGCTAAAGTGGGGCCTGAACAATTACAGGTGGTCCCTGCCTCTTCCGCAGCCAGTGCATTGGCTGGTAAGGTGTCGGGCTTGAAAACCTCATCGGTAAGTGGTAACCCGGGGCAAGGTGCTGATTTATTGCTGCGGGGTGATAATAACCTTAATACGAGTTCCGCCCCGCTTATCCTGGTCGATGGGATCATATTAACAGGAAGTTTATCTGATATTAACATTGATGATGTGGAGTCTATAGAAGTGGTAAAAGGTGCTGCTGCGTCCGCGCTTTACGGTTCGCGCGCCGGTAATGGGGTTATTTCCGTGATTACCAAAAGAGGTAAGGGCGTGGGGCTCAATTCGCCGGCGATTGTTGTTAGAAATGAAATCGGCTTGCAAGAACTGTCACATTACCTGAAAACATCAGAATCGCATGTTTATGCGTTGGCAGACGACTGGGAAAGCGCTAAGGGAAAATACACGAAGTATGCGGGAGTAACCTACCCATCAGACTATATTGGTGCCGGGTATCACCCCGGTATCGCCGGTAGCCGTGCGATTGACCCGGACGGTTATATGGATAATCCTTACGGGGTGTATCGTAACCAGCAGGAAGAACTGTTTGGGACGGGTACAAATCTGGTGAATTATGTTTCGGTAGCGAACCGGTCAGAAAAAAACAATATCTATGCTTCGTTTGAAAATAACAGGCAGGAGGGGGTTTTGCGACTAGCAAATGGGTACGAGCGGCAGAATTTCCGCTTTAATATCGATCAGGAAGTGACGCCATGGCTGCGTTTCAGTGCTTCCAATTTATTTATCAATAGTAAAACAAATGTTTTTGGAGATGTGAATAGTGGCGGTAACACCTTGTTTTACAACATTGCCCGAATGGAAAGGGATGTTGATCTCGCTGCGGAAAACCCTGACGGGCAACCGTATTATTTGCGGATAAACCATTTCAATGAAGAAATTACCAATCCGGTTTATACGGTGTATAAACAGAAAAGGCAAGCAAAATCACGCCGATGGCTAGCAAACTACACAGCTAACCTGAAATTTGCGCCATGGGCGGATCTGGATTTGACGCAGACAATAGAAATAAGGAACAACCGCTCACATACCATTAATCCACAGGACACCTGGACCCGGTCGGGCGGTACCGCAGAAACGATGGGAATGTCTTATTCCGGTGGCAGCATGTCGGAATCGACCAACGAGTCTAAAACAGCCAATACACAGCTGACATTAAATTTGTCTCAGCAGTTTGGTGACTTGATGGCGCGTGCCAAGATTTCTTACCTGTATGAGAACAGGCACTACGAGAGTAATTATGTCGCCGGATCGCAGTTTGTCATATCGGGAATCGAGAACATGGAGAATTTTGCCAGTTGGAATGACGCGTCATCATATATTGAAAATGAAAAAGCACAAAACTATTTCGCGATCCTGAATTTGGATTGGCGGGATAAAATTCTGTTCGATGGCATGTTCCGTTATGATGGGTCATCGTTATTTGGTCCCGAATCACGCTGGAATCCCTATTATCGGCTTTCGGGTGCTTACCGTATTTCAGAGGATGTGCCCATCAATGGCATCGATGAATTAAAGATTAGAGCAGCTTATGGCACCGCTGGTTTACGGCCGGGGTTTGATTGGCAATACGAGGTGTACAGCCTGGCAAATGGGGTCGCTTCTGCCGAGCAGAAAGGCAATGCAGCGCTCAAACCATCTACTACGCGCGAAATGGAGGTTGGATTGAACGTAGATTTTTTAAATCGGTTTACTTTTGAAACTACCTATGCGGCATCAAAAACCAGCGATCAGTTTTTGAACGTACCGTTACTGCCTTTTCTGAATGATGGGTTCTCGCGGCAATGGCAGAATGCAGGAACAATTGAATCCAATACCCTGGAGTTTACACTTGGTGCTGATTGGTTAAGGGGAAAGAATTTTGCGTGGCGGACCAATATTACATTTGCGCGGGTGCAGCAGAAAATCACGGAGTTGCCCATTGCTCCCTATTTATATGACGACAATACGAACAGTGGTGATCAGTCGATGTTCTACGTGAAGGAAGGAGAGGTATATGGTGCCATTTATGGCTATCAGATGGTTAAGTCACTTGACGAAATGGCGAAACAGTTGCCCGATGGAGGCTCGATTTCTGACTACGAAATAAATAGTGACGGCTACGTAGTAGCAGCAGGTTCGCAGGGTACAGCTGCCGAACGGCCGATCAAGAAGTTGAATGCTGACGGAACCCCGTGGTATGGACGGATAGGCAATGGCAACCCTGATTTTATCGCTGGTATTGCCAATACGCTCAGTTATAAGGGCTTTCAACTATATGTGTTGCTCGATTGGAAACAGGGCGGCGACATTTATAACGGTAAGGAACAACGACTTGCATTTAATAATGTGAGTAGCAGGCAGGATATGGTGAACGTGCCTGCCGGCCAGAAAAAGGTAGCAGGTTATATTGGTGCGAACGACGGTTTTTACGATGGCAACAACGCCAACGCGTATTGGGTGGAAGATGGTACCTATTTGAAGGTTCGCGAAGTGGCTTTGGGTTATTCTTTTCCCGCGTCCATGCTTACCGGTTTCGCAAACGGTTTTGTAAAGGGTATCACGGCCAAAGCGATTGGCAGGAATTTGCTGACGTTTACCAACTATTCGGGGTACGACCCTGAAGTGGGTACTATTCGGATGCCGTTCGATGGCATCTATGCGAATCCAATTTATCGGAATGTGGCTTTTTCGCTGTCGTTTAATTTCTAACAAAAAAGAACCTCAAATGAAATATCTAAATAAGATGCTTTTCGCAACAGGTGTCGCATCGGTGATGATGTGGAGTTGCAAGGAGAATACACTGGAAGTTGCCAATGAAAACGATCCCGATTTTGTGAAGGTATACGCAAAAGGCGCCGACGTAGAAAATGTGGCTTCTGGTCTGTTTAATGCTGTTTTTAGTGGCGAACACGATTATGACGGCGCGGCAATGATGCTGGCCGTGGCTGCAGACCATGTAACCTGCTCGCATGGTAATGCAGCCATGTGGCACATGTCAAGCGAACCGCGGGATCTGGCCTGGGATAATTCACCCAGCTACGCAAACGCGATCAATACCAAGACAACGTATGATGATATGTATTCGGCGATATCTACGGCGAACAACGTGATCAGGGCAATCCAGAGTGGCGTAGAAATCGGGGATGGTGGTGCCGGGAACGACCGGTCGATGGCTGTGGCCCGTTTTGTACAGGGAGTTGCCTACGGTAATCTGGCACTGATTTACGACAG
>Ga0182739_1004697_pt1 | contig 11148 bp, 9 predicted proteins | sample eDN5th30CBELigBY_FD_128873 | JGI IMG/M metagenome (GOLD analysis project Ga0182739, IMG submission 128873) | Enriched backyard soil microbial communities from Emeryville, California, USA - eDNA 5th pass 30_C BE-Lig BY (version 2) (version 2) | ecosystem: Environmental > Terrestrial > Soil >... | reverse complement strand
GGGCTTCATCTCGCAGATCGAGCGCGGCATCACCGTCCCCTCGCTGACCTCGCTGGTCGCCGTCTGCCGCGCGCTGAAGACGGATGTCGGCTCGTTCTTCCAGACGCCGAAGGTCGAGGCGCCGATCACCCGGCGCGAGGGCCGCCCGGTCTATGCGGTCGGCGGCACGCCCGGCAGCGCGGTCACCTATGAGCGCCTTTCCGCCTCCTTCCCGGGCAATGTGCTGCGCTCCACGCTGATCCACGAGCCGCCGGGCTTTCGAAGCGAACCCATGTCGCACGAGGGCGAGGAAATCTTCTTCGTCGTGTCCGGCTCGCTGACCATCGAGATCGACGGCGAGCGCACCATTCTGGAAGCGGGCGATTCCGCGCACTTCCCCTCGCGGCTGACGCACGTCACCTGGAACCACACGACCGAACCGACGACGATCTTCCATACCTGCACCATGGACGTCTTCGGCGACGACGGAATGCCGGGCGAGGCTCAGTCGAGCCTCGTCGTCAAGCGCTCCGCGGGACGCCGCAGCGCGCCCAAACCGCTCAAGACAACGAAATCCAGCTCCTCGGGTTAACAAGGGAACAGCCATGACATCCGTACTGAAGACAATCGCGGCAGCCCTGCTCGCCGCAACGGCCTTCTGCGCCCATGCGAATGCAGAAACCGTCCTTCGCCTTGATGAATCGCCCGTCGGCGAGCTCGATCCGGCCAAGGCGTCGGACTATGCCGACAGCATCCTGATGTACAACGTCTACGACACACTGGTCATTCCGAAGCAGGGCGAGCCGGGCTACGACCCGCTCCTTGCGACCGCCTTCGAGACGACGGACGGCAAGACCTATACGTTCAAGCTGCGCACCGACGTGACGTTCCAGAGCGGCAACCCGCTGACGGCCGACGACGTGGTCTTCTCCTTCGAGCGCATGAAGGCGCTCGGCCAGGGCCTTTCCTACCTGTTCGAGAATGTCGAGAAGGCCGAAGCCGTCGATCCCGCGACCGTGAAGTTCAGCCTGAAGGAAGTCTACGCCCCCTTCATCTCCGCCCTCACCCGCCTGCCGATCGTCGACAAGGCGCTCGTCCTGCAGAACCTCGGCGAAGGCGAGGGCGAGATGAAGGACTGGGGACAGGCCTATCTCTCCACCCACGCCGCCGGCTCGGGTGCCTACAAGCTCGTCTCGCACAATCCGCAGGAAGAGACGGTGATGGCGAAAAACCCGGATTTCTTCCTGAAGGTGCCGGCCGCCGCGCCCGATACGGTGCGCCTGCGCTACGGCCTTGAGGCCGCGACCGTCCGCACGCTGATCGCGCAGGGCGAGCACGAGATTTCCTCGCAGTGGCTGCCGCCGGAAGTGCTGAAGTCGCTCGCCGCCGACGGCGCGCAACTTCTGACCGAAAAGGGCACGACCGAGTTCTACATCAAGCTGAACACGGCCAGGCCGCCCTTCGATGACGTGGAATGCCGCCTCGCCGTCTCCTACGCCTTCGACTATGAGTCCGGCGTGCGCATGGTCGCCGTGACCGACGAGGTCTCGCAGGGCAGCCCCGCGACGGGTGCTCTGCCGGTCGGCATGCTCGGCGCGCTCTCCGGCGAGCCGATGAAGCGCGACGTCGAGAAGGCGAAGGAACATCTCGCCAAGTGCAAGTACAAGCCGGAGGAGATGAAGATCGACCTCACCTGGATCGGCGAAGTGCCGCTGGAAGAGCGCTTCGCCCTCCTGATGCAGGCGAACTTCGCGGAGATCGGCCTCAAGGCCGAGGTGAAGAAACTGCCCTGGGCGCTTTTCACCGAGCAGGTCGCCAAGCCCGAGAACACGCCGAACATCAGCCAGATCTTCGTCAACACCATGTCGGGCGATCCGGATTCGCTGCTCTACACCATGTACCATTCGAGCGCGGCCGGCACCTGGATGTCGCCCGAGCACCTGAAGGATGCAGAAGTCGACGCGCTGCTCGAAAAGGGCCGCGCGACGCTGGACGAGGCGGAACGCGCCAAGGTCTATGAAGAGGCGAACAAGCGGCTGATCGCCATCGCCCCGTCGATCTTCGCGCAGGACCAGACGGCGGTCTTCGCGGCCTCGGACAAGGTTTCCGTGCCGGCGCTCTCCGATCCGTCCAAGGCCTTCGCCCTTGCCGGCTTCGGCTTCACCTTCCGCCTGATGGAAATGAAACAATAACCGACGACGCCGACCGGGCCGCGCGACAGCGGCCCGGAACCGTCCACAGGGTTACAGCCATGTCACCGTTCATCCGCCTCCTCGCGAAGCGGCTCGGTACCTCCTTGATCGTGCTGATCGGGGTATCGCTGCTGATCTTCGCCATCGCCCGGGTCATTCCCGGCGATCCGGCGCGCATCGCGCTCGGGCCGAATGCGACGCCGGAAGCCGTCGCCGCGCTTCGCGACAAGCTGCATCTCGATGCGTCCTTCCTCGCGCAATACGGCCATTTCCTCGCCGATCTTGCCCGCGGCGACCTCGGCGTCTCGCTCTATACGAACCGCCCGGTCATGACCGACATCGCGCAATTCCTGCCGGCGACGCTGGAGCTGGTCGTCGTCTCCGGCCTGATGATGATCGCCATCGGCCTGCCGCTCGGCATCCTCTCGGCGCGCTATCGCGGAAGCTGGGTGGACCACACGATCCGGCTGGTGACGATGCTCGGCGTCTCCGCCCCCGCCTTCGTCTGGGCCGTGGTGCTGATGCTGGTCTTCGCCTATTTCATCAAGCTCTTCCCCATCGCCGGCCGTCTCTCGGACAGCATAACGGTGCAGAACGTCACCGGCTTCATGCTGGTCGACACGCTGCTTGCCGGCAACCTCAAGGCCTTTGCCGATGCCGTCTGGCACCTCATCCTGCCGGCCTTCGCGCTCGCGCTGTCCGGCATCGGACAGGCGGCCCGCCTCGTGCGCTCCAACATGGTGGAGACCTACGAGCGGCCCTATATCGAGATGGCGGAGGCCTATGGCTTCCCGGAAAAGCGCATCGCCCGGCGCTATGCCTTCCGGCCCTCGCTGATCCCCTCGCTCACCATCATCGGTCTCGATTTCGCCGCCATGCTCGGCAGCGCCTTCCTCGTGGAGGCCGTCTATGCCTGGCCGGGCCTGTCGCGCTACGGCGTCGCCGTGATCCTGCGCAAGGACCTCAACGCCATCGTCGGAACCGTGCTGATCATCTCGGCCATGTTCCTCATCGTCAACATCGTCGTGGACCTGCTCGTCTCCATCATCAATCCGCGCATCCGGCTTTCGCAGAGGGCGTCATGAAGAAGACCCTCGTCATCCTCACCGGCAATCCGCTGTCGCTGATCGGCCTCATCCTCGTCGGGATCGTCGTGTTCTCGGCCGTCTTCGCCGATGTCATCACGCCGTTCCCCGAACATGTCGGCGCCGTGGTGGACTTCGCCAACTTCAACCAGCCGCCGCACTGGCCGAACATCTTCGGCACGGACCTCGTCGGCCGCGACCTTTTCACCCGCATCGTCTATGCCTACCGGATCTCGCTGATCCTCGGCATCGTCGTGCTCGTCATCGCCGTGCCGGTCGGCGTCGCCATCGGCCTTGCCGCCGGCTATCTCGGCGGCTGGACGGAATACCTGCTGATGCGGCTCACCGACGTCTTCCTGTCGATCCCGCCGCTGGTGCTCGCCATGTCGATCATGGGCCTGCTGGAGCCGACGCTCACCAACGGCATGATCGCGGTGACGGTCATGTGGTGGCCCTGGTACACCCGCCTCGTCTACAACATCGCCCGCTCCGAGAAGGAAGAGGGCTATGTGCTGGCGGCGGAGGTCATCGGCGCTTCCAAGCTGCACATCATGTTCCGCGAGATCCTGCCGAACTGCGTGCCCTCGATCATCACCAAGATGACGCTCGACTTCGGCTTCGTCATCCTGATCGCCTCCTCGCTCTCCTTCCTCGGCCTCGGCGTGCAGCCGCCGACCCCGGACCTCGGCTCCATGGTGGCGGAAGGCGCGAAGTACCTGCCGGACAGCTGGTGGCTCACCGTATTCCCCGGCTTCGCGATCCTCATCGCCGTCTTCGGCTTCAACCTGATCGGCGACGCGCTGCGCGAAATCCTTGGAGTGGATCAATGACGGCCCCGACACTCAGGATCGACGACCTCCGCCTCGGCTTCAAGACCTGGTCCGGCACGGTGGAGGTGCTGCACGGCATCTCCCTGCACATCAAAAAGGGCGAGCGCGTCGCGCTGGTCGGCGAGTCCGGCTCCGGCAAGTCGGTGACGGCGCGCATCGTGCTCGGCATGCTCCAGTCCCTGAAGACGGCACGCATCTCCGGCACGGTGGAATTCGAGGGCATCAACCTCGAAACGCTCAAACCCGCCTCGCGCCACGCCCTGCGCGGCACGGCCATGTCGATGATCTTCCAGGACCCGACCTCGTCGCTGAACCCGGTCTATCCGATCTTCACGCTGTTCCGCGAGGTGCTGCAACGCGCCGAACCCGGCATCGATGAGGAGAGCGCCCGCCGCAAGGCCATCGCCGCCCTTGCCGACGTCGCCATCAGCGAGCCGGAGCGCGTGCTGGAATCCTATGCCTTCCAGCTTTCGGGCGGCATGAACCAGCGCGTGATGATCGCCATGGCGCTCGCCAACAACCCGGCTTTGCTGCTGGCCGACGAACCCGGCACGGCGCTCGACGTGACGGTGCAGGCGCAGACGCTCCGGCTGATGTCCGAGCTTGTCGAGAAGCACCAGACCTCGGTGCTCTTCATCTCGCACAATCTCGGCGTGGTGCGCGAATTCGCCGACCGGGTCTATGTCATCTACAAGGGCAACATCGTCGAGCAGGGCCCGACCGCCGCGCTCTTCGACGATCCGCGCCACCCTTATACGCGCGCCCTGCTGTCTGCCGTGCCGCGCATCACCGGCGGCGGCATTCCCGACCTCGACGACGATCCGGCGCAGTTCCGCGCACCCCTCGTCGCGCATGAAGGTTTCAGCGAGAAGGAACTTCTCAAATGAGCACGCTTCTTTCCGTTTCCGACGTCTCCAAGCATTTCGAGGTCAACGGCCGTACGGTGAAGGCCCTCGACGGCGTCTCCTTCAATGTCGAGAAGGGCGAATGCCTTGCCATCGTCGGCGAATCCGGCTCCGGCAAGTCGACCATCGCCAACATCATCCTCGGCATCTACGGCGCGACATCCGGCAGCCTTGCCTTCAAGGGCGAAGCGCTGCCGGCGAAACGCACGCAGGAGCATCGCCGCGCGATCCAGCTCGTGCAGCAGAACCCGCTCTCCTCGCTCAATCCGCGCCGCTCGATCGGGGCGTCGCTCCGCCTCGCGCTCGACGTGCACAATATCGGCGACAAGGCGGGCCGCAATGCCCGCACCGGCGAGTTGCTGGAGGAGGTCGGCCTTCCCGCCGACTTCCGCACCCGCGCGCCGTCCGCCCTTTCCGGCGGCCAGCGCCAGCGCGTCGCCATCGCCCGGGCGCTCGCCTGCCAGTCGGAACTCGTCGTGCTGGACGAGCCGACCTCCGCGCTCGACGTGCTGGTGCAGGCGCGCGTGCTGAAGCTCCTGAAGGCGCTGAAGGAAAGCCGCGGGCTGACCTATGTCTTCATCACCCACGACCTTTCGGTCGTGCGCAACATCGCGGACCGCGTCGCCGTCTTCGAGAAGGGCCGCCTCGTCGAGCTTGCCGCGACCAACGCGATCTTCACCCGACCCGAAAATCCCTACACGCGCCGGCTCATCGGCGCCGTTCCCGTCGTCAGCTCGGAAGAAGCGGCGCTCCGGGATCACATCATGGAGCAAGAGAATGGAAATGCCTGACTACACCGCCTTCGTCGAAGCCGTCGCCGCAGCGGGCCGCCAGCCGGACAAGGCCTATGCGGCGCTGGAGCAGCTGGTGCGGGACGTCGTCGGCGTCAAGCTCTTCACCATCATGACGTCCGACACGACCGACAAGCTTTCCGAGCGCATCTATTCCAGCATGCCGGACGTCTACCCGGTCTCCGGCACCAAGCCCTACAACGAGACCGAATGGTCGGAGATCACGCTGAACCGCAAGGAGACCTTCGTCGCCAACACGATCGAGGATATCGCCAAGGTCTTCGACGACCACGAGCTGATCCTCTCGCTCGGCTGCCAGTCGGTCATCAACGTGCCGATCATCGTCGACGGCGAGGTCATCGGCACGCTGAACTGCCTGCACGACCGCGACTACTACACCGAGGACCGCATCCGCGCCGCCGACGCGCTGAAACTGCCCGGCGCCGTCTGCATGCTGCTGCACGCCCGGCAGAAGAGGGAGGAAAACCGATGAGCCAGAAGACCATTCGTGTCGCGACCGATGTCGGCGGCACGTTCACCGATCTCGTCTGCTTCGAGACGGATCATGAAACGGGCGAGTCCCGCATCACGACGGCCAAGTCCGACACCACCCCGCCGAATTTCGAGCAGGGTGTGCTGAACGTGCTCGACAAGGGCGGCGTCGATCCGAAGACCGTCGACTTCCTCGCCCACGGCACCACCGTCGTCATCAACGCGCTGACCGAGCGCAAGGGCGTCAAGGTCGGCCTCATCACGACGGAAGGTTTTCGCGATTCGCTGGAAATCGCCCGCGGCAACCGGCCGGACTTCTTCAACCTGCACTACCGGAAGCCCGAGCCCTTCGTGCCGCGCTATCTGCGCCGCGAACTGCCGGGCCGCTTCGACTATCACGGCACGGAGATGAAGCCGCTCGACCTTTCGGGCCTGCCCGCCATCCTCGACGACTTCCGCGCCGACGGCGTCGAGGCCATCGCCGTCTGCTTCCTGCATTCCTACGCCAATCCGAGCCACGAGCGGGCGACGATCGCCGAAATCGCGCGCCTCTGGCCGGAGATCGCCACCGTCGCCTCGCACCAGATCACCCGCGAATGGCGCGAATACGAGCGCACCAACACGACCGTCATGTCCGCCTATGTGCAGCCGACGGCCGAGCGCTACCTGTCCCGCCTCAACGACGGCCTCGCCGGCAAGGGCTTCGACGGCAACCTCTTCGTCATGCAGTCGAACTGCGGCGTGGATTCGCTTGAATCGGTGAAGAAAATCCCGATCACCATGGTCGAATCCGGCCCGGCCTCCGGCTTCTGGGGCGCGGCCGAGCTCGGCAAGCTGATCGGCGAGCCGAACGTGCTGGCGCTCGACATCGGCGGCACGACGGCGAAGTGCTCGCTCATCGAGAACGGCCAGGTCCGCATCATGACGGACTATTGGATCGAGCGCGACCGCACCTCCGCCGGCTATCCGATCATGGTGCCGGTGGTCGATCTGGTCGAGATCGGCAATGGCGGCGGCTCCATCGCCTGGGTCGACGATTTCGGCAAGCTGCATGTCGGCCCGAAATCGGCCGGCGCCATGCCCGGCCCCGCCGCCTATGGCCGCGGCGGCACCAATGCCACCACCACCGACGCCAATCTCTGGCTCGGCCGCATCAACCGCGATTACTTCTGCGGCGGCTCCGTCATCGCCGACATGGCGGCGACGGAAAAGGCGCTGTCGGATGTCGGCGGCAAGCTCGGCGTCTCGGCCGATGAGGTGGCGCGCGGCATCCTGCGCATCGCCAACAACAACATGGTCAACGCGCTGAAGCTCGTCTCGCTCAACCGCGGCTTCGACCCGCGCGACTTCACGCTGGTCGCCTTCGGCGGCGGCGGCGCGATGCATGCGGTGGCGCTCGGCACGGAACTGGGCGTCAGGAAGGTCGTCATCCCGGCGGGCGCCTCGGTGTTCTCCGCCTGGGGCATGATGATGTCGGACCTGCGCCGCGACTATTTCGTCACGAAGCTCGCGGACCTGAAGGCCGGTGCGGCCAAGGCCATCGAGGCGCTCTTCGCCGAGACCGAGGCGCTGGCCCACCGGCAATTTGGCGAGGAAGGCGTGGACGGGGCGAAGGTCCGGTTCCTGCGCTACGGCAAGTTCCGCTACCAGAACCAGGAGCACACGACCGAGGTCCTCATCGAGGGCGCGATCACCGATGCAAGCCTCGCCGCCATCGAGGCCGCCTTCCACGAGACCTACGAGCGGGAATACACCTACCGCCTCGAGGCCCCCGTCGAGCTGGTCGGCATCCACCTCGTCGCCTCAGCCGAGGTCGGCAAGCTGAAGATGCAGGAAAAGCCGCTCTCCGCGACGCCCGCCTCCGCCGCGCGGAAGGGCGAGCGCAAGGTCGACTATGCGCTGGAAGGCGTGCATCCGGCCGCGATCTACGACGGCGAGAAGCTGGAGCCCGGCATGGCCTTCACCGGCCCCGCGATCATCGAGGATCCGGGCACGACGATCGTCATCCACCCCGGCAACCGCGTCGAGATCGACGGTTTCGGCAATATCCACATCCACCTGAAAGCCTGAGGAGTGCGGGACATGATGACAGCTTCCCACGATCCGATCACGCTCGAGATCATCCAGAACTCGCTGCAGGCGACCGCCGACGAGATGTTCGCGGCCATGCGCAAGACGGCGATGAGCTCCATTATCTACGAAGTGCTCGACATGGGCACGGGCATCACCGACGCGAAAGGCCGCCTTGCATCCTCCGGCGCCGGCATTCCCGGCTTCATCGGCGTGCTCGACAAGTCGGTGAAGGTGCTCCTGAAGAAGTTCTCGAAGCCCGGCGACATCCAGCCCGGCGACGTCTTCATCACCAACGACCCCTACTACGGCGGCGTCACGCATCTCAACGACCTCGTCGTCTGCATGCCGGTCTTTTCCGGCGACCGGCTGATCGCCTGGACGGCCAACATCGCCCATAATTCGGATGTCGGCGGCAAGTCGCCAGGCTCGCTCTCGGCCGATGCGACGGAGATCTTCCAGGAAGGCCTTCGCCTTCCGGCCGTCAAGATGATCTCGAAGGGCGAGGCGATCCCCGGCATCTTCGACATCATCACCGTCAATTCGCGCATGCCGGACTTCCTCGAAGGCGACCTCTGGGCCGCCATCGCCTCCGTCCGCATCGGCGCGAAGCGCCTCGCCGAGCTTGCGGAAAAATACACCGTCGCCACCTTCGAGGCGGCCATGGCGAGCTTCATGGACCACGGCGAGAAGATCGCGCTCGCCGAACTCGCGAAACTCCCGCACGGCACCTTCGAGCTGACGGAGGAGCAGGACGACGGGCGCATGTTCAACGTCAAGGTGACGATATCAGACACGGAATTCGTCATCGACCTGCGCGACAACCCGGACCAGGACACCGGCCCCTCCAATGCCGGCCATGACGACACGCTCGTCAGCATGCAGGTCATCTTCAAGGCCCTGACGGACCCGACCTCGCCCGCCAACGAAGGCTCCTTCCGCCCGCTCAAGGTTTTGACGCGCGAAGGTTCCTGCTTCCATGCGAAGGAGCCGGCGGCCGTCGGCTTCTATTACGAGATCGGCATCCGCGGCTACGACCTCGTCTGGCGCTGCCTTGCCCCGCACATGCCGGAAAAGCTGCCCGCCGGGCATTTCTCCTCCATCGCGGGCACCTTCATCGGCGGCATCCACCCGGATACGGGCCGGCAATACACGATCATCGAGCCGCAGATCGGCGGCTGGGGCGCTTCGAACGGGCGCGACGGCAATTCGGCGATCTTCTCCGGCGTGCACGGCGAGACCTACAATTGCCCGGCGGAAATCTCCGAGGCGCGCAACGGCCTCTTCGTCGACCGCATGGAACTGAACACCGATCCGGGCGGCGAGGGAAAATGGACCGGCGGCTACGGCATCCGGCTCGACTACCGCATCCGCCGCGACGATTCCTTCCTGACGCTCGGCTACACCCGCTCGCGCATCCTTCCGTGGTCGCTCGACGGCGGCAACGAGGGCTCGGCCAACTATGCGCTTGTCCTGCGCAAGAACGGGCAATCCGAGCGCTACGCCTTCGCCTCGGGCATCCGGGTCGACAAGGACGACGTGATCCGCGTCATCACCGGCGCCGGCGGCGGCGTCGGCGATCCGAGGGAGCGCGATCCGGCGCTGGTGCGCGAGAACATCCGCAACGGCTACATCACCGCCGAGCGCGCCAGCGAGGTCTACGGCGTCAGCCTTTGAAACCGCAGGGTCCCCGGCCTTCGGGTCGGGGACCGAAGCCATACGAAGGAGGAACGCATGGATACCCGACCGCCCAAGATCATGTATCTCAACCCCGTCGGCGAGAATGACGCCGTCGACGCGATCTTCGCCGCCATGGCGAGGGACCACAAGCTGCCCGGCACGGAAGTGCATGTGGCGGCGCTGCCGAAGGCCCGCTACGGCTTTTCCCACATCGAGTTCCGCACCTACGAGGCGCTGGTGACGCGCGGCATCATGCGCGCGGTGCGCCAGGCGGCGCTGGAAGGCTTCGATGCGCTCGCCATCGGCTGCTTCTACGATACGGCGCTGCACGATGCGCGCGAGATTTCCGGCGAGATGGTCGTCACCGCGCCCTGCATCGCCTCCTGCGAGATCGCCGCTAGCCTTTCCAACCGCTTCGGCATTATCGTCGGCCGGCGCAAATGGGTGCATCAGATGCAGTCCACCGTGCATGGCTACGGCCATGCCGAGCGCCTTGCCGGCTTCTACGATGTCGGCCTCGGCGTTGACGATTTCCAGAAAGATCATGCCGAGACCAACCGCCGCCTTCTCGCCGCCGGCCGCAGGGCGGTGGAGGAAGGCGGGGCGGAAGCGCTCATCCTCGGCTGCACGATGGAGATCGGCTTCTACAGGCAGATCGAGAAGGAACTCGGCGTTCCCGTCATCGATCCCTCCATTGCGGCGCTGAAGCGGGCGGAGTATGCCGCGCTTCTCAAGCGGCAATGCGGCTGGGTGCCGAGCCGCAAGGGCTCCTGCGAGGCGCCTTCGGAAGCCGAGCTTACCGCCTTTAATGCCTTTCCGGATGACGGGCCGGTCTTCGGCAGCCGTATCGTCATTCCCGCCACCTGAACGAGGAAAAGACCATGAACGAACAGACCGCCGCCCGCCTCAAGGCCCTGCGCCAGCGCATGGCCGAGACCGGTACCGGCCTCGTCGCCATCGCGCCCGGCTCCCACATGGACTGGGTGCTGGGCTTCCATCCGCATCCCGACGAGCGCCCCTGCCTGCTGCTCATCGGCCCGGAGAAGGAGGCCTTCCTGATGCCGGCGCTGAATGCCGAGGGCACCCGCGAATTCACCGACATCGCCTTCCACAACTGGGCGGAT
>Ga0182739_1004696_pt1 | contig 11149 bp, 2 predicted proteins | sample eDN5th30CBELigBY_FD_128873 | JGI IMG/M metagenome (GOLD analysis project Ga0182739, IMG submission 128873) | Enriched backyard soil microbial communities from Emeryville, California, USA - eDNA 5th pass 30_C BE-Lig BY (version 2) (version 2) | ecosystem: Environmental > Terrestrial > Soil >... | reverse complement strand
GACCCCCGTCCTGCTCCCCGCGGGAGACGAGGGCCGGCGCCGCGCCCGCGCTATCGAGCTTTGCGGGGCGGAGGGCCTGGCCAGGCCGCATTCCAAGGGACACGAGGGGATCACCGGACCGCAGCGCGATAAGCTCCTGGCCGCCTGGCGCGACTACCAGCAGCTCCGCACTAGTGTTCCCCCTCCTTCGATCCATCATCCGCACCAGTGGCGGGTCTACAAGGAGATGTTGGTTCGCTATGACGAGCTGATCCGGGCCGGCTCGAGCGAGCAAGCGGCCGAGCTGGCTCTGGGACTGCAGCAGCGCATGCAGGAGCTGCGACGACAGGGATCGGTGGCTCTGAGCTCGGCCCAGGGCACCCTGACCATGAACACGATCCAGGGGCAGCCCGGGTCCGAATCCGAGGCGCTGCGGCAGCCCTTCGAGAAGCTCTGGGAGGCGTCCCCGGCGGATGAGGCCAAGCTTTGGCAGCAGTTCCAGGCCGCGCCCCCCGCAAACGCCGGCGGTGCGCCGGGGCAACTGCGCCGGGGCTTCTTCGACCTGTTGATCCAGCGCGCGGCAGACGACCCCGCGCGTCAGCTCGATCGGGCGGTCCAACTGGCGAAGGCCCTTGTCGATCCAGCGAACCCGCCTCCGATTGAGGTCCAGGAACTGATCATGATCGCACGCGACCTGCCGCGTGATCCGGCGCCCAGCCCCGCGCTTTATGACCGGGTCTCCCAGGCGCTCCGGGTCCGCAGGCTGGCGGAGCGATCGGTCCTCACCCCGGTTGATCGCGGCCTTCACCCCTATGCCAGCCGAATCCTGCCCTGGGTCCGCACCCGGATGGATGAGGCCGATACGTTGCGCCGGCAAGGGCTTGACCTCCTGTTCGCCTCGGATGCCTCGAGCTGGGATCGGGGAGGTGACCTGCTCCGGCGGGCCGAGCAGATCTACCACGAGGTCCAGGATGACGCCAATCCGGTGCGCACCGCCCTGTCCCTGCGCGACGAGGTTCTCGAGGCACTGCCGGACTATTCCCGCTGGCTGGGTCAGATCCGTACCTATGTGCTCCAGGTTCGAAACCTCCGGCTCGACGAGTTGGAGACCACCGTGGAGCAGCTCTGGGACGACACTCATGCCCTCGTCGAGCTCCTGGAGCAAAATGACCCGAAGACGATCCGCCATCCGGCCGATGGGCCTCGGTCGGCGGATCTCGTGAGCTTGACCGAGCGAGTCCGAAGCTCATTCCAGGTGGTCGCGTCCGGCTTCGACAGCCATGTCCGGTCCATTGACGAGAGTGACCTCGGCAGCCTCTGGTCGGAGATCCGGATCGCGCTGACGGTTCCGTTCGACGACCTGAGAATGCGCGAGCGGCTGCTGGCCAACCTCGAGCGCATCGAGCAGCGGTTCCTGGTCGAAGACAGCAGCAAGTTCGAGGCACCCCAGGCCATCACCGAGGCGAGTAACCGCTCGCGCGCCCTTCAGCGGGGGCGGATCCAGGGCTTGATGGCGTTGGGAGAGCTGGGCCAGAGCTGGTTCAATTCCTGCGGCGGCGGCACCGACGATCCTTTTGCGCGGGCCCGCGGTCAACTCGCCCGGCTGGAGGACGATCCTGCCTGGCCCGCGACCTTGAGCCGCATCGGCGAACAGATCGGCGACGCCATGCTCCAGATGCCGGTCGCGATCGAACGTGGGATGGCGGAGGGACTGAATGCGGCGGAACCGCAGGACGAGACGACCATTGCGGCCGCCAACCGGCTCTGGCGCCAGCTTGACGGTTCCTTGAACCTGACGAAGACCACGGTCGTCCCTGCCGATGCGCTCCGCCAGCTCAGGCAGCGGGACCTTCTGCTCTGGCAGGCCCGCCGGACCCTCGCCGATCACTGGTACTCCGAGGACCCGGCTCTCGAGCCTTACTATCGGACTGCGGGCCTCCGCTTCGTGGATGACGCTCGCCGGATCGACCCCCGTCCGTTGCGGCTGCGAACCTCGGCCCAGACCGTGCAGACTGCGCTCGAGCGTCCCGGCCAGCTCGCGTTTCAGGGCCCGGCCCGGCTGGTGCTCACCAGCGAGCAGCGGGTCGAGGTGGAGTATCGCCTTCAGCCCGACCCGAGTCTGCCGACCGCCTCCGGCTTCCCGGTCTTCTGGGTCGACCCAGGCCGCGACCTCCAGTCGCTGGTTCCCCAGGCGGGCCATCGGATCGTTCAGCCAATTGGAAGCCAGACCGAGGCGCCGATCCTCTGCACGTTCGCGAGTCCGCGACTGTCGCAGGCAGAGGAGTCGCCACTGCCTGCGCCTCGCGTCGAGCATTCGACCTGCGGGGTCCGCGGTCTTTTCCGCGGCCAGCGTTTCGAGATGGAAACCGCACTCGATCTGCACCTCTTGCCCGACCTGGTCGCGGGGCGGCACCCTGTTCCTGCCGGTGCCAGCGTGTCGGTCCGGGCGCAGGACGCGGTGGCCGACCGCCTGGGGACCAGCAGCGGCGCCATCGCCATCGTGCTCGACTGCTCGGGGAGCATGGGCCCCGCGGCCGGCCAGTCGTGGGGGCCTTCGACCAAGTATCGCGAAGCCACCCAGGCGCTTCGCCAGGTGCTTCAAGGGCTTACCAAGGGAACGATCGTCAGCGTCTGGGTCTTTGGTCAGGCGGTCGGCTTTGAGAAGACGGTGCAGGACGCCGAGCGGACGATCACCCGGATTCAGGACCCGATGGCGTGGGATCCCGGCGACGCCGGCCAGCTCAAGCGCCTGATGGACCGTGTCGACTATCCCGCGCTCGAACCCTGCAACGAATCGCCGATCGTTCGCACGATGGTTCTCGCCCGCGACGACCTTCGGAACGTGGCGGGGTTCAAGACCCTCCTCGTGCTGACCGACGGTATGGACAATCGTTACGAGCGGGATTCCTTTGCGAACCCGCACAAGACGCCGATCCCGGTGGCGATCCGCGAGCTATTCAGCGATTCGGGCATTGAGATCAACGTTGTCGGCTACAAGGTCGTCGGGGCCGAGGCCGAGCGGGCGCGGACCCAGTTTCGGGTGATCGAGCAGCTTCCGATACCGGGCAAGTTCTACGAGGTGAACGATGCGCCGGCGTTGGCTGGGGTGCTGGGCAGGGCGATGGGGCGGCGGCTGCGATACTGGGTCGAGCAAGAGGACAACGTGCTGGTCTCGGGCTCGCCGAGCGAGGGGCTGACGACGTCTCGGGTTGGGGCGAACGACCGCTGGTTCACCCCTGCGCTCGCTCCGGGGGGCTATAAGCTGGTCATCGACCCGCTCCGCCGCCAGGAGCGGAACATCGCCCTGAACAACGGCGACCTGCTCATCGTCCAGCTCGATCCCGCCCGGGTCGGCGTCGATTTCCGCCGGGTCGAGTTTTCCCGTGAAGATTTCTCCTGGAAGCCCTCGACCGAGAAGAATGGCTGGCGGCTGGCCGTTCTTCAGGACCAGTTGGTCGCGACCTCCGGCCTCCAGATGCTCTGCACGCTGGAGAAGGCGTTCAGCCGGCTCGAGACCAGCATCTCGGTCATCCGGCCACGGGAGGCCTGGTTCGAGCTGGCCTCGGCGTCACAGTCGGAGGTCCCCTTCAGCATGCGCTGGAGCAATCGGCCCGGTTATCCCGCCGCGGCCTGGACCCTGGATGTCCCGCGTTGGCCCACGAGTCCGGGAGTGTCGTCTCCGGACCGGCCGATTCTTCGGCTCTGGTGGAACCCCGACCAGGACAGCCCGGCGTCGGGCGGGCTCGACCGCGGTTCGGACTTCGACCTGGGCACGGGCCGGCCGTCGAGCCCGGTCCCGATCGAAGGGAACGACGTGATCGTCGAGAGCGTGCGGGTGGAGGACCATCGGGTCGAGACCCGTCCCGGGGTTCGCGAGGTCAAGTCATGTCTGGTGGTCCGGCTCAGTCATACGCGAGGGAAGCCGATCGTGGTCCGGCCGGTCGGCCTGGTCTCTGCCGGCGCCGAGCAACGGTACTACTCGGCGGCCGCTAAGAGCACGGCCTTGTTCTGGCCCGTTACTCACGATGAGGCCGCGTCGAGGCTGACCGGTCTAAACCTCTATTCGCTCAACGCGTTCAAGGCCCACGCCGAGCGCCGGGGGTTCGCCATTGAGATGAGGGACTTGCCGATCCCGCGGCCGGACGACGTCCCGCCGCAGGAGGTCCCAATCCGGGAGGTCGGGGTGTCGGCGTTGCCCATCGACTGAGCGTGGGCAAGTGAACGCCGGGCCGGGGCCCCGTGAGGTTTCGGGGGAGGGATCCTTTGCCGAGGGAGGAGCCGTTGATGTCAGGTCGCCCGCCGTCGCCGGTCTCGCCTCTCTGGCGTCAGACTCCCACGGCGTCGAGGTCCACGAAGGGGCAAGCCGACCGGCGGTGGTCGATCTTCGTCCTTTTGGCCTCCATCCTGGTGCTGGCCGGCAGCCTGGTGGGCCTGCTCGGGTGGATCCGCCCGCTGCCCCGTCCTTACCTGTTCCCGGTCTGGGTCAGCAGCTATCAGTCGCGTCAGCTCTCCTTCATCCCCTGGGCCGAGCGCGACTTCCTTGCCCTCAGTCGCGGCGGCTACTTCTCGCGGATCATCAACGCCCCGTTCGGCAGCCAGGACCGGCGGACGATTCACCAGGAGCTCGAGCTGCTCGGCGAGCGTCTCCCCACCGACTCGGTCGTGGTCTACGTCAACTCCCGGGCCTGCGTTGGCCCGAGCGGGGAGGTGACGCTCTTCCCGGCCGATGCGGATCCGGATGACATGAGCACCTGGATTCCGCTCCGCGAGATCCTCGAGGCGCTCCGGGCTTCGCCGGCCGGTTGGAAACTGCTGATCCTGGACCTGATGAAGCCGCGGGGGGGGACGCGGACCGCGGTCTTCGACGACGACCTGGCGTCTCGAGTTCCCGAAGACTTGAAGGCCGTGGACGATCCCAGCCGGCTTACCCTGACGGCGGCGGCGCCCGGTCAGTTCTCGCTGGTCTCGGAGGAGCTTGGACGCTCGGTCTTCAGCTACTACCTGGAAGAGGGCTTACGCGGTTGGACCGAGCTGGATCGGACCCGGCTGAGTCGCGACGGGCTCGTTCGAGTCAGCGACCTGGCGGCGTATGTTCGGAGCCGGGTGGATCGTTGGGCGCGGCTCAACCGCGGCGTGCGCCAGGAGCCCGTGCTCTATGGCGATGGTGCCGACTTCCCCTTGCTGGCGTTGAGGCACGACAGGCTCCAGCCCGCTCCGCCGTCGCCTCCCGCGGTTGATTACCCCGGATGGCTCGAGGCCGGATGGCAGGTCCGTGACCGCTGGCGCGCCGAGGGGAACGATCAACTGGCCCCCTTGGCCTTCCGGCAGATGCAACTGACCCTGCTGGCCGCGGAGATCCAGTGGCGAGGTGGTGTCGATCCGGCGCGGATCCAGCAGGACCGCATGGGCGACCTGGCGATCTCCCAGAAGCTGCTCGAGACGATCCAGGCCACACCTCGCCCGAGGCCGGTCTCGCTCGCCATGGCCGCGGCTCACGGCTGGAAGCAGAACCCGGCCGTCTCCAACGTCGTGACCGACCTGCTCGCCAAACGGGCCGCCTCCGCCAAACCGGCGGCCCCCGGGGCCACGACACCTGAGACGGCGAAGCCCGAGGCTGCGAAAGCCGAAGGCGCGGCCGCCAAGGCCGGGGCCGCGAAGCCCGAGCCGGGGGAGACGGTCGGGACATTCGTCGAGAAGACCCGGGACGCGTCGATGTTCGACCTGGCCGGGGCGATCTTTGACGCCGCCCGGAAAACCGAACCAACGCGGGAGACGATCCTGTTTCTCGACGGCCTGCTCCGCGATCAGCAGCCGGAGCCCTTGTACGTCGAAACCCTCTTTCTCCGACAACTGGCCGACCTGGCCCGCGCTTACGACGACGCAAGCTGGCCGACCGAGATGATCCGTCGAGCCTTGAAGGTCGCGAGCCAAGGGGAGCAGGCCAATAGCCGGCACGAGACCCTCGCCTGGCTCCGTACCCCGCTCGAGCAGGCGGCCCAGTTGCGGCACGACGCCGAGGTGATCTTGCGCGCTCGAGGGTTCGCGTCCCTCGCGGAGGCCGACCGCCTGTTCCGCATGGCCGAGGCCCGCTATGCCGTGATCCTCGAACAGCAGCAGGTCGTCCTGGCGACGCGTCGTCTCTGGCTCGAGACGTTGCAATTCCTGCCGCTCCTGCTGGACGATTCGCAAGCGCCGGCGGTCGGACAGGACCGGTGGGATGAGATCGTCGAGAAGCTCATCGCCGCCCGCGACGCGTTCACCTTGCCGGACGACGTGAAGAGCGGAGCCGCCCCTCTCTCGATCGACGATGTACGGGCGCGGCTCGAGTCGCTCCACGCGCAGACCGAGTCGCTACGCCAGGATCTCGGCGAGCTCCGCAAGCCGTTCTCAGAGGCCGCGCTCACGGCGCTCCTGGCCGAGGCACACGCCCCCCGGGCGGGACCGGAGACTCTTGGCGCCATCGAAGCGGTGCTGCGCAGTCCGACGGCGACGGCCAAGCAGCGGGTGGACCTCTGGCGAGCCGGCCGTGACCTGTCGCGCCGGCTTCTCAAGCAAACCCTCCAGCTCGATCGCTCGCGCCTCGACCCGGAATCGGTCCCGCACTCCGATCCCGTCGAGCCACGGGAGAGTTACGTCCGCCGGCTCGCCGAGCGGGCTCACCGGCGGATCCTCTTGCTGCGGTTGGCGGGCCTGCCCGACACCAAGGCCAGTCCGCTCAACGACAAGGTGGCCAAAGCGGAGGCGCAGGGGGATGATCCCGTGGCTTGGTGGGCGGTCGAGATGGCCTTGAGTGCCGCCTGGAATGGAGAATCCCACAGGATGATGGGTCTGCGGCGGGGCGATCCGAATGCGGGGACTCACCTCAATCCCCTGGTCGTCCCGGCCTGGTCCATCGCCTATACCGACGCGACGCCGAGGGGCCTCTACTTCGCGACCTGGGTCGAGGAGCGACGACGCCTGTGGGCCTGGCTGGCCGACCACTACGAATACGAAGGGGCCGACCTCGGCGGCTCCCCCTTCTTCCGGACCGCGGCGCGCGAGCTCCGGGCGGTGGCACGAGGGACGGAGCGGGCTCGGGTGCTCTCTCCCTGGGAGTCCGCCGGTCCGGTCGTCACCCTCTCGGCCGAGAATCCCGCGACCTCCGAGTCGCTCCCGCTCCGGATCCCTGCCGGCCCGGGGGCCGGTGAACCGACGCCGATCGACATTCTGCTCGCCGATTCCACCTGGCTTCGCATCGGCCCGGCCTCGACGCAACTTCAGCGCTCCGGTCGCGCCGGCGCCGAGGCCGATGGTCTGGGCGCGTCGTACCATCTCCGCGCCTCGGCGTCCCCCCTCCGCCGCATCCCGCTCCACGTCGAGCTCGATCCCGAGGCCGAGGAATCCGGCACCACCCCTCCACGGGGTTTCCTGGTCCGCGCCCGCGTGGGCGGCCGCGACTTCCACCAGGCGGTCGCCGTCGAGTTGCAACTGGCCTCTCGTCGTATTCAGATCCTCTTGAGCACCGATCCCAAAGCACCGACCGCGCCTCAGCTCGATCTCGGACTTCGGGCCATCAAGGACCGGCAGCCCTACTACCTCTATCTTCGCAACCCGACCAGCGAGCCGCGGGAGGTTCAGGTCGAGTTGACGGCCGGAGGACAGGCCGTCCCTGGTAACCCGCCGCAGCTCACGGTGGCGCCCGGGGCGATCGATCGGGTTTCATTTGCGCCGGGGTCGATCAAGGCGGAGGTCCCGTTGCCCGAATTGGCGGGACCCTTGCAAATCCTTCTGCGCAGTGCCGCCGACAAGAAGACGATCCTTGGCCAGGCCACCGTCGGAGTTCGGGTCGCCGCGCCGGCTGAGTATGTGCGCGTCTCCCACGTCGAGTACGCTCCGGCCAGCGCCGGTCGACCGAGCGACAACCGACTCTCGGTCGTGCTCCGATCGGGCACCGAGATCGCGGGACCCCCGGCCGTCGCCCAGCTCATCCTCCCCCCTGACCAGATCCCAGGCTTCCTCGGCATGGGGGACGGGACCTTGCGCAGCGTGCTCCCTGCGGACGGCTCGCTCGTGACGCTCTTCGTCAAGAACCTGCGCCGCACGCCAGGCGCCGATCGTGCGGGGACGTTTTACGTCCAGGTCGATTCTTATCCCCGCGGCATTGCCTTCCGGGCCACCTTCCCAAGGGACGGACAGCCGACGTTTCCCCTGGAGGACACCCGACCCGTGCTCCGGCTCCGCGCGGCGCGATCGACCCCGGCCACGGCGACGTTCCCCGTTCGGGCCGAGGTTGACAATCCCGGGCCCGGCTTCTCGCTCGAGGTCGTGCTCGGCCGGTCGCGTGCCGGGGCGTTCGAACCCGAAGCGGTCCGCAGGTTCGCGACCGCCCAGCATCGCCGGATCGGTTTCAGCCCCGGTGGACCCGACGGCGCCCTCCTGTTCGAGGCGGCGGTCGACGACTGGAGCACGACCCTCGACCTTTCGGGTATCGAGGGCTCCCGGATCTTGCGGGCGCGCCTCCTCGACGAGGGAGGGAACGAGATCCAGACCGTCTCCCAATCCCTCCTGATCGACAATAGCCAACCGACCGGCCCCGGCTTTGTCGACCTTCCCCCACAGGCGCGCCGAGGAACCAAGCTCACGGTCAAGGCGACGGCTCGCGCGACCGACTCGGGAATCGGAACGGTCCTGTTCTTCGTTGGCCGCCCACCAGCGGCCGGAGGCCCGCTCCCTGCGACCGTTGCCACCACCCCAGGCAACGCCGACGGTGATGGCCTGATCTGGTCCGCCGAGCTTCCCTTGCCCGACCTCAAAGGGCCGACCGACCTGGGCGCCCAGTTCGTCAGCGGCGCGGGCCAGACCTCCTACGCCACTGCCACGATCGAGTTGACCGACACCGATCCCATCACCCCCGGCCGGATCGTCGGGACGGTCCTCGAAGGCCCGAGACCCCAACCCGGCCTCGTCGTCATTCTGTCCCAGACGCCGAAGGACGACGCGAAAACCAACGACGCGAAGACCAAGCCGGCCCAGGCCAAGGAGGCGCAGGCCACCGAGATTGCTCGGGCCACGACCACCGCCGACGGCGTGTTTCGCTTCGATAACCTCGCGCCGGGCACCTACCACCTGGCCACGAGCAAGGAGGCCTCGCGGACCAAGGCCAAGGCCGACGTGGAGGTGAAGCCCCACGCGACGTCGACCGTGTCGCTCGAGCTGTTCCGTTGAGAACCCCACGGTGTCTCGATCAGAGCTACGAACGGCTCCCCACCCGATGCCTCCGCGCGAACCCGCAGGCCGATCGTTCGTTTCACTCCCATCCAGTCTTCTTAAAAAAGAAACCAGTGGGGAGGACTGCGGCAGACGCTGTCGCTGTATAATTAGGCGCGATATGTCCTGGTAAGGGGCTTGCCACGCGCCCGAATCGGGCTGGGGTCAGGGCCGTCGGAGCCGCCGGATCGGAGCCGGTGCGTCGACGCGGGCCATTGAACTCGCGAACCAAAAGGGGAGGGGTGGTCTGGTGATGCGAAAGGCGATGTTCCAGAAGCTGGCGGCCCAGCGTTCCGGGATCCAGACGCAAGCCGTTTCCACGATCGACGCGCCGAGTGTGATTCCCGGCGACGTCGTCTTCTTCGAGGCGGTCGACCCGGACCAACCGCCGGGATCGGAGTTGCCGCCGGGTGCCGGCCGAGTTCATCATGTGGAAATCTGTACGAATCCCATGGAAATTATCGGCCAGGTTGATATCTCCCCCGACCCGGAGCGAGGGCGAGAGGAGCTACGGCAGACACGAAAGGCGAGCCTGCGCCCGAACCCCAAACACCGGCTGATCGTGATGCGTTGTCGGACGCAATCGCTGAGCGCAGCCGCGGCCCGGTACGCCATCGCCTGGTTCGACCAGACCATCCCTTTCCAGCGGAGGCGGGTTGCTCCGTCGGCGGATGAACCCGTCCGGTGGCACCGGGATAAATTCAACGAGACCGGCAAGTTTCGTGCGATTCGTTACGCTGCGCGACGGGCCGGCGATATTCATCAGGTCGACGACAACCGATTGGTCACGAAGGCGATGAATTGCAGTCACTTCGTGGCCGCCTGCTTCCAGGTGGCCGGCCTCGAGAACGTCGTTGCCGCCGCGCCGGCGGGAGTCAAGGTGCAAGACAAGAAGGCCAGGTATTCCGTCGATGAGATCCCGATCCACTATCGGACGGTTCTGAACAAGTTCGCGCTCTACCAGGCGGCCGACGACGCCAATCCGGTTAGCAATGATAGCCGGCCGGGAATCATCTACTGGAACTTCGACGCCAACGGCGATATCGACGTCTTCGACTGGGACACACATATTACAAAAGGTATGAGAGTCGACAGTAAGTACGTCATGCCGAAAGATCTTCTCAAGTGCTTGCTCGACGACCAGACCGCCTGGACCATGGCGGGAGTCGTTAAATTCCCCGATTGACAAGGGGGATGCGGCCTCGGCTCGCCGCCCGTGGGATTCCAGCGGTTGGGGGCGGCGCTGGTCTCAGAACCAGGAGAAATAGCCCAGGGCCGTGATGACGATCAGCAAGAGGGCGATGCTCGACCAGCCCAGCAGGGCCCAGCGGCGGTAGTCGGTATCTTCGGCCAGGGCCTCGGGAGTCCAGCTCACGTAGTTCTGGTTCTCCAGCAGGCGGCGGAATACGCCCACGACGAAGGCCTGCTCATGTGTCGCGTCGCGGCCGGTGGCGGCCAGGTAGCAGCCGCCGAAGAGGGTCGTGCCGGGCGACTCGGACGCAAAGGTCCGGGCCAGCACCCGGAAGAGGCGGTCCTGACGCTCCTGAAGTCGCGTCAGCACCTGGTTGAGCTGGATGTTCTCATGGAGCACCTCCGACGCATTCTTTCGGTCGGGGTCCTCCAGTCGCCAGAGCCGATAGACCAGCGTGGGGATCAGGACCTGGCAAATCCAGCGCACCGCCTCCTGCATCATCCGGGCGAAGGCCGACTCCTCGACCACCGGGACGAGCGGTAGGTCCAGGCCCAGGACCTTCTCCCGCTGTTCTTCCGGGAACCGGCCGAGAAAAGTGCGGAACCCGGGGACTTGCTCGAGGTCGCAGATCACAGCAAACGAGGGGCAGTGGACCTGAAGCGAGTCGCGGACCACGTCCCGGTCATGCTGACAGATGGCGCCGATCTCATCTGCCTCTTCGGCCGACTCGGT
>Ga0182739_1004694_pt1 | contig 11153 bp, 10 predicted proteins | sample eDN5th30CBELigBY_FD_128873 | JGI IMG/M metagenome (GOLD analysis project Ga0182739, IMG submission 128873) | Enriched backyard soil microbial communities from Emeryville, California, USA - eDNA 5th pass 30_C BE-Lig BY (version 2) (version 2) | ecosystem: Environmental > Terrestrial > Soil >... | reverse complement strand
GTCGTGCATTGCTGCAGGCGACTGCCCGCGACCCCGGAGAAGGCCATCTGGATGCCTCTTTGACCATGCAAGGCACCGAGAAGGAAAGCCGCGCACTCTGGATTCCTATCGAATCCGGTAACGGGACTCCCAATACCAGGCTGCAACCCGTGGTTCACCGCCCAATCATGGATCAGATGCACATGGATCAGATGCACATGAATCAGATGCACATGAATCAGGCCCACAGCCTGACTGTGCTGGAAAAATAGGGCATTTGTCGAACCAGAAAAAACACAGTCCTATTTTGTCGCGGAATCTGAAATCTGGATGTCGAAGACCGTCGGCTCGTTGGTGAGGCTGACTTCCAGCGGAGTCGTCTCTTTCTTTTGGTACTTTTCTTCAAATGATGGCTTCACTTCCTTCCAGTTCGGATCTGGGATGGACATGCCATTCTGCTCGATCACGGGTGCCTGGGGAGGAGTGAGAGTTACTTTGTACTTTCCTAATGCGACTGGAACTCCAACTGCGGGCTTGTATTGATAGTTTCCGTTTTGGTCGACCCGAACGGAAAAGCTGTTGATGTCAGATTCCGTCTTATAAAACGTGATCTGGGTTCCCGCTGGCAATGGTGCTCCAGCCACTTCCGTTTTGCCGGAAACTCCGCCGATCTGTTCGATCTTTTTGCCGCAGCCACAGGCAGACAGCAGGGCGATACACAATGTCAGTCTCAAGACTGGATTCATGTCGTTCAGATTTCGTTATTGCAAGATGGGGTGAAGTTCTAGAGCCGTTTGGTCTATGATGTGTCCGCGTCGAAAAGGTTTCACTTGATGAAAACCTGAATACCGCGAGGCAAGTCCGCGACAAGATTTACAAAAACGCTCTAGAACTCGCCGAGTGGCTGGGCATCGTCACGGATGGACAGGTGTCTGAGCGTATCCAGATTGATGTTGTCACTGATGAAAGCGACGTGTCCATCCGCAAATGTGGCATGCACGCCACCCGTGTGTGCTGAATTCAAAGGGTTATTCGGTCCGAAATTCACATTGATGCCCTCCTGACCATAATCCGGTGAATTGGGGGCATACCTGACCGTGGTCAGGTTGAATGTCCGATTCGCGGGCAACATTCCAGATCCATCGGTTCCCATCATCCAGGAGTGGGGGCCGGAGCCGCCAATCTGCACGCGATTTCCAGAAATCGTATGTGCATGATCAGACATGCCCGCGATTGTCGAAGCAATCGTTGTATCCGAAATAATGAGCGTTCCTCCTGCTTCGGACACCACGATCGTATTTGATGTTCCATCAGTAACATCACGAATGGATGTGACCGCATTAGGCAGCAGGATCCCGCCTGCTGCAGAGACCCCTTTCCCAGACGATCCCCGATCGGAGCAACAATTGGAAGCGGAATTGTTGACACGGCTTTCCGGAAAGGCGGCGGTGGGGGCTCCCCCCATGATTCCAATATAGCTGGAACGGATCTGTCCACTGCCTGGTTGTCTCAGTGTTGATGAGGGGCAGGCCATTACAGGGATGACCCCGGCTGCAACTCGTAGGTTGTTGTTGGTGCTATTGCTGTAGCCGGACATTGCTGCGCCAAAGTCAATCTTATTATAGATTGCAGTCTGATCGAGGCCAGGCAGAATGCCGACCCACCAAGTGAGGCCGAAGGCGGTTCCTCCACCTGTTCCGTCGTTTCGGGCGCCGATGGGAAACGTTCGGACTGTGTCGTGATAGTTGTGTAACGCCAGGCCAATCTGCTTGAGATTGTTTTTACACTGACTGCGACGAGCTGCTTCGCGTGCTTGTTGTACTGCAGGCAGTAATAGCGCGATGAGAACTGCGATAATCGCAATCACCACAAGCAGTTCGATCAATGTAAAGCCCAGCGGCTGCCGGATGCTTCCCGTCACGCGACGGTCCAACTTATCAATGATCATGGCGAATCTTCCTGGGAAAAATTTATGAAACTTTAGAAACTTACGGACATCAAATTTAACGGCACTTAATATTCATGTGGCTGAGCGAATATGTCAACGACAAATAATTTGCATGGTCTGTAATTTATCCAAGGTTGTTGTATATAATTGTTTGTTTGTGTATGTTTCTTGGGGGGGAGTAGTGAACTTCATTCGAATCGGCATTTCAGGAGCGGAATTTCTTTCCCCCTTGCCCGCGCATTTTCTTCCTATCACCATCAATCACCAGTCGATGCATTACAAAATTGACTGATTTGCAATGTATTTGAAAAACAGAGGTTGCGAAGAATTATCGACATCTGGTGCAAGGGTTTTGGGAATCCTGGCGCGAATTCTGCTCTGAAGCTCCCACGGGGTTTTCGGTCCCCTGTTTCACTCCAAGGGATTCGCCATCGTGTTCTTTCAGACTGCATTCCTGGCCGGGCAGAACCTGCCAATGGCGATGTCGAAATCGGCATCTTCCGCCGGCGAAGGTGTTGTCGCCACATCGGAATCGAAATCCGGAGCAACCATCGACTTTGTCAGGGCTCTCAAGCTTGCAGGGTATTCCGAAAAACAATCCGGAAAATTGACCACCACTCACAGCAGCGGGTCTCCGGCGAAAAACTTGAATCCGCAGTCTGCAGATCCGCAGTCTACGACAGGGGCTCCACAAATCGGATCGGCAGAATCCGCAACACTTTTTCATTCGGAATGGCCGCTCACCAGCACGACGAAGGACACACCAAGTCTGTTGGAAAACAGTCCCGGCATTCCGCAACAATTGCATCCGGCTGAAAAGAAAAAGGACGCCCAAGATCCTTTATTGGTGCCACCTCTGTTCGCAGAAACTATTGTCTCGGCAATTGTCCCAGCTGCAGGCACGGGTCCGGAACTCTCCTCTGCACTATCGGGAATCGACCAGAAGATTCGAGTTGCAGCTTCCACTGCTTCTGCTGCCACCGCGATTGAAAGTCAGTCTCTGGTGGGAACCGTGATGCCGGAGATAAATCACGAAGCAAACGCAACCGCGGATGTTGGCTCCGGTGCTCAGGCCCCTGCCTTGGAAACAAATTCGAACACGATTTCTTCTGGCACAGATGCTCCCTTGCCTGCTGGAGTTCAGAGCGAGACGCAAATCAGCCAGATGCAAGAATCGGTCGGGAGCCAGGCCGCCAGTCCAGTCCAGTCCGCTTTGCCTGCGAAGGGGGTGATTGACTCTGCGGTTGCGGCGGAATCTGGTCCATCATCAGAAAGCCAGGATTTTTTCACGTCTCCAATCGTTCCTCGCGTGCTTCACCATGCAAATGGTCAAGGAGTGAATGCAAAACTGACCGGTTCATCGAACAGAACCCGGGTGTCGATCGGCCAACTGTTAGGGGCGCGCCAACCATCTCTGCCTATGTCTTTGGATCGCAATGCCGAAGCGGGGACACTTTCCCTGCCCGGCAATCCGAATTCCGCCTCTCGTCCTTCGGAGCAGCGTTTGACACAGCCGCAAGGGATTCCAGCTTCGCCGATTCAAACTCCGGATGTTGCAGTGCAGGGAGACTCGGCGTTGCCTTCCCGAATGTCATTTTCCCGAATATCGGCAGCGGCACCAATGATAGATCCTGCCCATAAGACGATGCCAACTTCCGCGGAGAGTTCAACAGAGAGTTCTCCAGACCTAACGATTACAACATCCGGACAAGTTGCCTCTGGGCACATGGAGATCGCGAAATCAGCAGCATACGAACAGGCCCTCACAGACAATATTGCGGAGATTGCAGCCAGGCGCGCTGCGGAACATGGTGAATCAGGACATCGTGCAATGTTGGGCGATATGGGATCAGGCCGGGTCGGGGAAACCTCAGTCACTGCCGTTTCATTACCGCAGCCGGCTGTGAATGCTGTCCCCCATCTTGTTTCCGAAGTTCAAAGAACAGATCTCTCAGGGATCACGGACTCCGGCATTGCCCAGGCCGTTCCGGTCCGTTCCCGATCCAGTTCAGTCGAACCCCTGACGGGATTGATGGCCAGCGACCACCCCGATTCGATGGGAGCGTTGATGTCGGTCAGCGGACTTTCGACCGGTCCTGCTATGGGAGAGCAGCCCACCATTCTGCCGCAAAGAACCATCGACCAGATTGTCTCTTCCACCATGATCGAGTCCAGTCTGGTCGAACGCGAAGGGAGCCAGCAGTTTCAGATCCGGCTGGACCCTCCGGAGCTGGGCGGACTTTCCATGGAGATTCATCGAGCCAGCGACGGCCGGGTCTCTGTGCATGTCTCTGCTGTTTCCGCAGAAACGCATGCCTTGCTGGAACGGCATTCCAGGGAGATTTCACAAGCGCTGCATGACCAGGGGCTGCCTGTTTCTCAGTTCGATCTCTCGCATCAGCAGCAACATGGTTCGTCCAAAGAAACGTTGCACTACCAGGAACAGTTCGAACAGTCCCGTTTGATGAAAGAGGCTCGCCTGATGAAAGAAACCCAGGGGCCACGACAGATCGATCGGGAAATTTCCGCGACAACGTCCTCGGATCGATTTAGTTTTCGCGCCTGAAGCAGTTTGCTCGAGCTGCGAAATTGAGCTTATTGAAATTCATGGGACATCCTGATTTCACAGATAAAACAAAGTCCATTAAGGAACAGTCATGGCCGTTGCAGCCTCCACTGGATTCAATTCACAAATTGGGCAGGATCAATTTCTCAAATTGATGGCGGCCCAGTTGTCATATCAGAACCCTCTGGAGCCGACGTCCCAAGAGGATTTCCTGGGCCAGCTGGCGCAGTTTTCCACCTTAAGCGGCATCGAACAACTCAATTCCAATTTTGATGACCTGTTCAAGTTGCAGGCACTCACGCAGGGGGCCAGCCTCGTGGGAAAGAATGTCACGTACTATTCGCAGGTCACCAAGGCAGATGCCAGCGGAGTTGTCGACGCGGCCAGCGTGGTGAAAGGGAGCCTGGTGGTGCAGGTCAATGGTGAGAATGTGGCACTGGGTGATGTGAGCAGTGTAGTCTCCACTCTTCCGGAACCCAATTAATGGACTTATCTCGCAGCATTCCGTTTTTCATCAAGTGAAACCTTTTCGACGCAGGCACAGGAGAGACCAAACTGGTCGAGTGCATCGTTCATTTCTCAAAGTGATTATTGTTAAGGACAAACTTTCATGGCCAATTCTCTTATCACCGGCGTCTCGGGATTACAATCTCACCAGGCAATGATCGAAATCGTCGGCAATAACCTGGCCAACTTGAATACCGTGGGATTCAAAGAACGTTCCGCGATTTTTTCGGACGTGCTTTATGAAACGTTGCGGGGTGGGTCGGGTGGAACGCAAGGAGTCTCCGGAGGCACCAATCCGATTCAGATTGGAACCGGAAGCGTCCTCTCTTCCACGCGGACTAAGCTCAAGTCGGGGAGTCTGGAGTCGACCGGGGGGGATCTGGACTTGGCGCTCGATGGTGATGGCTATTTTGTGATGAATAATGGAACGACAAATTTATATAGCCGCGCCGGGACTTTTCAGATCGATAAAAATGGGATGCTGGTCGACTCCGGGACAGGATATCCCGTTCAGCGCTATGGGACCGTGGGAGAAGCCAGCGATGAGTTCCCATCTTATCAGACTGTTGGCAAATCAAATATCAATATTCCCCTGGGGGCCAGCGTTCGAGGCAAGGCGACGGAGAATATCACCGTCAGTGGAAACCTGCCTTCCAGCGGAGCATTGCCGACCACACAGATTCTTTCTGCCGGTCCCTGGCAGGCGGGAGGAGCACCGGCAACTTCCGGCACGCTTCTCAACAGCCTGGACGCGGTGACCACGGCTTATCAGTCTGGCGACTCGATCACGATTGCTGGGACAGATGTGAACGGTGCTGCCATTTCCGTCGATTTGAGCGTTGATAATACGACGACCGTGGGTGATCTGCTGGATGCTGTCTCCAGTGCATTTTCGGGTGCTACAGCGTCGATCGATGCCACGACGGGGACCATTTCATTAACGGCCGATGCCCCGGGAGCCTCATTCATGAGCCTATCTTTTGCGAATGCAGTGGGGAATGCCGGAGCTGTCAATTTCGGGACCTTTCCGATTATTGAAATGGAAAAAGGGCTCTCCGGAGCGACCATTCAGGGGGGGGCACGTATTTATGATTCGGCCGGGGGCGTTCATACGATTAATTATGAATTCGTCAAGCAGGCGGATGCCACCTGGACCATGACCGCCACCATGGACCCGTCAGATGGAGTTCTGATCGACAACGAGGTCACCGGGATTACCTTCAATCCGGATGGATCCTTTAACGGCATTAGTGGGACTGGTACGGGAGACGGGAAGTTAAGTGCTGTTTTTGCCGGCCAGACCACTCCACTGACGTTTCAGGTCGTCTTAAATGGAGGATCCTCTTCAGGGAGCGCGCTGACTTCCTATTCCGGAGAAGGGTCGGCTTCTTCCTCCACGGATGGATATGGAAACGGGGTGCTTACGTCCGTGCAGGTTGACAGCTCAGGCACGGTTCAGGGGATCGCCAGCAATGGGATTCAATTCCCCATTGCACAGATCGCGATTGCGACATTCCGGAACCCTCAGGGGTTGAATTCCGTGGGAGGGAATTTCTTCTCCGCCAGCTTGAGCAGTGGAGATGTTCAACTGAGCGGGGCCGGAGCCAATGGCACCGGGCTTGTCCGCTCGGGGCAACTCGAACAGTCCAACGTCGATATTGCGGTGGAATTCACCCGTCTGATCATTGCTCAACGAGGGTTCTCTGCGAACTCCCGTACCATTACTGTGACCAATGATATCCTGCAAGAACTGAACAATCTGATCCGGTAGCAGACATGCCGACTCTGGCCGACTTCGGCCCCGACGGACGTGCCGTCGATGGGGAGCCCACTCCTGCAGAACGATTCGTTTGGTGACTTTCCACAGGCGAAATCAGAGGAGTGGACTCAGGGCCAGTTCCAAGGCCACTTTCGCGGCGACATCCCGTTGAAACGTCAGTGGACTCAGGCGGTTGAGTTCGTGTTTCTCCACCAATCCCATGGGAGGTGGACGATTCAGCAGCATCCGATTCAGCGGACTGGGAGAAAGAGGGTCCATATCCAACGGAGCGTTCCAGGTCCGCTGGTCCCGGTGTAACACAATTCCCTCTGCGATTGACCGGCGTTCAAGCACGGCGCTGATCCGCATGGGACGAAAGGGAATAATGTCCGTCACAAAGACGACCAGCAGTTCATCCACCGCAGGGCTGGGGCCGGCGCTTTCAATGAAACGCAGAAGTTGTGGCGAACTTCCTGGTGGAGAATCGGGCGAAGGATCAATTGGAAAATCCAAGGGCAACATGATTGCAGAACAATTGGCTGTGGCATTGAGGGCCGCCGTCAGTTCCCGGGCAAAGCTGCCCGCTTCTCCATTGACTCCGATCCGCCCTTGTGATGAAACGAAAAAACGTCGTTGAATCTGTTGTACTCCGCTCGCACAGGCAGCTTCCGTGATCTGCGGGGCGGGTTGACGTTCACCGCGATGCGAGGCACATCCCGCGCCGTTGAATAAACTCAGGCCAACGACCAGCAGAATGCAGAGAAGGTTTGCCAGTGATCTCCCGGGGAAAAGAGCAAGGGAACAAGGAGAAAACTGCATTCGATGCTTTTTCCTCTTCTCCTTCTCCCTCCCCTTTTCCTTTGTCTCCAGCTGATTGGAGTGGGAACGACTGAATGACATCCTGTCAGTAGGCATTCGCATTATTTTTTCGCTCCCGTCTGCGGAGTCGTCCCGTGTTGACGCAACAGCACCTGATGCATGGATGCGGTCAATTCATCGAGTGCCTTCAGATCTGAAAGCTGTTGTGTGCGCATCTCTGTTTCCAGCCGCTGAACTTCGCCTTTCCAGTGTGCCACATCCCGATTGAGTTGATCGATCCTGCCCTGCGATGCCTCCAGTTTCTGATTGACGGACTGCAATTCTCCTTGTGCTTTTGTCAGTTCCCCTTCGACTTCGATCAGACGTTTGGCCAGCGCCGTGGTTTGCTGCTCCATCTGCTTGCGCCAGTCTGCTTCGTCAGGCAGGCAGGCAGCCTGGTGTGCAGATGGAGTCACAGTTTGTGGAGTCACAGTTTGTGGCATCGCAGTTTGCGAAGAGCCGATTCCATTCTGGGAAGAACTGGCGGACCAGTTGGCGGCTGGGTCGGCAGCAGGCGACAAATTGGGGTGGGCTGTCACAGTTTGTGGAGCTGGAACAACTCTCTGCGGATTGATCTCTTCCTGCGGGTTGGCTGTTGTGATGGGAGCAGGGGGCAGAACCGGTATGGGTGGTCGAGTGCCATGGGCCGGAATCGAATTGTTTATGCCTGCAAGAGATGCTGGGGCCGCTGCCTGGAGCGGGTCCACGGGGATCACACTCCCGGGAATCATGGAAAGCGGAGGAGCGCTTGCCTGGAGCCCGTTTGCTCTGGGCTGCGTGCTGCGCACACTCTGGCAACCTGTCAGGAACGGCAGCAGACCGATTGTTGCTGTCGCCAGGGTCAGTCGCAGATGGTGGTGTGTCAACATGATGATCACCTCAAAAAATCATTGCGGCTCTGCGGGGGGAATTCGCAGCAGAGCGCGTTCACCCCGTCCAGGCCGGGGCGCACCACACGGTATGCAGCATTTCATCGATCGAAACACGTCCATCCTGTGCCCGTGTCGAAAAGGTTTCACTTGATGAAAGACCGAATGCCGCGAAGCAAGTTCACCAGAAGATCTGCAAAAACGCTCTAATTCAGGTCGTATTCACAGTCCAGCACGATCAGTTCACCGCAGGCGCAGCGAATCTGAATTTCCCGAATCACATTCCCATCCCGCCGCAAGGTGACAATCGGTGTTCCGTCAGCATGCTTGTCGGCCAGAACGATGGGATGTGGCGCGAGCCGCACACGATGGCCAGATAAAATGGGGTTGCTTTCGACAGCTTTCGACATGATGTGGTTCCTTAGACCAGTTTGGTCTCTCATGTGCCCGCGTCGAACAGGTTTCACTTGATGAAAGACTGAATGCCGCGGGGCAAGTCTGCTACAAGATTTACAAAAACGCTCTAGTGCTTCGTCAATTTTAAAAATTCGGGTAGGACATAACGCAAAGTCCGACAACGGAGGACGTTTCGCGATCACGCACCCCAAATCCAAGCCCTGACAGGGCACTAGTGCCATTTCTGTGACTTCGAATGAATCTGTTTTTGACTGATCGCCTGTTTGCGTTCGATCATGGATTTCAATTGCAACTGGGCAGTGGTCAAGAGTCGTGAGATTCTGGATTCCGACAGACCCAGCACTTCCCCGATCTCCGCCAATCGCAGGTTTTCCATGTAATACAACGACAACACAATCCGTAGTCGATCGGGAAGTTGTTCGATGGCCTGGGCCAGTTGTCGTTGTTCGTCTGCCAGTTCCTGTTGCAGCTCTGGATCGTCAGGCTGACCGCGCACAGGCTTTCCACCCGTCATTTCTGCATGCCATGCTTCTGGTTGTGCGAGACGCACGGCTGCCAGGCAATTTTCGATTTCCTCTTCTGTCAGCCCGGTTTTATCAGCAATTGCTGACGGGGAGACATGCTCTCCCAGTTGTTCCCAGACTTGGCGGATACGGGCCCATTGCTGCAACATCTGTTGAGGGAGCGGGCAATTGCGACGCAGTTCGTCCAGCATGGCGCCCCGAATACGATGCGTGGCGAAGGTGCTGAAGGCGACTCCCCGGTGAGGATCGAACTGGCCGGCAGCTTCGACCAGACCCAGGATGCCGGCGGCTTCCAGGTTTTCCAGATCCACAAAGCCGGGCAGTCCGATGATCAGCCGTCCCAGCACGTGCCGCACACAGTCCAGATTTTCCACGACAAGAGTGTCGCGAAACTCCTTTTGTGTCACGTTCTGATAGGCTCGAACTGCCGCGTCCATGCGTGGTTCTTATCTGAGTTTTTCGATGAATTCTGGACTCTTGTTTCCTGATTGTTGTTCCAGGTTTGGCGTGCACCGGTGGCAAGATGCCAGAGGTCGGGGATCAGAGGCCAGAAAATCCAACAATTGACAGGATCTCTTCTCTCCTGATCTCCGTTCTCTCCCCCCTTTGCATCCCTTTGAATAAAACAGGTCAAATCTGGAACAGGTCAAATCTGGAACAATTGTCAGTGCAGGTCTTCCTCTTCTTTCGGCGGGGCCATCATCTGGCAGCCCATGGCCAATGCACTCACCATGATGGTCACGATGCCTCCCCCCACGATGGCCCGCAAGAGGATTGTGAGTGGAGGTAAATTGAGAGCCACCCCCGCCAACGTGATGCCGCAACCTGCGAGCACACCGGCGGCGGTCCCCCAGGATGTTTGCTGCACGGATCTGGTGATCTGTTTCTGGTTCATGTTCTGACTCATGGATTAACTCTTCAGGCTGCTGCCAGGGCAGGAGAGTTTTGCAAGCTGGAAGACTGCACTTCTTCTGTGGCAAACAGTTCGGAATAAGACAGAATCGAAACGGGGTCGAGTGAAATTTCTCCGGGAACTTCCGAATAGGCAATCAGTCCCATTCCTGGAGCCGTTCTCATCAAGAGATGTCTGAGTGGTCTTCGCAAAGCCCGATCGGTGAGCATTGCCAGCGGTTTTTCCAATCGAACACTGGTCTGCCAGTGCTCACCGATAATTCGTAATAACGCATCCAGCGGGGCGGGTCCCAGTGCCAGTTGTCCATTTCGCAAAGACTCCCGCATTTTGTTTTCCAGCTTCGGTTCGAGTGCCAGAATACGCAAATGGCCTTCGGTCGATTTGAAGCGTTCGCAGATCAGACGCCCCAGGTCTTCCCGGACCTTGTCCGTCAGATCATCGGCATGTTTGGACTGCGGACCGTGATTCGCAGCAGCCTCCAGAATGAGAGCCAGATCGGATAAGGGGACTCCTTCTTCTGCGAGTTGTTGAATGACTTGATGCAAGACCGCCATCCGGACTGATTCCCCTTTCAGTTCGTCGACAATCGTGGGAGCAAATTCCCGGACACGTTCCAGCATCTGCTTCAGCGTCTCACGAGTGATCAGTTCGTGGGCATGCCGTTTCAGAATTTCTCCCAGGTGCGTGATCAGCACGCTGGTGGCATCGACCACTGTATAGCCATGTGCTTCCGCCTGCTTGACGAGTGAGCTGTCGATCCATTTGGCCGCCAGATCGAAGGCCGGCTCCCGGGTGGCTTCACCAGGAATATCC
>Ga0182739_1004693_pt1 | contig 11155 bp, 15 predicted proteins | sample eDN5th30CBELigBY_FD_128873 | JGI IMG/M metagenome (GOLD analysis project Ga0182739, IMG submission 128873) | Enriched backyard soil microbial communities from Emeryville, California, USA - eDNA 5th pass 30_C BE-Lig BY (version 2) (version 2) | ecosystem: Environmental > Terrestrial > Soil >... | reverse complement strand
GGCAGGTTGCCTACGTGTTACTCACCCGTCCGCCGCTAACTGTTCCCGAAGGAACAATCCGCTCGACTTGCATGTATTAGGCACGCCGCCAGCGTTCGTCCTGAGCCAGGATCAAACTCTCCACGATACCCCAAAAAGTGAAGTGAACCTGCCGAAGCCGATTCCTACTACTTTTCGGGGACCCCATGAATTCATGGGTATATCAAGTATCAAGCTTGTCTTAAGCTCAAAATTCAATGCTAGCGAGAATTTGCATTCTCTTTATTTCACTCACTCGTTGTTCAGTTTTCAAAGGGCAATTGTCTCGGTCTCAACGACCGGAACATCAATATACCATACTTTCCTATCGGAATGCAAGTATATATTTTCAATCTCATAAATATTATGCCGTCATTTATATGACTTTATAACACATGTTCGAAAACAGATTTATAATATACCACTTCGCTTGCACATAAATCAAATCCAATTATTTACTGCAGCTTAGTCGATTTCACAGCTTCCTGACCTGCAGCTATAAGATTGCAGACCGCTGGACAAGCTAGTAACAAGACTAATTCTTATTCAACTGGAGGAAATCAATCATGACTTCAGAATTTGCGGTAGCCCATCTGACACCGGAGACTATAACGGAAATTAAACTGCTGGAAGAAAAACTGCGCTCACAAGCCAACGAAAATATTGTTCTTATCGCTTACTCGGAGCGCTCAGACTCGTCACATATTGACGGAAATACTTGATCCTGGCTTCGGAAATAATTTTCTCATTTCTTCCGACCTGGAATACGGAGGATCCGGCAAGCGCTAATACTTTAACGCATCCGACCTGGATTGCACTTTCCTGATTATCCATCGACATATGCAAATCTTCATATTTATGCATAAGGGGGATCTCGCGTTCGAAAAGGGGATAATCGAAATTCCCTTCTTCCCCCCAAAAATAGGGAATGGCACGCTGAACTGCCAGCACTTTCATTTTCGGCTCAATTACCTCGTTATCGCCAATCTGGACAATAGATGCCTGCCCAATGCTGTGAACATGAATATCCCGTACAATAGACCAGCGAACACTCATTTACTTTCCGTCCCTTCTTTTTCCTCCGGCGGCAGCGGAACAAGAGGTCCTACGATAATCGATTCTGGCGGCGTATCGAAGATCGATGAGCAAATAATTTGTTCCGTGTCGCCGATGAGAAAGACGGAGGAACTGGAAATACCCAATAGACGAATATCTCCGACACAAAGCACCTTATTGGTAACATGAAAATTCATTCTGATTCCCCATCCTTCTTAGGCAATTTGCTGAAATAATTTTTCAACGCGGTTTGGATATCGTTCTTGGTTCTGAAAATGACCGAGTCCTTCAAGGAGGAAATCTGATCCACCGTCGCTCCCGGCTCCATCTGTTTTAGATAAAAGCGGATTCTTTGATCAATCTGTCTTCCAATATCCTCAATGATCAGCTGCTGATGCCAATTATCCAACCGATGCCCATACTCTGCCTGGAGCAAAACCAGATGATTCGGCACCTGTCTGCCCATAAAATCCATAAGCTCCTTGGAAATTTCCTCCCGTAAGCCTTGCGAAGCTTCCGCTCCGGGAATCGTTCCGTGCAAGCTTGGCGGCGTCCCTTCAAAAACTCCATTAAACCCGTTTGCCTGCGCAGATACTGCAGGTGCGGATGCGCCTTCCTCTTGCTTGCTTACAGCCAAATCCTCTATAGCACTCGGATTCATTCCGATGTTCAAGGTCCCCTCCAAAGTCTCCACCTTAAGCTGATCGAATTTATATTCGATTTTATCAATATGAATGCTCTTTTTTTCTTTTAATTGGCTCAGCTCCGCTTTAAGTCCTTCCAAGTCTTTTTCCATATCCGCTATTTTAACGCTTTGGGCTTGAATATAGCTGTGCATCCGCTGTGCATATTGATACCATTGCTGCCATGTGTACACGTATCATCCCCCCTTATGCTTCCAAGGTATGCAGCAGCTTCGAACTAGGTGTTAGCCCAGAACAGCAGAAGGCTTATGTGGGACTTGGCAGCGGGACAAGAGGCAGCGTCGATGCGCTTTCCATGGCCGGAGCCGATTCGGTAAATCCTCCAGTGTTATATAAATTAGATAAAGGCTTCATAATACCGGCACTGCCAATTTGTAAAATAGATGAATTGGATACGGTGTCGACCCGCAGCTGATGAATGACAATTTGTTGGTTCACAACCAAATTCATTTAAACCACCCCTTTATTGCCGATGGCCGTTTGATTAGCATCATTCACGTCTTGATCATTCGTATTCGTATTGCTAATTGCGTTATTGGTATGAGCAAAATCCCCAACGTTGAATGATCCCGATCCGGCAAACGTTTTGGAAGTGCTCTCCGGAGCCAGCTGTACGGCATCCCCGATCTGTACAATGGAGCTCGGCCCCACATTTAATATCTTGATGTTGCCTACAATGGATGGCATAAGCAAACTCCTTAGGGTCTGACGTAGAAATCACTCTTCCTGTATTGTATGTAGATATTCGCCCAGTGGTAACCCCGTGGCAGGAATCCGCTCTATCGGTTCAAAGTTGCTGTATCACCGCCTTCTCTCCGCTCATATAATGGAAATAAATATTTTTAGGGGAGGACATGGGTATGAGCCGCACCAGCAATAATGTGAATGCCTCCAAATGGGAACAGCTTGAATCGCTGCTAGGCAGTAAATTGCCGGCATTGCCCTCAGCTCAGCAATTAGAGATGCTCAATGATACTTCATGGGTCGAGAATTACGTTCAACAGGTTTTATCGAAAAGCCTTCCCAAGCTGAATGTAAGCTCGAAAGCAAAACGCAGCCAATCTCAGGCGGAGGTTTTCGATACGCATAACTATGTGATTGTAAAAATGAAGCTCCCCGATCAGTTGAATCCGACCGTCAAAGTAAGAACGGATCAGGTTCGGGTCGACGGCTTGGATAACGGTGACAAAAAAATTATCCAGCTGCCGTGCCACGTCGTTCCAAAGTACAGCCGTTCCTCTTACAAGGATGGCATTTTGCAGATTAAAATGCGCAAAAAAAAGCTGGATAAAACCTATCATGAAATTCCAATAAGATATTTATAGCGGAGGGGTGAAAGATGTATCGGATTATCATCGAATTATCTAAACGCATGCTCTATCTGCTTCAGGATAATATCGTTATCCGAGGTTTTCCCATCGGCATTGGAAAGGAGCTGACCCAAACGCCTGTGGGAAACTATACCATTATTAATAAAGTACCGAACCCCGGAGGGCCTTTCGGCGCCTTCTGGATGGGCTTATCCCGTCCCCACTACGGCATTCACGGAACGAATAACCCGGATTCCATCGGGACCCAAGCTTCCCATGGCTGCGTAAGAATGTATAACGAGGATGTGCTGGCCCTCTCCAAGATCGTTCCAATCGGAACCCGCGTCACCATAAGAAATTGAAACAACCCCACAAAGTGGGGCTCATGCTTCGAGAGGGACTCAGGTACTTTGCGGGGACCCCGAAAATTTATAAATTCTGAAATATAAAAAAACCACCCTGCATTCATTTGCAAGGTGGCACTTTTTCATGAACTACTCGGCTCCCGCCTCAACTGTAATTTTCTCCGAAACCGTATCACGGATGACGGACATCACCAGCTGAAGCAAGTAATTGATATCCTCTTGGGATTGTCTGAATTCATTAACAATAGGAATGGAATCCAGCTGATCCTGCAATTCTTCAATTTCTTTCTCTATTTTTTCAACCATTTTTTTATTCTCAAACGATTCGAAGGCAACGATTTCTTTTTGCTTCTTTTTGATAGCGCTGATTAATGTTTGAATTTGATCGTTAGATGATATCTGCGATTCGGCTTTTTGAAAAAACTGAACCTCATTCGAAGTAGAGATCAAACCCGCCAGTTCCTTCGCTTTCGATAAAATATCTTCTCTTACGATCATCTCAGTATTGGTGTAATGCTCCATATCGCTGCATTGCATATGTTTATGACCATGATCATGATTATGATGTTCCGACATTGCCGGCCACGCCCCTTAACAAAAATTATATAATCTATACTAATCCTCCAGCGTTATACAACGGCTGCAGGCACCCACTCGCCCTTCAAATACCAGGTTTGAACATCTGTAATTTGAACCGGTACAATCCTGCCGATCAGCTCTTTAGGAGCCGCAAGATGCACCAGCTTATTCGTCCGTGTCCGCCCTGCGAGGACTTCCGGATTATTTTTGCTCTCGCCCTCAATCAACACATCCACAACTTTGCCTTTGAAGCTTTCATTGTTTTCTTTGCTGAATTCCGCCAAAACGGCATTCAAACGGTACAAACGGGCTTTTTTGACCTCCATTGGCACATCGTCCTTCATATCGGCCGCAGGCGTCCCTTCACGCGGAGAATAAATAAATGTATACGCACTGTCATACCTTACTTCTTTCACAAGAGCTAAGGTATCTTCAAACTGCTCGTCCGTTTCGCCTGGAAAACCAACAATAATATCCGTGGTCAGACCGACGTCCGGAATAGCCTTCTTGATCTTGCTTACAAGCTCAAGATAATGCTCCCGCGTATATTTGCGGCTCATTCGTTTCAAAATCTCGTTATTCCCCGATTGAACGGGAAGATGAATCTGCTCGACCAGGTTGCCTTTCTGAGCCAGCACTTGGATCAAGTGATCGTCAAAATCGCGCGGATGCGACGTCGTGAACCGGACTCTCGGAATATCGATCTTGGAAATATCGTTCATCAGGTCGCCGAACAGATAGTTTATATCTTCAAAATCTTTGCCGTAGGCGTTGACATTCTGCCCAAGAAGCATAATTTCCTGGAAGCCCTGTCTTGCCAGGTCGCGCACCTCAGCCAATACGTCCTCAGGACGACGGCTCCGCTCCTTGCCGCGTGTGTAAGGTACAATACAGTAGGTACAGAATTTGTCACAGCCGTACATAATATTGACCCATGCTTTAATACCTTCACGTTTCTTAGGCATATTTTCAACGATGTCGCCTTCTTTGGACCAGACCTCAATGACCATCTCTTTGCTAAAAAACGCTTCCTTCAGCAAGGAAGGCAGGCGGTGTATATTATGTGTGCCGAAGATCAAATCCACAAAGGGATGCTTCTGCAAAATCCGGTTAACGACCGCTTCCTCTTGCGACATACAGCCGCAGACGCCCAGCACAAGGGACGGCTTCGCCGTCTTCAGATGCTTGAGATGACCCAGCTCTCCGAACACCTTATCTTCCGCATTCTCGCGGACCGCACAGGTATTCAGCAGAATCACGTCAGCCTGACGCCGGTCGTCCGTCGATTGATAGCCCATTTGCTCCAGCAAGCCTTTAATCGTTTCCGTATCATGCTCGTTCATTTGACAGCCGTACGTTTGGATTAAATAATACTTATCTTTGCCAAATTGCTGCATTTCCTCGGGAATGGCAAAGTCATAATGAACTTTAATGTCTTCCTTTCCCCGCTTCTTCGCATCAGTTAAGGAAGGAGGTTGAAAGTATATAGAAAAATCTTTCTCAGATTTCGTCTTCATGCATAGGTTCCTCCTGAAATAAGCTGCAAGCATCGTATAAAAAGATCATACCTGCTATTATATCATTATTGCAGCGTTAATTTCAAAGAGAATGTCGCTTCCCTACGCCAGGATAATGGCCGTATCCCCCGTCTTCGCACCAGCTGCGTTCGCCTCGTCCGTATCAATATGCATATCCAGCGCATATTGATCGGAAACCCGCGCGATGACTTGCTCAAAGATCAAAGAACGCTCCCCTTCCAGCTTCACGCTCAGCAGCTGCTTGTCCTGAATCCCCCAGCGTTTAGCATCGTCTGTGTGAAAATGAATATGCCGCGCGGCAACGATAACGCCTTCCTCAATATCTATTTCACCGGCAGGCCCAATCAATTTGCAGCCCGGCGTTCCTTCCGTATGTCCGGACTCACGAACCGGCGGATTCAAACCTAACGAAAAAGCATCGGTTCGGGACACCTCAAGCTGTGTCTTTCCCCGGGCAGGGCCAAGAATACGAACCTTATCGAACTTTCCTTTCGGTCCTACAACCGCGACGGTTTCTACAGCCGCATACTGTCCTGGCTGAGATAGATCCTTCAATACTTGGAGCTCGTAGCCTTTACCGAATAACTGCTCAATATGATCAACCGATAGATGGATGTGCCTTGCGGAAACTCCTACAGGAACTTGTTTCATGTTCGACTCTCCATTCTGTATATGTAGTGTAATCGCATCATCTAGTGTTTCTAGATTTGACCTGATTATAACGCATCCTTTACAAAAAAAGCATACGGCAGCGCCGTATGCTTTGAACGATTTATGAAATTATTTAAATTCAGCAACCAATTTTTCGAAATCCTGCTCCGAAAGTTTAAGGTCTTGTTTTGCAAGAGCCTCTTCTTTAAAGCCTGGAACGTGGGATTCATAGCTTGTTTTGGTTTTATCTTGATAGATCAAACCAGTCAGCATGCTTTTGGTTTCCATGATTTTCGTCATGGCCATAACGCGGTTCGACGGATCGTAGTCAGGCGTTTCTTCCAGGTCCACGATGTTTTCTTTGAACCAGTCATACGTGTTGACTTTGTTGAAAGTAACACATGGGCTGAATACGTTGATGAAGGAGAAGCCTTTGTGCTGCATCCCTTGCTCGATCAAGGATGTCAGCTGCTTCAGATTACTCGAGAACGATTGAGCAACGAAAGTCGCGCCTGCAGCCAATGCCACTTCAAGCGGAGACAAAGCGGATTCAATCGAACCGGCAGGTGTACTTTTCGTTTTGAAGCCTTCCGCACTACGCGGAGAAGTTTGACCTTTCGTCAAACCGTAGATTTGGTTATCCATGACGATGTAAGTAATGTCGATGTTACGACGAATTGCATGTACCGTATGACCCATACCGATCGCAAAGCCGTCGCCGTCGCCGCCAGCCGCTACAACCGTCAATTCGCGGTTAGCCATTTTCAAGCCTTGCGCGATAGGAAGGGAACGTCCGTGTACGCCGTGCAGGCCGTATGCATTGATGTAACCGGAAATACGCCCGGAACAGCCGATACCGGAAACGACGCCCAAATTTTCAGGCTCCAAGCCTACGTTGGCAGCCGCTCTTTGGATAGCCGCTTGAATCGAGAAGTCACCGCATCCTGGACACCAGTTAGGTTTGATATTGTTACGAAAATCTTTTAACGTTGCCATACTAGTTTCAACTCCTGACAAAATGTAGTGATTTCTGCCGGCAAGAATGGGTTACCGTTATATTTCAACAAGCTTTTGATTTTGCTTTCAAAACCAACGTTCAACTTGATCAAAGATGCCAGTTGAGCCGTAGCGTTGTTTTCGATAACGACAACGGTTTTTGCTTTTTCCATATATGGTCTCAGCTCTTCTGCTGGGAACGGGTGCAATAAGCGAACTGTCACATGGTTAGTCGTAATTCCTTGTTTCTCGAGACGCGCTCTGGCTTCGTCAATGGTACCGCCTGTGGAGCCCATACCGATGATCAGCAGCTCAGGTTCTGCATGAGGAGCATCTGCAAGAATCGGGTTCTCTACTTTAACATGCTTCAGCTTTTCCATCCGCTTATCCATCATTTTCTTACGGTTCTCCGTGCTTTCGGATGGACGGCCTTCTTGGTCATGCTCTACGCCGGTAACGTGGTGCAAGCCGTATTTTTGGCCAGGAATGGAACGAGGCGATACGCCGTCTTCAGCAAATTCATAACGCTTAAACAGCTTGTTGTCTTCCGTCGGAGGCAGTTCGCCTTGAACCAGACGTCCGCGGTCGATAACGATTTTATTGTAATCCAGCAGTTCACTGGATTGTTTACCCAGGGAAAGCTGAAGGTCAGTCAACAGGATAACCGGCAGCTGATATTTCTCAGCCAGGTTAAATGCTTGGATCGTATCGTAGAAGCACTCTTCGATTGTCGAAGGTGACAATACGATTTTTGGAATTTCACCGTGCGTACCGTAGATCATTGCCAATACGTCGGATTGTTCTTGCTTCGTAGGAAGACCTGTACTTGGGCCGCCGCGTTGTGTATCAACGATAACAACCGGTGTTTCCGTCATGCCTGCAAGGCCGATTGCTTCCATCATCAAGGACAGACCAGGACCAGCGGAAGCGGTCATGGTACGAACGCCGCCGTAGTTTCCGCCGATAGCCATTGTTACAGCTGCAATCTCGTCTTCTGTTTGAATTACCGTACCGCCGAACTTAGGCAGAACCTTGATTAAGTATTCCATAATCTCGGATGCCGGTGTGATCGGATAGGCCGGCATGAAACGACAGCCAGCAGCTACGGCTCCAAGACCGATCGCATCGTTACCGATAATGAACAGCTTTTGTTTGCCGTCTGCAGGCTCCAATTGGAACTCAGGCAGCGGACCGCCGTTCATTTCCAAAATAAACTCAGCCGCTTTACGAACCGCTTCAATATTCTTTTCAACGACAGCCGGACCTTTACGTCCGAACTCTTCTTCAACCGCTTTATTAAATACTTCCAGAGGCAAGCCCAACAGAGCCCAGGATGCGCCGGAAGCAGCCATATTCTTAAATAGGGAAGTTCCCAGATCTTCAGCAATCGCCGTAATCGGCACAGGGAACAAACGTGCTTTAACACCTTCAGGTACAACAGGATTAAATTTGGCGTCTGCAACAATTACGCCGTTCTCACGAAGCTCATGCGCGTTCAAGTCGATTGTTTCTTGGTCAAATGCAACAAGGATATCCAAGTCATCGGAAATCGCACGAATCGGTTTCGTACTGATTCTGATCTTGTTGTTGGTGTGCCCCCCTTTAATACGAGAGGAGAAATGACGGTATCCGTACAAATAATATCCAAGACGATTCAATGCCGTCGAGAAGATTTTGTCGGTACTTTCAACACCTTCCCCTTGTTGTCCTCCGATCTTCCAAGATAATTGGCTAATCACCGTTGTCCACTCCTTTGAATTATCACTGTCGTTGTTCGACAGATCAACTATACTTTAAAAGAAATTTCATAATTGGATAAAAAATTTCTTTCAGTTGTCAACCAAATTTTATGACTTTACATGTTAAAAAGCAAGTGGTTTCGACCATTTTGAAAGATAGTTATTTTAGATGATATCCATATCAAAAAGAGATTAATTATTGTGTCATACATCTCCGATATAGATACAATTGCTAACTGCTGGGTAGATTGCTCCTTAAAAAGCTCAACCAGTTACCATGGAGAAAGCCTTCAATCCATTCATCCTTGTAATATTTGCTTAAAACCTGGGCCAAATTACCGAATTGTCCGGCATGCTCCAGGCCCGGAATCCACTGATCGATCCCATCGAAATCAGAACCTAACACTACGTTATGAACGCCGCCCAGCCCGCATATATGCTCGATATGCCTTACTAGCTGATCGATCGAAGCCGTTCCTTTATTGCCGACAAACCAAGGCACGAACGTGACGCCGATACGTCCCTGCTTCATGATAATCGTCCGGATCTGATCGTCATCCAAATTGCGGGGATGGCTGCAAACGGCCTTCGCGTTAGAGTGCGAAGCGACAAAAGGCTTTTGCGATAAATCGGCTGCATCCCAAAAGGACCTGACCGACAAATGGGACACATCTAATATTATACCCAATTCATTGCAATCTTTAATAAACCCTTTGCCTTTTTTCGAGAATCCGCCCTGCCGCGGCTCCAAAACCCCATCGGCCGCCCAATTCGCATAATTCCATGTCACCCCAATCATTCGAACGCCCAGCTGATACAAAATCCTTGTATACAAAGGGTTGTCTCGAATCGCATCCGCTCCCTCCAAAGTCAGAATCGCCCCTCTGGCATTGCTTTGGATGACAGTTTCGAGATCCGTTACGTTTTTAATCGGATAGATCCGGTTTGTTGACACAATTTTCTGATAAAAAATATTTATGTACTCCAGGTAATGATCGAATTGCGGCTGACGGATCGCCTCGGACAAATAGATTGCAAAAAACTGAATCTTGACTCCCCCCGCCGCCATTCTTGAAGCGGTTACATCCATTCCGGTCTCCTGCGGATTGTAAAAATCCAGCACCGGCTTCTCATACATTTTCCATAAGGCATCGCAATGACCATCGATAATATACATATCGTATCCCTCCTTAGGACAATGGCAAAACAACTAAAATAACCCCACAAAGTGGGGCCAGGCTGTCGAGAAACCCGCCTTTAAGTGAAAAAGGAGCACAGACGCAGGTGGGGGATCCAAGCTTACGAAGCCCGTTTTCTACGAAAAACGCTTAGTTTACGTCCGCCTTTGAAATCCGCGAAAATACCTTTAAATTTAATCCAATTCACGGGTTTCAACAGCGGCTGGAGGAAGATACCCCACCGGAGTATCACACAAGTTCAGGGTTTCTCGACAAGCTCACCCCACAAAGTGGGGCTTATGCTTCGAAGCGGACTCAGCTACTTTGCAGGCACCCTGAAAACATATAAGTTCTATCATGTTTAAAAAACCTGTCTACAGAGTAAACAGGTGATGTTAAGCACATATAATGAATGGGTTCTAGCAAACTTTCATATTATCTCGGCTCTACGATAAGCTTGATGGCCGTCCGGTCTTCTCCATCAATGACAATATCCGTAAACGCTGGTATGCAAATCAGATCAACCCCGCTAGGAGCCACGAATCCACGTGCAATCGCTACAGCTTTAATAGCTTGATTAAGTGCGCCGGCCCCGATCGCCTGCAGCTCAGCTGCCCCGCGTTCGCGCAGAACCCCTGCCAGCGCTCCAGCTACGGAGTTAGGATTGGACTTTGCTGAAACTTTTAATACTTCCATGAAAAGTACCTCCTCGGGAATGATGGATTGCTTCCAGTACTATTCATATTCTAGGAAATTGCCGATAATTCCTTCTTCCCGAAGATCGTATTTTCTAACTATTCAGAATCATTCGAAAATAAACTTATCCTCTTCCATGCGGATCAGTTGAATCTTCTTCGCTAGTCCTGTAGACGGATCTAGGTCAATACTTACAGCATGAAAATGCCATTTGCCTTCATCCACTACGAAACGAACCGGCAGCTGCGTTTTGAATTTCTGCATCACCGCCACGCGTTCCATGCCGAGAATGCCGTCTCGGGGACCGACCATCCCCACATCCGTC
>Ga0182739_1004692_pt1 | contig 11156 bp, 16 predicted proteins | sample eDN5th30CBELigBY_FD_128873 | JGI IMG/M metagenome (GOLD analysis project Ga0182739, IMG submission 128873) | Enriched backyard soil microbial communities from Emeryville, California, USA - eDNA 5th pass 30_C BE-Lig BY (version 2) (version 2) | ecosystem: Environmental > Terrestrial > Soil >... | reverse complement strand
TCTGTGTCATCATATGCAATTGATTTGGGGGTTGTGCCCAGTATGCCTAAAATGAGACGAGCCTGCATAGATTGATAGAGAGGCGGAATGAGGCCGTATTCTTTTCATGGGGAGGAGAACGATGATTAACAAAATTGTATTAAGCATGGCGTCGCTCAGATTGCTGTCCGGCAGTCTTGAAATTATCGCCGCGCTGCTGATGCTTAGGCTGAATCAGATTGATAAAGCATTGATGGTGAATACCGGTCTGGCTATGGTTGGGCCGCTGGTGCTGCTGACCACAACGACCTTGGGGCTGGTAGGGATTGCGGAAAAGCTGTCCTATGGAAAAATGCTGTGGGTGCTTGTCGGAGTCAGCTGCATTTTTATAGGGATTTTGAAAAAGTAGTTGTCATATTAAAGTCGTCCAAGCATACAAATTGAGTATAAAAGATGGACAGCTTGGGGGGATGATGACATGCATTCGCTGCTCCAGCTTTTTTCTGTCCCTTTGCGGCAAATCCTATCAACTCTATCAAGTGAAATACAGCGGCAAGTTCAAGAGATTCGGGTTCGCGAACGGCGCCCGTTGGAAGTCGGATGGGGGGTTCATTACAGCTTTGTATCCGCCGCAGGCGGTTTATGCGACAACCCGGTGCAGGCGTACGTCCCGTCCAGAGAAGATTGCAGTATCCTGCTTGAGAATTTAACGCAGCATTCGCTCTACTCGTTCGAGGAGGAGCTCCGCAGAGGCTATATTACGATAGACGGCGGGCATCGCGTAGGCCTTGCGGGAAGGACGGTGCTGGAGCAGGGAAAGGTCAAGCTGCTGAAGGACGTTGCCAGCTTCAACATAAGAATTGCGCGGGAACATCAAGGAACCGGGAACAAGGTGCTTCCTTATCTGATGGATGACCTCTCACGAAGCGTTCACCACACCTTGGTGGTTTCTCCTCCCCAGCAGGGCAAAACTACGCTCATTCGCGATTTGGCCCGTTTGATCAGCTCGGGGCCGGCCGTTCCGGGAGCAGAGCGGCTGGAGAGAGGCTATAAGGTCGGCATCGTCGACGAGCGCTCGGAGGTTGCCGCTTGTGTCCGGGGAATTCCCCGGTTCAATCTGGGGCCGCGGACCGATGTGCTGGATGCATGCCCCAAAGCGGAAGGAATGATGATGATGATTCGCTCGATGTCACCCGAGGTTCTTATTGTAGATGAAGTCGGCCGTCCGGAGGACGCGGCCGCCATCCGCGAAGCGCTGCATGCAGGCATTCGCGTCATTGCGACTGCGCATGGGAGCGATATGGACGATCTTCGCAAAAGACCGGTTCTCCAGGATCTGATAGAAGAGAACGTGTTTTCCCGAATCGTCGTTCTTCATGGCCGACTTGGCGCGGGAACGCTGGAGGGCGTGTATAATGCCCGCGGCGAAAGGCTGAGCCCCGCTCTCGGCTCCCGGGAAGCGGCTGCCCCGCATCTCCACGGGGCCGGAGAAAGCGTCTCGCTGCGGAAGCGGCCCGGCGGCTTCACGGCCGGCTCCGCGCCGTTGGACTGGACCGGCAATGCCGCGTTTGGCCGCAGCAAAGCGGAAGGAGAGTCCGAACGATGCTGAAGCTGCTGGGAGCCATGCTGATTTTGCTGGCGTTCACGCTGTTCGGGTTTTATCAAGCCCATCAGTTCGCCCGGCGCCCCAAGCAGATTGCCGAGCTGATCCGCTCGATACAAAGACTGGAGACGGAAATTACGTATGGCTTTACGCCCCTGCCTCAGGCGCTGCTGAAAGTCGCCGAGGCTTGCCCGCCGCCGGTCGGCGCTCTGTTCCGCAATGCGGCCGAGGCGCTGGCGAAAGACGGCTGCCGATCCGTTCAGCAGATCTGGCAGGAAGCCATACACAATCAATGGCAGCATACGTCCATGAAAAAGGGAGAGCAGGACATTATCCGTCAGCTTGGATTCACCCTTGGCTTATCCGACAGCACGGACCAAGTGAAGCACCTCCGCTTGGCGATCCAGCAGCTGCAGGGAGAAATGGACGGAGCCCAAGAGGACCGGAAGCGGTATGAGAGCATGTGGCGCAGCTTGGGGCTTTTGATGGGAGCTCTCCTGGTCATTCTTATGTACTGAGGCGGTGAGAGCGGGGAAGAAGCGTGAATAAGCAGTCGAAAGTTAGAGGCTAGAGGTGAGGTGCAACGAATGAACGTTGATGTGAACGCGATATTTCAGATTGCCGGCATCGGAATCATTATCGCGATGATCCATACCGTCCTGAAGCAGATGGGCAAAGAGGATATGGCGCATTGGGTGACGGTCATCGGTTTTGTGGTCGTGCTGTTCATGGTCGTCAACCTGCTGGACAGCTTGTTCAAGGAAATTAAAACGATCTTTTTATTCCAGTAAATGCAGGTGAGGCGTCATGGAGATCGTACAAATTGTAGGGTTGGGCTTAATCGCCACGATTCTGGTGCTTATCGTCAAAGAACAAAAGCCGATGTTTGCGTTTCTGCTCACTGCCTTTACAGGGATTACCATCTTCTTGTTCCTGATCGGCAAGATCACTTCCGTCATTCAGGTATTGGAGGACTTGGCGCTGAAAGCCAACATCAATCTGATTTTTCTGAAGACGATATTGAAAATTATCGGGATCGCGTACATCGCGGAATTCGGAGCCCAAATCGTTAGAGATGCAGGGCAGGAATCGATTGCATCCAAAATTGAGCTTGCCGGCAAAATTTTGATTATGGTTATGGCCATACCGATCGTATCAGTCATAATCGAGACCGTCGTCAAGCTGCTGCCCGCCTGATTCTTTTCTGAAAAAAAGCCTCTGTACCAGGAGTTGAAGCTTATGACGCGGCACCGTGATCCAAGAAGCGGCTTGCAGCTTCCGAATCTAGCCTTTCGAATGTTACTGGCCCTGATGCTTTTTCTGGGAGGGACCGCGATGCTTGGGGGAGCGGCCGACGCCGCGACTCCGGTAGAGCAGCTCGTGAAGGAGCAGGCGGAGAGGCTTCAGCTGGATCCTGTCGAGCAGTACTGGAACCAGCTGATGCAGAAGTACGGCGGTTATTTTCCGGAGAATAAAACGCCTACCTTGATGGAGCTTCTGACGGGGACGAAGAAGGTGGATATGTCCTCGATCTTTTCCGCAATATTCCGTTATTTCTTTCATGAGCTGATGTACAACGGCAAGCTGCTCGCATCCATTGTCATACTAACTATTTTCAGTATGCTGCTGGAGACGCTGCAGAGCTCCTTCGAGAAAAATACGGTGAGCAAAGTCGCTTATGCGATTACCTTCATGGTGCTTATGATTATGGCCATCAACAGCTTTAGCGTCGCCATAGGCTATGCCAAGACGGCAATTACCGACATGATTCATTTTATGGTTGCGGTGATTCCGATTCTGCTGACCCTGCTTGCCTCTATGGGCAACGTCGTTTCCGTATCCGTGATGCACCCGTTAATCGTGTTTATGATCCACGCGGTAGGTACCGCGATTTATTTAATCGTCTTTCCGCTGCTGTTCTTTTCCGCAGTCCTGCATATCGTCAGCTCGTTATCGGACAAATACAAGGTCACACAGCTGGCCAACCTGCTTCGAACGATCAGCGTCGGCTGCCTTGGCGTATTCGTGACGGTATTCCTCGGCGTCATTTCCGTACGGGGAGCCGGCAGCGCAGTCGCAGACGGCGTCACCATCCGGACCGCCAAATATATAGCCGGCAATTTTGTTCCGGTAGTCGGGCGGATGTTCTCCGATGCTTCCGAAACCGTGATCGGCGCCTCGCTGCTCGTCAAGAACGCGGTCGGTCTTGCCGGGGTGGTCATCATCTTGATGCTGTGCGCCTTTCCCGCTCTGAAAATAATGGCGCTTGCCTTCATATACAACATCTCCGCTGCGGTCATGCAGCCGCTGGGAGATAACCCGATGATTGCGTGTTTGGAAACGATTGGAAAAAGTCTGATTTATGTTTTCGCCGCCTTGGCGGTCGTAGGCTTGATGTTTTTTCTGGCCATAACCATCCTGATTACGGCGGGCAACCTCTCCGTCATGATGCGTTAAAGCCGGCCGGGAAGCGGAGGGGATTCCATGGATTGGCTGAGCGGCTGGCTGAAATCGATCATTCTTATCGTTTTGCTGGCGACTTTTGTGGACATTCTGCTCCCCAGCCAGACGATGCAGCGGTATGTCAAAACCGTCATGGGACTATTTATCCTGCTGACGCTGCTTACGCCTTTATTCTCTATCTTCGAAACGAAGGGAACGATGGATCAAATGCTTTCCCAAGCGATGAAGCAAACGACGGCAAACGGATTGAAATTGTACGCTTCCGATTCCTCCAAGGGAAGTCCGCCGGAGATGGAGACGCTCAGCGCGATTGAGCAGCAGGCGGAGCAGCTGAAGGCCCGGCAGGAGGAGCAGTCGCAGAAGCTGCTGCAGCAGCAAATGAGCGCTTTGATGAAAAAGTCGATAGAGCAAAACGCCGGGATTAAGGTACAAAGGGTGGATGTCGAGACAGCTAAAGATCCGCAGGGACAGGTCATTATTCAACACGTGGCGGTTACCGCATCCGTGCAGGAGCCTGCCGGTCAACAGGCGAAGCCGCAGGCCGGCACGTCTCCGCCCATCACGATTGAACCGATGAAGCCTGTCGATATTCAGATCCGGCAGCCTGTTCAAAGCGATTCAGCCGATCAGGCGGCAGCGGCGGCCGGGAGCTCCGGGTACGAGAAGGAGCAGACGCAGATCCGGATGCTGCTGAACCGGGAATGGCAAGTTCCGGCGGATCAGGTCAGCGTCAGCATCCAGCCCGGCAAAGTGAAATCTTAACCTGACCGGTCCTGGAGAGGGAGGTGAGCGAATGGGAAGTTTCATGAAATGGATGGAGAAATGGCTGGGCGGAGGCCCGAACGGAACGAAGCGGGTAACGACCTTCCGTTGGCTGCTGCTGCTCGGCTTGGCTGGCGCGGGGTTTATGGTTCTCAACTCTTTTATTACGGTAAAGGACGTTGATCCCATTAGCGAAGGCCGCGCTTCTCCGGATCCTCCTGCACAGGCTGCCTTTAAAGGGGGGGCCTCCAGTAAAGAACAGAGCGCTTTTAAAGACTATGAGGATGCCTATGAATCACAGCTGAAAGAGATATTATCGAAAATCGTAGCGGTCGGCGAGGTAGAGGTGATGGTTACGATTGAATCGACAGAGGAGATTACGGTCGACCACAACACGAAGGAAACGCAGCAGGTCACCAACGAGAAGGATGAGAAGGGCGCAACGCGTCATATTACGAACGTTACCCGGGATGGGGAAGTCGTTCTCTACGAGGTTTCCGGCGGTAAACAGCCGCTTGTTCTAAAAACGATCAAACCGAAAATCAGGGGAGTTGTCGTCGTTGCCACAGGTGCTGAGAACTTAACCGTCAAAAAAATGATCACCGAGGCTGTTGAACGCGGTTTGGATGTACCGGCGCACCGCATTTCGGTACTGCCGCGCAAACAGTAGCGGCCGCAGCACTCAAACTTCCTAATTTCTTAGAACTTAATTTGAGGAGGAACCTATTCATGAACGCGAAAAGACAAACGATTTGGCTTGTTTCCATGCTGAGCTTGATGGTTGTGTTATCCGCTTACTACTTGTTCACCGAGGATGTGAATAACCTGCAGCTGTCGACAACGACCGATACGAAGGCGGAAGCCGGGACCGCATCGCCGTCCGTAAAAGAAATCGTTGTGAACACCAACGACCTGAACGGCAAGCAAGCGCCGGCCGACACGAATGCCGCTTCCAAAACGGGTGCAGCCGCTGCGCCGGATGCCAAGCAGCCGGCTGCCAACACGGCGCCGGAGCAAAAATCGAGCAGCACGAAAACGGACGAAAGCTCGAAAGCGAAACCGGATGAAGCGACAGGAGCCAAAACGGATACAAAAACGGAAGTAAAAACCGACGCCAAGGCCGATGTGAAGACGGATGCCAAAGGAGATCAGCCTGCTTCTGCGACCGCTGTCTCCGCTGCCGATGCCAAAGTATTGCAGCAGGTGCAGACCCAAGTCAAATCGGGTCAAGGGTACTTTGACAGCCTGGTCATGCAGCGCAACGAAAGCTTATCGAAGCTTTCCGAAAAATGGCTGACCATTCTTGCCGATCCGAAGCAAACGCCTGAAGCGGCAGCCAACGCCGAAGCTGAGCTGAGAAAAATTCAGGACAACGAAGCCAAAGTGAGCGATCTGGAAGACGCGTTGACCAAAGACTTCGCTAATGCGATCGTTACCCAGGACGCCAATAAGTGGAAGGTCACCGTTCAAAGCGATAACCTGCAAAAAAGCCAGGCCGTCAGCATTGTAGAAAAAGTGATGCAGGAGCTGAGCGTCGGTCCTGAAAGCATCGTAGTTACTTACGTGCCTTAAGTTTTTAGCGAAGAGAGAGTCCGGCTGAGGCCGGGCTCTTTTTGTTAATCCGGTGGCATTTGGGCGTAAACCCCATACAATGTATGGTGAACGTTAATTCAGTGGAAGTGGAAGAGGTATGCCTATGCCTTCAATTGTCGGTAATATTAAAATAAACAGCGTCAGCCAAGGGTCTAATGTTCAAATTGGCGACACTGCGAGTATTACCCTGTCCAGTTCCTCCAAGAACTACGGCGGAGCTGCCGCGTTTTCTCCAGGGGATGCCTTCGGAGCCGTATCGAACAACCAGGCAAGCAGTACCAATACCATAGATCCGGATTTGATAGACGGTTCCAGCTCGAATGTGGTGTAGCCATGCGGAGGAGCCCAATCGGACGAAGTCCCCGTATTCCTTGTCAGACAGGTGTGCGGGGATTTCTCATTGCCTAATAGAGGGCGGTCCGGAAGAACGCAGAGTTCTCCTATGAAAGCGCTTTGGTTGAAAGTTAAAGGGGCAGCTATCCTGTAAAAACAAGCTTTTTCACATTGGAAGAAGAAACTCTTCCTTTAGAACTACTTTGTGTTATAATAACAACGTCGTTGTTTCACCATCGTTGAAGGAGTGAATCTAGTGTTTAAACTAAGCGAAATTAAAGAATTGATCAAATTGATCGATGAGACCTCTCTGCAAGAGTTGGAAATTCAAAATGAAGGCTCCCGCCTTTTCATTCGTAAACCTAATAAAACGGAATCCGTTGTCGTGACGTCTGTACCGACTCAGCCTGCTTACACGCAAGCGGCAGCTGCTCCGGTTGTACAAGCTGCCTCGACGGTCAGCACTTCGTCGGCTCCGGCGGAAAGACAGCCGGCGGTGGACAGCAATCTACATACGATCGCTTCTCCGATGGTCGGAACGTTCTATGAATCCCCGTCTCCAGGCGCGGCGTCTTTCGTTTCGAAGGGCAGCAAGGTGAAAGAGAAGTCCGTCGTCTGCATTATTGAAGCGATGAAATTGATGAATGAGATCGAAGCCGAAATCAAGGGCGAAATTGTAGAGGTCCTTGTGGAGAACGGCCAGCTGGTTGAATACGGCCAGCCTTTATTCCTGGTAAGACCGGAGTAAGAAGAAAGCTTACAAATAAAGCTTTGCTTTACAGCAAAGCTCAGCAGAATGCTTACGAAGCCAGTTTTGCTTACAGCCAAACTCAGAGTAACGCTTACGAAGAAAGCTTTGCTTCCAGCAAAACTCGTAGGAGGAGAACCCATTGAAGTTTCAAAAAGTACTCATAGCCAACCGCGGTGAGATCGCCGTGCGCATCATCCGTGCCTGCCGTGAAATGGGCATTTCCACGGTAGCGGTCTATTCCGAAGCGGACCGGGAAGCTCTGCACGTCAGACTTGCGGACGAGGCTTATTGCATCGGACCTACGCTGTCCAAGGACAGCTACTTGAATTTAACCAACATCATGAGCGTCGCGACCTTGACCGATACGGATGCGATTCATCCGGGCTACGGATTTCTGGCCGAGAATGCCGATTTCGCAGAGATCTGCGAAAGCTGCAACGTTACGTTTATCGGGCCTTCGCCCGATGCGATCAGCCGTATGGGCGATAAATCCGTGGCTAAGCAAACGATGAAGGATGCGGGCGTTCCTGTCATTCCGGGCTCCGACGGGCTTGTAGAAGATATGGACGAAGCGATCCGGCTCGGACGCGAAATCGGTTATCCTGTCATTATCAAAGCTACCGCAGGCGGCGGCGGCAAAGGGATTCGGATTGCGGAAGACGAAGAGATGCTTATTCAGCAGATCACGACCGCCCAGCAGGAAGCGCAGAAGGCGTTCGGCAATGCGGGCGTTTACCTGGAAAAATATTTGACGGGCATGAAGCACGTCGAAATTCAAATATTGGCCGATAAGCACGGCAATGTAGTTCATTTGGGAGAACGCGACTGCTCGGTGCAGCGCAGACGCCAAAAGCTGGTCGAAGAAGCGCCTTGCTCCACCCTTACGCCGGATATCCGGGACCGTATGGGAGAAGCGGCAGTCCGCGCGGCCCAAGCCGTTAATTATTCGGGAGCCGGGACGCTTGAGTTCCTGCTCGGCAACGACGGACAGTTCTATTTCATGGAAATGAATACGCGTATCCAGGTAGAGCATCCGGTGACCGAGCTGATTACCGGTATCGATATTATCAAGGAAATGATCCGTGTTGCCGAAGGAGAGCCGCTTTCTTTCTCGCAGGAAGACGTGCAGATCAACGGCTGGGCGATCGAATGCCGCGTCAACGCGGAAGATTCGACCCGTAACTTTATGCCGTCGGCCGGACAAATCCAGTTTTACCTGCCGCCGGGCGGCTTCGGTGTTCGTGTCGACAGCGCCGCTTACCCGGGGTATACGATCTCGCCGCACTATGATTCCATGATTGCGAAGCTGATTGTGTGGGGCAAGGACCGCGACGATGCGATCCAGCGGATGAAGCGGGCTTTATCCGAGTTCACGATCGAAGGCATTCATTCGACCATCCCGTTTCACTTGAAGCTGATGGAGCATAAGAAATTTATTTCCGGCGATTTTGACATTAAATTCCTGGAAGAGCATGATGTAGACGATCCGAATTCGTAATTCGTCGTTTGTCATATTTTTTGGAAAATGGTATAGTAGACGATAAGACAAGTTTTGTGAAAATGCGCATATGCATAGAGAGAAGCAGGTAACAGTGCTTGATTCGCACAAAACTTCCAAGGAGGATCCGTTTATGACGATCGTTGCAGCCGATTATGAAAGAACCGAGATGGGGACGATTCAAATTGCCCCTGAGGTTATCGAAATCATTGCAGGGATGGCTACAATTGAAGTTCCAGGCGTTGCAGGGATGAGCGGAGGATTTGCCGGCGGAATCGCCGAGCTGCTAGGACGCAAAAATTTGTCCAAGGGCGTGAAAGTGGACGTCGGACAAAAGGAAGCGGCAATTGATGTGTCCATCGTAATTGAATTCGGTACCCGTATTCCCGAGGTTGCTGCCGGCGTACAGCAAAATGTAAAGCATGCGATTGAATCCATGACCGGATTAAGCGTAGTTCAGGTCAATGTGCATATCCATGATGTAATTTTCAAGGGATCGGACAAGGTGGAAGAGATCGAGGTAGCGCCTAATCGAGTCAAGTAGAACACGTTAATAGAAACTTGGCAAACCCCCTTCGGCTGGCTGTAAGGGGGTTTCCTCTCATTTGGAAGGAGTCCGGATTGTGGTTAGAGTTATCGATAAGTTGCTTTTATTTGTATTCAGCCTGGCTGTTCTGGTTGCATGCTGCGTCCTGTTGTTCTGTGCATTCGGATGGATCTCTTATGAGAGTCTGGCGGGCTTTGCCCATAACGTATACTATGATATGAATACGGCGCTGATCTTTATCGCATTGACTGTTATTATGGCTCTGATCAGCATTCGTTTCCTGTATGTTTCCTTCCGCAGAAGCAAGGCGAACGTACCTTCGATCGATCAGCGGACGGACTACGGCGATATCCGGATTTCGATGGATACGGTTGAGAATTTATCCTTGAAGGCTGCCCGCCGTACACGGGGCGTTCAAGATTTGAAAGCGCGCGTGAAAGTGAGTCAAGCCGGTCTGGAAATTATTATTCGTGCCATCGTAGACGGAGAAAGCTCCATTCCTCAGATGACCGAGGAGATGCAATCCGGCGTGAAGGCCCATATCGAGGAAATTACGGGCATTCCGGTTGCCGTTGTGACTGTATTCGTGGCTAATATTCAACAATCATCCCCCACGTTTAAGAGTAGGGTGGAATAGAGGTGAAGGCCGCCATGTGGAAACAACTGTGGGAATGGCTGTGGGAGCATCACCGGGGGAAGACGGCTGGCGTTATTGCGGGCTTCCTGTTAGGCATCATCTATTTGTTTTTCGGTCTGTGGCATATGTTAATCTTTGTTTTAATCGTATATACTGGTTATTATATAGGGAGACGGGTAGACCGGGGAGAGCCGGCGTTTCCGATCCTGGAGATTTGGCGTTTGCTCATGGACAAATGGAGATTGTTTAGATGAAAATCCCTGGTTGTTTCCAAGGATTTTTTTGTTTAGTATGAGTTATCGAGGCATAAGGCTTAACGGCATGTAAATTGAAGGAGGATCATTCGTAAATGAGACGCAGATTGGCAAGGGAGCTGGCGCTCCAAAGCCTGTACCAGATGGAAATGAATGAAGTAAGCATGACGGAAGCAATCGCTCATGTCGTAGAGGAAGCGCAGAACGACGATGAGGGGCAGCTGACCAAGAGTCAGGACAAAATCGTGCCGCAGGAGATTGCCGAGCTGGTGCAGGGGACGGTAGAGCACAAGCAGCAGATCGACGGCCTGCTGACGGATTATTTGAAGGGCTACAAAATGGACAGGCTGTCCCGCGTCGATCGTGAAATTTTGCGGCTGGCTACCTTTGAAATGGTATTTAGCGACGATGTGCCGCCCAAGGTTGTCGTCAATGAAGCCATTGAGCTGGCCAAGCATTTCGGAACGGATGAATCCGGCAAATTTGTCAACGGGGTACTCGGTAAAATGATCCGGGAGCTTGAATCGATCAAATCCAAAAGCTAGCGCTTTATAATGAATGGAAGGGGAGCATCTCATGCCAGCACAAGTCATTAATGGAAAAGAAATCGTCAGCGCATACCGCACACAGATTAAAGAGGAAGTGGCTCAATTGACCCAGCAGGGTCTCCAGCCGGGACTGGCCGTTATTATTGTCGGCGATGATCCAGCTTCTCATGTATATGTTCGCAACAAAG
>Ga0182739_1004691_pt1 | contig 11156 bp, 5 predicted proteins | sample eDN5th30CBELigBY_FD_128873 | JGI IMG/M metagenome (GOLD analysis project Ga0182739, IMG submission 128873) | Enriched backyard soil microbial communities from Emeryville, California, USA - eDNA 5th pass 30_C BE-Lig BY (version 2) (version 2) | ecosystem: Environmental > Terrestrial > Soil >... | reverse complement strand
TCTCGGGATCCCGCGCCAGGTTCGACTCGCCGGCGCCTGCGGCGGAGGAGCTGCGGCGGTACGCCTGGCTCGTCACGATCAGGCGATGGAGCGTCTTCATGCTCCAGCCCTGGTCCATGAACGAGGTGGCCAGCCAGTCGAGCAGAGCCGGGTTCGTCGGCGCCTTGCCGTTGAGCCCGAAGTCGGACACGCTCTCCACCAGCGGAGCGCCGAAGTGTCGCATCCAAATATGGTTGACCGCGACCCGAGCCGTGAGCGGGTTTTCCCGGGACGTCATCCAACGCGCCAGCGCGAGCCGGCGTCCGGTGCTCGTGGCCGGATAGACCGGTCCGAGGTTCGCATAGCGCGGGCTGTTGTCACTCAAAGCCATGCGGGCGGTTTCGAGCGCCTTGTGGGCCTCCCCTCGCTTCTTCGAGGCGGCCGCGATGGCCTCGCGCTTGGCGGCGAGGTCGACGGTCTTGAACGGCCGTTCCGGCCCCTTGGTCTTGGGGGACGGGCCGGGGCGGAACGCGCGAGCGACCGGGGAGGCGAACTCGGCGGTACGGACGGCCTGCTCGGCGGTCTCCAGGTCAAGCTCGGCCTTGGCGACGGCGGCCGCTCGTTCCGCCTGTCCCGCCGCCAGGGCCAGGGCGTTTGCGCGGGTCTCGGGGGAACCGGGCTGGCTCGCGTGGGCGGCATGGTCGCGGTCGGCGGCGATCTTTGCCTCGAGGGCGGCGAGGTTCGAACGCGCCAGCACGAGCCCGCGGTCGGCCAGGTCCCAGGCGGCCTCCGCCTTGCGGGCCGATTCCCTGGCGATGGTGGGGTCGGCGGCGATGGCCAGGAGGGTCGTGGCGTCGACGAGGGCCTGCGTGGCCTTGGCCCGGACCGCTTGCTTCGCGAGCAACTCGTTCTGGGCCTGAGTCCGTGCCTCCTCCTGCTCGAAGCGACGCCCGCCGGGATAGTACGCCGAGATTGGAAGGTTCACCACCTCGATCGCGAGTCCCTTTGCGTCGAGGACGCGCGGGAGTCCGGGATCGAGCGGTCGGTCCTTGACCGGCTTCTTCTCGTCTCCCCGTTCGTAGAGGAAGGTTTGGGCTTTGGGATCCTTGTCGTAGACGCGGACCACGCCGTCTTTCGTCGTGTTGGGCTGGCCGGCCACGCGGTCGGTCCGGATCTGGTGGGGCTCGAAGAAGGCCCGGAACTTGTAGTAGTCCTCGTGCGCGATCGGGTCATACTTGTGGTCGTGGCAACGGGCACAGTTGAGAGTCATGCCCAGGAACGCCTTGGCGGTATGCTCCACGATGTTGTCGAGCCAGACGTTGCGGTTGAACTTGTACCAGTTGCGCACCAGATAGCCGGTGGCCCGGAGCGCGTCGGGGTCGTCGGGCGCGGCCTCGTCGGCGGCCAGCATCTCGACGACCATTCGGTCGTAACCTTTGTCCTTGTTGAGTGATTCGACGATCCAGTCGCGCCAGCGCCAGATGTGGGGCTGGCTCTCGCGAACCTCCTGGCCGTAGCCGTCCCAGTCGCTGTAGCGCCAGATGTCCATCCAGTGCCGCCCCCAGCGCTCGCCATAGCGATGGCTGGCCAGCAGGCGATCGACGAGCTTCTCGTAGGCGTCGTCCGAGGGGTCGGCCACGAAGCGGCGCACCTCGCCGGGCGTCGGCGCCAGACCGGTCAGGTCGAGCGTGACCCGGCGGATCAGGGTCTCCCTGTCGGCGACCGGCACCGGGACGACCCCGCGCTCTTTTTGCGGAACGGCGAGGAAGGCGTCGATCGGGTTACGGGCGGTGGCGGCCTCGGTCGTTGGTCCGGTCTCGGCGAGGGGCGGGACCTGGGAACGGTCGGGACGTTGGTACGCCCAGTGCCGGCGCGGGTCTTTGGGCTCCGCTTCGGACGCCGGAGCGTGGGCCCCCTGGTCGATCCAGGCCTTGAGGGTCTGGACTTCCTGGGCCGAGAGAGGCTCCCCCTCGGGGGGCATGCGCCAATCGTCGCCGCCGGTGACCGCCTCGATCAGCAGGCTCTCGGCGCTGTTGCCGGCAACGACCGCCGGACCGCCGTCTCCCCCTTTTCGGATCCGCTTGGCCGTATCGAGCCGGAGCCCGGCCTTGGCCTGAAGGACTCCGTGGCAAGCCACGCACCGTTTGGTGAACAGGGGCTTCACCTCCCGCTCGTAGTCGACGACGTCGGCCGCCGAGAGCAGACCAGGGCTGGCGAGGAGTCCGACCAGAGTGACGAGGGTCGTCTTCATGGTATCACCGCGGCTGGCAGGAGCGATGGAGGGAAGAGGCCCGCGAGGGTGAAGGTCGCCTCGAGTCGCGTTCAGAAACCCCTGCTTGGGGAGGACGAAGGGGTGAACGCGTCATTTAACCTTTGTCGGAGACTCTCCGATCCTAACCCAAGCCTCCCGTCCCGACAAGCAAGCGGGCCGGTGACCGTGCGATCGACGGCGCTTGGGGACGGGCGGGCTCCAGAGAAGGCCGTCGCCAAGAAGAATGTGCGGATTTTGCGGTTTGTAGCGAGAGTGGAGGTCGGGGCGGGTGGGCTTTTTCTCATGGCTTGGAGTTGCGAACCCGATTTGTGACAGAGGACTTACGCTCGCCCGCGAGGAAGCGGCGAGGCCAAGAGTCTGCACCTCGAACCGAGGCTTCGCCATTCGAGGTGGCCTGGTGTTTGGCGGAATAGGGAAGGAGCCCTGTCCATGATTCGGGACCTCGGACGTTGGTCGAATCGGCCCCCCGCGGCGACGCTGCGTGGGCGGAGGAAGGGGGCTGCGCCCATCGTCGAAGCCCTCGAGGCACGGCAGCTCCTCTCGGTGTATACCGGCCCGACGACGAGCCGGCCGATTGCGTCCAACGGGTCGCTCTTCACCATCAGCGTGACCGGCGGCGGCTTCCAGACGGTCAAGCGGCTCAAGGGGGGGCAGCTCGCGATCAACCTGTTTGCGACCAATCCCGAGAGCCAGGTGACGATCACGTCGCAGCCGCTCAAGGCGCACTTTTCCAACAGTCCGCTCGAGATCGGCCGGATCAACGTCAAGACCGGCCTCCTCAAGTCGATCGACGCCAGCGCGGCCAGCCTGCTCGGTCCGATGACTCCGCTCAAAGGGTCGGTCTCGTCGATCAAGTTCGGCGAGGTGGGTCGAAACGCCACGATCGACGTGAAGGGGGACCTCGGCGAGCTGAACGCGCCGAGGGTCGAGCTGGGGCCGACCGGCCGGATCCACGTCGGGGGCAACCTGACCGGGTCAGTGGGGGGAGCGATTACCCTGGACGGGGGGCAGTTCACCGTCGACCACGACGTGACGGGAACCTTCAACCCGGCCAGCCTGGTGGTTCAGCGCGGGGGTATTCTGGCCGTCGGACATGACCTCAAGGGCGGGTTCAACCTGGAGGGGGGGATCGAGGCGAGCTCCAACGGTCTCATCCAGGTCGGCCACGACCTCGGGGGGCTGACCCTGGGGCGGGGCCTGACCCTTCAAGGGGGCCGGTTCCAGGTGGGCAACGACCTCACGACGGCCGGCTCACTTGGCGACACGCTCAACGTCACCGATCAGGGACTGTTCCAGGTCGGTCGTGATATCACGAGCGGCCTGACCGTCGACGGTAACCTTACGCTTGACACCGGCGGCAACCTCGTCGTGGGCCGCGACCTGGCCTCGCTCAACGTCGGGGGCGACCTCCTGGTCCAGCCGACCGGCGGCGGGGTGTCGGTCGCCGGCAACCTCGCGGCCCTGAAAGTGACCGGGGCCTTGCGGGGCAAGGGAAACCGCCTGGCCACCGATCTGTTCGTGGGACTCGACCTGTCGAACCTCAGCGTGCTCGGGGGCGGAGCCAACCAGGGGGGGATTCAGGACGCCAACATCGAGGTCGTCAAGAACATCGTCGGCGTCGACGTCCGCCATGGCGTCTTCAAGAGCTTCATCTCCGCCGGCGTCCTGATCGATGGGACGGGCACCGGCCAGGACAACGCCGCGCTGGCGTCGAACGTCGGCGCCGACGGGGTTGATGCCGTCCTGAACTCGGAGATTCGCGCCGGCGTCGAGATCCGCAACCTCACCCTCGGCGGCGACGTCCGGTCCGAATTCGCGCTCAATCCCAACGCCACCGGTTATCCCACCCGGATCCTCGCCGGTGCGGACCGACAGGGGCGCTTCCAGACCGGGGGGAATATCAACAACTTCCAGATCACTGGCGCATTGATCGATGCGGTGGTCGCGGCCAGCGTCGCCCCCAGCGGCGGCAACGGCACCCTCCCTCCCACCGGCTACGGCCCCCCTCCCACCCCCTCGGGCGACCCCGGCGACGGGACGTACGACGCCCCTGCCGGAGTGATCTTCGGCGGGAGCGTGGCTTCGCCGGTTCCTTATGTCAATTATTCGGAAATCACCTATTATAATGAGACCTTCAAGGAGGTGGCGTACAACACTCAGCTCGATCCGACGATCGACGACTACATCCTCCCCGGGTCGATCAATGCCGGCTTCGCGTCCCAGCCGCTGACTCAGGCTCAGCTCAATAATCCGTCGGTCACGTCGCAGTCGCAATCGGGCTCGACGACGACCACGGGGACGACCACCCTGAACCTCCCCTTGCCCAGGAAGTCGACCGTGCTGGGCGGCGTGGTCTCCCATACCCACGTCGGGCAAGCCGATTTCGCCGGGATCTTCGCGGCCGACACGCGCGGGGTGTTCATCGGCATCTTGCCAAACCAGTAAGAGCCTGTCCTGGTAGGCCAGCCAGAGGCGGGGTCCGCCAGTGGAGCGATTTCGAGTCCGCCCCCGAGCCGCGAGGTTACAATGGTAGGGGCCGATCTTGCAAATCAACACGATCTTTGGATAAGTTCGAGGCGAGCGGGGCGTCGATCTCGCGTCTCGATGGGTTCGCTCATTCCGCCAATTGAGATCCGAGGCTGTGATCAACGTGCCAATAGCGGTGAATGGGAAACCTCGGCCGTCTCTGGAGCCGGAGCCCCTGCGGCTCGTGGCCGGTGGCCCCGCGGCCATGGCCGTCCAGTCGGCGTTGAGGACCGGTGTGGAGCGGATGGCCCGGTGCGTAGAGCCGGCTCGCCAGGGACAGGTCGAGGGGGTCCATGGCATGCGGACCTCGACCCGACGGCTTCGGAGCGCCCTGCGCACCTTCCGTGACGTGATCGATGCGGAGTGGGCCGCACCCCTGCAAGACGAGCTCCATTGGTTGGCCGGGGTGCTCGGGGCGGTGCGCGATCTCGACGTGCTGCGCGAGCGTCTCCTGCGCGCCGCGGGGCATTCGCAGACCACCCTGGCCCCGCTATTCCGGCTTCTCGCCGAGGAGCACGAGCGAGCCTCGGCGACGTTGCGGGCCGTACTCCAGGGGGAGCGGTACAAGAGCCTGATCGAGCGTCTCGAGCAGGCGGCCCTTCAGCCGCCGTTGCGCGCCGACCTCAAGGAGATCCGCCGCTCGGAGCTCCCCAAGCTGGCCCGTGACCCCTGGAAATCCCTCAAGAAACGAGGCCGAGCGCTCGAGCCGGACGATCCCGACGCGGCGTTTCACGAGGTTCGCAAGCGAGCGAAGCGGGCCCGCTACGTGGCGGAGGATCTCATCCCCCTGCTGAATTCTCATCGCGGCGAGGAGGCGAAACGGTACGCCAAGGCCGCCACCCGGGTGCAGGACCTCCTCGGGGAGCACCAGGACGCTGTGGTCGCCGCTGGGACGATCACCCGGATCGTCGCGGCCCACGACCAGGACGTTCCCTTCCGACGCGCGGCGGACCGCCTGCTCAAGAACCAACAGCGGGTGGCCGATCGATCGCGCAAACGCTTCTTCAAGGTCTGGGACAAGCTCGATCGCAAGAAGGTCCGCCGCTGGCTCAAGGTCTGACCGGGGCGCCAGCCACGGCACCGAATCGAGACGGGGGCTCATCGAGCGGCGCTCGGGCCCCAGCCGGCCGGATTCGCGTCTCCTGGAATTCGAGACGGGAAACGTATCATTCGTTGTGCAATCACCTCAGCGCGGATCGTTGCGCTGGATCTCGGGGGCCTGTTGGCCATCGGAACTGTGATGCTTCAAAATCGGCCAGGTGATCCGACCGGACCTCGAAGCGGGGGTGGTGGCGACCGTCGTGGCACTCCCCGTTATCCAACCGGTGAGACCGGCGTTCTCTTGAGCTGGACCGAGGGGGGAACCCAGCGCTCGGTCGAGTCGACCCTGTGCGACATCAGCCTGGGCGGTGGTGCGGCGCTGGCGACGTCGGCCCCCACCGTCGGCGCGGTCCTCTGGTTCCGGCTTCAGGGAGATGAAACCTCGCCCTGGGTGGAAGCTCGAGTGGTCTCGGTCGCCAAGACCGGCTTCCTTGGGTTCGGCCGTCGTTTGATCCGGTGGCAGTTCCCGGACCCCTGCCCCTACCAAATCTTCAAAGCGGCCATCCAGGGCTTCAGCCGGAGCACGGACATCGAGGAACAGACCCACCCCGGCTTCGAGAAGCGCGATTGGAGGGACTGAGCCTCTCTCCCGGACTCGCCCGGGTTGAACCCTCCATCGGACCCATTGGGGACCATGTGGACTCAGAGTCTGCCTCTGAAGGGCCCGTTCTGTTGGGCCTCAACCCAAGGCCCATCGTCGGCTCGACAGAGGCGTCCGGGACAGACTGTTAGGGGGACGAAGCCTCTTCCGCGTCTCGTATCGCTCGTTCCCACCTCCAGGTACGGTCGTCGAGCACGTTGCCGCGGGCGGAGGGATCGGCCTCGGGACCGAGGGTCATGCCGGTGAGGCCCTCGACCCGGCACTTGATTCGTTCCACGTCGTCGGTCCAGGGGTGGGGGGCGTCCCAGAGCCGGATGGCCCGGTCGTAACTGCCGGTCAGGAATGACTCCCCCGAGGGGTGGAAGGCGACGGTCGAGACGCGCCCGTGATGCCGGATCGGTGGCCCGATGGGGCGTCCGGTGGGGATGGCCCAGAGCCGGGCGGTCTGGTCGTTGCAGCCCGTCAGAAGAGTCTGACCGTCGGGAGCGAACGCCAACGCGATCACGCTGCCGCCGTGGGGGAGTGGCGGGCCGACGGGCCGCCCGCTGGCGACCTCCCAGACCCGGGCCGTGTCGTCCTCGCTGCCGGTGGCGATGAACCGGCCGTCGCGACTGAAGGCCAGACTGTAGATCAGGCCCTGGTGACCGTGGAGCACCTGGCGGACCGTCCCGGTCGGGACGCCGTCGGCCACGTCCCAGAGCCGGACCGTGCGCCCCTCGGCTGTGACGATCGTCCGGCCGTCGGGGGAGAAGCCCAGGGCGTAGATCTCCGACTCGAGGAGGAGCGGCGGGCCGACGGGCCGGCCGGCGAAGGGATCCCAGAGCCTTGCGGCCGAGTCTTCGCCGGCGGCGAGGATCACCTGGCCATCGGGGCGGAACGCGACGGTGACGATCGCGCCGGGGAAGGTCAAGGGGTGGCCCACCGGCTGGAGGTCGGCCGCGTTCCAGAGGCGGGCCGTGCCGTCGCTGTCCCCGGTGAGGATGGTCTTGCCGTCGGGGCTGTAGCAGAGGGCCCGGACGTCGTGGTCCTGGATCCGGGACGGTCCCTTGGGGGTCAGGGTAGCGGCATCGAGGAGGCGGGTCGCCCGGGCCGCGTCGGCGATCACGACGGTCCGGCCGTCGGGAGAGAGACTCGAGGCCAGGATCCGCTCCCCCTCGACGGCCTTGGCCTTGAGCGGGTGGAGCGTGGAGCCGGCCCAGAGCCGGGCGACCGCGTCGCCGCTGCCAGTGGCCAGAGAGCGGCCGTCGGCCGTGAAGGCGACGGCCGTGACGGCGCCCAGGTGTTCCATGGGGAGCCCCAGGGCACGCCCGGTGGCCGCGTCCCAGAACCGGGCGGTGCCATCGTCTCCGCCGGTGGCCAGGACCTGGCCGTCGGGGCTGAAGTCCAGGCTGTAGATTTCCGAACGGTGCGCTGGGCGGCTGTTCCGCCGTTGCTGAGTGAGAGGGTCCCAGTACTGGACGTTGCCATCCTCGTCGCCGGTGGCCAGAACCTGACCGTCGGGGCTGAACCGCAGGCAGTTGACCGCGGAGCTGTGCAACATGGCCGTCCCCAGCGGTTCGTGCGTGTCGACCTTCCAGAGCTGGGCGGTCCCGTCCTCGGCGCCTGTGGCGATCAACGAGCCGTCGGGACTGTAGACGGCCGGGTGGAGCGGGGACGACTGAAGCGGGAAGCTCGGTGGGATCGGCTCTCGGGTGGTGGTGTCCCAGAGCTGGATCGAGCGACCGGCGACCGTCAGGAAGGAGCGGCCGTCGGGAGCGACGGCCACGGTTTCGACCGGGCTGTCGAGCAGGAGCGGCGGCCCGAGCGGGCGGCCCGTGGCGGTCTCCCAGAACCGGGCTGTGCCGTCGCCGCAGCCGGTGAGCAGGCGCTGGCCGTCAGGGGTGAAGGCCACGCTGTTGACGTAGTTCGGATGTCTCAAGGGGGGAACGAGGAGCTGGCCGGTGGTGGTGTCCCAGAGCCGGGCCTCGCCGAGCAGCTTGCCCGACTCCATGACGGTGCCGCCGGTCAACACGGTCCGGCCGTCGGGCGAGAGAGCCACGGCCCAGATCGAGTCGGGATGAACGAACATCTCGCGAAGCGGGATCATCGGGGCCCGCCAGGCGTCCAGGTTGTTGAGGATGGTCCATCTCAGGTCGGTGTCATCGGCCGGCGTGATCCTCAGGGCGTGGGCCAGGCGGAGCATGCCCAGGCCGGTCGTCCCTTGCTCGCAGAGGCTGATCCCGCGATCCAGGTCGAGACTGGCGGCCAGGTGCTCGGAGGCGATCCGGACCGACTGCTCGCGTTGCCAGGCGCGATGCACGAATCCGGTCGCGACCGACATCATGATCAGCAGGCCCGCCAGCACGACGGCACCGGCACGCACCCAGGCGCGATGCCGTCGCGACCACCGCGCCAGCCGTGCCAGCCGTGTCTCGGGCTGGGCGGTGACCGGTTCGTCGGCGATCCAACGTTCGACATCCTCGGCGATCGCCCGCGACGTCGCGTAGCGCTCCTCGGGGCGAAGCGCCATGGCCTTGATGCAGATGGCCTCGAGCGCCCGGGGGATCGGCCCCAGCGCGATCGCCGAGGGGCTGGGAAACTCACCGCGCTGAACCTTGGCGAGCAAGACGCCGGCCGGCGCGTGATCGAACGGCGCCTGGCCCGTCAGCAGGTAGTAGAGCGTGGCCCCCAGGTTGTAGATGTCGCTGGTGGGACCGAGCGCCTCGAGCCGGCCGGCCGCCTGCTCAGGACTCATGTACGCGGGAGTCCCTACCGTCGAGCCGGGCAGGGTCTGGTCGCTGGCCGAGCCCGAGAGCAGCGCGGTCAGGTGGCCGGCGATGGGGGCCTCGACCTCGGCGCTGGTCATGAACTTGGCCAGCCCCCAGTCGACGACCAGGGTCTCGCCGTGCAGCCCGAGCATGATGTTGCTCGGCTTCAGGTCGCGATGGATGATCCCCCGACTGTGGGCGTAGTCGATCGCCCGGCAAACGTCGTTGAAGCGGCGGAGCAGACCGAGTAACGCGACGGAGCGCTCGCCGGTGGTTCGCGACTTCCCATCGGCGGCGTGGAACCGATCGATGGCCGCCGCCAGGCTCTCCCCCTCAATGAACCGCATGGCGTAGTACGGCCGGCCGTCGGCCGATTGGCCCAGGCCGTAGATGGGGACGATCCCGGGATGCTCGAGGTTGCCGGTGATCTCCGCCTCGCGAATGAACCGGGCCCGGTTGGCGGGGTCGTCCGCCAGGCGGTCCTGAATCGCCTTGAGCGCGACCTCACGGCCGAGTTCCTCATCGCGGGCGACGAACACTTCGCCCAGGCCCCCCTTGGCATGGGCCCGCAACGGCACGTACCGGCTGCGGACCGGCGGCAAGCCGCTCGACGGGGGACCGTCGCGCTCGTCGCTCGGGGAGGGGACCAGGGTCGGGCCGGCCGGAGGACGGGGATCGACCGTGGATTTGAGATCGATCGTGGCCTCGAGGTTGCCCCTGGTCTCGAGATCGACGGTCGCCTCGGGATCGTTCTCGTCGCGTTCCGTCTCGGCCGAGGCCATGGCTGCTCACTCCCGCCGCGGCGTCGCGGCCTTGCCTATTGCCAATCGATCCGGTCGTGTCACGACGTGCCGGTCCGGCCCCGTTACGAAACCGAACCGACCTCAGTGCGGTTGCGAAGCGAGTCCATCCCCGGAATCGGGGCGCATCTGGAAGTCGATGACCAGCGGGAGATGGTCCGAGGCGAGTTTGGCCAGTGGGGAATGCACGACCCGGGCGTGGTGAATCGAGATCCCCCCGCGCATGAAGGCCTTGTCCAGCGAGACCACGGGAAAGTAGGCCGGGAACGAGCGGAACCGGGTGTGCGGGGCGGTCACCTGCTCGAACCCCAGGCGGGCGAAGATCCCCCGGGCGAGCGTGTTCCGCCAGTCGTTGAAGTCGCCGACGATCAGGGTTGGCAACTCGGCCGACTGACAGAAGTTGTCATGCTCCAGCAGGTGCCGGACCTGCCAGTGCCGCTCCTTCTCGGCCAGGCCGAGGTGCCAGTTGACCAGGTGCAACGCTCCTTCCGGAGTCTCGACGATCGCGAGCTGAGCGCCCCGGGGTTTCCGCCGCCGCTGGCGAAGGGAGACGTGATGGCTTTGTCGGAGCGGCCAGCGCGACAGGACGAGGTTGCCGTATCCGCCGGCCCCGAGGTGGACGTTGAGCTGGTAGAGGTCGGCCGCCGACTGGATCGCCTCGGCGAGCCGCCGCGGCTGATCGTCATGCCGGGTCCGCCTGACATTCAGGTCGACCTCTTGCAGGCAGATCAGGTCGGGCTCCTGCTCCGAGATCACGCGAATGATCCGGTCCAGACGGTAGCGCCGATCGCGGCCCCCGATCCCTTTGTGGATGTTGTAGCTCAGGACTCGCATCGGACGGTGCGTCCCTCACGACTGGGCTCAACCTGGAGCCACGGTCAAGCGGTGCGGCGGGCCGGACAAGGAAACGGCCCGGCCGGCCTCGCGCCGCGGGTCGAATGATGGATCAGGGCTTCCACTCACCAGAGAACACCTCGGTGGCCGGACCCGTCATGAAGACCGACTGGTCGTCGCCGGGCCACTCCAACTCGAGATCGCCCCCGGGCAGGTGGGCGAGGATCTGGCGTTCGGTGCGCCCAGTCAGCACTCCGGCAACGCACACGGCGCAGGCCCCGGTGCCGCACGCCAGG
>Ga0182739_1004690_pt1 | contig 11156 bp, 9 predicted proteins | sample eDN5th30CBELigBY_FD_128873 | JGI IMG/M metagenome (GOLD analysis project Ga0182739, IMG submission 128873) | Enriched backyard soil microbial communities from Emeryville, California, USA - eDNA 5th pass 30_C BE-Lig BY (version 2) (version 2) | ecosystem: Environmental > Terrestrial > Soil >... | reverse complement strand
TGCCGCTGTTTGTCGCCTTTGCGCTGATGTGTCTGCTTCCCATGTTTCTGTACGACACGGCGCGCACTGCATTTGAACGGCTGGGACTCTCTCCGGGAATGGCTGGGGTGGCGATCCTGGGAATCGTGATGGGTTCCGTCATCAACTATCCGGTCTATCGCATTGAAAAGGACGAGCTGCAACCGCAATCTTCTTTTGGACCGCTGGGAATGTCTCTGCAGCGAACCTATCAACGCGTCCAGTCGAGCACAGTGATTGCGGTGAACGTGGGGGGCTGCGTGATTCCTGTGGCACTGGCGGCCTTGCAGGTTGTGCATCTGGCGCGGCATGGTACGGAACAATTGCTGATGGCGTTTGCGGTCGCAGCCATCAGTATTGCGGTCTGCTGGCGCGTCGCCCGGCCGATGGAGGGGATCGGGATTCTCATTCCAGGGTTTGTTCCCCCATTAGTCAGCGTGTTGGTCACCTGGCTGCTGCTCAGCCAGGCCACTCCGGAGCAACGGGCGGCCACTGCATTTATCGCAGGGGTGACGGGTCCGCTGATTGGGGCCGACCTGCTGCATTTGAAGGAGATGACCAAAACGCCGGTTGCCATGGTTTCTATCGGCGGGGCAGGGACGTTTGACGGCATTGTCCTGTCCGGCATCCTGGCAGCCCTGCTGGCATAGCAGCCTGTTAAAATTTCAGATCGTCATGGCCGTGAAACCGCCGTCGACTACGATATTGGCCCCGGTGAGGAAGCTGCCAGCCACGTTGGCGGCCATCAGCAGTATGGCACCGGAGAGTTCTTCGGGGTCGCCGTAGCGGTTCATTGGGGTATGCCCCATGATTTTGCTGACCCGGTCCTGAGTCAGGATTTTGCGATTCTGCTCTGCTGGAAAGAAGCCGGGAGAAATCGCATTGACCCGGATTTTCTGCGGAGCCCATTCCCGAGCCAGATTCTGAGTGAGGTTGAGGACAGCCGCCTTACTTGCGGAATAGGTGAAGACCCGCGACAGCGGAGTGATGGCGGACAGCGAAGCCACGTTGATGATCGAACCAGCGGTTTCGGTGGCCAGCATGAATCCTCCCAGCACCTGGCAGGCAATACGCACCGCTCCCAGATTGATCCGCAGGATGCGGTCCCAGTCTTCATCCGTAATCTCGAGAAACGGAACAGCAGCATTCACTCCCGCCCCATTGACCAGAATGTCACAATTGCGGCCATGCGACTTCAGATGCTCGACCAGTCCTTCCAGATCCGCACGGCGGCTGGCATCGGCTCGAAAGAACGTGGCCTGAGACGGCCAACGGTCCATCACAGCCTGTCCGGCAGCCTGATTACTTCCCACGACGTAGACAGATGCTCCCGCCTGCGCCAGCGTATCGCAGATGGCCCCACCCAGCACTCCGGTTCCCCCGATGACAACAGCAGTCTTTTCCTGCAGTCCAAACAAGCGTTCCAGATATGTGGCGGGTGATGAATGAGTCATGGCAAAATCTTGTGTCGAGGAATGGTCAATAATGATCAAGATGGAGTGATTCAGAACCATGGTTTATGAACAAGGTGCTCATTGCGAAACAGCAGCGATGAAACCATGGCGGTTGCTATCCTATGCCGAGACACTTCAAAGCGAAAGCGCCTGGTCCATGAATCGCAGAGATGAGGATTCTGACAACCGCAAAACGTGAATTGAATAGCGTAAATTGAACTTGAGAGGCGCCAGACCGAATCTGTGCACATTTTCAAAGCGTCACACCATCTATTTCCCGCTCTGCCGCTTCCTTCGATTTTATCGGTGCGACTGGAGCTCCCTGCATATCCAGCGGATCACTCTGGAAAGATTTCTCTCCCGTTTTGCCTGTTGAAAGCTAGTGTTCGGAGGCTTCGGCGGGAGCGCTCTGTTCCGACGGTGCAGAGCTTGCGCGAGTTTTTCCGTTTTTTCTGGCATGAGACATTATGCTGTTCAATAGTTTTTCCTTCTGGTTGTTTTATGCAGTCGTTTTTGTGCTGTATTTCCGGCTGGGGCGGCGAAATCAGAATCTTCTGCTGGTGCTGGCCAGTTACTATTTTTACGGTTGCTGGGACTGGCGTTTCCTGGGTTTGATCGCGCTCTCCACGTTGATCGACTATGGGCTGGGGCTGGCCATTCATGCCGCCCAGAGCGATATCAATCGGAAGCGGCTGGTCACGTTGTCCGTCGTCTGGAACCTTTCCTTTCTGGGATTCTTCAAGTATTTCGGGTTCTTCTCATCAGAACTGGCGCACCTCTTAACGACGATCGGCTTACCGGATTTCATTCCAACGTTCTCACTCGTGCTCCCCGTGGGGATTTCGTTCTACACGTTTCAATCCATGAGCTACACGATTGACGTGTCTCGCCGGGAACTGCCCGCTTGTCGCAGCCTGCTGGACTTTGCCGCGTTTGTCTCGTTCTTCCCGCAACTGGTGGCGGGCCCCATTCAACGTGCAAATAAATTTTTGCCGCAATTCCAGAATTCGCGTCACGTCACCCCGGATCTGTTTCAACAAGGGTTGTATCTCATCGCGAGCGGACTGTTTCGTAAAGTGGTGATTGCGGATAACATGGCCCCCATTGCTGATGCTGTTTTTTCCACGCCGGCCAGCGAACTGAGTGGAGCGGAAATTCTGCTGGGGTTGTATGCGTTTGCCTTTCAGATTTATGGAGACTTTAGTGGGTATTCTGCCATTGCCCGCGGGATTGCAAAGTGGATGGGATTTGAATTGACCGTCAATTTTCGGATGCCCTATCTGGCGACGTCTCCCAGCGATTTCTGGCAACGCTGGCATATCAGTCTTTCGCAATGGTTACGGGATTATCTTTATATCCCTTTAGGTGGAAACCGGAACGGAAGCTGGAAGACTTATCGTAACTTAATGCTCACGATGCTACTGGGAGGATTATGGCATGGAGCAAATTGGACATTTTTAGCATGGGGAGCTTTTCATGGCGTTTTGCTTTGCCTCTGGCGCGCCTGGGGCAGCTGGAGAAAGTCAACGATTCTCCATTCCAAAACAGAGTTAAAACAGCCAGCACATTCCACATTCAGTATTCTGCATCTGCTGCAGGTCGCCTGTTTTTTTAATCTGATCTGTTTTAGTTGGTTACTCTTTCGTGCGGACTCCATGACACAGGTCTGGGAGATGTCCCAGCGTGTCTGCACAGATTTTACGATGACACCTTTTGCCCGCATGATTCTGGGGTTGCTGGTGTTTTATGTGACCCCACTGATGCTGTTTGAAGCATGGCTGGAATGGAAACAGGATTTTATGGGGCTGCTAAACAGCCATTGGTCTCTGCGGGGACTCGTCTATCTTTATATCGCCTATATGATCATGTTCTTTCCGCCGCCAGTTCCCAGTGAATTTATCTATTTTCAATTTTAGACCAGTTTGGTCTATCATGTGCCCGCGTCGAAAGTGCTTCACCTGATGAAGGACTGAATGCCGCGAGGCAAGTTCGCCACAAGATTTACGAAAACGCTCTAGCTAGTGCAAGTTGCTCTGGTCCGGGCTCGCGCAGCACGCATTTCGACCGGCAAAACGTAGCTCGCTGAGTGCCGGCCCGGGTTCATTCATCGGGGGAATGACTGGTCAACGCATGAATTTCCAGCAATACTGGCTTCCAGAGTCCTCCCACGTCACATCTGGTCTCTGCCGGGGTGAAATTCAGATGAACTTCCAGGTGATTAAATTCCTTGAGATATGCAGTGACTTCGAAGAGCAGAGGATTGGTCGCGCAGGGTGATAAGACAACCCCATTCAAAGAGCAACGAAAAATCTCTCCTGCGTCATCCGGGATGCGAATCAGCACACGATCCCGTTCTTCCAACTGCGTGGGAGTGTTAAATCGCCGCCGAAAAATCGCCGTTCCCGCCGCCTCGCCAAAAAGAGATTTCCAGGTGGCGGGAATCCGAGTGTCAATGGGCGTCGTGGCAGCGTCTCCGCCTGGAGGAATCACTTGCCAGGGGCCCTGCAGACGGATGCAATGGGGGACAGTCATGTCAGACAAGAGGCAGGAGGAAAAGACAAGATGGCATTGTGGCCGTCAAGCATCTGTGATCTGCTCCAACTCGAACCCCAGTTTTTTCCAGGCTGCGGGAAGTGGAGCAGTGATGATCAATGGATCATAACGGATCGGATGCTGCAAAGAGAGTCGGCAGGAATGCAACGCGATCGGAGAGACGGTTCGATCTGCTCCCGCAAATCCCGGAAAATGATGCCGGGCGCCATATTGAGCATCGCCAAGAATCGGACAGCCGCGGCTGGCGAACTGAATCCGAATCTGATGCATGCGGCCGGTCCCCAGATCAATCTCCACAAGAGACCTTCCTTTGTGAACGGCCAGTGTGTGGTAACTCAGTTTCGCCTGTTTGGCCGCTGGATTGGTGGAATCGGAAATCTCGACCATGGAATGATCGGGAATACGATAGATCCAGTCTTCCAGTTCAGCCTCTTGCTGCGGCATCGGGCGTTCCAAAATGGCGAGATAGGTTTTCTGGACCTGTCTCTGGGCGAACTGCTCGGAGAGCCGGGCCGCGCACTTGGAATTTCTCGAGAACACCACGACTCCGGAGACAGGTCGATCCAGACGATGCGGCACGCCGAGATAGACCGCGCCGGGCTTGTTGTACTTCTCCTTCAGATACTGTTTGACCAGTTCGACCAGACTTTCGACTCCATGCGGCGCACCCTGTGTGATCACCCCATTGGCCTTATTGACGGCAATGACGGGTCCATCTTCACAAATGACATCAAAAGCAGGATGAGTAGGCACGAAAGTGACATAAAAAGAACAGGAAAAAGGAAGACAGGAAAAGATTCGAGCTTTAATCTTCTCCGGAATACGCCAGGAGGCTGAAGACGTCATGCGGCATCAGTTTCTCGCGACCGTTGAGAAATGCCAACTCGACAGCAAAGGCACATCCCACGACTTCCGCACCACAATCTTCCACCAGTCGGGCACAGGCGTTCATCGTTCCCCCGGTGGCCAGCAGGTCATCCACCAGCAGCACCGTGTCTCCGGGAGCAAAAGCATCGGTATGAATTTCAAGCGTGTCCGTGCCATATTCCAGATCGTACTGAAAGGCACGTTTATCAAAAGGAAGCTTGCCTGGCTTGCGAACAGGCACAAAACCGGCATTCAATTCCAATGCCAGCGGCGCAGCAAAGATGAAACCGCGGGCCTCGGCAGCAGCCACGGTCTTGATCTTCTGGCCCCGGTAATGGTCTGCCAATTGCTGGACGGCAGCAGCAAACGCCTGCGGATGAGACAGAAGAGGCGTGATGTCCCGAAACATAATACCGGGCTTCGGAAAATTGGGAACATTTCGAATATGCGGTCGCAGGTCCATATGGTTCTCATTGTGAGGAGAGGGAAGGATGTACTTCGCCCTCCTGCAGGAAGGACGTTTCTGTTTGCGGGAAATCCTGTTTCGTGGAATTCGATTGCTTCAGATGCGTTCGCGCTTGGTGAATCAGTCCGGCCGCATCGGGATCGGCATCATACAGTTCCAACACGCTGCGCCAAATCGCAATCGCAGCGGCATGTTCCCCCCGGCGTTGCAGGGCTTCGGCACGGTGCATCGCATCCTGGGCGAATTTCAGACGGAGTTGTGGCGGTTGACGCTCCAGGTCTTCTCGTAATTGCGAGGCAATCTCCGCGTAAGGTTTCCAATCTGCCGTACCTGCTGCCAGCGTTTCGAGGGCGGCAAGTTTCTTTCGAGCTTCTCCGACACGTCCCAGCGTGCGCAATTCCACTGCCTGGCGCAGAAACGATTCCGGTTCCGATTGCGGAAAAGGAGTCTTTTTCTGAAGACGTCCCAGGTACTGGCGTTTCAAGTCATACAATTGCAATTGGGCCAGATATGGTTCAATTCTGGGCCGCCATTCCGCCTCATCCAATTCCAGCAGCGGGTCGAAATATTGTGTTCGGGCCACTTCCCATTGTGGTCCTTCCGGCTGTTGCATTAGCTGTTGCCCTTGGGCAAACTTCTGTTCCGGTGAGAGGTGATTCCATTGGAACAGAAGTACAACTCCCACCACCAGGCACAATAAAAGACCGGCCAGTACCCAGATATTATCCAGGACCTTGCCCAGTGCAGTGGGCTGCCGTTGAGCCTCCATTTCGGCTCGAAAGAGTTCTCGAACAATCGTGCCGCCGACGGGAGAATTTGCAACTGCACCCGTGGCCGCGATTGTCTCCGCGTTCACGTCCATGGGATGTGCATGATGATTTTCGGAAGCAATCAAATCGACTTTACGGGGAACTTCCTGCAGTCGCAGCATCAGAACATAGGCATCCGGGTAGCGATCTTCCGGCTTCTTTGAAAGGCACTTGCAAACGATCTCGTCCAGCCAGTGCGGAATTTCCGGAACGATTCTTTTGGGGCTGTCGAATCGCGAAAATCGGTGTTTCTGAATGATGTCCAGTGTCGTTTTACCGGTAAATGGTGGTCGACCGGTCAGCATGACATACAGCACCGCCCCCAGAGAATAGAGATCACTTTGCCGGGTGGCCCGGCTTCCCTGGGCCTGTTCGGGAGACATGTATTCCGCGGTTCCCAGAATGCCACCGGTCACCGTTAATTTTGATGTAGCGAAAATCTGGGCGATGCCGAAATCAGTCAGCTTCACCTGATCACTCTTGTCCAGCATCAGATTGGAAGGCTTGAGATCACGATGGATGATGCCGCTGTTATGGGCCGCCTTCAGTGCTTTGCAGACTTGAACTCCGATATCGATTGCTTCCCGCCAGGGGAGTCTCTTTTCCCGTTTCAGTCGAGCCGTCAGAGTTTCTCCGTCGACATATTCCATGGCATAATAGTAGAGTCCATTATCCTCGCCGCTTTCATAGAGTTCAACAATATTGGTGCTCTGCAATTCCTGCATGGCAGCAATTTCCCGACCAAAACGGGCCACAAATCCAGGTTCCCGTGAAAGCGAAGCTGGCAGGATCTTGACTGCAGCAAGTTGTTCCGTCTCGAGATGCTGACCCAGATAAACCGTTCCCATTCCCCCAGAGCCCAGTTCTTTCTGGATGAGATAATGCCCCACGCGTTGTGGCGCAGGAGCGGGGAGCGGATTGTCGAAGGAAGATTCCGTCATGACGGGGGAACCGCTTGGGTGCCAGGATGAGTGATCGCAAGAAAGTCTGAGCGAATGGAGACAAGGAGAAAGAGGCCAGCATTCCTACCGTCCCCTCCCTTTTTTTGTCTTTTTAGTTTACGGGTACTTCAACCTATGGGGCAATGATGTCCACTGCAATTCTGCTGATCGCCCATGGAAGCCGCCGTTCTCAGGCCAACGCAGATCTGAGAGTTGTGGCCCACGCACTCAAAGCCCGTCTGCCGGAACAAATCGTTGAAATCGCCTATCTCGAACTGGCCGATCCAGGAATTCCAGCAGGCCTGCAGGCCTGTCTGGACCAAGGGAGTCAAAGCATCAAAATACTCCCTTATTTTTTGTCTGCCGGGGCTCATGTCACCGAAGATCTCGAACGCTTTCGTCGGGAATTTGAGATGAAGAACCCTGCAATCAAGTGCCAGCTTTGCCCCCCACTGGGTCTGCATCCCTTGATTCTTGATGTCCTGATCGATCGCCTGAATGAGGCCATCTGACGAATTATTTCCAGGAGTTTGTCGGAATTTCGGTAGATCAGACATCTCCTGATGCGGTGGAATGGGAGGCTCGCAGCTGTCAGCCAACATTCGCCCTTTTGCTCCCACGTTGACAACAATGCATCGGAATTGTCGTGGGGCATGGCGTGTTATTGAGCGCCGTCAGACCGTGCCCTGTCAAGGCTTGGATTTGAGGTCCGTGATCGCAAAGCGTCCTCCGTTGTCGGACTTTGCGTGAAGGCCTACCCGAATTTTTAAAATTGACGAAGCACTAGAGCGTTTTTGTCAATCTTGTGGCGGACTTGCCTCGCGGCATTCAGTCTTTCATCAAGTGAAACCTCTTCGACGCGGGCACATGAGAGACCAAACTGGTCTAGGAGAGACGAAGCACCAGGCACAGGGGGGGCAGATCATTTCACTTTGGCGGAAATTGGGGGAGTGTTTCCAGGGGTGAGTGCCCGGATTCTCAGGGACTTGATCTTCAGCGTCCGAGGACCATAACGGGTCTCATAAACACCGATCACCAGACGTCCCGGGTGATAAGATTCCACGGGCAAACCATCGATGACCTGAAATTTTCCGACCCTCAGCGAAATGGCCTGCTCCTGCACGCTGAGTTGAAAAGGTTGCTGTCCTTTCCAGTCAAATTTCTCCAATTCCAGCGTCCGGCCTTCAATGGCTTTGCCACCTCGAAATTCGGTCAGGAACCACGGGCTGCCGCTGTCTTTCAGAAGAACATTGTGCAGTGCATAGCCATGGCCTTCGTCCCATCCCAGTAACCAGAAGCTTCCTCCCAGTCCGGACTGTTCGATGATCCCTTCCAGTTCAAAATCTCCCGCCCAGGCCAGTTGCAATGCGGCGTTGTTTCCATCGGTCACGCCGACCGCTCCGTTGACCAGTCCCCAATGACCATCCGCTGCAAAATTCCCGAGGATAAAAGGGTGAGAGGGGCGCGGTCCGGTCAGTTGAAGTTCATCCAGAGGAATCAGCTTGGACTTTTTCGGCAAGTGGGTGATGGCGGGGACGCCGCGCACCGGCAGACATAACGTCACCGGCTTTGGTCCGGCAACGATACCCATAAAATCATCGGGTTGTGCCAGTGCAATGCCGGGTATCATGCAAAGCAATATCGCAACGAAAGAATGAGCTGCCCGCTTCATTTTTTTCGCTCCTTATTCGGCGCCGATTGTCGTGGATCCCTCCGCCTTCAACGGCGTGTACTACACAGGGCATGCGTTACAGATTGTCGGTAATTCCTGCGGAGTGATACCTGCTTTCATTCTGACTCGTGCCCTCGTGACAGAGCGGTCGTCTCTAGACCAGTTTGGTCTCTCCTGTGCCCGCGTCGAAAAGATTTCACTTGATGAAAGACTGAATGCCGCGAGGCAAGCCCACAACAAGATTGACAAAAACGTTCTGGAATTCGATTTCCACCGGTTTCGGCCATTGTGAGGCTGATCACATCTCTGCAATCAGCTTCCGTAACCTGTCGAGATGTTCCGGGATTGTTTTTCTCGGGTCTTCTTGTTCTTCGTATTCCAAGGCCAGATAACCGCGATAGCCCGCCTGCTGGAGTATCTTAATGATGCGTTTGTAATCTGCCGGTTGTTTTCCTTTTCCATGAGGGGAAACGCTCACTTTGATTTGTGCATTCACAGCATAAGGAGCGATTTTTTCAAGATCGGCATAGGGATCTTCGGTATGGAAATTTCCACTATCGAAATTGACTCCAAACCAGGGTGAAGGCTGGACCCGTTTGACCAGTTCCAGCAACTGTTCGGACGTGGAAGTGATGCCGCCATGATTTTCCAGCGCGAGCAGCACCCCTTTTTTCTCCGCGTAACGAAGAGATTCTTCAATCCCTTGCACACACAGGTCCATGGCCTCCGTCGATAACTGGTTTTTACCGGCCGTACCTGCAAAAATCCGAATCACCGGCGCGCCCATCTCGGCAGCATAATCAATCCACTGCCGGCACAGATGGAGCTGTGCATCTCGAGCTGTCCCGGGAGCCAGACAGAAATTGTTGCCAATTGCTGTTCCTGAAATTCCCAACCCCAGCCGAAAGGCATACTCTTTAATTTTCAGAAGCTGGTTGCTGGCGAGAGGATTGGGGAAGTAGTAGCTCGTCAGCTCTGTTCCATCAAGATTCTGTTCCGCGCAGAAATCCATGAAATCGAACAGGGTCATGGTTCCGGGCTTGCCGCTGGGCGTGGGCCAGCCGCGTGATAATTGATTTCGAAAAGAATAGGCCGCCAGAGACAACTTGAAGAACGCCTGGCCGGTCCGTTGGATGGGCTCGGCAGCAAGTGCTGTTGTCGGTCCGGCCCAGCCCAGCGTGCCACCGGCCGCCAGCACAGCCAGGGTGGTGTTCTGCAGGAAGAGACGGCGAGAGACTGCAGTCCGGGGCGATTTATTGAAGGCTGCTGAGGTCGAATCCAGGAGAGTGGAAGCCATTGGAACGGGCCTCATTGGGAGAACGATCGGGAATACTGACGATTGATTTTCAGGAAAGAGTTACAGGAGCCCACCCCCCCCAAAAGACTATCGCACTCCGTTGCGAGTTGCCAGTAACATGCGTGACCCATTACAAATTCCCCAGTTCGGAGGCGCGCTTCAGGAAAATCGTGTTCTTGAAGTCATCCAGGGACCAATGTCGACCAATTGCGTGACCTTCGAAAACACACCTGACACGAATCCCGGTTGTCCGGTACAGACCCCACATTCCCGTCCGAAACGTGACCGCCGAAGTTCTTGTTTCTTCTGCTGAAACCGATCGGGCGCCATTCGAAAATCCTTCTATCAGGAATGATGCCGTGTCTTGGAAGCACCTGTTTGAAAAGAAAACTCTGGGCATGCTGCAGGCAGAACTGCAGGATGAAAAGCGTTTGAATCGCGTCCTGGGACCGGTGGCGCTGACTTCTCTGGGGGTTGGGGCAATTATCGGCGCGGGGATTTTTGCCATGACGGGGCGTGTGGCGGCGGAGGATGCCGGCCCGGCCGTCATTCTCTCCTTTGCCGTGGCCGGGGTGGCCTGTATGTTTGCCGCGTTCTGCTATGCGGAATTCGCAGCCATGGCCCCCGTGGCCGGCAGTGCCTACACATACACCTATGCCACACTGGGAGAACTCTGGGCCTGGATTATCGGCTGGGATCTGATTCTGGAATATGCCATGAGTTGCAGCGTGGTGGCCGCGCACTGGACGCATTATCTCGACGAAGCCTTACGCACGATTTTTGGAATTTCTTTACCGGCAGTGTTGACTTCCGATCCGTTCACAAAGATTTATCTGACCGACGGCAGTGTACTGCAACCTTATTGCAATCTTCCTGCCGCACTGATCGTGTTGTTGATTACATATATCCTGGTGATTGGAATTCGCGAGAGTGCCGCCACGAATACGGCATTTGTGATCATAAAACTGGCGGTCGTGTTGCTGGTCATTGTTCTGGGAATGAGTTATGTCGCCCCCCAGAACTGGACCGCGCTGCCCGTTGAAAATCGGCGGGAAACCAATCTCCTTGATCACCTGCAT
>Ga0182739_1004685_pt1 | contig 11161 bp, 12 predicted proteins | sample eDN5th30CBELigBY_FD_128873 | JGI IMG/M metagenome (GOLD analysis project Ga0182739, IMG submission 128873) | Enriched backyard soil microbial communities from Emeryville, California, USA - eDNA 5th pass 30_C BE-Lig BY (version 2) (version 2) | ecosystem: Environmental > Terrestrial > Soil >... | reverse complement strand
CACTCCCGCCAGGAGGGACCCGACCGTGACCGTGATCCCCAGGGCGACGGCATCCCTGCTGGCGGGCTGACGCTCGCGCGACGCACTCCGCCCGCGCAGCCCATGCCTGGCGAGCGCGATCGCCAGGGTCACGGCGACGCTGAACAGCGCCGCGCTCCCGCCCACGACGAGAACGAGCAGGAAGCTCATCGCATCCGCGGGAAGACTCGCACACGCCCCCGACGCGAACACGGCGAAGAGCCCACCGGGCGGATGCCATGCGGCGACGCGTGCGATGAGCGTGACGGCACCGGCGATCACGGCGACGACGGTCACGCGCAGCACGTCCGGGCTGCCGATCCACGACAGCGCCGTGCCGATCAGCATCGCGATCACGAGGGTTCCGCCCGCCGCGGCCTGCATGCGGATGCGGTCGGCATACCCGTCGAAGCGCCCGTAGAGGCTCGCGAACGCGCCGAAGCTCGCGTACACGCTCAGATCCAGCCGGTCGAGCGCCCACAGCGCCAGCAGCGGCACCGCCAGCGAGACGGCGGCGCGCAGGGCGACGCGATGATCGCCACGATGCGGCGCGATGCGGACCAGCCCCGTCATGATCCGCCCCTGGCTCTCACCCATGCATCGATCGTACGACCCGGTACCTGGCGCCTCGGGCCGTGTGCTGGTTCGATGAAGCCGATGAGCACTCACGAGGTCATGAACCAGGTGCCCCCGCGCGAGGAGATCGACGAGTTCGGCACGCACGCCGCCATGCGGGAGGGGGTCGAGCGCCACGATGCGGGCTGGGCGCAGCACCGCCTCCACCTGACGGGCCAGCGGGTGGGAAGCGCCGCGTTCCAGCGGGATGCTGCCCGCGCCAACCGGGTCGAGCCTGTGCTGCACACCCACGACAGGTACGGACGCCGCATCGACGAGGTCGAATACGACGACAGCTACCACCGGGTGATCTCCGCCGCCGTCGCCGACGGCGCGCATACATCCGCCTTCGCCGAGCCGCGACCGGGGGCGAGCGTCGCGCGCGCGGCGACCTTCATGCTCTACGCCCAGGTCGAGCCGGGACACGCGTGCCCCGTCTCGATGACGCACGCCGTGACGCCCGTGCTGCAGCAGCACCCGCACACAGGTGCGACGTGGCTGCCGAGAGTGCTGAGCACCGCGTACGACCCCCTCCTGCACGCCGGCAAGACCAGCGCCCTGTTCGGCATGGCGATGACCGAGAAGCAGGGCGGCTCGGACGTGCGCGCCAACACGACGGCGGCACGCCCGCTGGGCGAGGGCAGATACGCCCTGACGGGGCACAAGTGGTTCTGCTCGGCGCCCATGTCGGACGCGTTCCTCGTGCTCGCCCAGGCGCCCGGCGGGCTCTCGTGCTTCCTCCTCCCGCGCCTGCTCGACGGCGGCGAGCGCAACGGCATCCGCATCCAGCGACTCAAGGACAAGCTCGGCAATCGCGCCAACGCCTCCAGCGAGGTCGAGTACGAGGATGCCGTCGCCGTCCTGATCGGAGAGGAGGGACGCGGTGTGCGCACGATCATCGAGATGGTGGCGCGCACGCGGCTTGACTGCGTGCTCGGCACGGCGGCGGGGATGCGCCAGTCGGTGGCTGAGGCCGCGTGGCACGCCCGTCATCGTCGCGCGTTCGGCGCACTGCTGAGCGATCAGCCCGCGATGGCGGCGGTCCTCGCCGATCTGCACCTCGAATCGGAGGCGGCCACCGCGACCGCCCTGCGGCTGGCCCGCGCCCACGACGACGACGCGTCGGACGAGGAGATCGCATTCCGTCGCCTGGCCACCGCCGTGGCGAAGTACTGGATCTGCAAGCGCGGCCCGGGGCACGCCTATGAAGCGCTGGAGTGCCTCGGCGGCAACGGGTACACCGAGGACTTCCCCCTCGCGATGCGCTACCGCGAGCAGCCCGTGATGGCGGTGTGGGAGGGCTCGGGGAACGTCATCGCCCTCGACGTGCTCCGCGCGATCGCCCGCGAGCCCGGCTCGCTCGACGCGTTCGACGCCGAGGTGTCGCTGGCGGCAGGAGCCGACCGCAGGTTCGACGACGCCCTCGGGCGCACCCGTCGGCTGGCCGCGGAGGTCGCGGCGGGCGGGATGCCGGAAGCGCGTGCCCGCGAACTCGTGTCGATGCTCGCGCTCACGCTGCAGGCGTCGCTGCTCGTGCGGTTCGCGCCCGCGGCGGTCGCCGACGGCTTCATCGCGGCGCGCTTGGTCGACGGGGTGGGAGGTCTCTACGGGGCACTGCCGCCGGGGGTGGACACGGCGGGCATCCTCGCGAGGGTGTGATCGGCCGGCGACCGTGACCGGTTGCGGCCACGGCACCAGGAGGACAGCCCGGCAGGGAAGCACGGGCGCGTTCCCGCGGTTGTCGACATCATGTTCCCGATCACCTCGCCCGAACTGATGCTCCGACTCCACCACGCGGAGGCCCGCGAACGGCACGCAGCGGCGCCCGCGCGGCGCTCCCCCGCGCCTGCTGCTGCGGCCGACGGCGCGGCCCGACGGCTGCTCGCTCTGGTCCGCGGTCTCATCCCGACACGCACCCGCGTCGCGCGCCCCGTGTGCGCGACCGCCGCGGCCGCCCCGTGCGGGTCGGCGGCGCTCGCCTGCTGATCCCTCGATAGGGCGCCGCTCCTGACGCCCCCGTCACGACCTCTCGCCTGCACGCGACTGGTTCGGCTACTGTCTCCTCCTGGAGGCGGACGACCGTGGCTCGCCACGCGAATCGAGGACGCCCATGACCGACAAGGTCGACTTCAAGAAGACGCTCGACAGCTACCGTGCCGCGCGCGGGCAGTTCCGCATCGTCGAGGTCCCCGAGCTGCAGTACCTCATGGTCGACGGACACGGAGACCCGAACAGCTCCCCCGCCTACGTCGGCGCGCTCGAGGCGATGTATCCCGTCGCGTACACGCTGAAGTTCGTGAGCAAGCAGCAGTTCGGACGCGACTACGTCGTGCCTCCGCTGGAGGGACTCTGGTGGTCCGACGACATGGAGGCCTTCACGACGGCGCGCGACAAGTCGCGATGGGACTGGACCATGATGCTCATGGTGCCGGACTGGATCGATGCCGCCATGTTCGAGGCGGCCCGGGAGAAGGTGGCGGCGAAAGCCTCCCCCGCGCGACTCTCCGACGTCCGGCTGGAGTCGCTGTCCGAGGGGACGGCCGTCCAGACGCTGCACGTCGGCTCGTTCGACGACGAGGCGCCCGTCCTGGAGCACATGCACCACACCTTCATCCCCGCACAGGGGCTGCGGATGACCGGCACGCATCACGAGATCTACCTCAGCGACTTCCGGAAGGTCGCGCCGGAGAAACTGCGCACCATCCTCCGGCAGCCGGTCTTGCCCGCGACCTGAGCACGCCCCGGCGACACGTCCGGGCGGGGCCGTCAGTCCTTCGCGGGACGCAGCGCCCGGTCGGTGAAGTAGCTCACCTCACCGTCACCGTCCTCGACTCCGAAAATCCATTTGCCGGAGGGGGTGGCTCGCACATCGATGACGCTGCCTCGCGCACGAGGGGTGAGCACGTCGTCGCCGAGCCGGAAGGATGTGTCGCTCATGCGCCGATGCTACGGAGCGCCGGCCGCCAGAGCCTCCCCCGTGAGGTGGATATCCACCGGCGGCATCGCCGCCTCGCCGCCGAGGAGCGCATCCGGCGCGCGTCACGCCGTCGCGAGCGGAGCCTCGCTCACGGTCGCCTCGACCGCACGCGCCTCCTTCGGCGAGCGCCCCGGGAGGACGCCGCCGACGATCAGCAGGGCGAGTCCCGCGCCGCCGAGGGCCAGCAGTCCTCCGCTGCCGCGGGGCATCAGTCCGGCACCCATGTAGAGGATGTCGCGGAGACCTCCCGCGATGAAGGGCTGCGGGACCCAGGGCGAGATCCAGTCCGCCCAGAACGCCGGCAGCGTCTCCGGTGGGAGCACGGCGGTCATCATGCCGCACAGCACGACCGTGAACGCCAGAACGACTCCGAGCGGGAAGGCCACGCTGAAGGCGCCGAGGAACAGGGCCATGACAGCGAAGCTCGCGAACCAGAGGAACACCGACGTCGTCCAGAACGGCGCCTGCGCGCCGACGACGCCGTTGAGCAGCCAGACGGCGGCGAGCCCAGCAAGGAGAGACAGACCGGCCGAATAGGCCAGCTGCTTCCCCAGGATCGCGAGACGGCGTCCCGTCGACGCGGCCTCGCCCTTGGGGAAGATGCGGGTGAGCAGGATCGCCCCGATCAGCGACATGATCATCAGCGGCATGATGCCGACCTGCTGGCTCATCATGCTCGCCATGGGCGAGACCGAGGCGGTGTCGGCCTCTCCGGTGTGCACCACCTCGATGTTCGCGGCCAGACCCAGCTGCCCGAACATGGTCGCCATGAGCGCCTGCATCTGCGTGGCGATCATGGGGCTTCTCGCATTGTCGAGCACGACGTCCACGCTGGGCGCCTCGCCCTGCCCCGCCTGCGAGAGCATCTGCGCCTGGGTGAAGTCGGCCGGGATCGTGAGCGCGCCGAAGTACTCGTTGTCCGCGATCGCCGCGTCGAGCTCGGCCTGCGTCTCGACGACGTGCCACAGGATGGGCGCGACCTCTCCGTCGGCGGACTCCTCCGGATGGACGAGCTTGTCCACCATCATCTCGCCGGCGTTCACGTCTCCCTGCGGCGTCGTCGCGCCCTCGTCCAGCGAGAGCACGGCGAACGGCAGCTCCTTGGGCGCCATGTGCAGCATCGGGTAGAACATGAGCGCCATGACGCAGCCCACGAGCACGACCACCAGCACGGGCAAGACGAACTTCCGCGGCCCCAACTTCTCGATCATCCGGAATCCCCTTCGCGCGACCTCGATACGGTCGCCTTCGCTTCCACAGGTTATTAGACAAGCTGTACAATAAAAACGGACAGACGCGTCCAGATCGTCCAATAACCAGACGGGAGATGCGATGGCGCGCCCCCGCAACGACGGATCGCCCTCAGCAGCGGCTCGACTCGAATCGGCCTTCTTCGATGAACTGGAGACCAGACCGTTCCCCGAGATCACCGTGAGCGCGCTCGTGCGCGCGGCGGGCGTCAACCGGAACTCGTTCTACTACCACTACGCGGACCTCGACGACCTCGCCCGCAGCGCCGTCGCCCATCAGCTCGTCCCCGAGATCCCCCGCCTGATCGCCGGGGGCTTCGGCATCGAGTCGGATCAGGTCGAGGAGGCCCTCCTGGCCGCCATCGGGGACGAGCGCCTGCGACATATGCTCGCCGTCGCCGGCCGCAACTCCACCTCCGCACTGCGGGAGATGCTGAAGGATGCCGTCCTCGACCTCTGGCTGAATGCGTTCCAGCTGGAGCGCGACGACCTGGACGACCTCGAGACGGCGACGGTCCGCTTCGCACTGGGCGGCATGATCGAGGTGCTCAGTCGTATCCAGACCTCCGATCTGCGATCCGTCTTGACCACGATGAGAGGGTTGCCGATCCTGCAGTCCAGCAGTCGGCTGACGATGACCGCCCTCGCAGCAGCCGCAGCCAGGGCGACGCCGTCCGTGAGCCGCTAGGAAAGCCGGCTCGCCGCGACCTCCGCCTTCGGAGTATGGTCACGCTCGTGCGCATCGTGGTCTCGGGAACCCACGCCAGCGGCAAGAGCACCCTCATCTCGGACTTCGCCCTCCGGCATCCGCAGTTCACCGTGCTGCCCGACCCGTTCGAGCTTCTGGACGAATCCGGCGACGTCCCGTCCGCCGGGGTCTTCGCCTCGCAGTTGCGCGTCACGGCGGACCGGTTGACGAAGGAGACCCACGGAGGCGACCTCATCGCGGAGCGCGGGCCCCTGGACTTCCTCGCGTACCTTCTCGCTCTGGCCGATCTGACCGGGCGGCCGCTCGATGACGGACTCCTCGAACGGGCCACGGCTCGAACGACCGAAGCGCTGCGCACGGTGGACGTGCTGGTCGTCCTGCCGCTGACGGCTCGCGACCCGATTCACGTCTCCGCCGACGAGCACCTCGACCTGCGCGCGGCGATGAATGACATCCTCCTCGAGCTCCTGGACGACCCCGACATCATCGGCGAGGAGATCAGGGTGGTCGAGGTCACGGGAACACCGGGCGAACGACTGGCGGCCGTCGAGGCGTTGCGGGGCGACGACTCTCCACCCTCGAGGTGAGACGAGGGATGAGCAGCTCTCACGCCGCGTTCTCGCCCTCGGCCAGTGCTGCGAGGGCGTTCGTCACCGATCCCCAGCCCTCGAAGAATCCGAGCTCCTCGTGTCGATCGCGGTCGGCCGGGTCGCCGTGCCGGACCACGACCCGATAGTCGGTGCCCTCTGGGTGCTCCCGGAGGATGATCTCTGCGGTCATCGGGACGGGAGCCGGCGCAGCGGGATGCCACGAGCTGTCGATGGCGTTGGTGAAGACGAGCCGCTCCTGCGGCTCGACGACCAAGAAGATCGAGTCCGTGTGAGCCGAGAAGGTCCGGCCGTCATCGCTCATGCGCGTGACGAATGCTCCGCCGGGCTGCACCTCGAGGCGGTCGATACGAGCGATGGTCGGTGCGGGCACCCACCATCGCTGCAGCAGCGCCGGATCGGTCCATGCACGCCAGACAGTCGAACGCGGAGCGCGGATCACACGCTCGAGCGTCAGGTCGCAGCGGGGATCGATAGTGGTCATCGGTTCTCCTGGTGGTCGGTGACGAGTCGTTCGAGGCGGTCGGTGCGCTGCTCCCAGAGGGCGCGTTGCTCGTCGAGCCAGTTGTCGAGAAGGAGGAGCCGATCGCGATTGAGGGTGCACGTGCGCACCCGCCCAGACTTGCGCGTCTCGATCAGCCCGCTGGACTCGAGCATGTGCACGTGCTTCATGAACGACGGCAGCGTGATCGGAAACGACTTCGCCAGCTGGCTCACACTCGCCGGCCCGGCACCGAGACTCCGGATCACGGCACGTCTGGTCGGATCGGCAAGTGCGACGAGCACGTCGTCCAGCGCACCATACTTTGCCATGAGGAAAACCATCGCACATCGAGATACTTAGCGCAAGGGCAAAGTATTCGCATTCCGAGACGCCGCGAACCGCTAGATCACGAGGAATCTTGGCGGGCTCAACGGCGCAGCGTGAATTCCGCCCCGTCGGGGTCCACCAGCAGCAGATCGCTCGGCCGTTCGGCCAGAAGCGTCGCGCCGAGCTCCCGCAGTCGCTCCAGCTCGATGCCCGGATCGTCCGCGATCAGGTCGAAGCGCTGACGGCTCGGGCCGGGCTCGAATCCGGGCCACGGATCCCACGCCACCTTGGTGCCTCCCGCCGCGTGCTGTATGACAGTCTGTTCGCCCTGATCCCAGACGAGCGGCCATCGAAGCACATCCCGCCAGAACAGACCGGCCCGCCGCCTGCCGTCGCACGTGACCTCTCCGAGCGGTCCACAGCCGGCGATGTAGGTGTTGCCCGGCTCGATCACGCAGAAGTCATTGCCGCCGGGGTCGATGAGATAGATGTCACGACCGAACGGAAACGGCCGGGAACCACGCCGTCGAGCCCCCGATCGCAGAGCCTTCTCCACGATCCGCTGCTGATCGTCGATCGAGGCGCTCGTCAGATGGAGATGGAATCGCTGCCTCGACGACGCCGTGCTCGGTGCGACGAACGCAAGTCCGACCTGGGTGTCATCACCCGGCAGGAAAGCACCATCGGGCCCGTCGACGATGCTGCGGTCGAGCATGTCGGCCCAGAAAGCAGCCGGCACCCGCGGATGCGCTGCTTCGAAGCTCACCGCCGCCAGCCGGACGGACATGATGGCGCATCTCCCATCTGCGTGTCTGAGCGGGCCCGGAGCCCGACTCCTGGTCAGTGTAGTGCGCGCGACTCCGATTCGTGCTGACCCCAGAGAGCGCGACGCGGATGCGCTCAGGGCAGTGCGTACCGCGCCACGTAGGCGGATGGCGACATGCCGAAATGGCTTCGGAACACGCGACGGAACGCATTGACATTCGTGTACCCGACGCGATGTGCGACGGCCTCCGCGGTGGCCTCGCTCGTCAAGAGGACGGCGGCTGCTTCCATGCGGTTGCGGAGACGCCACTGGCGAAGCGTCATCCCCGTCTCGACCCGGAACGACCGCTCAACGCTGCGCGAGGAGGTATGAATCGATCGGGCGAGCTCCTCCACACTCCGAGCGTCCCCGGGATTGAACCGCAGCGTCTCGGCGATCGTCTGAGCGGGCTCTCTCTCCGGCATGGGCAGGGCCGTGGGAGGAGCGGGTCGCCCCTCGACGATCGCAAGGATCTGGCGTCCGAGATTGATCGGGGGCTGAAGGCGCGTGTGGAACGAGGCGTAGTAGGCGAGTATCAGACTCTGCAGATCGCGATCGACGCTGACCATCGTGGGCTTTCGCAGCGTGGTGGCCGTCTCCGAAGCCTCGAAGAAGGTGGGAACCATCACCGAGTTCTCGGCGACGGTGAGATCGTGAGGCACGCCCGCCGGGATCCACAGCGCGTAGCCCGTGCTCAGCTGCCGGCGCTGGTCGAGCATGAGGACATCCGTGTGCCCCCTGACCTGCCAGAGCAGAAGATGCAGGCTCTCCTCGTTCATGTCGCGCAGCGACACCGAGGGTATCCAGATGCGTTCGGGGGCGCCCGGCCCCTCCTCCACGTACCTGTCCTGGGCCATGTCACCACCGAAGAGATTGTCGGAAACTGTGCGATCCGCGTCGGAAACGGCGGACCAGGTAAGGCTACCCTCACCTAGCGTGTAAGGGATGCTGCCTCCTGCCTGCCTGCGGGATGGCATCCAGTCGTTCGTGCGCCACAGAGACAAGGACATCCATGACGATCACCATGCCCCGACGGAGAAGGCACACGCTGCCCGCGATCGCTCTCACCGCGCTGCTGGCGCTTGTGGGCTGCGCCGCAGCAGGCCCGGAGAGCCTTCCGGAGGTCGAGAAGGCACCAGAAGCGGCCGATGGCCTGCTGCCTGCTGCGGAGGGGAAGACCGTCTATCCTCTGACGGTGACCTCAGCGGTCGGGGAGATCGTGATCGAAAAGCGTCCCGGCCGTGTGGTGATGGCCAGTTCGTGGGACGGAGACCTCTTCGCCGCGCTCGGCGTGACCCCGGTCGCCACTGACGAACAGATCACCTTCTACCCGTGGGTGCTCGACCGGCTCCCCGCCGAGATCGAGACGCTGTGGCCGGTAGGCGATGAGACCTACCCCGCTGAGACGATCGCGACCACTTCACCCCACCTGATCGTCGACACCGGAGCGACAGACCCCGTGGAGGTGCAGAAGATCAGCGCGGTGGCTCCCGTGCTCGGTGCCCCCGAGGCCACCGCCGCCGACAGCACCTGGCAGGACCGCATCCTCATGCTCGGAGAGGTGCTGGATCTCTCCGATCGCGCCCAGAAGGTCATCGACGACTACGACGCGACGTTCGAGCAGATCCGCAGCGAGCATCCGAAGTTCGCAGGGAAGACCGTGGACTACGTGACGTTCTATGGAACGGAGTGGGGTGCAGACCTCCTCAACATCGCCGGTTCGGATGCTGAGGCGCTGTTCAGCAAGCTGGGCTTCGACGCCAATCCGAACGCCGCCAACACCGCGTTCGAGGAGGGCATCAGCGATGAGTTGTGGGGCACGCTGACCGGGGATGTGCTCGTGATCTCCAACCAGGATGCAGCAGGATTCGCCGACTTCTACGAGAACCCGCTGCTTCAAGGGCTGGAGAGTGTCAAGAGCGGGAGAGTCGTGATCCTCGATGTGGAAACCACGCAGTGGACCGTGTCGCACGATGGCGAGCTCACCGAGTTCACCGGCCACTTCGGGCGGGCCTTCAACTACGGGCCGTTGGCGCATCTCGAGCTCGCTGCACTCGTGACCCCGCTGCTCGCGGAGGCACTGCGGTAGATGGCGCAGGGGTAGATGGAGCAGGGGTAGATGGAGCAGGGAGGGCGCCCCCCGCCGACCAGCCGGGGCGCCACCTCCGCACGCTCTGGTGGGGCGAACCCGCCCGCCCCGTCGCGCGGGCGGGTTCGCCGGCGCGCTCTCGGGCTGTGCGCCGTCGCGGCCGCACTCGCGGTCGCCGCCCTGCTGAGCGTCATGATCGGCGCGAACCCCCTGCCGATCCCGCAGGTGTGGAGAGCGCTGTGGCAGCCCGACGACTCGGACGCCGCCATCATCGTGTGGACGCTCCGCATGCCCCGCACCTTCGTCGGCATCCTGATCGGCGCAGCGTTCGGTGTCGCCGGAGCGCTCATGCAAGCGCTGACCCGCAATCCGCTGGCCGATCCGGGGATCCTCGGTGTCAACGCAGGAGCCGGCTTCGCTGTGACCGTCGGAGTGGGGCTGTTCGGCCTGACAGGGATCACCGGCTACGTGTGGTTCGCCTTCCTCGGGGCTGCGACGGCGACCGTGCTCGTGTATCTGATCGGCTCCGCGGGACGGGTCACTGCCGCACCGGCCACCCTCGTGCTCGCCGGTGTCGCACTCGGTGCCGTTCTCGGCGGATTCTCTACGCTGCTGAGTCTTCTCGATGAGACGACGTTCGGAGCGATGCGGGAGTGGGGACTGGGGTCCATCGCGCGCACCGGTCTGGACGAGACGCTGAGCGTGGCCCCGTTCCTGGCCGTCGGGATGCTGATCGCCGCCCTGATCGCAGGGCCGCTCAACCTGATCGCGCTGGGTGACGATCTGGCCGCCTCTCTGGGCGCAGACATCATGCGCACCCGCGTGCTCGGCATCGTCGCGGTCACACTGCTCGCAGGAACGGCCACGGCCCTGACCGGCGGGATCGCGTTCGTGGGCCTGATGGTGCCGCACATCGTCAGGTGGTTCACCGGTCCGGACCAACGGTGGATCCTGGCGTACTCGGCGCTCGCCGCGCCGGTCCTCGTGCTCGTCGCGGACATCGCGGGGCGCGTCATCGCCCGCCCGGGCGAGATCGAAGTGGGGATCGTCACGGCGGTGATCGGCGCTCCGGTGCTCATCGTCCTGGTACGACGACGAAAGGCGAGCGGCCTGTGACGGGAACCAGCCCACCGCCCACCGATATGACACTCATCCGGGGCGTCGACTTCGGGTACGCGACCGGCACGTTGCGTTCCCGCTGGTTCTCGACGCGTGCGCCCCTCCGGCTGGTCGCCGTGTCGGGCGTCCTGTTCGCCGTTGCGGGGATCGCCGGCGTCGT
>Ga0182739_1004684_pt1 | contig 11163 bp, 8 predicted proteins | sample eDN5th30CBELigBY_FD_128873 | JGI IMG/M metagenome (GOLD analysis project Ga0182739, IMG submission 128873) | Enriched backyard soil microbial communities from Emeryville, California, USA - eDNA 5th pass 30_C BE-Lig BY (version 2) (version 2) | ecosystem: Environmental > Terrestrial > Soil >... | reverse complement strand
CGCGCGTGTCGTCGACGAAGCCGCTCCCCCGGTAGAAGCCGGCGGTCTCGGTGACCGCGCTGCGGAAGCGGAGGATCGCGTCCGGCGCGTCGAGGAACCACCAGGGAGCGCCGATGTACACGCTCGGGTAGAAGCCGGCGAGCGGAGCGACCTCTCGGGAGTAGACGGTCTCGTCCACGGCGAAGAGCACGAGGTGGAAGCCGGGTTCGGTGCCGAACGCGTTCAGCAGCGGCCGGAGGTTGTGCGTGTACTCCGTCCGCACGGGGATGTCGTGCCCCGTGTCCGGCCCGAACCGCTCCAGCGTCGCCGTGTGATGGTTCCGGTACACCCCGGGGTGGACGGTCATGACGAGCCCGTCCGCGACGCTCATCCGCGCCATCTGGAAGAGCATGTGCCCCCGGAACAGCCGGCGCTCCTCGCCGTCGAGCTCGCCGGCGCGCGCCGCGGCGAACAGCCGCTCGGCGTCGGCGGCGGACAGCTCCGCGGTGAACGGCTCGAACACGCCGTGATCGGCCGATACGGCGCCGTTCTCGATGAAGTGCGCCCGTCGCTCCTCGAGGGCGGCGAGGTATCCGGTGAACGTTCCCGGCTTCGAGGTCGCGTCGAGCAGCGCGCCGACACGCTCGTCGAAGGAGGGCGAGGCGGGGTCGAGGTAGGCGTCGGGGCGGAAGGTCGGGAGGACCCTCCCGCCGAGGCCGGCGCTGCGCAGCTCCCGGTGGACGGAGAGGTCGTCGAGCGGGTCGTCGGTCGTGGCGAGCACCTCGATCCGGAACCGGTCGAAGAGGGCACGCGGCCGGAAGTCGTCGCGGGCGAGCACGGCGGCGATGCGGTCGTAGGTGGCGTCGGCGTTCTCGTCGCTGAGGTCCTCGCGGATGTCGAAGAGATCGGCGAGCTCGTGCTGCAGCCAGTAGCCGCTGGCGGTGCCCGCGAAGCGATGCCACTGCGAGGCGAGTTGCCGCCACACCTCGCGAGGGGCGCGAGGCGCACGATCATCCAGCCCCAGCTCGGCGAAGCCTGCGCCGCCGGCGAACAGAAGCCGGGTCACGTAGTGGTCGTGGCGGATGAGGAGCTCAGCCGGGTCGGAGAACGGGCGGTCATCCCGCAGCAGCGCCGGGTCGACGTGCCCGTGGGGGGAGATGATGGGAGCCTCCGCGACCTCCCGGTAGAGGTCGACGGCGATCTCACGAGTGCGTTCGTCGGCGGGTAGCAAGGCCGCTGAGTCGAGTCCGGTCGTCACTGACATGAGTCCAGTGTGCTCCTGCTTCTTCCGCTTGTCAACCGATTGCCATACTTTGTTCATGATGGAATTGGTACCTAGGTGATCTATATTGGTAATCGGTTGCCACATCACAGCAGCCGCGAGAACCCCAGCTCGACGAGGTTGTCGTACGAGGTCTGCAGCGCCTCCCAGACGGTGCGTCCGTACAGCTCGTCCTGCTCGACGAGCAGATACTCCGCACCCGCCTGCACCGACACGGGGATGATGGTCGCGAAGTCGAGGTTCCCCTCCCCCACCTCCGCGAACTGGACGACGCCGTTGAACGCGGCGAAGAACTGGGCGACGTCCCCGGCGGCGAGCGAGGCGAACGCCGTGTCGGGCAGCTTCCCGATCCGGTAGTCCTTCAGGTGCACCATGCGCACCCGGCCCGCGTACTGCTCGATGACCGCGACCGGGTTCACCCCGCCGCGCTGGAGCCAGTGGACATCGAGCTCGAGCCCGACGTGCGGCGCGCGATCGGCGATGACATCCAGCATGTACCGCCCGTCGAACTTCGCGAACTCGACGTGATGATTGTGGTAGTACAGCCGGATCCCCTCATCCGCGAGCCGCCGCGCGAACGCGTCGGTCCGGTCGCAGAAGTCCAGAACCGCCTCGAGGGACGTCATCGCCTCGAACGGAAGCATCCCGATGCGCACCATCCCCGCATCCAGGCGTCGGCAGTCGGCGATGATCTTGTCGAGATCGCTCTCGAGCGCATCGTTGCCTCCCGGCCCCGGCGTGAGCCCGGCCGACAGCGCCGCCACATCGAATCCGAGCTCGAGTCGCGCCCGTTCCAGCTCGGCGACGTTGTCGGGCGTCATGGGGATCTGGGACACCTCGACGGCGCGATACCCGATCTCCTTCACCTTGCGGAGCGTCTCGAACGCCCCGATCTCCTGGACGCTGTCCTTGAGCATCATCGCCTGCACGCCGATGAGAGCCATATTCCCTGTTCCTTTCGTGTGTGTGTGTGCGCTGTCAGGCCGCCGCGGCGTCCTGGTCGGCGAGGAGGCGCTGCCGGTCGGCCCGCCGCCGGTTCTGCTCATCGGGATCCGGAACGGGCGATGCCAGGAGGAGCCGCCGCGTGTACGCGTGCTCCGGCGCCTCGGTGACCTGCCGCGCCGGCCCCTGCTCGACGATCTCCCCGTGGTACATGACGGCGACGTTGTGACTGATGTGCCGGACGACGTCGAGATCGTGCGAGACGAAGAGATAGGCGACGCCGATGTCCTGCTGGATCTCGAGGAACAGGTCGAGGACGCGCGCCTGCGTGGTGAGGTCGAGCGCGCTGACCGGCTCGTCGCACACGATGAGCTTCGGCCTCAGTGCCAGCGCCCGCGCGATCGCGACGCGCTGGCGCTGACCACCGGAGAACTCCCGCGGAAGCCGGTGCACGGCATCCTGCGGCAGGCCGACCCGATCCAGCAGCTCGGCGATGCGGGCGCGCGCGTCCGCCGACGAGACGCCCTGGATGCCGAGCGGCTCCGCGAGGATCTGTCCGACCTCCATCGCCGGGTTCAGCGACGTGTACGGATCCTGGAACACCACCTGGAGGTCGCGACTGAGGCGGCGGCGCTGTCTCCGCGTGGCGTGCGAGATGTCCTGACCGTCGAAGGCGATCGTGCCGCCGCTGACCGGCGCCAGGCCGAGGAGGGCACGACCCAGCGTGGTCTTCCCCGACCCTGACTCGCCGACCAGGCCGAGCGTCTGACCGGGCAGGATCTCGATCGACACGCCCTTGAGCGCGCGGAACGGGCGGGCCCGGAACCCCTTGCCCGGATACTCGACGACCAGATCGTCGACGGTGAGCAGCGGTGCCGCGGTCATGACCGGCCTCCCTTCGTGAGCATGGTCATCGGCTCCTTGCCGACGAGCATCGACCCCAGCAGGGTCTGCGTGTACTGCTCCTGCGGATTGCGCAGGATGTCCCGCACCGGCCCCGACTCGACGACGCGGCCGGTGTTCATGACCACGACGCGGTCCGCGAGGTCGGCGACGACGCCGAAGTTGTGCGTCACGAGGATCACGGCGACCTGCAGGTCCTGCTGCATCGCACGGAGCAGATCGAGCACCTCCGCCTGGACCGTGACGTCCAGCGCGGTCGTCGGCTCGTCCGCGATGATGAGGTCGGGCTCGCAGCTCATCGCGCCCGCGATGAGGACGCGCTGCGCCATGCCGCCAGACACCTCGTGCGGATAGGCCCTCATCGTCCGGGCGGGGTCGACGATGCCGACCTTCCTGAGCAGGTCGAGCGCACGCTCATGCGCCTCCGCCTTCGGGATGCCGAGGACCGCGACCATGGGACGGGTCAGCTGCGCGCCGATGGTGAACGCGGGGTCGAGGTTCGACATGGGCTCCTGCGGGATGTAAGAGATCCGCTTCCCCCGGAGCTCCCCGATCCTCACGGGCGACACCCTGTCCTCGCCCGGGGCGACGGTGAACGTGCCGTCGAAGGCGACCGATCCGCCGAGGATCCGCGCCTCAGGAGGCAGGAGACCCAGGATCGCGAAGGCGGTCTGCGACTTGCCCGAGCCGGACTCCCCCACGATGCCGAGGACCTCGCCGCGATCCACCGCGAACGACACGTCGTGGACGACCTGTCTCATCGAGCCGTCCTGCCTCGGGTACCCGATCGCGAGCGACGACACCTCGAGCAGGTGATCGGCGGGCGCTGCCGGGACGCTGAGGTCCCGGGGCGCACGACGCGGCATCCCCGTCCGGGGAACGCGCAGATTCGTCGTCACCGACGCAGAGGGAACGGCATCCGAGCCTGCGGCCATGACGGCGCGGCCCCCGCTCGTGACCGCGCGCCGGGCTCGCCTGCCCTGAGTCCGCTGACCCCCCTCGAGCGCGTCTCGCAGCGCGTTGCCCAGCAGGACGAGCGAGCCGACGGTGAGGCCGATCGCGAGGACCGGCCAGAGGAGGAGCTGCGGTGCGAGGTAGATGTTGCGGAATCCCTCGTTGAGCATGACGCCCCATGTCGCCTTGGCCGGGTCGCCGAGGCCGAGGAACTCCAGGCCGGACTGCACGGCGATCGCGACACCAGCCACGATCGCCGCCTGGATGATGAGGGGCGCGCGGACCACGGAGATGATGTGGCGCCCGATGATGCGGGCATCGGAGAGACCCGACACCCGCGCTGCATCGACATAGAGCTCGCCCCGGACGGACTGCACCGCCGTACGGGTGAGCCGGAAGAACGAGGGGCTGATGAGGATGCCGAACACGACCATCGACCACCACACGGACGGCCCCGTCACGGCGCGCACCGACAGCAGCACGATGATGCCGGGAAGGCTCATGAGAAGGCTCGTGACCCAGTTGGCGGACGCGTCGAACGCGCCCCCGTAGTACCCGGCGATGAGCCCCGCGGGCAGACCGATCGCAATAGCCACGGCCGCGCACAGGAGCGCCGACAGCGTCGTCAGCTGCGCGCCGTAGAGAAGCCTGCTCCAGACGTCCCGCCCCGCGCTGTCGGTTCCCAGCAGATGCTCGCCGCCGGGGGGCGCGAGAGTATCGGTGATCGTCGCGAAGTTCTGGTCGAAGGGGGCGATCAACGGGCCGAAGATCGCTCCCAGGGCCACGAGCGCGAGGATCACGAGGGCGACGACCCCCAGGGGGTTGCGCACCAGCCGGCGCCACAGCGGCACGCGGACCGCCTCGGGGTGCACAGCGGTCGCGGTGAGGGCTTCTGACTCGCTCATGAGACACGCACCTTCGGGTTCAGAGCGCCGTTCGCGAGATCGACGAGGAGGTTGACGATGATGACGACGGTCACGGTGACGAGGACCACGCCCATCACGATCGGGATGTCGCCGAGTGCCGTCGCATTGATGGCCAGCGGGCCGATGCCCGGCAGCGCGAAGATCTGCTCGATGATGACGACGCCGCCGAGCAGCCCGATGAACTGGAGCGAGATGATCGTCAGTCCCGCAGGGCTGGCGCTGCGCAGCACGTGCCGGAAGAGGATCTCCCGTTCGGAGATCCCCCGGCTGCGGAGGGTCCGCACGTAGTCCCGGCGGTACTGGTCGATGACCGCACTGCGGATCTGCTGCGCGCTGGAGGTGACGTAGTTGATGACGATGGCGATGACGGGGAGGGTCATGGAGGCGACCCAGGCCGCGGCCCCCGCCCCGGGCGAGATGGTCGACACCGCGGGGAACACGCCCAACTGGATGGCGAAGACCGTGACGAGGATGATGGCGAGCACGAATCCGGGGATCGCGTCGCCGATGACGGCGCCCACCTGGACGACACGGTCCACCCAGCCGCCCTTGACCGCCGCCGCCATGCCGAGCAGGGTCGCGATCACGGCCACGAGCGTCATCGAGACGATGACCAGGGTGAGGGTCACCGGCAGGCGCGTGGCGAGTGCCTGGACGACCGCCTCTGAGCTGAACCAGGAGGTCCCGAGATCGCCCTGGACCGCGGAGCCCGCCCAGCCGAAGAACCGTGTGAACAGCGGCTGGTCCAGTCCCAGCTCGGCCTGCTTGAGCGCGACCTGCTCGTCCGTGGCCATGTCGCCGAGGATGTTGCGCGCGATGTTCGTACCGGAGAAGAACAGCAGCGCATACGTGAGCACTGCGATCGCGACGAGCAGGACGATGCCGGCTCCGAGTCGCTTGAGGATGAAGGCCACCATGGCCCGCTCCTTTCGTGAGGGGAGGGGTGCCGGGCGGGCTGCCCGCCCGGCACCCGAGGAGGAAGGTGCTACTGCACCGGCGCGAAGTTGTAGATCGAGGGCACGGCCTGCTGGATCTGCGGCGTGGCGGTGATCTTCTTCGGGTCGACGAACAGGATCTGGTTCGGTCGATACAGCGGCGCGAACCAGGCGTTCTCGGTCACATAGGTGTTGACCGCCTTCGCCAGCTCCGCCGACGTGTCGCCGCCCGCCTGGACGGCGTCGATCAGCTTCTGCAGCTCAGGCGTCGAGGAGTCGAACGGGTTGTAGAGCGCCGAGGTGGAGATGATCTGGTTGATCGCCACCCACGGCTCCCCCTGGAACAGGAAGAAGAACGCGGCGGGGAACTTGCCGGATCCGAGGTCGGAGACGAGGTTCTGCGGCGGCACGGACTCGGAGTTCATCGTGATCCCCACATCCGCGAGCTGCTGACCGACGACCGCGAGGATCGTCTCGAATCCCGCCACGGTCGGCACCGTGAACGAGAAGCCGTCGCCGAAGCCTGCCTCGTCCAGGAGAGCCTTCGCCTTCTCGGGGTCGTACGGGTAGGCGCTGTCGAGGGCGTCGACGTACGAGCCGCTGTCGGGGCCGAACACCTGTGCCGTGGTGCTTCCCTGTCCCAGGGCGAGCGTCTCGAGGAGGGTCTTCCGGTCGAGTGCGTAGTTGATGGCCTGGCGGACCCGCACGTCGGCGAGCGCGGGAACCTGGACGCCGTCACGGTCGAACAGCAGCAGGCCCGCCCAGTCCGTCTGGTAGGCGACGAGCTCCTTGCCTGCGCCCTCGGCCTGCGTGATGGCCTGGGCGTCGACGAGCGTCGTGTCCACCTGCCCCGACACCAGCGCGTTCAGTCGCGCGGTGGGGTCGGTGAGGACCTTGAAGACGACCTTGCCGAACTTCTGGAGGTCCGGGTTCCAGTAGTCCTCACGCGCCGTGAAGGTGTACTGGGAGCCGGCGACGCTGCCGGCCGCATCGAGCACGTAGGGGCCGCTGCCGACGGGGTCGGTCGCGATGCCGGCGGAGTCGAGCGCGGCGGGGCTGCCCATGAGGCCTGCCGCCTGGCTGAGGTAGTACTCGAAGGCGGGGTCGGCCTGCGAGAGGTTCACGACCACCGTGTCCTCATCGACGACCTCGGTGGACTCGTACGCCGCCAGCTGCGCCGCCTGACGTCCGTTCGCGGCCTTGAAGTGGTCGAAGTTCGCCTTCACGGCCTCCGCGTCGAACGCCTCTCCGTCGCTGAAGGTCACATCGTCGCGCAGCTCGAGCGTCAGCTTCGTGCGCGCCTCGTCGTACGACCACTCGGTGGCGAGCATCGGCGACAGCGTGCCGTCGGGCTCGCGCAGGATGAGGGTGTCGTACGGCGCCTGGTACGGCTGCAGCGCGTGGCCGACGTGCGCCTGTGCGGGATCCCAGCTCGTGATGTCGACGACGGCGCCGATCGTGAGCGTGGCCGCGGCGGTGCCGCCTGGCCCGTCGGTGGGGGCGCCGCCTCCTCCTCCCGCGCAGCCGGCCAGGGCGAGCGCGGTGACGAGCGTCACGGCTCCGGTGATCTTGCGAAACTTCATTGTCTGCTTCCTTTGCGGTGTGGTGCGGTGATGAGGGGTGGTGCCCGGGACCGGGTCAGGTGTGGGCGATGGGCGCCGGGTGGGCGCCGAGCGTGCGGTAGTCGATGTGGTCGTATGCGCCGTCGAGGACGTCCGCGACGCGCACGGGATGTCCGACCACGCTGGAGATGTAGACGGAGATGATGACGGCGAGGGCGTTCACGGCGTCGGCGACGGTCGCATCGGGCTGACGGCCTTCCCGTATCGCCGCCACCACGTCGTCGTACTGGCGGCGATGCGCCACGTGCAGATCGAGCATCGCGACGGTGCCTGCGAGATCCTCCGGCCCGACCTGGGTCGCCGACTGGTCGCCCATGCGGCCCCAGTTGCGGGGACCGTCCCGGTGCGCGTCGTCCACATGGAAGTACTCGAGGGCGCCGTCCTGAAGGTAGGCGGACCCCGTCGTCCCATGGACTTGGATGCGGGTGGAGTTCTCGGGGAACGCCGCCGTCGTGGCCAGCAGCGTCGCGACCGCGCCCGAGGCGAACGTGATGACCGCGCCGGCGACGTCCTCGACTTCGAGGTCGTCGTGTCCGACGGTCGCCGCGACACCGGAGACCGTCGCCGGGGCGCCGAGGAGGGTCAGCAGGACATCGACGGTGTGCACGCCCTGATTCATGAGCGCGCCGCCGCCGTCGGCGGCCCACGTCCCGCGCCATTGTGCGGAGGCGTAGTACGCGTCGTCACGCCACCAGGCCAGCGTCGCGGTGCCGGAGGTCAGGCGGCCGAACCGGCCCGCCTCGATGGCGCGCCTGACGGATGCCACGGCGGGCGCGTAGCGGTTCTGCGTCATGACGCTGACGACGCGAGGCGCAGCCTCCGCCGCCTCCTTCAGCTCGAGCGCACGGTGCAGGTCGATGTCGACGGGCTTCTCGATGAGCACGTGGCATCCGGCGGCGAGGGCCTGCCTGGCCAGGTCGGCATGGCTGCCGCTGGGCGTCGTGATCACGACGATGTCGGCGGCGTCCGCCGCGAGCGCGTCGCGCAGGCTGCCGTGGACCGCCGGGTGCGGCCCCGCCCCCTGGGACGCGAGCGCCTCCGCCGCGTCGGCGACCGGGTCGACCACGGCGACGAGCCGGAGATCCGGGCTCTCCCGCACGACCCGCGCGTGCACCTGCGCGATGACGCCCGCGCCGACGAGGATCACTCCGAGCGTCGCGCTCATGACGTCTCCGCCCCCGCGCGCTCGGGGAACAGGCCTTCTTCCCTGATCCGCTCGTCGAGCAGCCGCAGGTACTCCGCCTCGTCGAAGTCGAGGGGGACTTCGCGCCCCGACCAGCTGGAGAGGTGGATGGCGTTCGCGAGCGTGACACCCAGGATTCCGTCCTCGCCAGGCGCGATCAGCTCTGCACCGTCGAGGATGCTCGCCGCGAAGTTGGCCAGGACGCCGACGTGCTGGTCACCCCACGCCGAGGGGAACTGGAGGGTCTCCTGCGTGTAGAGCCTCGAGGCGTCCAGCTCTCCCATGAACAGGCGCCGCACGTCCTCCATGTCCATTCCGGCGCTGAGCTCGCGTTCGGGCTTGACGAGCCGCGTGACGGTCGCGACGCTGCTGTCGTCGACGACGATCTTTCCCGCGTCGCCCTGGATCTCCAGCCGGTCGGTGCCGACGAGATCGTGGGTGGCGGTGACGAACACCCCCGTCGAGCCCCCGCCGAAATCCGCCAGGACCGTCACCTCGTCCTCGACGGCGATGTCGCGCTGGAGACCGTACGACACCTTGGCGAAGACCGACACGGGGGTGCCGCAGATCCACTGCCACAGGTCGAGCTGGTGGGGCGCCTGGTTGACGAGGACTCCCCCGCCCTCACCGCCCCACGTCGCGCGCCACGCACTCTGGTCGTAGTAGCCCTGCGGGCGCCACCAGGTGGTGATGATCCAGTTGGAGCGGATGATCCGGCCGATCTCGCCGGCATCCACGATCTCCTTGATGCGCTGGTACAGCGGGTTGTTGCGCTGGTTGAACATGACCGCGAACCGCAGGTGGGGCTTGCTGCGGGCGACCGCGTTCATCTGCTCGACCTGTCGTGTGTACACGCCGGCCGGCTTCTCGACGAGCACGTGCACGTCGCGCTCCAACGCGTCGATGGCCATCTGCGGGTGCAGGAAGTGGGGGACGGTCGTGACGACCGCGTCGACCGTTCCGCTGTCCAGGAGGGCGATGTGGTCCGTGAAGAACTGCGCGGCGGGGAATCGCTCTGCCGCGACGTGCTGCTTCGTGCCGTCGATGTCGGCGATCGCCGCCAGCGTCACGTTGGGGACGCGGCCGTCGGCGATGAACTGGGCGTACATGGAGCCCTGTGCTCCCAGGCCGATGATGCCGAGACGGATGGATTCGGTCATGGTCGATGTCTCCTTGGGTTCTCAGACGAGGTGCACGCCGACGTCGTCGGTCAGGCGGCGGAAGGCGCGCGCGGCTTCGCCGAAGGCAACGGGGCCAGAGAAGCCGCCGAGCTCGTGCGCGGACGCGAGGTGGGGTTCGAGGGACGCGAATCCCCGGTAGCCGTCGGAGGCGAGTGCGGCCACCGTCTCGGCGACCTGCCCGTCCCCGCGTCCCGCAGGAACGACCTCACCGGTGGCGGCGAGCGCATCCTTCACCTGGAAGTAGGCCAGGTGCGGTCGAAGCATCGCGTAGCCCTCGTCGTGCGGCCGGTTCACGCCGACCTGGACGAAGTTCGCACTGTCCCATGCGACCTGCAGCGCGGCAGACCCGACGGACTCGACGATGTCGAGGACGCGCTCGGGCGTGTCGCCGTAGATCCCCTTCTCGTTCTCGTGCAGAAGCGTCATCCCCGACCCGGCCGCGACGCGGGCCAGACGCCCCATGCGATCGAGCACGGCATCGCGGGCGTCCTCGGCACGACGCCCTTCCAGGAAGAAGGAGAAGATGCGGATGTTCGCGGTGCCGAGGGCCTTGGCCACGCGGACGATGCGCGCGAGCCGGGCCGCCTCGTCTTCGGGATCGGAGTCCAGGCCCACCTTCCCGATGGGGGATGCGACGGCCGACACGCGCAGGCCCCGGTCTGCCAGGGTCTCGACCAGTCGACGCAGCTGCTCGTCGTCGAGATCGACGACGTTGACGCCCCACGCGCTGCGCACCTCGATATGGGACGCACCCAGGGCCGCCAGCACCGCCGACTGCACGATCGGGTCGGGGTCTACCTCGTCGCCGAAGCCCGAGAGCATCCAATCAACCGATTGCTGACGTGACACGTGATCCTGCCTTCTTCATTGACCTGCAGTGATATCAAGCCCGTATTTCCGGGCGACGTGGTCACTGTAACGACATTCTTTCCACTTGGCAACCGGTTGCGATAAGATCTCGAAAAGTCACAGTCGAGGAGGCACGCATGGCGACGGCGAACATTGGTGTTGTGGGTCTTGCGGTGATGGGGTCGAATCTGGCGCGGAATCTCGCGTCGCGGGAGGGGAACACGGTTGCGGTGTTCAACCGGAGTCGGTCCAAGACCGATGAGCTGGTCGCGGAGCATCCGGAGGCGGGGTTCGTGCCTGCGTTCTCGTATGAGGAGTTCGCGGCGTCGCTGCAGGTGCCGCGGACGGCGATCATCATGGTCAAGGCCGGTGGCCCGACCGATGCGGTGATCGAGTCGCTGATGGGG
>Ga0182739_1004682_pt1 | contig 11165 bp, 9 predicted proteins | sample eDN5th30CBELigBY_FD_128873 | JGI IMG/M metagenome (GOLD analysis project Ga0182739, IMG submission 128873) | Enriched backyard soil microbial communities from Emeryville, California, USA - eDNA 5th pass 30_C BE-Lig BY (version 2) (version 2) | ecosystem: Environmental > Terrestrial > Soil >... | reverse complement strand
ATTTTCTGCTACGGCGTCACCACGTTTTTTTCTTTTTAACGCAATTGAACCCACTTCAGAAAGTAATGTTGTAAAGGCACCATAGGAGATTGCCCCGAATTGGTTTGTCATTTGTGGAGTGACTGTAAACTCCACAACTAAATCTTCTTCACCCAAAATTTTCATTTCATTTTTTACTATATCGTCAATTGTTTCTCCGTGTTGCGGTTGACGTTGCGCGTGCTGTAACGCTTTTAAAACGTCTTGACGACTAATAACCCCTTGTAATACACCATCGTCATTTACAATTGGTAATAGATCTATACCTTCCCAGATCATTCGGTGACCGGCTGATGCAACACTTGTTTTCATTGAAGTAGAAATAGGATGTTTCGTCATTACTTTTTCTATCGGTTCTACTCCGTCTTTACCTATTACATCCTTTGCTGTTATCATCCCAATTAATTTATTGTTATTGGTAACAACGGGAAATGCTCCATGGGTTGTCCTTGTATTTAATTGATGGAAATCATTAATTGTTTGTTCCTTTTTTAACATGGCCGTATCTTCAATTGGAACATAAATATCTTCAATTAAAAGGATATCTTTCTTAATTAACTGGTCATAGATTGCACGGTTAATCATTGTTGCAACTGTAAAAGTATCATAACTTGAAGAAATAATCGGGAGTTCTAATTCATCAGCCAGATGCTTATTTTCTTCTGTCGTATCAAATCCACCTGTAATTAGAACTGCTGCTCCTTCTTTTAAGGCTTGTTCATGCGCCTTGAAACGGTTCCCTACTATTAGTAAGCTTCCCGCATCTGTATAACGCATCATGTCTTCAACTTGCATTGCTCCAATTACAAATTTATTTAACGATTTATGCAAGCCTGATTTTCCGCCTAACACTTGACCATCAACAATGTTTACAATTTCTGCAAAGGTTAATCGTTCGATATTTTCTTTTTTCTTTTTCTCAATACGAATCGTTCCTACTCGTTCAATAGAACTCACTAATCGACGGTTTTCAGCTTCTTTAATCGCTCGATATGCAGTACCTTCACTTACTTGCATTTCCTTTGCGATTTGTCGAACTGAAATTTTGTCGCCAACAGGGAGAGATTCTATATATTGCAAAATTTTCTCATGTTTTGTTGACACTTTATCACCTTGTTTCGTCATTCATTTCTTCCAATAGTGTAACATATTTCAAGTATGTATAGAATTAAATACCTATCATTAAACTTCCCTATGTGAAAATATTATTAAAAATTTGACGAAAATAAAAAAGCAGATTGAAATGGACTGTCTACCCCTTCTTCAACCTACTTTTAATTAAATGCTAAAGTACTACTTTATCACCACTATTTAATATTTGGACGTTGCTAGTCTTCACTAATTCTGCAAAAGTATTTGGATCTTGTTTAATTACTGGAAACGTATTGTAATGAATCGGTACTACGTTTTTAGGATTTAGTAATGACACTGCGTAAGCTGCGTCTTCTGGACCCATTGTAAAATTATCTCCTATTGGTAGAAATGCAACATCAATTGGGTGACGTTCGCCAATTAATTTCATATCACCGAATAATGCAGTATCTCCCGCATGATAAATCGTTACTCCTTCAGCAAAGAAAAGGATTCCACCAGGATTACCTGCATTAATAATTTCACCATTTTCTGTTTCATATACTGAGCCATGGAAAGCTAATGTGTATTTAACTTTCCCAAAAGGAAACTCAAAAGCTCCTCCAATCCCCATATTATGAACATTAACTCCTTGAGTAGCTAAATAGTTCGCTAGTTCATTTGGTGCGACAACAAGTGAGTTATTCGCTTTTGCTAATTCAATCGTGTCACCAACATGGTCGTTATGTCCATGAGTAAGTAAAATCACATCTGGTTTTTCTTCTTCAACTTTTAAATCAGTTAGGCTATTACCACGAATAAAAGGGTCAATAATTATATTTGTTCCATTAGTTTTAATCTTTACGATTGAGTGTCCATGATATGAAATTTCCATTTTTAATTGTTCCTCCTTCAATTACGCTTAATTATTCTTTCTCTTTTGAAAGGCTTTTTTCCTTCTATTTGATATACTATTAAAGCCTTTAACTAATACCACATTTGAAAGAGAGGAATATATATTGGCTAAATTACAACAACTCCAAAGTTACCTACAAGAACAAAATATTGATGCCGCCTTTGTTACAACACCAGATAATGTTTTTTATTTTTCAGGATTTAAAAGTAATCCCCATGAACGATTACTAGGTGTAATGGTATTTAAAGAGGCTGAGCCTTTCTTAATTTGCCCCAAAATGGAAGTACCAGATGCGATTAGCGCTGGATGGAATTATGAAGCAGTTGGACATTTAGATACTGATAATGCTTGGGAAGTATTAGCAAACGCTATAAAAAGTCGTGGCGTTGACCTTTCAAGTATTGCAATTGAAAAATCTCATTTAACAGTTGAACGCCTTGAAGCACTTCAACAATTTTACCCACAAGCCAATTTTGTCCGCCTTGATCATAAAATAAACGATTTACGTGTAATAAAAGACCAAGCTGAACTTGAAAAAATGCGGGAAGCTGCACATTTAGCAGATTTTGCAATTGAAGTTGGATGCAAAGAGATTGCTGAAGGTAAAACAGAAATGGAAATTCTAACAGCTATTGAAAATGCCATCAGACAAAAGGGTTACTCTATGTCATTTGAAACAATGGTACTTTCAGGTCCTAAGGCTGCGTCCCCTCACGGAACTCCCGGGGATCGAAAAATACAAAAAGGTGATTTCATCCTTTTTGATTTAGGGGTGATTTACGAAGGATATTGCTCTGATATAACTCGTACAGTTGCATTTGGAGAACCAACTAATGAACAGATAGCGATTTATCAAGCTGTTCGTAATGCAAATGAAAATGCTATTGCTGCTGTTAAACCTGGAATCCGCGCTATGGACTTAGATAAAATTGCACGAGATACCATTGCAGATGCAGGCTATGGCGAATATTTTACACATCGCTTAGGACATGGTTTAGGTATCTCTGTTCATGAATTCCCTTCTGTAACTGGAACAAATGAAATGGTACTCTTACCAGGAATGGTCTTCACTATTGAACCAGGTGTTTACAATACTGAGATTGCTGGAGTTCGTATAGAGGATGATGTAGTCGTAACAGCAGATGGCGTCGAAGTATTAACAAAATTCACAAAAGAATTAATCATATTGTAATAAAAAAGCTGTTGGTAGAAAGAGATTCTTTTCTCTTCACCAACAGCTTCTTTTTTACTGCAAGATTGTATCAACAGGTACATATTCTCGGCCTTGGTCATCTGCTACGGCTTTATATACGACATGTCCTTCTAATGTATTAATCCCTTTTTTCAATGCTTCATTTTCAATACAAGCTTGCTTATACCCTTTGTTAGCAATTTGTAAGGCGTAAGGCACTGTATTATTTGTTAAGGCAATAGTTGATGTACGTGGTACAGCCCCTGGCATATTAGCAACTGCATAGTGAACAACGCCATGTTTAATATAAGTTGGATCATCATGAGTTGTTACACGGTCAGTTGTTTCAAAGATTCCGCCTTGGTCAATTGCAATATCGATAATTACTGAACCTGGACGCATTGATGTAACCATCTCTTCAGTTACTAACTTCGGTGCTTTAGCGCCAGGAATTAACACTGAACCAATTACTAAATCAGAATCTTTCACTGACTCTGCAATATTAAATGGATTCGACATTAACGTTTGAATTTGATGCCCAAAAATATCTTCTAATTGGCGTAGACGTTCTGGATTTAAATCTAATATTGTTACATTTGCACCCATTCCAACCGCTACTTTTGCAGCGTTAGTACCTGCTACACCACCGCCTACAATTGTTACTTTTCCTCGTCCAACACCAGGTACACCACCTAATAATATCCCTTTACCACCATTCACTTTTTCTAAGTACTGAGCTCCAATTTGAACAGACATTTTTCCAGCAACTTCACTCATTGGTGTTAAAAGTGGTAGAGAACGATTTGATAATTGAACCGTTTCATAAGCAATCCCAACAACCTTTTTATCTAATAAATGCTGAGTTAACTCTAACTCAGGCGCTAAATGCAAATATGTGAATAAAATTAATCCTTCATAAAAATATTGAAACTCACTTTCAATTGGCTCTTTAACTTTCATAACCATTTCTTGTGACCATGCTTCTTTTGCAGTATCAACAATTGTTGCACCTGCGTTAATATAGTCCTTATCAGTGAAAGAGGAGCCTAAGCCTGCCCCAGCTTCAATAAACACTTGATGTCCAGCGTTAACTAAAGTTACCACCCCAGCAGGTGTCATAGCAACTCGGTTTTCGTTGTTTTTTATTTCTTTAGGTACCCCAATTTTCATGATTATCCTCTCCCCTGTTGTCTATATATAGAAAATTCTAATAACAATACCATTCTAACAATTTTATACAAAAAAAGTAAATAATAATTTCCTATAATCGACAATTTATGACTCATATACAGCTGTTAAAATTTGTTCAAAAATTTGTGAACAAATTACATATTTTTCTTATGAATCATTTAGCTGAATCTTCCATTTGTTATAATTAGACCACAAAGTAAAGGAGGAAATGATTATGACTAATCATTATAAAAGTATCATAGTAGCAGTAGATGGTTCTAAAGAGGCTGAATATGCATTTAAAAAATCTATCGAAGTGGCACAACGTAATAAAGACTCTAAATTGAATTTAGTAAACGTAATTGATACTCGCTCTTTTGCAGCAATTGAAGCTTATGATCGTTCAATCGCTGAACGCGCTCAAAAATACTCCGACGAACTATTAGACGGTTATAAAAAACAGGCTGAAGATGCTGGCATCAGCAATGTGAATGTTATTATCGAATATGGTTCACCTAAAACAATTATTACAAAAGAACTTTCAAAAATTGTAGATGCAGATTTAATAGTTTGTGGTGCTACAGGCTTAAATGCAGTAGAACGTTTCCTTATCGGTTCCGTATCAGAAGCAATCGTTCGTTCATCTAAATGTGATGTACTAGTTGTACGTACTCCAGCTGTTGAAGAATAATAAACAATCTATTTGTATCTTTTTAAAATCATGAGGTCGCATTTATTTTAATTAAAAATTTAATGACTGAATAATATTAAAAATCAGAGAGTTCTGTACTCTCTGATTTTTTACGTTTTGTCATATGTGCGTTATAATTAAACATCAATTTGTAATAATTTCATGATAGATTGTATGACGTAAATATGATAAAAATATTAAGGTCAACTAATTTATTAGTTTTCGATTGTTAAAAATATAAGTTTATTAAAAAGGAACGATTTATCTTGAACAGAGAAGCTTATTTTGACAACGCCAAAGCCATTTTGATTTTTTTAGTAATCATAGGTCACATGATGTCTAAGTTTATTGGAGATAGTCACCTCATTGGTAGTACCTACTTTTTCATATATACTTTCCATATGCCTGCATTTGTATTGATTTCTGGATATTTTTCTAAGAAGGTATATCAGCCAGGATATATTCGTAAAATAGCGAAAAAGTTGTTGATCCCATATTTAATATTACAAACCATGTATAGTATGTATTATTATTTTGTTTTTGATGATTCTATAAGTTTTAGCTTGTTTATACCAAGATGGGCTTTATGGTTTTTACTTAGTTTATTCTTTTGGAATATTCTTCTATATTTCTTCGGGAAAATTAAGTTCGGATTGCCACTAGCTATTCTTATTTCTTTATTGATTGGCTATGTTTCAGAAGTAAATGAAGTTTTAAGCTTATCTCGAACATTTTTCTTTTTCCCATTCTTCTTGATGGGGTATCATCTTGAGAAAAAGCATTTTAAAAAATTAAAGACTCGAACTAATTTAACAATTGGTTTGATCCTTTCAATCGTCATGTTTGCAATTGTATACAAATATATCCCACTAGATTTTAATGTTTGGTTAATGGAAAAAAGAAGCTATGCTGAAATGTCCGATTTACCTTCTAATATCGTATGGTTGGCAAGATTATGTACGTATTTTGTGATGGCAATTGCTACTTACATGTTTTTAGTATTAGTACCTAAAAGAAAAGTGTTTTTCACATCAATTGGTAGAGTGACAATGGCCATTTATTTATCTCATATGGCAATCGTACGTATATTTTACGATTCTACTCTTAGAGACTTCATTGAAAATTCAGGTCAATACTGGATTTTAATTATAGGTGGCATAAGCATTGTATACTTATTATCTAGGAAGCCATTTGTGAAAGTCATGAATAAAATTGCTATGGGTAAATAGAAAGAGAGCTTAACTTCTAATTTGGAGTTAAGCTCTCTTTTATTGTTATTTATTTTCTTTCCATATTTGAACTTTCTCGAAAAACATTGAAAGTGCATTTTTATTTGACATGTTCGGTACTTTTGCTAATAATACTTCACGCGGTGCTTTTAGTTCTGAACTTTGCTTTTGTAGTATGAGGATACTTTTCGCGAGTGTCTTTGCAGCAAAAATATTATCTGGAAGCTGAATGACAGCTTGAATCCAAACATTCTTTTTCAAATATTTATGTAATTCCTTTGCTTGCTCTGATTCAAATAAATTTGCAGGAATTAAAAAGAATAAATATCCACCATCTCTTGTGTACTTCACTGATTGTTCAATTAACAAGTGATGTGCAAAGCTCATTCCCTCTTTTGCACATAATTCATACTCTAAAGCAACCTCTTCATTTGGGTAGTAACCTACTGGTAAATCACATACAACCGCATCAACAGGGTCAACTAACATCGATTGCAATGCATCTTGATGGTAAAGTGTTACAGGCTGTTGCAAAAGTTCTGCAGATTCTCCAGCTAATCGAATTAATAATTCATCTACTTCTATGCCCGTAGCATTAATCTTACCATCTAACATATTCATTATGGTAAATAATAGATTTCCAGTCCCCAGAGTTGGGTCTAAAATTGAGATTTGTCCGCTCTTTAACTCTTCCTCAAAGAATTGCTCTACAAAATAACCTACAAGTAATCCAAGTGAATCAGGTGTCATTTGATGATTCGGTTGAGAAGATTTTCGCATTCCTTTTAAGATTGCGATTTGAATTGCTTTTCTCAGTTCTTCTCTAGAAGCGGCCTCAACATTTAATTTCAACTTCTCATCCAAAACGCCTGCTAGTGTATGAAGTACTCCTTCTAAATAAGTCAGATTGTCTGATTGCTCATAGCCTTCAGCTTTTTCATTAATAAATGAAAATAATTGTTCGAACTTTTCCATAATGAACTCCTTTAACGACAAACCCACTCAACCTAATTTGTTTGAGTGGGTAATCTTTTATCATTTCTAGTATTTGCTAGTTTTCGTCTAGTCTCTCTACTAAATGATACTATAATAGCTTACAACTTTAAATGTTAAATTACTTTGTTAACGCTTTAACCGCTTCAATAGCAGCTTCGTAATTTGGGTGATTTGTAGATTCTGGAACATATTCAACATAAGTTACAGTACCTTCAGCATCAACAACAAAAATTGAACGAGCTAACAAACGAAGTTCTTCAATCGCCACACCATAAGCTTTACCGAATGATAAATCACGGTGGTCAGAAACTGTTACTACATTGTCAATACCTGCAGCACCACACCAACGCTTTTGAGCAAACGGTAAATCAACAGATACTGTATAGATTACTACGTTTTCACCTAATCCTGCTGCTTCTTCATTGAAGCGACGAACTTCTGCATCACATACACCAGTGTCTAAAGAAGGAACTACTACGAATAAACGAATTTTACCTTCTGAATCCTTTAATGAGACCGGCGATAAATCATTTGCAAGCACAGTGAAATCAGGTGCTTTGTCCCCTACTTTAACTTCATTTCCTAATAATGTTACTTGATTTTGTTTAAATGTTATTTGAGCCAAATTGAACGCCTCCTTCTATTTCCAATCTTACTAAAAAGAAACCATTCAATGCAAATAAGACATCTTTTCTTTACGAAATTAACTACCGCATTAATGTGAGGGACTTATTAGAAAAGAAATAAAAACCTGTATAGATCCAAAAAGAATTCTTTACAGGTTTAGGTATTTATTTAAACAGATGGAGCTGTTGTGTCATCTGGTTTTACATCTTCTACGTGACTATTTTTTTTATTATTTTTGCTCTTCTTATAAACTTTTTCATGTACTACTACAGTATCAGCAACAATGTCTTGAATACTTTGATTTTTTGGCATAAAGGCTGCAAGAATATACAAAATCGGAATCGTATTATTAATAAAGCGTCCAATTACTTCTCTAAATAGGAGCGTCATCCAATTTAGTTTCTCTCCGTTTACTGTTTTTACTTTAAGTCCAAAAATCATTTTCCCAAGGGTTTGTTGCCAAAACTTCGTTGTAATAACGAAATATATATAATAAATGAGCCCAGAAACAATTGTCATCGGCGCATACCAATTCGATTCGGAAAGACTCCAATTAAATAAGTGGAAAATCGGATTAACTAATATCCCAACAATCGCGCTAACAATTAAGGTATCGAAGGAAAATGCCCAAAAGCGCATCCAAAATCCCGCTGTTTTTTCTTCGTAATTGTCCTTTTCCATTGGCTGCGTAAAATTTTCTCGTACAGGGATTATTGATTCATCATTTTCATTGTGTGTCATTTTGAACCCCCCTTAGAATTCACCGTATAAATACATCATGCGAGGCGCATCATACGATGACATTAATTTCGTTAACATTCTTTCTTCAGGTGATGGGCCAAAGAATGAACCAATTTTCATTCCTAATATTGAAGAAAGGTCCCCACCGAATCCTGTTTCATATTCGAAAAGCTCAGCATCTTCTAAACCGTAATCTGCTCGGATTGAAGCAATTGCATCATCTAAGCCACCTAATTCATCAACTAGTCCGGCTTTAATCGCTTGAGAACCACCTACAATACGACCATCCGCTACTTTTTTCACTTCAGCTTCAGACATTCCACGACCTTGTTCAACTACATCTACAAACTGTTCATATGAATCGTTAATCATTTCTTGCATCATTGCCTTTTCTTCTGCTGTTGTGTCTCTAACACCACTAAACATGTCCTTATGGGCACCTGATTTAATAGTTTCAAATTTAATTCCTAATGTCTCAGCTAAATCAGAGAAGTTATAACTTTGCATAATAACACCAATTGAACCTGTAATTGTTTCACGGTGTGCATAAATTTTATCTGCCGGTGCAGAAATATAATACCCACCAGATGCTGCCATAGATCCCATTGATACATAGATTGGAATATTTCTTTCTTCTTTAATTTGTACTAGTAACTTATGAAATTCTGCAGACTCAATTGCCCCTCCACCTGGTGAATTAACAGACAAGACGATACCTTGTATAGAATCGTCATATAAGATATTTTCCAATTGGGTTAACATCAATTGGTGATCATATTCTACTGCTGAAAAAGGAGAACCTGAACCAACATCTTGAATTACACCATTAACTGTAATCAATGCAATTCGTTTATCAAAATCACCTGGTTCAACTACTGTTTCTAGTACTTCAGGTTCTGTTGCCATTATACTATCAAAATTCGAAAAGAAATCAGTTTTAAAGATTGAGATAATGGTGTTAATACCAATTGAAAAAACAAGTAATAATACGGCCGCACCTAAAGCGATCCATCTTTTTGTATTCATTTACATTCCTCCTCTAATTACTCCAACCATTCTTACGTTTAAATTCCTAAAGAAGTTTCAAAAAAATTTGGGACCTATTGAATTTTCTAGATATGCAAATTATTATCACACTTAAAAGGCTGTGGCAATTAACTACCACAGCCTTTAACAATTCTATTTAACTACATTACTTTCTAGTTCTCTATTACGCAATTCAATACGACGAATTTTACCAGAAGATGTCTTTGGTAATTCATCAACAAATTCAATTGCTCTCGGGTATTTATAAGGAGCTGTAATTGTTTTTACATGTTCTTGTAATTCTTTTACAATTGTTGGGCTTGTCTTTAACAGTGAGTCACGTAAGACAACATACGCTTTTACAATATTTCCACGAATTTCATCAGGACTTGCAACAACAGCACATTCTTTAACAGCTTCATGTTTTACTAATGCGTCTTCAACTTCGAAAGGACCAATTGTATAGCCTGAAGAAACGATAATATCATCTCCGCGTCCTTCAAACCAGAAATAGCCTTCCTCATCTTTATAGGCACGATCTCCTGTAATATACCATTCGCCACGATACTGCTTCTCTGTACGCTCAGGGTCATTTAAATAGCCTTTAAATAATGCAGGGGTAGAAGAATGTACGGCAATATCACCTACTTCCCCTGTCTCTGTAGGCTCACCTAAGTCATTAATGATCTCAACAATATTACCCGGTGTTGGTTTCCCCATAGAACCTGGTCTCGGTTCCATATCTATTAAAGTACCAACTAGTAAAGTATTTTCAGTTTGTCCATATCCATCACGAACTTGTAATGAAAACACCTTTTTAAATTGGTTAATAACTTCACTATTTAAAGGTTCTCCAGCAGAAACTGCACTTCTTAGATTCGATAAATCATAAGAGGCTAAGTTATCTACTTTCGCCATTAAACGATATTCTGTTGGTGTACAACATAAAACATTAATTTTGAAGTTTTGAAGCATTTGTAAATAACTTTCCGCATCAAATCTACCTAAATGAACATACGCTGTTGCACCACTACCTAATACAGCTAAAAACGGACTCCAAATCCATTTTTGCCAGCCTGGCGCTGCAGTTGCCCAAACAATATCCCCTTCTTCAACACCCAACCATTTTGGAGCAGTTGTACGTAAATGCGCGTAACCCCATCCATGGGAGTGAACAACACCTTTAGGATTACCAGTTGTCCCACTTGTATAGGATAAGAAAGCTATATCTGATTGTTTAGTTTGTACCCCATTAAATACTTCAGGTGCTTGTTCAATTTGGCTACGAATCGAAATCCAAGGTTGTTTCGCTTCACCAAATACAAATAGAGTCAATTGCTCTAAAAGTTTAACATCTTCAAATTGTTCAAGTTCATTTTCAAATGCAACAATTGCCTTTGCATTTGAATGTTCAATTCTGTAATCAATATCTTTAGCACGCAACATTTCAGAACTTGGTATAATTGT
>Ga0182739_1004680_pt1 | contig 11169 bp, 7 predicted proteins | sample eDN5th30CBELigBY_FD_128873 | JGI IMG/M metagenome (GOLD analysis project Ga0182739, IMG submission 128873) | Enriched backyard soil microbial communities from Emeryville, California, USA - eDNA 5th pass 30_C BE-Lig BY (version 2) (version 2) | ecosystem: Environmental > Terrestrial > Soil >... | reverse complement strand
ATTGTGAGCGTTGTGCCTGTTGAGCCGATAGTAGGCTCTGGAGGGGAGTAGGACGAGCTCGGCGCTGGTTAGCCGGCGACTACTCCACCAAAAGAGGATGGACCGGGGGCGCTCGCTGATGGATCGGTTGCGACGGGGGGAAACCCGCGTGGAAGTCGCGCCTGCGCACGCGCATCTGGTGGGCATCGCCGGGCGCGGGATGTCGGGCGTGGCGCAGGTGCTGGTCCAGCGCGGGCTGCGGGTGACGGGTTCGGGCCGACCGAATCACCCCGCTTCCGAACGGCTCCGCCGGCTGGGTGCACGGATCCACATCGGCCATCCGCCACGTGGTGCGCAACTGCTGGTCTATCACCCCGAAGTTGGCCGTGAACACCCAGCTCGGCTCGTGGCGAGCCGTCGTGGGATCGATCAAGCGTCGGCGGGGCAGTGGCTTGCCGACCTTATGGGGTGTTCAACGAGCCTGGCTGTGGTTGGGCAACGGACTGCATCGATCGCCTCGGCGATGATCGGCTGGACGCTGACCCGGGCGGGCCTCGACCCGACCGTCGTTCTCGGGTCGTCGGCACCACAGCTTGGCGGATGGGGGCGAGTGGGCGACGGGCCCCATTTTGTGGTGGAAGCGATTGAAGGGGCGGGAGAGGTGGGACCTCACGCTCCTCGCCTTGCGGTGTTGCTCGACGTTGCCGCTGAGACCCCTGGAGGAGCGAAGGATCGCCTCGAAGGGCTCCGTCGGTTCGCCGAGTCGGTTCCCTCCAATGGCTATGTGCTCGCCCTGGACGGGCATGATCTGGTCTCGGCCGCCGTTCGTGACCTGTCTCCTGTGGTTGTAGAACGGGTCTCGCTCGACCATCCGAGCGACTGGTGGGTGGGCGACCTTCGAGACGATCGGGGGAGCTATCGATTCCGGGTGTTTCATCGCGAGCGGTTCGTGGTCGAGTTGGGCTTGCGGGTTCCGGGCCGGAGACATGTCCTGGGGGCGCTGGCGGCTGTAGCGGTGTGCGATCACTTGAGTGTGCCGATTCGGGAGATCAAGCAGGGGCTGGAAGAGTTCGTGGGGCTTTCTCGTGATTTCGAGTCACGGGGAAGCTATCGAGGTGTTACGCTGTTAGATGATGAGGGACGCGACCCGGAGTCGATTTCCGAGACTCTGGCAAACGTCCGTCGACGCTTCGGGAACCGTCCGATCCGGGCGGTGGTCTGTGTGGGCGAGGGGAGTCGAACCGCCGGAATGGGGACGGCGTATTCGGCAGCTCTGGCCGCAGCGGATCAGGTGCTGGTGATCGAGGGGGAGCGGGCGGGCGATCGCAGAGACGATTCGCTGGCCGAGGAGTTGATGGCGTCGGGGACCCCGGTCCGAGCGGTTGCCGGACTGGCCGACGCGATCGAAGAGCTGGACCGGAGTCTGGAACCCGGCGACGTGCTGGTGACGCTCGGGGCAGGCGATGTGGGAACGATAGCCGATGCATTCATTCGACGACTTTCGCGCGATCATCAAGGCCGATGAGCCCCTGGCTCCCCATATCTGGTTCCGGCTGGGTGGCCCGGCGACGTTCCTGGCCCGACCGAGAACGCTTGAGGAACTGCTGGGTCTGCTGCGCCGTTGTCACCAGGAGCAGGTGCCGGTGAAGATCCTCAGCGGCGGCTCCAACGTCCTGGTCCGCGACCAGGGGGTGGAGGCGATGGTCATTCACCTCGAGAGCCCGGCCTTTTCCGATGTGACGGTGCGTGACAACGTGGTTGAAGTCGGGGCGGCGGTCCCCCTCACCGCGTTAATTTCCCAGACCGCTCGCGCCGGCCTGGCCGGCCTCGAGTTCCTGACCGGGATTCCGGGAACCGTCGGTGGTGCCCTCCGCGGCAATGCCGGCGATCGCCAGGTGGCCATCGGCCAGCTCGTCCGCAAGGCGACCGTCATCGACGCCTCCGACGAGATTCAGGTCCGCGATAAGGACGACTTGAGCTTTGCCGATCGGGAGTCGAACCTCGACGAGCCGGTGATCCTGTCGGCCGAGTTCGAGCTGGAGGCGTCCGACCCGGAAGCGGTGGTGCGCCGGATGCGTCGGATCTGGATCGTCAAGAAGGAGAACCAGCCCTACGGCCATCAGTCGTCGGGCTGCATTTTCAAGAATCCCACGCCCGACGTGCCCGCCGGTACCCTGATCGACCAGGCCGGGCTCAAGGGGACGCGCGTCGGTGGGGCGGAAGTCTCGGACCGGCACGGAAATTTCATCGTCGCGCACCCGGGGGCGACGGCCAGCGATGTCCTCCACCTGATCGATCAGATTCGCCAGCGCGTCTGGCAACAGTTCGGCTACGAGCTGGAGCTGCAAATTCAGGTCTGGTAATGCCGTGTTGGAAACCCTCGTGACAGGTTTCCGGCCGATTCGATCCACTGGGACGAGCGAACCGCAGGAGGCCAGGTGATGGAGCACCGCGAACCTCCTCGAATCGTGACGGCCGAGGATCCCTCGCCGGACCTGGAGAACGACCCAGTGCGGGGCCGTCGCTTCGCCCGGTTCGTCACCCCGCCGAGTGTGCGCCGGCTCTCCCGGGTCCGGATCGTCCTGGCGCTGGGCCTTGCGGGGGTTCTGATCTACCTGCTTTCTCTCGCCGGGATGGTCGGGCTCCGGTCGCTCCGCTCATTCGTTCACGAGCAGCCCGAGTACCAGCTCAATTTCAACGAGATCGAGCTCGATCCGCCTCCCCCTGCCTGGTATCGGGGGGGGGCCAAGCAGTTCCTGGAGCGGGTGCGCGAGGAAGCGGGTCAGCCCGCGCGTTTCTCCGTGCTCGACCTCGACCTCACGAAGCTCCGCCTGGCGTTTAAACGATCGAGCTGGGTGCGGAAGGCGTCGGTCGCCCGGGCCAATCCGAACCGTGTGATCATTCAACTGGAATACCGGGAGCCGGTCGCGCGCGCGGACATCGATCCGAAGGGAACCAAGTTTTGCTTGATCGATCGGGATGCCGTCATCCTGAACCAGGCTGAGGTGAACCTCGAGAACGTGGTCACACTCCGCCTGACCAAGGGCAGGCCCGCTGAGAACGTCCCGCCGTTCGACGCCCGGTTCGGGGAGTCGTGGAAGACGCCGAGCGGGCCGAACGGACTTCCCGAGATCGATGAGCGGATCCAGGCGGGGGCCAAGCTCGCCGACTGGCTGAGGAAGGAAGTCGCACGCGACCGAGCGGGCCAGCCCTGGCTCGTGCCCACTGTGGTGGTCCAATCGGCGCAGAGGCTCTGGCTGCAATTCGGAACGAGCGTGCTGATCGCGTGGGGGCCTCCCCCCACTGGCGAAGAGCCGCCGGCCGAGTCGGTCGCCACCAAGTGGAAGATCCTTCGTAACTCGGGAAGCCTCCCCGACTGGGTCGAGCACGACACGGAATCGACCCCCTCGCGCTACTTCGAGTTCCGCGATGGTAAGCTTAGTATCCACCGGTGGTAAGTCGAGTAACCCTCGCTTTCGCCAATGAAATTCCGCGCGGGTGGGTCCCCTGATTCGGGAGACTCGTGCGGTTCGCTGTCCCGTTGACTTGGACGCTTGCGCGCGTTGAGCCGTGCAACCGAGTTGGGCTCCAATCAGCGCGGGGCGAAGCTGGTCCGATCATCAATGGCGACCATCCGGAAGGTCAGCGTGTGAGGAGCGAGGGTCAAATGGCGAGCCGACTGGGCCCGAAGTGGCTGAACCAGGTGCGGACAATCGCGGGGCCGACCTATCAGGGGCGGCTGAGCCGTTTTGCCGTCTACGCCGCGCAGATCAACGCGATGGAGCCTGTGCTCGAGAAGGAGACCGACGAACAGCTCACCGCTCGGAGCCACAAGCTCAAGCTCAAAGCACGCCAAGGGGATTCGCTCAACGGGATGCTCGTGGAGGCGTTTGCCCTGGTCCGCGAGGCGGCCAAGCGCACGATCAAGCAGCGCCATTACGACGTGCAGATGGTCGGCGGCGCGGCCATTCACTACCACTGCATCGCGGAGATGGAGACCGGCGAAGGAAAGACGCTTGTCGCGACCCTGCCCACCTACCTCAACGCGCTGCAAGGCAAGGGGGTTCACGTCATCACCGTGAACGATTACCTCGCCTCGCGCGACGCCGAGTGGATGACGCCGATCTATAACCTGCTCGGGATGACCGTCGGCTGTATCCAGACCGGGCAGCCCGACCCGGTCCGCCGCAAGGCGTATGCGGCGGACATCACCTACGGCACCAGCAAAGAGTTCGGCTTCGACTTCCTCCGCGACGAACTGAAGCGTCTCCAGCTTGGCGATACCCACCGCAAGTCGTTCGAGCAGGCGTTCCTCGGCCGAGGGAGCCACGCCGAAGCGGAGACCCCGGTCCAGCGGACCCATCACTTCGCCGTCGTGGACGAGGCCGACAGCATCCTGATCGACGAGGCCCGAACGCCGCTGATCATCGGGGCCAACAATCAGCCGACCCAGGAAGAGGCCGCCGCCTACTTTGGGGCCGACCAGCTCGCCGCCACTCTCGTTCGGACCAAGGACTTCAAGTACGATCCGGCCGAGCGCAAGGCGGAGCTGAATGCCTCCGGCCGTCGCAAGGTTCAGGCCGTGGCCGGCCACTCTTCGTTCGTCAGCCTGACGGTGGACGGGCTCTACGAATACGTCGAGCGTGCTTTGCGTGCCCAGATCGCCTACCTGAAAGATCGCGACTACGTGGTCCACAACGGTGAGATCGTCATCGTCGACGAGTTCACCGGCCGGTTGATGCCCGGTCGCCAATGGCAGGATGGGCTCCACCAGGCGATCCAGGCCAAGGAACGGCTCGAAGTCACCCTGGAGACGATCACCGCGGCGCGCGTGACCGTGCAAGACTTCTTCTTGAGGTACAAGAAGCTTGGCGGCATGACCGGGACCGCCATGAGCGACGCCGCCGAGCTGAGGCGGATCTACAAGGTCAAGGTGTTCAAGGTCCCGACGAACCGCCGTTGCGGACGGGTCTGGCTCAAAGACCGGGTCTTCTCCACCGAGGCGGAGAAGTTCCAGGCGGTGGCCGACCAGATCGTCGCCTGGCACAAGCTCCAGGTCCCGGTCCTGATCGGGACACGATCGATCGAGAAGTCGGAGAAGCTCAGCGCCCTGCTGAATGCCGCGAACATCGAGCATCAGATCCTCAATGCTAAAAACCATGAGATCGAAGCTCAGATCGTGTCTCAGGCGGGACAGCCGGGCCGGGTGACGGTCGCCACCAACATGGCCGGGCGAGGAACCGACATCAAGCTGACCGCCGAGGTCTCCAAGAGCGGCGGGCTCCACGTCATCGGCACCGAGCGCCATGAGTCGCGCCGGATCGATCGCCAGCTCGCCGGGCGTTGCGCTCGTCAAGGCGACCCAGGCCACTGTCAGTTCTTCGTCTCGCTCGAAGACGAGATCATCGAAGCGTACGGCGAAAAGCCGGCGGCCCGGATCCGTAGGCGTTACAAAGACCGGGGCGAGCTCACCAGCGGCTCGATGCGCCGGCTGGTCCTGACGGCCCAGGCACGGAAGGAGCGACAGCACTTCCGCGACCGAAAGATGCTGATGAACTACGAAAAGCAGCGCGCGGAGATGAGGAAGAACATGGGGCTCAACCCTGTGCTCGGCTGACGCGCGGGTCAAGCCGACGCCGACTCGCGAAAGAGCCACGGGCCGGTCGGGAGCCTACTCTGAAGGTGATCCCTTGCTCGAGTAGGCTCCCGCTTATCAGGATCATGCCAAATCGCCAGGGTTTGGCTCAGGGCCGGAGCTGTTTGTCCCGGTATTGCCTCAGCGCCTTGTCCAGTCGATCAAGGTCGCCGAGATGGGTCCGGGCGTCGTCGAGCCGGTGTGCCGGCTCGTGGCGTTGGCGGATGGCGTCGAGGTAGGCTCGGAACTTCGGGAGCTTCGTCGGGGTTCTCAAGAAATAGTGGACCAGGACCCAGCTCTCAGCATAGGCGATCTGGGCGGCCTCGGCGTCCGAGAAAAGCTCGTCCTTGTTGAGCAGTTCCTCGATGGGGATCCAACCCACTGGGCTTTCGGATTGAGTGAAGGCCGACAAGCGGGCCGAGTTCTTTACGCCGAGCGTCGAACGCCGATTCGAATGCTGCCAGAGCTCGCCGAACGTGGCGAGTCCCTCGCTGATGGCGACCGGAACATCCCCTCGGCGTTCGAGCAGGCCGGAATTGTAGGTCAGTTGATGGAGCGCCTCGTGAACGAGGGTGAATGTGTTGACGCGCGCGGAGCCGGCCCCGCCATCGTCATTGTGCACCGAGTCGAAGACGACGAGCTGATTGGCGTCGACGTCGTAGTGACCCCCCACCTCCGCCCCGACCTCGGCTCCCTCCGCATCACCGACGAACGAACGGTAGGACGCCTTGTCCTTGAGCACGACCACGACCAGCCGGTCAGCGGGTGGGCTGAGTGTGAATCCTTTCGCCTCGAAGTAGTCGCGATAGACGGTCGCCAGCTTCTCGCAGATCGCAAGCGCCTGGTCGCGAAACAGCGTCGGGGAGTCGCCGACCCCGAGATAATGGTTTGCCTTGGAGGCACTGAACCCGAGATTGCGGAGGCCGGCCCGTTTTGCCCGCGCGACGACCGGCGCGAGCTCGCTCGGGAAGTCCGGTTCCACCGCCACAGCCCGCGCGACCCAGGGGGCCGCCAGGCTCCCCACCCCAGCCGCCAACGCCCCGAGGACGAAGCGTCGACTCGACACGGGGCCCCGATCGCGATTCAACCTGTCCGTCGGGTTTGTCATGGCGAGCCTCGAAGGGGCGGAAACTGAGCTGCCGGTCAAGGACCGAACTGGCGAGTCTCGACCGGGCGAGGACCAGTCCCAGGGCCTGGACCTGAGTGTCTCATCATCTAATAGACAGTATCACGCCAGTATCGAGGCGAAAAGACGCAGAGAACAGCCGGAATGCCCCGCCCGCCGCCGAGCTCGACCCGATCGGCTTCGGAGCGAAACGGTTCCGACGTGACGCTGAGCACGTGGCATGTCGCGGGCCTGATCGGGGCGAAGACTTCTCTTGCGATTGCCGACGGTGGGGCTTATCGTGTTTGACCGCGACGGAACGCCTTGGATCGTCCGCGTCCACCTGGGCGCGGGACTCGTCTGCCGACTGGGAGGATCGACTTGCTCCGCACCTCGACGACCGCACCACCCTCTCGTTCGAAGTTGTTTCTGAAGTATCTGATGTTCCCGGGGACGAACTGGGTAAGCCGCGATAAATCCCACCTGGTCAAGACACTTCTGACCGCGACGAAAGAGCGGCCGGTTCGCACCCTCGACTGCGGCTGCGGCAACGCCTACTTCACCCACCAGGCGGTCCTCAGGGGCGCATCTTGCTTGGGGATCACCATCCACGAGTGGGAGAAGGTGAATTGCGAAGAGATGCGCGACTACCTCGGTTACTCCGAGGATCGCATGGAGTTCCGCGTCTCGAGTCTCACCGAACTCGCCGCCGATCCGGCCTATCATGGGCGCTTCAACCAGGTTCTTCTGCTCGACGTGATCGAGCATATTCTTGACGCCCGAAAGACCTTTCGCCAGATTCACGACCTTCTGGATGAGGATGGGTTCGTCTATATCTCGACGCCTGACCGCGACTGGCAAGGCAATGCGAACGAGATTCGAGTCACGCCGATTGAAGACGGTTGGCACGTGCGCAACGGGTTTACCTTCGAGCAGTTAGAGCGGGTGCTCGAGGAATCAGGTTTCGAACCGATCGACCGGCTTCGGTTCGGTACGGTCGGTTCGACGCTGGTGACCCGGATCCAACATCGCCTGTTCGGGAGATGGATCGATCCCTTGACGGTTGCCTTCTTCCCGGTCCTCAAGCTCCTTTCGATTCTGCTGTCGCCCTGGCGCGACCCGCACACCATCTTTGTGCTTGCGCGGAAGAATCGGCCTGCGCAGTCCTGATTCGAGCGGTTTGAATGGAGGGGCTGTCGACGGGTCCCCCAGGCTCCTGCTACACTGTACCGTGCGTGGACGCCAGGTTCCCCTTCTGCTTCAATCGGACTTGCCGAGATTCTGCAATGAGCGCCGCCCGCCGCCCCCCCTTCTATCTTGGAATCGACCTTGGGGGCACGAATGTCAAGAGCGGCGTCGTGGACGACGATGGCCAATCGTATTCGTCGGTGAGCCTGAAGACACGAGCGTCTCTGGGCCCTGAGGTCGGCTTGCAGACGCTCGCCGAGGCGGCACGCCAGGCGGTGGCGGCGAGTGGGCTCGACTGGAAAGAGATCAAGGCCGTCGGGCTCGGCTCTCCCGGGACCATGGACATCGAGGCAGGGCTGCTGCTCGCCCCGCCGAACCTGCCAGGCTGGGACAATCTGCCGATCCGCCAGCGTCTTTCCGAGATCCTCGAGAAGCCGACCGTGCTTCAGAACGACGCCAACGCCGCCGCCTACGGCGAGTTCTGGGCCGGCGCGGGGCGGGACGCCAAGAGCCTGGTCCTCTTTACGCTGGGGACAGGGATCGGCTGCGGGATCATCGAGCAGGGCCGAATCATCATCGGCCGCCACAGCAACGGGGCGGAATGCGGGCATCTGATCATCCAGATGGAGAACGCTCGCCAGTGCTCCTGTGGCGCCTACGGCCATCTCGAGGCGTACGCTTCGGCGACAGCCCTGGTTAAACGAGCGGTCGAGGCCCTGGAAGACGGAACGCCTTCACGGTTGCAGGATGTCTGGACCAAGGGCATGCTCTCGAGCCGTGCCGTCGCCGAGGCCGCCGAGGCTGGCGACCTGCTGGGCCGGCGGCTCATGCGCGAGACCGCACGCTATCTCGCCGTTGGTGCCGTGAATCTCATGAACACGATCGACCCCGACATGATCCTCTTCGGGGGGGGCATGATCGCCGCCGGTAACACGCTCCTGAACGACATTCGCAACGACATCAAGACTCTCGCCTTCCCGATCCCGGCGGCGTCCACCTTGATCGAGTATGCCGCCCTTGGTGGCGACGCCGGCTACATCGGCGCCGCGGGCTGCGCTCGGCTTGCCTACGGTGATTCGCAGCCCTGATCGGCTTGGTCGGCGGCCGCGGCCCCCTTTCGTGTTGCCCTCCGAAGTTAGCGGAATGGCTTCTCGACCGGGCGGCCCTCTCCGCTGTTCCGGGACACTTGCCCTCGATTGCAGGGCCACCTGAGCAGTGGGATGCCGTACTTTTATATGGTTTGATCGTTTGGGTGGATGCACCGCTCAGCCGTCAGAGGACGCCAGAGCTTGCAGCGTCGAAGGGAACGCGCGGAGCAAGGCCCGGACGGCGTCATCTTCCGGGCGAGGGGTCTCCGAGGGGCGATCGGGCTCGACGGTGGTCTCGTCGCTCGACCAGGCGGTCGGGAGTCCGAGCGCCCCGGCCAGGGCTTCGAGCGTCGCCGGTTGAAACCGCAGCAATGCGGCGGCCGTTTGTGCCGACGGGTCGAGCTCGATCTGCGCGGGGCGTTTCGACGGCGCGCTGGCGATGGTTTCGGCTCGATACCAGGGAGCCTGCCATCGGGACAGGGCGTCGAGATCACCAGGAAAGAGGGCCGCGGCTTCCTTCATCAAGAGCGGCAGCGCCGAGTCCGCGTGGGGGCGGAGCATCATCAGGAGCTTGGGGAGCCACGGCATCAAGAGCCGGTCGGGGAGCCGTTCGAAGGCCTTGCTCAAGAGCTCGACCGTCAGGCTGCCAACCAGGGGTGTGAACACGAGCGCGAGCAGGAGTCCCTCGAGATAGCCTGGCAGGGCGGGAAGCGTCATCTCGTTTTCGACCAGCGCATCGAAATGCCGACGCAGGCTCGCAACGTCGCGGAGTCGGAGTACACATTCGGCGGCCCACAGAAGTGCGAGCTTGGGCGGGTCGTTGGTGATCGGGGCGGCCTGCCGAAGTGCGATCACGAGCTGGCTTCGTTCGCATCCGAGGGAAAGCGCCAGGCTTTCCAGCGTGAAGAGGAACTGGAGCATCCCCGCCAGGTCATTGACGTGCGTGCCACGGTCGGCGAACGCGTTCGGTAGCAGGGTCGCGTAGTGCGAGTAGCCCGAGGTCACGAACTGCTTGAGCCAGGCCGGTAAACCGGACTCCGTGGTGCGATAGTAGTGGACCAGTCGGGTGATCCGGGCGTGAACTTCCCGGGCTTGCTTCGAGTCGGGCTCCCTTACCAGCAGGTCGACCGCGCGCTCGCCCAACTCCTCCGTCAGCCGTTCGCTCTGGAGAAACAGCAGGCTGTCTTCGGCTGCTCGGAGCGCATCGACGGTGCGCGACTCCGCGCCGAAGGCCACGGCCTTGAGTCGCCTCTCCAGGACGTACTCGACGGTGATGCCCTCGTACGCGAGTTGGATGACCTCGCCCTGGTGTTTGCCGATGGCGATGTCCCAGCTCTCCTGCTGGGGGACGTGGCCGAGCTGACGTTGGCCCAGGATGGGACGCACCACCCCGGGCGAGAGCAGGTAGTGCAGCTTCCAGAGCAGGTCGGAACAGGGGAGCAGTTCGGGGGTTTTCCGGAAGTCCAGCAGCGCCCGCTGGATCGTACGCGATTCGAGCGAGATCGGCAGTGGGTCCAGCCTCGCGTAGATGTTCTGAGCGAGCGGGGGGAGCGAATCGAAGCCGATCTGCCCGATCTTGTCGCCACCGAGGAGCATGTCGCAGAGGCGGGCCACATCGCGTTTGCCGGGAACGACGTTCTTCTCGATGCAGGTGATGGCCGCATCGCGGAAATCGTACGGTGTGGGATGGCGGCGATTGCGCAGGTTCGCCAGCAGGATCGCCGTCTGATAGACCGCAATGCTGTCGGCCGTTGACGCCAGATACCCATGGCGCCGTGACAGCTCCACGATCCGCACGCAGTTGTGAAGTAACTCCTCCTCGTCCGACTCCACCGGAGCGGGAGGCATCTGGAGATAATCGAGGAGACGATTCGAAGTCGGCTGTGATTCGGGAGCCGACATTGCGGGCGCTGTTTCGCGGCCAATGGCATTGGCTGGCGGAGTCGCCCCCTTGGATTTACGTTGCGGCGCCTTCGCCGTCGCGTGCGCCGGGCTCTCGGAGTCGGCGGTGCCGTTGCGGCTCCCCTTCCTTCCGTTCTCCTTGAGAGTGAAAGGGCGGAGAGTCTGGCGCTGGAGACTCTTTCGCCAACGACTCTCGGCCAGCGTGATCGCTCCGCGCGGGTGGCCGAACTGGTGACAGATTGCGCTATAGCTGCTTGGAAGCAGGCCGTAGT
>Ga0182739_1004679_pt1 | contig 11172 bp, 19 predicted proteins | sample eDN5th30CBELigBY_FD_128873 | JGI IMG/M metagenome (GOLD analysis project Ga0182739, IMG submission 128873) | Enriched backyard soil microbial communities from Emeryville, California, USA - eDNA 5th pass 30_C BE-Lig BY (version 2) (version 2) | ecosystem: Environmental > Terrestrial > Soil >... | reverse complement strand
TTGGGTGTATTGAGATCCAAAATCGTAGATAAGGATTTTTTCTGCCATGCGCAAAGTTAAATGAATGAATTTGAATGCTCAGGTTGAAAAATTAATATGCAGTTATCTTATTGGCTAATAGGTTAAAAGATAAAAATTAGGTAAGCTTCGCGCAATCCGCCAAATCCGTGTTCCAATATTGAACGCAGATGGGGCTAATGACGTAGATAAACGCGGAAATGTATATTCAAAAATTTTTCAGCGAAAACCTTCGTTATCCGCTAAATCCGTGTTCTTATATTGAACGCAGATTATGCTGATGACGCAGATAAACGCGGAAATGTATATTCAAAAATTTTTCAGCGAAAACCTGCGTCATCCGCTAAATCCGTGTTCTTATATTGAACGCAGATTATGCTGATGACGCAGATAAACGCGGAAATGTATATTCAAAAATTTTTCAGCGAAAACCTGCGTTATCCGCTAAATCCGTGTTCATAATTTGAACGCAGATGGAGCTGATGACACTGATAAACGCGGAGTAATATTTTCAAATTCTTCAGCGTAAATCTGCGTCATCCGTTAAATCGGTGTTCATAATTTGAACGCAGATGGTGCTGATGACGGTGATGAACGCGGAAATGTATATTCAAAAATTTTTCAGCGAAAACCTGCGTTATCCGCTAAATCCGTGTTGTTATATTGAACGCAGATTATGCTGATGACGCAGATAAACGCTGAAATGTATATTCAAAAATTTTTCAGCGAAAACCTTCGTTATCCGCTAAATCTGTGTTGCTCCTATTGAACGCAGATGGAGCTGATGACGGTGATGAACGCAGAATAATATTTTCAAAATTTTTCAGCGAAAACCTGCGTCATCCGTTAAATCCGTGTTCATAATTTGAACGCAGATGATGCTGATGACACTGATAAACGCGGTGTAATATTTTCAAATTCTTTCAGCGTAAATCTGCGTCATCCGCTAAATCTGTGTTCATAATTTGAACGCAGATGGAGCTGATGACGGTGATGAACGCAGAATAATATTTTCAAAATTTTTCAGCGAAAACCTGTGTTATCCGTTAAATCAGTGTTCCTAAATTGAACGCAGATGAAGCTGATGACGGTGATAAACGCGGAGTAATATTTTCAAATTCTTTCAGCGAAAACCTTCGTTATCCGCTTAAATCAGTGTTCCTAAATTGAACGCAGATGAAGCTGATGACGCTGATGAACGCGGAAATGTATTTTCAAAGTTTTTCAGTAAACTCCGCGCCACTTCCTAAATTTGTGTTCTAGGTATTTCCGAACTTAAACGTTTAATATTTGCCTAAATTTCAGCAGTTTCGTAACTTTTCCGTGGGCAGGGGCGGCCGTTATTTACTGGTGGCAAATAATTTGCAAACTTCCAAAAAAATTATGTGGAGTATTTGTAGTATTAATATAGTAAAATCAGGCTATTTTCATAATTAAATTTCAATAGTCAATCAATCGCCAATCGTAAATCATAAATAATTTTTGATTTTAGATTTGGGATATAAACCTTAATCGTAAATCGGCAATGTCAATCTATCCATCAATTTTGAAAATGGATGCCCAATGTATTGCGATTTATTTGCTGCAAAAGATTGCAGATATGCAAGCGTATCGGGCACGCCTGTGGTCTGAGCGTTTACTTTCCTTGCATAAGCAATTAAAATAAAAATGATTATTATAAATGTTTTTTTCATCTTTTACAATTCCCGTATTTGGACATCAGCTATAATACCGGATGCATAAAATGTAGCAGCTTCTGAATTCCACCGACCTCTATTATTGTTGTTAAGGCGAATGACATCTGATTGGTTAGCATCTAAATATGGTTGCCACGATATTCTTAAATTCGGATAGGTTAAATAAATTTCATCCGCATTTTGTGGAAAATAAAAACTAAACGAAGTTGAGGTTTCTTTGGATTTATTGTATGGAATACTTGAAAAAGGTGAAAAGAATTTTATTTGAATTTTTAGGCTATCCATCAATTTTGAAAATGGTTGACCAATGTATTGTGATTTATTAGCTACAATAGTTTGCAGATAAGCAAGCGTATCGGGCACGCCTGTGGTCTGGGCGTTTACATTTTTAATGAAGCCTGTTAGTACAAAAAACAATGTAATAAGTATCTTTTTCATTTTTTATATATTATAAGATTAGAAAATCTACAGGCAATCCAGTATATAAATTGTTTTTTTAGGCTTCCTTAGATCAGGATATGTTTTTATAACAATAGGTTTAAAGTTGCCAGAAGCATCTTTTTTATTTATGGTTACACCTGTGTCGGATTGATTAAGAACGGAAGCCATGGCCATCTCGTAAGCAAAGTTTTTCTTAGAAGGATTTCCATTTTCAAAATACTTGTAAGCTTTTTCAAACGCCTTTCCGATCTCCGAGTCTTCCTTCCATTTTTCACCATTCAAAAAAGCTCCTTCTGTATTTAAAAAATTCCTTGCTTTTTCCCAATCTGTAATTGAAAGAGCATATTTTTCTCCATTAAATGCTACAATAAAAGAGCCTGCAAAATCTTTATTTTCTTTGCGCTTTTTTATAAGCTGATATATATCTTCAGCCGAAGGTGCCGGGTAGCTGTTTTTATGATGAGTATGGGTTGCTGCTTTTTCTATTGCTAAATATGGTACTGCATATTGCATTTGAATTCAACTATCAGTGCCTGTAAATATACTGCTCGCCCTGGCGGTAATTTCATTTAATTTTTTTTAATCCAACACTAATCTAAATCAAAATATATTATATATCAAAATTTTTAATTATGAATAATTTTTTATTTAAAATAAAATGTGAAAGACATGATCCATACAGCTTTATAAAAATATTTTCAAAATTTCTTTGCAGATATATTTATTCCCCATACCTTTGCACTCCAATTTAAAAAACGGGAAAAAAAGTTCTTTACATATGTCACAACGAATCAGAATTAAGTTACAGTCTTACGACCACAACCTGGTAGATAAATCTGCAGAAAAAATCGTAAAAACTGTACGCAGCACAGGAGCAGTGGTAACAGGCCCAATTCCTTTACCTACTCATAAGAAAATTTTCACCGTTCTGCGTTCTCCTCACGTAAATAAAAAAGCTCGTGAGCAGTTCCAATTGTGTACGCACAAGCGTTTGTTAGACATTTACACCAGCAGCAGTCGTACGGTTGATGCTCTTAGCAAACTTGATTTGCCAAGTGGTGTGGATGTTGAAATTAAGGCCTGATGAACCTCTCCGGTAGCGGAGAAGGCATTCGGTAAGTTCTTAAAATTGAAATAAAATCGCTCAAGTCCGCTAAAAATAAATAGGACCGCTGAGCTTAAAACAGATACAATGAAAAGTATTATTGGTAAAAAGATTGGCATGACCAGTATCTTTGACTCTACCGGCAAGCAAACTGCCGTTACTGTCATAGAAGCAGGCCCTTGCATTGTTACCCAAAAGAAAACCGTTGATACAGACGGTTACGAAGCCCTTCAAATTGCATTTGGCGACAAAAAAGAAAAAAATTCTATCAAGTCTGAACTTAATCACTTCGCCAAAGCTAATACCTCTCCTAAAAAATTCATCCGCGAAATTCGCGTTAATAACTCCGATAAAAATATTGGCGATGCTATTACAGTAGATATTTTCTCTGAAGGAGAAAGTGTTTCTGTTACAGGTACTTCCAAAGGAAAAGGCTTCCAGGGTGTTGTTAAACGCCACGGTTTCTCTGGTGTTGGCGAACAATCTCACGGTCAGCACGACCGTCAGCGTGCTCCCGGTTCTATCGGTAACTCCTCTGATGCAAGCCGCGTATTTAAAGGTATGAGAATGGCAGGCAGAATGGGCGGAGATCAGGTGAAAATGAAAGGCCTTAAAATCGTGAAAATATTCCCTGAAAAAAATTATATTTTAATAAGTGGTTCCGTTCCCGGACACAATGGTTCAATCGTTTTAATACAGAAGTAATATGCAACTAGAAATAATAAACCTGAAAGGCGAAAAAACCGGTAGAACTGTTGAACTTCCGGAAGATATATTTGGTATCGAACCAAATGACCACGCCATTTATCTTGCTGTAAAGCAATTTCAAAGCGCTCAGCGCCAGGGTACCCACAAGGTAAAAACCAGGATGGAAGTTAAAGGTTCATCTAAAAAATTACATAAACAAAAAGGAACAGGTGGCTCCCGTAAAGGTAATATCCGCAACCCTCTTTACAAAGGTGGTGGTACTATCTTCGGGCCTAAACCGCACAAATACGATTTTAAACTTAACCGTAAGGTTAAAGATCTTGCTAAAATGAGCGCTCTTGCTCATAAAGCTAAAGAAAATGCAATTGTTGTGCTTGAAGATATTAAACTTGATGCTCCTAAAACAAAATCTTTTGCAACAATTTTAAAATCTTTAAACGTTGGCAGAAATAAAGCTCTTTTCGTTATCCCTGAATATGATAACAACCTTTATTTAAGCCTAAGAAATGTTCAAGGTGTTAACGGTACTTTATTAAGCGATATGAACACTTATGAAATTCTTAATGCTAACGTTCTTGTTCTTACTGAAAGCGCAGCTAAATTATTCACCGAAACTGAAGAAACAGTAGAAGCTTAAATATATCCGGCCTCGCCGGAACAAAACGAAAAAATATGAAACTTTCTGATGTATTAATAAAACCGGTTTTATCTGAAAAAGCTAACAAGCATTCAGAAAAAATGAATCGTTTTACTTTTATTGTTGACAGAAAAGCTAACAAACTTGAAATTAAAAAAGCTGTTGAGCAATTTTATGGTGTTCAGGTTGAAGATGTTAACACTTGGGTAATGCCTTCAAAATTAAAATCGAAATATACCAAAGCCGGATTTGTTACCGGACGCAAACCTGCTAAGAAAAAAGCTTTGGTTACTGTTGCTGAAGGTGAAACTATTGACCTTTACAGCGCTTCTTAAATATTATAATGAATGGTGGTCAGCACCGCAAAGTTTTGACACAATAAAGAATTAAAAATGGCACTTAGAAAATATAAACCAACAACAAACGGAACCAGATGGAGAATTGGTAATGCTTACGCAGAAATTACCACTAACGTTCCGGAAAAATCTCTTCTTGAGAAACAGAAAAATACTGCCGGTAGAAACTCCTCAGGCAGAAGATCTATGCGTTACATGGGCGGCGGCAACAAAGCAATGTACCGTATCATTGATTTCAAAAGAGATAAAAAGGATATTCCTGCTGTTGTAAAAACTATTGAATACGATCCAAACAGAACTGCTTTTATTGCTCTTGTTGCTTACGCAGATGGAGAGAAACGTTACATTCTTGCTCCGCAAGGATTACAGGTTGGCCAAACAATCATCAGCGGCGACGCTGTTGCACCTGAACTTGGTAATGCACTGATGCTTAAAAATATGCCTCTTGGTACAAACGTTCATAATATTGAAATGCAACCGGGGCAGGGTGGAATTCTTGTTAGAAGTGCCGGTACTTCAGCGCAGCTTAGTAACAAAGAAACTAAATATGCAATTCTTAAAATGCCAAGTGGCGAAATTAGAAGGGTGCTTATAAACTGTTACGGTACTGTAGGTGTTGCAAGTAACAGCGATCACAGTCTTGAAAGCATGGGTAAAGCCGGACGTAACAGATGGAAAGGTATCCGCCCACGTACAAGAGCTGTTGCAATGAACCCTGTTGATCACCCGATGGGTGGTGGTGAAGGTAGAGCTTCAGGTGGTCATCCGCGAAGCAGAAAAGGCAAGTACGCTAAAGGAGAAATCACACGTACAAGAGGAAAGGGTTCTGATAAACTAATTATAACAAGAAGAGGCGGTAAAAAATTACCTAATAAATAAATCAATCATTGTTAAAATATTCCGGAAGGAAAAATAAACAAAAAATAAACTATGGCTCGTTCACTTAAAAAAGGCCCTTACATTGATACTAAGCTTGAAGCGAAAGTAACTGCAGCAAATGAGGGAAAATCTAAAAAGGGTGTTATTAAAACCTGGAGTCGCAGAAGCACGATCTATCCGTCTTTTGTAGGACACACATTTGCAGTTCATAACGGTAATAAATTTATTCCTGTATATGTAACAGAATTTATGGTAGGACACAAACTTGGCGAGTTCGCTCCTACAAGGAATTTTAGAAGCCACTCAAGCAAAAAAATGTAGTAACAAGATACTTTTTAGTATCAGAAATAAATAAAAAATGGAAGCAGTAGCAAAATTAAATAATTATCCAACCTCTCCCAGAAAGATGCGTTTGCTTGTGGATTTGATCAGGGGAATGAAAGTTGAAAAGGCTCTTGCAGTTTTGGATCATAGCGCTAAACATCCGGCTGTTCCTTTAAGAAAGTTGGTTCTATCGGCTATCAGTAACTGGAAAGCTAAAAATGAAGGTGAAGATGAATCAGCGCTGGTGGTTAAAACAATTATGGTTGACAATGCTCGTGTTATCAAACGAATGCGCCCGGCTCCCCAAGGCCGTGGTTACAGAGTGAGAAAACGCAGCAACCACGTTACCGTTATTGTTGATGCTCTTGCCGGTTTAGAAACAAAAAAATCTGCTAAAGCGAAAACTGAACAAGCAACAGAAGTAAAGGCAAAACCTGCTAGAACAAAAAGAACTGCTGCTAAAACTAAAACCGTAAACGAAACAAAATAAATTCTTTCCTTAGTGGAAAGGCTAAATTAAAAATATGGGTCAGAAAACGAATCCGATAGGCTTAAGATTAGGAATTATCCGTGGCTGGGACAGCAACTGGTACGCTTCTAAAAAGGATTATGCCGGAAAACTGATTGAAGATGATAAGATCAGAAATTATCTTAACGCTCGTATCAATAAAGGTGGAATTGCAAAAATTGTAATTGAGCGCACGTTAAATAAACTGATTGTTACTATTCATACTTCAAAGCCGGGTATCATTATCGGAAAAGGCGGAGGTGAGGTTGATCGCATTAAAGAAGAACTTAAAAAACTTTGCGGAAAAGAAGATGTTCAAATCAACATCCTTGAAATTCGCAGGCCTGAACTTGATGCTACAATAGTTGCCGACACTATTGCACGTCAAATAGAAAACAGGATCAATTATAAAAGAGCTATTAAAATGGCTATCGCTTCTGCACTTCGCATGGGTGCTGAAGGAATTAAAGTAAAAGTTGGCGGACGTCTTGGCGGTGCTGAAATTGCACGTAGCGAAGAAATTAAACAAGGCCGCACTCCTTTACATACTTTAAGAATGGATATTGATTACGCTAGCCTTTTTGCAAATACTGTTTACGGAAAAATTGGTATTAAGGTTTGGATCTGTAAAGGTGAAGTTCTTGGAAAAAGAGACCTTAATCCTAATGTTTCTGCCGGTAAAAATGAGGGTCCGGACAGGCCACAAGGTGGATTTGACAGAAACGACCGCAGAGGCGACAGAAGAGGAGGAGACGATAGAAGAGGAGGTCGTGCTTCAGGAAATAGAAGAAATTAATAAGAATTAAATAATGTGGAATTAAAGATTCCAAAATTGAAACTATACTAAGATGTTATCACCAAAAAGAACCAAACACAGAAAAACCCAGAAGGGAAGAATGAAAGGCGACACTAAAAGAGGTGCTACTATTGCCTTTGGAAGTTTCGGGCTTAAAGCTCTGGATAATGTTTGGCTTACTTCTCGTCAAATTGAAAGTGCACGCCAGGCCATGACTCGTCACATGAAACGTGAAGGTAATGTGTGGATAAGGGTTTTCCCCGATAAACCAATTACTGCAAAGCCTGCTGAAGTACGTATGGGTAAAGGTAAAGGTAACCCTGAAGGTTGGGCGGCTATCGTTCAGTCCGGACGGATAATTTTTGAAGCTGACGGTGTTAGTGAGCAAATAGCTAAGGAAGCGTTCGCTCTTGCCGCTCAGAAATTACCTATCCTAACAAAATTTGTGGTAAGGCACGATTACCAGTCTTAATAAACCGAGATTTCAAATTAGTATTGAAATAAAATTCAAAGAAAATGTCAAAGAAAATAGATTTTAAAAATAGCCTGAGTGGAATGAGCGAAGCAGATTTGAAAGCTCGTATCAGTGAAGATGAACTTAGACTTAAAAAACTAAGTTTCGCTCATGCGATTGCACCTCTTGAAAATCCTCAGAGCATCCGCTCTTTAAGAAGAGATTTGGCAAGATTAAAAACTTTATTAAGAAAAACTCAATTAGGAGCATAATCAGGCAAAAAACACAATAATGGAAGCAACACAAAATACACCGGTTGAAAGAAGGTTAAGAAAAACCAGGATAGGCGTGGTTACCAGCAATAAAATGGATAAAACCATTACCGTAAAAGTGGAAAGGAAAATTAAACACCCGCTTTATGGAAAATTCCTTAAAAAATCTACCAGCTTTCATGCTCATGATGATAAAAATGAATGCAGCATCGGCGACCTTGTGAAAATTATGGAAACCAGGCCTTTAAGCAAAACTAAACGTTGGAGGCTGGTTGAAGTTATTCAAAAAGTAAAATAATTTTTTCTGCCGGAAGACGGCATTATATAAATATTAAAGAGTTGTGGGAAACCACATAAAATGATAATAAAATGATTCAGCAAGAAAGCAGACTTAATGTTGCAGACAACAGCGGTGCAAAAGAAGTATTGTGTATTCGTGTTCTTGGAAACAGCGGCCAGGATTATGCTAAAATTGGCGATAAAATAGTTGTTACCGTAAAAGATGCAACACCTGCAGGTGGAATTAAAAAAGGAACAGTAAGCAAAGCCGTTATTGTTAGAACAGTTAATAAGCTTCGTCGTAAAGATGGTTCTTATATCCGTTTCGATGATAATGCAGTTGTATTGCTGAATAACTCCGATGAACCACGCGGTACACGTATTTTCGGGCCGGTGGCTCGTGAATTAAGAGACAAAGGCTATATGAAAATTATCTCACTTGCGCCGGAAGTTCTTTAATAAAACAAAAGAATAATAGTAACAAGCTAAAAAGTTAGCGAAAAGCAATATAAAATGAGTACAAGATTTAAACCTAAATTCAATATTAAAAAAGGTGATTCTGTTGTTGTAATTACAGGAGATGATAAAGACCTTAAAAAACCAAGAAAAGTTCTTGAAGTAATATTGGATAAAAGCCGTGTAGTGGTGGAAGGTGTTAATATAGTTACAAAGCACACTAAACCTACCGCTCAAAATACTAAAGGCGGTATAGTTAAGGTGGAAGCCCCAATAGCTATCAGCAATGTTATGCTTTGGGATTCAAAATCAGGTGGCCCTTCTAAAATTAAGCGCACACGTGAAAATGGTAAATTAATCAGAACAGCTAAAAAATCAGGGGAGGTAATCAAATAATGAATACAATTAACAATGCTCCGAGATTGGCAGAAAAGTACAAAAAAGAAGTTGTGCCTGCCTTAATGAAAAAATTCAATTACAAATCTGTAATGCAAACTCCCAGGCTTACCAAAATTTGCCTTAACCGTGGAGTTAACGGCGCTGTAGCTGATAAAAAACTTATTGATATTGCAGTTGAAGAACTTTCAAATATTACCGGGCAAAAAGCGGTTGCTACAACTTCTAAAAAAGATATCTCAAACTTTAAACTTCGTAAAAATATGCCTATCGGCACGAAGGTTACTCTTCGCGGAGTTAAAATGTATGAATTCTTAGATAGGCTTGTTTCTGTTTCTCTTCCTCGCGTTAGAGATTTCAAAGGTATTAATGATAAAGCATTCGATGGCCGCGGTAACTACACTCTCGGTATCACCGAACAAATCATTTTCCCTGAAATTGATATTGATAAGGTTAACAAAATAACAGGAATGGATATCACTTTCGTAACTACTGCTAACACTAATGAAGAAGCTTATGAGTTACTTAAAGAATTAGGTATGCCTTTTAAAAATATTAAAAAATCTGAAAAATAATTATGGCAAAAAAATCAGTAGAAGCCAGACAGGTTAAAAGAGCAAGATTGGTTGCACAGTATGCTGAAAAAAGAGCAGCTTTAAAACAAGCAGGCGATTACGCAGCACTTGATCTGCTTCCAAAAAATTCTTCGCCCGTAAGATTAAGAAACCGTTGCCAACTTTCCGGCCGCCCTCGTGGTTATATGCGCCACTTCGGACTTAGCCGTAATATGTTCCGCGATATGGCTCTTGATGGAAAAATTCCGGGAATTAAAAAAGCAAGCTGGTAAAAACAAATACCGATTTTCATTATCATATATGGATATCGCATTGTAATTAAATAAACATCTAACAAAGTATAACAATGGTAACTGATCCTATAGCAGATTATTTAACAAGAATCCGTAACGCCCAAATGGCGAATCACAGAATCGTTGAAATCCCTGCAAGCAATTTAAAAAAACGTATCACTGAAATTCTTTACGATAAAGGTTATATCCTTAAGTATAAATTTGAAGATGATAATAAACAAGGAGTTATTAAAATAGCTCTTAAATACGATCCTAATACTAAGCTTCCCGTTATCCAAAGTCTTGAAAGAGTGAGCAGGCCCGGACTTCGCACTTATTCAAAACCTGATGATTTTAAACGTGTGAAAAATGGTTTGGGTATCTCTATTATTTCTACATCAAAAGGCGTTATGACCGATAAGGAAGCTAAAGCTCAGAATGTAGGTGGTGAAGTTTTGTGTAACATATTCTAATAAATTTTTTCCGGTACATTAAGCTGAAACTATACTAAGCTGACCGGCCGGGAATTAAAAACATAAATTAAATAAAATGAGTCGTATAGGAAGAAAACCTGTTCAAATCCCTTCCGGAGTTACAATTACTCTTTCAAAAGATAATGTACTTTCAGTAAAAGGGCCTAAAGGCGAACTTAAACAACAAATTGATCGTGATATTCAGGCGGAAGTAAAAGATAATGTTCTTCAATTTACCAGGCCAACCGATCAAATCCGCCACAGAGCTCTGCATGGGCTTTACCGTTCACTTGTTGCTAATATGGTTGCAGGTGTAACTGATGGCTTCTCTAAAACTCTTGAATTAGTGGGTGTGGGTTTTAAAGCCGCTAATCAGGGAAACCTTCTTGATCTGTCTCTTGGTTATTCTCACAATATTTTGTTTGATGTTCCAAAAGAACTTCAGGTTGCTACTCTTACTGAAAAAGGTAAGAATCCAACAATTACTTTATCAAGCATAGATAAACAATTACTTGGGCAGGTATGT
>Ga0182739_1004677_pt1 | contig 11179 bp, 12 predicted proteins | sample eDN5th30CBELigBY_FD_128873 | JGI IMG/M metagenome (GOLD analysis project Ga0182739, IMG submission 128873) | Enriched backyard soil microbial communities from Emeryville, California, USA - eDNA 5th pass 30_C BE-Lig BY (version 2) (version 2) | ecosystem: Environmental > Terrestrial > Soil >... | reverse complement strand
TACATCTCGGACCGCTTCCTGCCCGACAAGGCCATCGACCTGATCGATGAGGCCGGCGCCCGCCTGCGCCTGTCGATCCTGTCCAGCCCGCCGGAGCTGCGCGAGTTCGACGAGAAGATCGCCGCCGTCCGCGAGCAGAAGGAGCAGGCCTCCGAGGAGCAGGACTTCGAGAAGGCCGCCGCCCTGCGCGACGAGGAGAAGTCGCTGCTGGCCGAGCGCCTGCGCCTCGAGAAGCAGTGGCGCTCGGGTGACGTCGCGACGCACGCCGTCGTCGACGAGGGTCTGATCGCCGAGGTGCTCGCCCAGGCCACCGGCATCCCGGTGTTCAAGCTCACCGAGGAGGAGTCCAGCCGCCTCGTCTTCATGGAGAAGGCGCTGCACCAGCGCGTCATCGGCCAGGAGGAGGCGATCGCCGCCCTGTCGAAGACGATCCGTCGCCAGCGCGCGGGGCTCAAGGACCCCAAGCGCCCCAGCGGCTCGTTCATCTTCGCCGGTCCCACCGGCGTCGGCAAGACCGAGCTGGCCAAGGCGCTCGCGGAGTTCCTCTTCGACGACGAGGGTGCGCTGATCTCCCTCGACATGTCGGAGTTCGGTGAGAAGCACACCGTCTCGCGCCTGTTCGGCGCCCCTCCCGGATTCGTCGGCTTCGAAGAGGGCGGCCAGCTCACCGAGAAGGTGCGCCGCAAGCCGTTCTCGGTCGTGCTGTTCGACGAGATCGAGAAGGCCCACCCGGACATCTTCAACTCGCTCCTGCAGATCCTCGAGGAGGGCCGTCTCACCGACGGTCAGGGACGCGTCGTCGACTTCAAGAACACCGTCATCATCATGACGACCAACCTGGGTGCCCGCGACATCGCCGGCGGCCCGGTCGGGTTCCAGGTCGAGGGCGACACCGCCACCTCGTACGACCGCATGAAGGGCAAGGTGCAGGAGGAGCTCAAGCGGCACTTCAAGCCCGAGTTCCTCAACCGCGTCGACGACATCATCGTGTTCCCGCAGCTGACCAAGGAGGAGCTGGTGCAGATCGTGGATCTGTTCACCAAGCGTCTCGGCGAGCGTCTGCTGGACCGCGACATGACGATCGAGCTGTCCCAGGCGGCCAAGGAGCGCCTCATCGAGATCGGGTTCGACCCGGCTCTCGGCGCCCGCCCGCTGCGCCGCGCGATGCAGCACGAGGTCGAGGACCGTCTCTCCGAGAAGATCCTCCACGGCGAGCTCAACTCGGGCGACCACGTGAAGGTCGACGCGGAGAACGGCGAGTTCACGTTCGAGCACGGACCGCGCGGCGAGAAGGTCGCCGTCGGCGTGGTCGGCGGCGGCGAGCTCACCGCGACCCCCGACATCGCCGCGTCCGCCTGATCGGACCAGACCACAGAGAGCGGATGCCGCGGCTGCCCCCATCGGGTGCGCCGCGGCATCCGCTCTCGGTCGTTAGGCTGGGAGGGTGAGCTCACTCGGGCAGGACGCCCCGCCGTACATCGTCCGGCCGGCACGAACCGCCGACGTCCGCGGCATCCATGCGCTCCTCGAGCCGTATGTGCAGCGACGCATCCTGCTCGGCAAGGACCTCGTGGTGCTCTACGAGTCGACGCAGCAGTTCCTCGTCGCGGAGGAGAAGGCGACGGGCCGCCTCATCGCGTGCGGCGCGCTGCACGTCATGTGGGAGGACCTCGGTGAGATCCGCACCCTCATCGTGGCGGACGACTGGCTGCACCGCGGCGTCGGCCGCGCGATCGTCGAGGGGCTCGAGGCGCAGGCGCGCGAGCTCGGGCTGTCGCGCCTGTTCTGCCTCACCTTCGAGGTGGAGTTCTTCACGCGGCGCGGGTTCGCGCCCATCGGCGAGCACCTCGTGGACCCGGATGTCTACTCGCAGCTGCTGCGCTCGCCTGACGAGGGCGTCGCGGAGTTCCTCGACCTCGCGCACGTGAAGCCGAACACCCTCGGCAACACGCGCATGCTCAAGGAGCTCTGACTGGGGGTCCCCGGGCGCGCCACCCGGGGAGGACGGATGCCGCGGCTTAACCTGGGCGCATGACCAGCTCCACGCCCCCACGCCGACGGCACTCGCCGGCCGTGTACCGGCGCCGGCGCCTGGTCGTGCTCATGGCCCTCCTCGCGGTCGTCGCCGTGGTGTGGCTGCTCATCGCGCAGCCGTGGCGCGGTTCGGCCGCCGGGGGCCCGCAGAGCGTCCCGACGACCACGCCGACCCCCACGGCGACGAGTGCGCCCGGTCCGGATGTCGTCACCTCCCCGACCGTCGCGCCGACGCCGACCCCCACAGTCTCTCCGAAGCCCACCGTCGCGCCGACCCCCAAGCCCTCGTCCACTGCCGTCGCCGCACCCGCCTGCAAGGCCGCCGACCTCGAGGTCGAGCCGGTCACCGACAAGGATTCGTACTCGTCCAAGCAGAAGCCCAAGCTGTCGATCGCCCTCACCAACACGGGCGACGAGGACTGCACGCTCAACGTGGGCACGAGCACCCAGAAATTCGTGATCTCCAGTGGCGGCGACACGTGGTGGCGCTCCACCGACTGCCAGAGCACCCCGAGCGACCAGATCGTGCTCCTCGCCGCCGGGCAGAAGGTGACCAGCGCGACTCCGCTCGTGTGGGACCGCACGCGGTCGTCGGTGAAGACCTGCTCCTCCTCAGACCGCCCGAAGGCCCCGGGCGGGGGCGCCTCGTACCACCTCAGCGTGGAGATCGGGGGCGTGTCGTCTGACACGACGCAGCAATTTCTGCTTTACTGAGTGCAGCAGGTCCTCTGTGTGGCTTGCGCATGCCTTCGCTCCCAGCGATCGCACGGCCCGTGTCCCCCGAAGAGGGGACATACAGCCTTTGCATATCTCGCCTAAGCTATGAGTAGCTCCCGCTCACGGGTCCGTCGCTGTCCCCAGCAGTAGAAGTCGGAATCTCGTCCCCAGCGAGCCGGCATCGGATCCGCGGTGAGCATGTAGGGCCCTCTCGAGTCGTCCAGTCCCCAATGGAGGATTCGAGAGGGCCCCTTTCATTGCCCCACGACGCACACGCCGAAATCCGGTGAAGTAGCGTCGGTGCTGCGAGACGTCCCCACGACCTCGCGAGAGACGAAACTACCGCGTGAGGGCGCCGCGAGACGAGGGGTCCCGGCGAAGGCTGAGCCTACCGTTACCGTTCCGTGATCTACGGATTCCGTCGTGCCGTCCCGTCTGGGAGCGGTGTAATCGGAGGTTTTCACACCGGATCCGACGTGATCCGTTCGTGAGGCCGCAACTTCTCGGCATCCGCACTTCGGCCGGGCCCGCGCAGACGGACGGCGCGAGGGCTTCGGATTCCATCGTCGCCGCGTCCGGGCCCCGGGGGAGCGGTCTACCCTCGAGGGATGGACACCGGCAACATCGCCCTCGCCGACGCGCTGCAGACGCAGGACATGGCCGCCATCGCGTTCGGTCTGCGGCACGGGCCGACCTTCGCACCGCACGAGGGGGACGGGCTCTGGCTGCACCGCGACACCGCCTCCGGCCGCGACGTCCTCCTGCTGTTCAGCGAGGCGCGTCGCGCACCCGCGTCGCTACCTCCGGTCGTGGCGCTGTCGCCCGACGAGCTGCGTGCGGCGCTCGGGGAGATCGACGTCGCCGCGGTGATCCTCGACGTCGCCGGGCCGCATCCCATGCAGGCCGCGCCCGCGGACATCATCGCCGCACTCGACGCGTGACGACGGGGCGGGACGGCGGGACGGCGCGCGGTCCGGCGGGACGGCCGGCGGTCCGGCGGTCAGAACCCGGCCGGCTCCTCCTGCGGTGCGGGCGCACCCTTCGTCGTGACGTCGAGCATCGCGCCCGACAGGGAGCGCGATGAGTCGTCGATGAATCCGCGGTAGCCGAGCCGAGCCGCCTCCGCGCGGCGCTGTGCCGCCTGCGTGACGGGCCGGATCTCACCGGCGAGGGTCAGTTCGCCCACGGCGGCGACACCGCGCGGCAAGGCACGGTCGAGCACCGCATTGGCGACCGCCAGCGCGATCGCGAGATCGGCGGCGGGCTCGACGAGACGCACACCGCCGACGGTCGAGACGTACACATCCTTGTCGGACACCGGGATGCCGGCCCGTCTCTCGAGCACGGCGAGGATCATCGCCACGCGTGCGCTGTCGACACCGCTGACGATGCGGCGCGGATTGGGACCGGAGTTCTTGATCGTGAGCGCCTGGACCTCGACGGGGAGCGCGCGGCGTCCTTCCAGGGCGATCGTGACGCACGTGCCGGCAACCGGTGCACCGTGGCCGAGGAAGAGCGCGCTGGGGTCGGGCACCTCGGTGATGCCGTCGCCGGCCATGTCGAAGCAGCCGACCTCGTCGGTCGGGCCGAAGCGGTTCTTGAGCGCCCGGACGAACCGCAGCGAGGTCTGTCGGTCGCCTTCGAAGTGGCACACGACGTCGACGAGGTGCTCGAGGATGCGGGGGCCCGCGATCGAGCCGTCCTTCGTGACGTGACCGACGATGATGACGGGGATGCCGCGGTCCTTCGCGAGGCGGATGAGGGCCGACGCCACCTCCCGCACCTGGCTCGGGTGGCCGGCGACGCCGTCAGACTGGGCCGAGGAGACGGTCTGCACCGAGTCGACGATGAGCAGCTCCGGCGCGACCTCGTCGACATGGCCGAGGATGGTGGCGAGATCCGTCTCGCTCGCGAGGTAGAGCTCGTCGTGGAGGGCACGCGTGCGCTCGGCGCGCAACCGCACCTGGGCGGTCGACTCCTCGGCGCTCGCGTACAGCACGCGGTGCCCGCCCGACGCGCTCTGCGCGGCGACCTCGAGCAGGAGGGTCGACTTGCCGACGCCGGGCTCTCCGCTCAGCAGGATCGCGGCGCCCGGCACGAGGCCCCCGCCGAGCACGCGGTCGAACTCGCCCACGCCCGTCGTGCGCCGGGGCGTGTCGGCGGTCTCGAACTGCGTGATGGGACGCGCCGCGCGCGCGGCGCTCGGTGCGACGGGGACGACGGCGCGCACGATGCCCGTCTGCTCGGCGGCCTCGACGACCGTGCCCCACTGCTGGCACTCGCCGCAGCGGCCGACCCACCGCAGGGCGGTCCAGCCGCACTCTGTGCACCGGTAGGGCGCGGGGGCGGAGGGACGTCGGGCGGCCATGCTCTCAGCGTACGGGCGGGTGCAGACATCCGCCGTCCGGCTCGCGTGGCCCGCCGGGCGCGCGCCTCACTGCCCGGGCGAGGACAGGCTGTCGAGAAGGAGGCGACGCTCCTCGAGACGCCGGTGCATCTCGGCCTGCGCCTCGGCGACGAGCTCCTCGTCCAGGGGCACCGACGGCGCATGCGTCGAGCCGTGGCGCGCCTCGATGTAGGCGGCGAGCTCGGGACCGGACTCCCACGACGTGATGAGGGCGTGGCGCGGGGCGTCGCCGCGGTGCCACACCGCATGCCAGAGCCGCTGCGTGTCGACGATGACGTGGGAGCCCGCCGGCAGCGGGATGCGGATCTCCGTCGTGGGGTCGAAGCGGTCCTCGCGCAAGATCAGCAGCGAGTCGGGGTCGTCGGTGAGGTTCAGCAGGCTCCGCACGACCCAGCCCTCCCCGTCGGGGTTGAGGCGGTTGTTGTCGTCGCAGTGCAGGTTGTAGACGGCATCCGCGTAGCTGTTGGGCTGCAGCTCCAGCACGCGGCAGCGGCCGACGTTTGCGCCCGGCTCCTGCGCGAGCGCGACGAGCGTGGGCGCGATCGCCGTCTGCGAGGAGATCCAGACGCCGTCCTTGTCGGCGCGCGGCGGCGTCCAGTTCCAGAAGCCGTTGCAGTCGATGTCGCCCGCGTAGCTCGTGAGCGGGGCGAAGCGCGTGATCCCCGACGAGCGCCACCCGGTGTACTCGAGGTCCTTCCACTCCGCGTCCGGCACCGCGCCGGCGGTGAGCGGGGCGCACGGATCGAGGATGACGAACCCCGACTCTGCGAGGATCGGCACCGTGATGTGATCGCGCATGACGGAACCTCCCGACCCGAGCCTAACTCGCCCCACGGGGCCGGGGCAGGCGGCCTGCCGCGGGTCAGGGGCGCAGGTCCGCGGCCACCTGGCGGAGCGCGTCCGCCGAGCGGCGGAACAGCTCGAACTCGGCCGGCGAGAAGGATGTCTCACGCACCGGGACGGCGCCCGACGCGCTCACGATGCATGGCACGGAGAGGGCGACGCCGTCGACGCCGTGGAAGTCGTGCAGCACCGGACTCACCGGCATCACGGCGTGCTCGTCGTGCAGGATCGCCTCGATGATGCGCGCCGTCGACAGGCCGATCGCGTAGTTCGTCGCGCCCTTGCCCTGGATGACCTTGTACGCAGCATCCCGCACGTCCACGGCGATGCGGTCGAGCTCCTCCTGCGTCATGCGCGGGTGGCCGTCGGTCTCCCACTCGAGGATCGGCACCGTGCCGATGGTCGCCCGCGACCACAGCGGGAACTCGGTGTCGCCGTGCTCGCCCACGATGTAGGCGTGCACGCTGCCGGTGGACACCCCGGCCCGCTGCGCGAGCAGCCACCGCAGGCGCGAGGTGTCGAGGACAGTGCCGGAGGCGAAGATGCGCTCGGGGGGAAGACCCGTGGCCTCCTGCGCGAGCACCGTGAGCACGTCGCACGGGTTGGTCACGATGACGTAGATCGCGTTCGGAGCCGCCTCCAGCAGCTGCGGCATCATCGTGCGCAGGATGTCGGCGTTCACCCCGGCGAGCTCGATGCGGGTCTGCCCCGGACGCTGCTTCGCGCCGGCCGTGATGACGACGACGTGCGACCCCTCGACGACCGACAGGTCGCTGCCGCCGATGATCTCGCTGGACCCGGTGAACTGGGTGCCGTGGGCGAGGTCGAGGACCTCCGCCTCGACCTTCTCGGTCGCGATGTCGTACAGCGCGACGTGCCGGGCGGAGCCGCGGATGAGAGCGGCGTACGCGGCGCTGGAGCCCACGCTCCCGGCGCCGACGACCGTGACCTTCGAGTTCTCGATGACGCCCATGCGACCAGTCTCGCAGGTGGGTGGCGTCGCGTGCGGGGCGGGGTGGGGTGTGTGGTGCGGGGTGGGTGCGTGCGCGGGGTGGGTGCGTGCGCGGAGCGGGCGCACTGCGCGCTTCCCGCTGCGCCGAGTGCACGACATCCCGCCGAACGCACGCCCTATCCACGCGGCGAAGGCGTGCATTCGACGCGAAGGCGTGCACTCGCGGTCGAGAACAGGGAGAACAGGGAGAACAGGGAGAACAGGGGAGAGGGATGCCGCGGATCGGCCCGCGAGGGGTCGGGGGCGTCTAGCCTGGCCGGAACGGCGGGTTGCGGCATCCGCCTGCAGAGGAGGAGAGCGCATGGAATTCGGACTGCACATCGCGGACTTCACCTGGAACACGGGGCCCGCCCAGCTCGGCCCGGCCCTCGGGGCGCACGTGCGCAATGCGGAGGCGGCCGGCATCGAGCGGCTCACCGTGATGGACCACTTCTGGCAGCTGCCCAGCCTCGGCCCGGTCGAGCACGAGATGCTCGAGGCGTACGCGACGCTGGGGTTCATCGCCGCGCACACGGAGAAGGCGCTGCTGCACACGCTCGTGACCGGCGTCATCTACCGGCATCCCGCGCTGCTGGCGAAGCAGATCACGACGCTCAACGTGCTGTCGGGCGGCCGGGTCGGACTCGGCATCGGCGCCGCATGGAACGAGCAGGAATGCCGCGGCCTCGGCTTCCCGTTCCCGCCCGTGCGAGAGCGGTTCGAGCAGCTCGAGGAGACGCTGCAGATCTGCCGGCAGATGTGGTCGGACTCCGAGGGACCGTACGAGGGGGAGCTGTGGCGGCTCGAGCGCACGCTCAACTCGCCGCAGAACATCACGACGCCGTACCTCCTGATCGGCGGCGGAGGGGAGAAGCGCACCCTGCGGCTGGTGGCCGAGTACGCGGATGCCTGCAACCTCGGCTACTCGCCCGAATCGGCCCGCAAGCTCGACGTGCTGCGGGGACACTGCGACGCCGTGGGGCGCGATTACGACGAGGTCGAGAAGACGGCGATGATCCACGTCGATCCGTCGTCGACGGTGGAGGGCGTGGCCGAGACGGTCCGCGAGCTCGACGGGCTCGGCTTCACCGCGACCTATGTGTACTCGGTCGGCATCGACGAGCCGGCGCGCGTCGTCGACCTCGTGACGAAGGCGCGCGCCGCGGTCTGACAGCCCGGCGTGTGCGGGGATTCGCGCGGCCCGAAATCGTCGCGTAAACTCTTCCACGGTGACGTGTCCGAGCGGCCGAAGGTGCAACTCTCGAAAAGTTGTGTAGGGTAACCCCCTACCGTGGGTTCAAATCCCACCGTCACCGCCACCACGAAGGCCCCGACTCCCGTTGTTATGACAGGGATGCGGGGCCTTCGTCGTGCGCGGGACGCGACCTCCGGTAACGCAGCGGTAACGGAAGTCTTGTCCGGTGTTTATCGCATCGGCTTCAGCCACGGCATGAGAACGGGTTCGACCAGCTCGAGCTGTCGCTCCGGTCGTCCCAGCAGGGACCGCACGACCTACTCCACCTGTTGGCCGAGGCAGATCGACGAGATGATGTCGGCGACCGAAGTGACGGGAGTGCGCTCGTGCAGTTCCTGCGCCGCGACGGCATCGATCAGGTATCCGACCATGCGCGCATGCCAGGCGGACTCCGCGTCCGCCTGGTGGCGCGCGAGCACTTGGTTTGCCGCGGTCCGGTCCCAGAAGGCGACCACGATACCGGCTTCGGCCTGCGCTTCGAGCGAGATCGGCAGCTGGTGCGCGACACCCTGTTACGTCGCGCTTGAACCCTTCAGCCGTGGGTCATTCTGAGCGTGATGCACAGCGTCCGCACGCGTGTTGACGCTGAGGCGCCGGTAGAGGTTCTTGGTAATGGTTTTGACAGTGTTCTTGGTGATGAAGAGGCGTTCAGCGATCTGGTTTATGGAGAGATCGGTGGCGAGCATCGTGAGCACGTCGTTCTCGCGGCGGGTCAGGGTGGGGAGGTCGCGTCGCACGGGGTGGATTCGCAGCGTGTTCTCGGTGTCTGCGCCGGTGAGAGCGATGAGCTGGTCGAGGTCGGCGTGGGAGATCGTTTGATAATTGGCGTGTAGGCCGTAGTGCTGAATGATCGCTTCTGCCCGCTGGAACGACGTTGCCGCTGTCTTCTTGCGGCGCAACGCGAGGGCGGCTGCGGCGTGCACGAGGAGAGCGTTCGATTGTAGGCAGGGCTCGAGAGCATCTTCCGTGACGGGCTCCGCGTGGTCGAGGGCGCGTTGGTTGTCGCCTTGGATGTAGCTGAGGGCGGCCGCTACGACGTGGTCGGCGTAGGTTAGGTCGGCGTAGGTGTGGATCTTCGGATCGATGCGTCCGCGGATCACCTGGACCCGGGCGCGTGATGCACGGATATTGCGGCCGTTGAAGCCGGGGTCGGTGAGAAGCCAGGGGCGCTTCTGAATGCGGTAGTCGATCCTGGCTGACTGTACGAGTCGGTGCGCCGTAAACGATCGTTCTCGGCGGCCTCGTCGATGCCGACGACCAGTTGCACGACACGCCGAAGAATGATCCGCCGAAACCCCCTGCCGAAACCGAATCTCGCCGGAACATCGGCAGTACCGTTTTCGGCATAGCGCACGAAGTCGGCTACGCCCGAGTCTCCAAGCGCGAGCAGAACCCCGACGCGCAGGAGGCCGAGCTGCGCGCCGCCGGCTGCGAACGGGTATTCGTCGACCACGGCAAATCCAGCCGCGTCGCGGACCGCCCGCAGTGGCTTGCCTGCCTCGACTACCTCCGGCCGGGAGACACCCTCAAAGTGCGCCGCCTCGACCGGCTCGCCGGCAGTGAGCGCATCCTCATCGAGACGTTGCAGGAAGGTCTGCGGCATGTTTGCCGCCATCTTTGGGGCGCCGGCCGTCGTCGCTGTTATCGGTCAGGGGCGTGAGGAACGGATCGGTGACAACTGATCGTTAGTGCCGGGAGGCGCTGACGGGGAGGATGTCATCATGCCCGGCCCCTACCCGAGAGAGTTCCGCGAGGACGTCGTTGCGGTTGCTCGCAGCCGCGAGAGCGGCGTCACCATCAAACAGATCGCCGCCGACTTCGGTGTCAGCGAAGCGACGTTGCAGAACTGGCTCCGTCAAGCCGATGTCGAAGACGGTAACCGTCCCGGCCAGACCGCCGCGGACGCCGCCGAGGCGCGGGAGTTGAAGAAGCGGATCCGGTTGCTGGAGCAGGAGAACGAGGTCCTCCGCCGTGCGGCGGCGTATCTGTCGCAGGCGAACCTGCGGCTTGGTGGCTCCCCAAAATGACGTACCCGCTCGTATCTGAGCTCGCCGACGCGGGGATCCCCGTGACGGTGTCGTGCCGGGTTCTCAAGCTCGCCCGCCAGCCCTACTACCGGTGGCGCAACGACCCCGTCCGGGACGCGGACGTGCTCCGCGCATATCGGATCAACGCGCTGCATGATGCGCACCACGAGGACCCGACGTTCGGCTACCGATACCTCGCCGACGAGGCCCGCCGAGCGGGGTGGCGGATGAGCCGGCGGACGGCGTGGAAGCTGTGCTCGCAGGCGGGGATTCTCTCGTCCGCGCAACGCCGGCGACGCGGGAAGGGGAAGAAGGCCGGGCCGCCCGTGTTCGACGACCACGTCCAGCGGGTGTTCCGCGCCGATGCACCGAACCGGCTCTGGCTCACGGACATCACGGAGCATTGGACGAGCGAAGGCAAGCTGTACGCTGCGCGATCAAGGACGTGTTCTCCAACCGGATCGTCGGGTACTCGATCTCAGATCGGATGACCGCGAAACTCGCCGTAGACGCCGTCCGAAATGCTGTCGCGCGCCGCGGTGAGGTCGCCGGCTGCATCCTGCATGCCGACAGGGGCAGCCAGTTCCGCAGCCGGGCGATGGCCCGCGAGTTGCGCCGTCACGACATGGTCGGATCGATGGGCAGAGTCGGCGCTGCGGGGGACAACGCGGCGATGGAGTCGTTCTGGTCACTGCTGCAAACGAACGCCCTCAACCAGCAGCGGTGGGCGACCCGGCAGGAGCTGCGACTCGCCATCGTCGTTTGGATCGAGCGGAAGTATCACCGGCAACGAGCCCAGGACACCCTCGGCGGCTTGACGCCCATCGAGTTCGAAGCCAAGCTAGCCGAGCCGCTCACACTCGCGGCCTAAACCGAACCTGTCACCAGTTCGTTCCTCACGCCCC
>Ga0182739_1004673_pt1 | contig 11187 bp, 12 predicted proteins | sample eDN5th30CBELigBY_FD_128873 | JGI IMG/M metagenome (GOLD analysis project Ga0182739, IMG submission 128873) | Enriched backyard soil microbial communities from Emeryville, California, USA - eDNA 5th pass 30_C BE-Lig BY (version 2) (version 2) | ecosystem: Environmental > Terrestrial > Soil >... | reverse complement strand
GACGCGCTGGACGCGGTGCACGCCGCCCTCGAAACGGAGCTGCGAGTAGACGGCGTCGCCGCTGATGAGGGCGACGATTTCCTTGTAGCCGCCGGTCGAGGACTCGCTCGTGCTGAGGATCTCGACGCGCCACCGCTTCGACTCGGCGAAGCGGGCGTACATGCGGAAGAGGTCCGCCGCGAAGAGCGCCGCCTCTTCCCCACCCTCACCGGCGCGCACCTCGAGGATGGTGTTGCGCTTGTCGTTCGGATCGCTCGGCAGGAGCAGGACCTGGATCTCGCCCTCGACCTCGCCGAGCTCGCGCTCCAAATCGCCGAGCTCCGCCAAGGCCAGCTCGCGCAGATCGGGGTCGTTCAAGGCGGCGCGGTCCTCCTCGATGCGACGGGAGAGATCGCGGAAGCGCTGGAAGGCGACGACGAGGGGCTCGAGCTCGGTCCGCTCCTTGTTCAGGCGCTGCAGGCGCTGGTGATCGCCGAGCACCTCGGGGGAGCAGAGAAGGTCATCGAGCTCGCGGTAGCGCTTCGCGACGGCCTCGAGCTTGTCGATGGGAAGCATCGTTCGGTTCCGAAAAGGGCCTCAGGCCACGCCGTAGCCGGGGTGCCGAGCCAGGGAGTCGAAATCGTCGAAAGTGCGGTCGTCGACCTTGGCGGGAAGCTCGCCGGCAGCCTGCTCGCGCCAGAGGGTCGCCCGGAGCGAGGCGAGCGCGACCTCGAGCTGGTCCTCGTCGGGCTCGATGGTCGTGATCTTCTGGACGAGGAAGCCCGGGTAGAGCAGCGCGCGGAGCGGGCCGGTCGTGCAGTAGCGCGCGAAGAGGCGCTGAATCTCGAAGCTGACCGCGGCCATCACCGGCAAGAAGGGCAGCTTGAGGAGGAAGAAGAGGACGTTCTCCGCGACACCGCCGACGCCGAGCCTGGGGAGGAGCGGGCCGATGGCCGAGAAGAAGAAGATCGAGACGAGGGCGACCATGACGATGAAGGTCGTCCCGCAGCGCGGGTGCAGCGTCGTCTTCTTGCTGGCGTTGGCGACGATGAGCTCCTCGCCCGCTTCCCAGGTGCTGATCGTCTTGTGCTCGGCACCGTGATACTGGAAAACCCGCCGAATCTCGGGGACGCGGCGGATCAGCACCAGGTAGCCGACGACGACCACCAGCTTGAAGATGCCCGTCAGGACCTGGAAGCCAGGCGAGCGGACGTCGAGGTCGAAGTTGCCGAAGCGGTTGGCCAGCGCGGCGAAGAGCTGGGGCAGGGCGACGAAGATGCCGAGGGCGAGGGCGATCGAGAGCACGTTCATGAGCCCACGGCCGCCATCCTTCTTCTTCTCGGGCTCGCCTGCCTCTTTGACCGGGAGCTGCGGCTCGGGACCCTGGGTCGCGAGGGCCGCAATGGATAAGGCCAAGGCCGACAGGACGCCGGGCTTGGCCTTATCGTTTTCTTTCTTCGCCTTCTCCTCGGCCTCGAGGTCTTCCTCGTAGAGCTCGGCGGAGAAGCGGAGTGCCTCGGATCCCAGCTTGATCGCTTCGACCAGCGTCACGACACCGCGTACGAAAGGCCAGGCCAGGAAGCCCTGCCGCCCATCCACGACGGCCCGCTCGCGAACCACGAGCTTGCCCGAACGCCTACGGACGACGACGGAGAGCGAGCGGGGCGATCGCATCATCACCCCTTCGATGACGGCCTGGCCGCCGATGTACGGACGCGCTTGCTGGTCAGACATAGGCACTCGGCGGGTGGTTATAGTACGTCCCCGCCCGAGCGCCCCGCCCACGCGCTGGAATGGTTACTTCGCGATCTGGCCGTACTTGCGGCGGAAGCGATCCACGCGACCCTGCGTGTCCACGATCTTCTGCTTGCCCGTGTAGAACGGGTGGCAGGCGGAGCAGACGTCGACGCTGAGGTCGCCCCGGGTCGAGCGGGTCTGGAACGTGTTGCCACAGGCACAGGTGACGTTGGCAACGAGGTACTCGGGGTGAATGCCGTCCTTCATCGTTCGTCTCTCGGGGCGTAAGGCAGTGTCGCGGGGCAAAGCGCCACCAGGCGACAGGGGGCGCCGGATCTAGCGCGGTCGATCCGAGAGCGCAAGCCACCGCTGAATCCGGTAACGAGCGCGTCGCGCCTTTTGCTATAGGACCGCGCCCGTGTCGCAGAAGCCCCCAGCGAGTAGCCGCATGGCCCCGGCGGACATCGTCCTGCGCTTTTTGGAGAGCGTGGGGCGGCGTTCGGAGGCGGAGTTCTACCTCGGCCTCTTCCGTGCGGAACCGAAGGAGCGCTTCGCGGCGATCTCCGTGGACGCGAACGTCGCACGGCATGCGGCGGAGGCGGTCGTCCTCCACCTGCGCTTCCTCCACGCGCTCGGCCTCGCGCCCATCGTCGTGCTCGGTCTCTTCGAGCCGGCGGACGCGCTCACCGACGCGAAGCGGATCTGCCGGCGCCTGGAAGCGACGGGGGTTCCGACCGAGCTGATCGGACCTCGCGATCCGGATCTCCACGAGCGGATCGCGGCGACGGCGCGGGCGGGGACGATTCCGGTCGTTCCCTTCGGCATCACGGAGGGGGCGAGCCTCGACGATCGGTTCGTGCACCTGGGCGCGCTGTTGACGGCGGTGAAGACGCGCAAGCTGCTCTTTCTGCATCGCCCGGGTGGCTTGCGGCAAAAGGGCGTGCTGGTGCCGCTCGTCAACCTGCACACCGACTACGCGAACCTCGTCGCCTCGAAGGAGCTGTCGCGGAAGGAGCGGGCGCTCGTCACGCAGTCGCGAAGGCTCGTCCTCGAGCTGGTTCCGCACAAGCTCGTCGTGGCGATCACCTCGCCGCTCAATCTCTTGCGCGAGCTCTTCACGGTGAAGGGCGCAGGAACGCTGCTGCGCGCCGGCACCATCGTCCGCTTCCACGAGAGCGCGAGCACGGTGGACGAGGAGCGCCTCCGCTCCCTGCTGAACGCGAGCTTCGGGAGGCCGCCGTCGGAGGCCTTCTTCCAAAAGGGCTATTCGCGCGCCTACCTCGAAGAGAACTACCGCGGCGCGGCCATCCTCATCGACACAGCGCTGGGCGCTTACCTGACGAAGTTCGCCGTCGAGAGGGAGGCGCAGGGCGAAGGGATCGCGCGCGATCTCTGGGAGGCGATGGCGAGGGAGCGGCCCATCTTCTGGCGCGCGCGTGCGGAGAACCCGGTCGGCGAGTGGTACGCGAAGCTCTGCGACGGCATGGCCAAGTTCCCGGGCTGGCACGTCTACTGGAAGGGGATTTCCATCGAGAAGATCCCCGCCGCAATCGACCACGCGCTGAAGCAAGAGGTCGATATCTGAAAAACGAAAAGGACGAGCCGCGTTCGCGACCCGTCCTTCGTCGTTTGCTGGCCGGCCGGCTCAGGCCAAGAGGCTTCGGAGCATCCAGGCCGTCTTCTCGTGGAGCTGGAGGCGCTGGGTGAGAAGGTCGGCCGTCGCCTCGTCGTTCGCCTTGTCGACGACGGGGAAAATCGAGCGCGCCGTGCGGACGACGGTCTCCTGGTCCTTCACGAGCTGGCGGATCATCTCCTCCGCCGCGGGGACGCCCGCCTCTTCGGTGATCGAGGTGAGGTCGGCGAACTGCTTGTAGCTACCGGGCGCGGGGAAGCCCAAGGCGCGGATGCGCTCGGCGATGAGGTCCACGGCCTGCGAGAGCTCGGTGTACTGCTGCTCGAACATCAGGTGCAGCGTGTTGAACATCGGGCCCGTGACGTTCCAGTGGAAGTTGTGCGTCTTCAGATAGAGCGTGTACGTGTCCGCGAGGAGGCGGGATAGCCCTTGTCCGATCTCGCGCCGGGTTTGCTCGTCGATGCCGATGTCGATTTGGGTGCTCATGCACAATCTCCTATGAGTTCGAGGATGGGGTCGGGCTCGTGATTTAGAAACCCGCGAACCGAACGATCTGTTCCCAAATGATGGGCAGCGACGCGGTGAGCTCGTGACCGTCTTCGACCACCACGAGTTGGGCCGTCTTCGTCCGCGCGACGAAGGCTTCGACGTCCGCGAGCGGCACGAGCTCGTCGTGTCGGCCTGCGATGCAGAGCACGGGAATCGAGACCGACGGATAGTCGGGAAGTGTGTCGGCATCCTCGAGGAAGCGATACGGCATCCTGCGACGCGTCCCGGTCGCGTAGTGATCGACCTCAATCGAACCCTCGTCACGGAAGCGCGCGAGCTCGGCAGAATCCATGCGCTGTCGCCAACGCTCGGCCAAGCGGAATGCCGGCGCCAGCAAGACGAGCTTTTCGACCGCCGGATCGCGCTCGGCCGCCAGGGTCGCGATCAGACCGCCCAGCGAGCTGCCGATCAGCAGATGCCGCTCACCCGCCTTCGTCGAAAGGAGACGCGCCACCTCGTCCAGCATCGTCAGCGGCGTCGCGCGCTCGAAGCCATCCGGCCCCGGCGTCAGATCCGGCAGCGCGAGATGGCGGCCGTTCTCCGCGAAGCGCTCGGCCAGCCACTTCCCCTTCGACGACGTGGGCCCAGAAGCGAAACCGTGCAGATAGGCGTACATGGTCGGGGCTACTTAGCGCGTTCCCATTCCATCAGCTCGCCCAGCATCTCGTGATCGGTGGTCCCGACATGACGCATGCCGATCTTCTCGAGGACGCGACGCGACGCCATGTGCCAGGTCGGCGTGGTCGCGCGCACGATCTTCACCTTGGGCTGCGCGAAGGCCCACTCGACGCAGGCGAGCGTGGCTTCGGTCGCATAGCCCTGCCCCTGCGAGCCCTCTTCGATGCCGTACGCGACCTCGACGACGCCGCGCGGATCGGGGGCGCCATGAAAGACCACGCTTCCCACGACGCGTCGCTCCTCGCCGGGAAGGATCACGACGCGGTCTCCCCAGAGGCGCGTCTCGGGATCGGAACGAATGCGCTCGAGCGATGCCGTGAACGCTCGCTCGACGAGCGCACGGCCGGGCCAAGCCGCGGGTAACTTGGCACCAATGGCCACTTCCGCTTCCGCGCGCCGGCCGAGCATGACGGCTTCGACGATGGGAAGGGTGATTGGTTGAAGCTCCAGCCTGGAAGTGAACAACGGGCAGCCGCCCATGCGGCGCATCGTAAAGTATTTTCTTCGTCTCGCGACAAATTGAACGAACCGCCGAGACACCGACCTCGGCGGTTCGACGTTGTCGGCGACGGCGCTTCAGGACTTCTTGGGGTGCCCGTAGAGCTTGTCCTCGATGGCTTGGCGCGCTTCGATCGCGGCCCGCTCGCGGGCGAAGATTCGATTCAACGTCCGCCGGTCGATGCCGAGAACCTCGGCCGCGCGCGTCTTGTTACCGCCGGTCTTGTCGAGCACCAAGTCGATGTAGCGGCGGTCCAGAACAGCGAGCGTCGGCCAATCCTCGGCGATTGCCGTTCCATTGGCGTCGTTCGCTTCATCGTTTCGATCGGGGTGGATGTTGGCCATGGGATTGCTCCTCCTTCCGCGAGCGAAGACTCGACGGGTGTGCGAATCGTCCCGACCGTGGCCGGGAAGGCCTACCCGGATGGCGCTCACAGCCGATGGCGTCCCGATTCGGGCCAGCACGCCGCGACGCCAATCGCGATCCCCTGCCCCCCTCGTCGTGCCCCGTTTGTCGTGCCCCATCTCAGTCGACCCGACGCGGCAGTTTGCCCTTGTTCGCCACGCAAGTCGACATTCACGTGCATCAAATGCCCCGAATTGCCCCACCGGCCGTCGCGCGCAGGGCTCGATCGAATCGAGCCCGACGCGCGTCTCGATGGGGAGAGGAAAGGCGATACGCCTCAGCCCACGAGCTCTTCGTATTCGTCTTCGCGGAAGCCGACGAGCACGCCTTCGTCGGCGACGAGGACGGGACGCTTGATGAGCTTTCCGTCGCGCGAGAGCCGCTCGACGATCTCCGCATCGGTGAGGGCGGCGACCTTCTCCTTTCCGAGCTCGCCGACGAGGGCGCGATAGCTCTGACCGCTCGTGTTGAACCACTTGCGTGCGGGCAGTCCGCTGCGCTCGATCCAGGCGGCGAGCTCCTTGGCGGTCGGGGGCTTCTCGACGATGGGAACGACCTCGTAGGCGATGCCGCGAGCGTCGAGCCACTTCCTCGCCTTCTTGCACGTCCCGCAGGCATCGTAGGCGTACACACGAATCTTCTTCGTCTTCGACATGGCGGCGCGGAAGCTACCACCGGGCCTGGCCCCTGCGCGCGCCTTGACCCTCGTCGCGGCTCGCGAAAGAGTCCCGCCCCCTCAACCAAGGACAACGATTATGGGTCTCCTCGAAGGCAAGGTCGCGATCATCACGGGCGCAGGCGGTGGCATCGGGCGCGCAGAGGCGCTGCTCTTCGCGAAGGAAGGCGCCAAGGTCGTCGTCAACGACGTGGGCGGCACGCGCGACGGCTCCGGCGCGTCGCAGTCCATGGCCGATGCCGTCGTTCGCGAGATCGAAGCGTTGGGCGGTAAGGCGGTCGCCAACTACGACAGCGTCGCCACCGTCGAGGGTGCCGAGGCGATCGTGAAGACGGCGGTCGATGCGTTCGGCCGGCTCGACATCCTCGTGAACAACGCCGGCATCCTTCGCGACAAGACGCTGCTCAAGATGGATGAGGCGATGTGGGACAGCGTCGTGGCCGTCCACCTCAAGGGCACCTTCCTGTGCACGCAGGCGGCGGCCCGCCAGATGATTGCGCAGGGCGAGGGCGGGCGAATCGTCAACACGACGAGCCTCTCGGGCATGCTCGGCAACTTCGGCCAGGCGAATTACTCGGCCGCCAAGGCCGGCATCTACGGCTTCACGCGCACGGCGTCGATCGAGCTGCAGAAGCACCGCATCACGGTCAACGCCATCGCGCCGATCGCGAAGACGCGCATGACGGAGGACCTGCCCATGATGCAAGGGGTCACGACGATGACGCCCGAGCACGTGGCGCCCGGGGCGCTCTTCTTGGCGTCGGACCTCGTCCAGGATCGCACCGGGCACGTCCTCGCGGTCGCGGGCGCGCGCATGTACGTCTACAAGGTCGTCGAGAGCGCCGGGAAGTTCAAAGAGGGCGACGACGGCGTCTGGACCGCGCAGGAGATTGCCGACAACTTCAGCGCGATTGCGAAGCTCTGATTCGCGACGCTCTCCGTCGGGGCCGGAACGCGCGCATGGCGACCGGCCCAACACCTTGGCCCCAAGCGGCGTCATCCTTCGCGTTTTTTCGCGATTTTCACCGCAAGGTGGTCGAGGTTCGGAGATTGCCGGCGAAAAATCGGGGTGCTAGCTTCGGGCCCTGTGCGCTCAGCCAAGCGCACATGAGCATCGATGTCGCGCGAGCAGAATGTGCCGCTTCTGCTGTGGATCTCCGCAGCGCTCCTCGCGCATATCGCGACGGGGGGCGGAGCGGACCGGCTCGCGCGCGTGCTCGACGATCGAGCCAAGCTCCACGCCTTTGCCGATAGCGTGCGCGCCCATTTGCGGGGCGAGGGCGAGGTCATCGAGATCGACTTCGTCGAGGACGGCCTGACGCCGCCCCAGCCGGAGGATCCGACGCCTGCGGAAGAAGAGGCGAAGAAGCCCGAGGCACCCCGGCCGCCGGAGGAGAAGCGAGCGGAGAAGGCACCCGAGCCGGAGCCCGCCAAGGAAGCGCCCGCGCCGACGCCCCCGAAGCAAGCCAAGGCCGAGCCGACGACCACGCCGACGCCGCCTCCCCCGCCGCAGCAGGATCGGCGCATCGCCGTCCGCCAGCACGCCAAGCCCGACCAGGAGGACAACCCGAACGCGGACTACATCGCGGACGAGGCGAACCGGGTCGAGCAGCAGACGGTCGCCGAGATTACGACGCGGGATCAGGACGATCCGAATCCGACGCCGGGTGCAGAGCACGCCGGGCCGAGCGAGCGGCCGGGTAATTCCGACGAGCATCGCATCGCGGACAGCGAGGATCGGGCGGGCGATCCCGAGAAGGCTCCCGGCGAGGCTTCCGACCAGCCGCCGCTCGAGCCGAACGAGCTGCCGAAGACGGCCAAGGCCGATCCGCCGCCTTCCGCTCCCCCGAAGGCGACGCAGGAGCCTCGCCCCACGCAGGCCGCCGGTGGTCCGAAGACGCCGAAGGCCGATCCCACGCCCCCGGCCACCGAGCCGCCGAGCCAGCCGAGCGCACCCGAGGTGGTGGCGAACGCGGATTCCGGCGGCTACCGCCTCGATCCCGGGCGCTCGGGTAGCAACCGCAAGAAGCCGGATTCGCCGGTCGATCCCACACAGCCGGCGCCGCGTCTCGGGCTCGGATTGGGCGCCGGGAGCACGCCGAACGGCATCAACCTGAACCTGAGCCAGCAGGGCGTCGTGGCCGCGGTCGGGGAGGACGCCCTCTCACGTGAGCGCCGTGCCGACGGGGAGAGGCGACGCAGCGCGCATCGTGGCTCCTTCAAGCCGTCGCAGTTCGAAAGGTGGCGCGCCGCGATCGAGAACTACGTGTCGGCGGTCAAGCCGGGCAATCAGACGGCGCTCAACACCGCGCGCGTTCCCTTCGCGACCTACCTCAACACCATCCACAACCGCATCCACCCCATCTTCGCGGACGACTTCCTTTCCTCGCTCGATGGGCTGCCGGCCGGTCATCCGCTCAACGAGCCCAAGCTGATGACGCGGCTCGAGATCGTCCTGGATCAGGACGACGGCAGGGTCGTGCGCATGGGCGTGTTGCGGACGAGCGGCGTGACCGCCTTCGATATCGCCGCCCTCGACTCGGTGCAGCGCGCCTCGCCCTTCGGAAAGCCGCCCTCCGTCATTGTTTCCAAGGACGGGAACGTCTATTTCCACTGGGAGTTTCATCGAAACCCCATGTACGCCTGCTCCACGATGCACGCGCGGCCTTACATGCTGACGACGCCGGCCCCCGGTGCGCCGGAGCCCAAGAAGCCCGCGCCCATCATCGTGCCCGGTGGCGATCCCCGCGAGCAGGGCATCCCGAGTCCACACGTCCCCGCTTCGCGCGAGGGCTCGCTCCCCGGCCCGGCCCTTGCTCCGTCGACTCCCAAGCGAAGCTGAGCGAACCGCTCCGCACGACGAAGGCCTGGTCGCGGTCGATTTCTCCAATCCCCTCGGCCTGGTCCCGACGGTCGCGTGGCTGGGCTTCCTCGCCACCCTCCTCGGAAAGAACGTCGTTCCGGCCGCCTACGGCCTCGGCACCGGTCTCGACGCCTTCCTCGACCGCGCGGACATCGGGGCGGACTTCCTCACCTTCTTCTTCGCCGCCCTCGCCCTGGCCACGACGAGCCTCCAGCTCGTCCACACCGCTCGCGATGGGCGCCTCACGCTCGCGTATCGCGTCACGAGCATCGCAGCCGGCGCCCTGGTCGTCGCGCTCGTCACGCCCGCGCTGCCGATCCGCCTTCCCGACATCGGCCTTTGGATGACGGCCACCGCGAGCATCGTCGTCGCGGGCGTCGCGGCGAATCAGGCCCTACGTGCCGCCCCGACGCGGGCGCTGGGCCTCGTCCTCTCGGGGCTCACCGTCGCGGCCGCGCTCCACCTCGCGGCCCTCCAGCTCGCGAACTCGCCTCTGACGAAGACGCTGCTCCTCTCGCGCGGCCTCGCCACCGCCTCGATGGTGCTGGATGGGCTGGCGCTCGCGGTCGCCTTCATCTGGCTCTCCAGCCGATCCAAGGGCCGCACGAACCTATCCCTCCTGATCGCGCTCTCGCTCGCATCGACCGTATTCTGGCTCGCCAGGCAGGGCGGCCACGCGGCGGAGACGGCTGCCGTCGTGCTCGCACGACGCGTGGTGACGGACCTTTCCTGGGGGCCCTCGTCGTTCTTCGTACCCGAGGTGAGACAGCTCCTCGAGCTCGCATCGCTCGCCCTCGCCGGAGCAGCCCTTTTCGTTCGCACCGGCGCCAACGCGATCGCGGCCCCGCTCGCGCTCGTGCTGGTCGCGCGCCCGACCGTCGACGTCCCCCTCTCGGCGACCGCACTGACCTTGGCCGCGCTCACCGCGGCGCTTCGAGCGGCGGGCGAGCGCGGGTTCCCCGTCAGTCGTCCTGCTCCTTCGGCCGCACCGTCACGTCCGTGATGAGCCAGTCCCCGCTGGCGCGGCTCCAGTCGATGCGAACGTCACGCTCGTCCTGCCGCAGCTCGCCCGCACCGCGCGAGCCCGTGACCTTCGCCGTCGCGTTGGTGCGCGCCGTCTTCGTCGCCGGATCGACGGTCGTCGCCTGCCCCGTGAAGCTCACGGTCAGGGACTGGTAGAGCACCGTCCCGCGCGCGCCGAGCTCGGCGAGCTGCTTCCGGCCGCGCGGGCTCTGTCCGATCTCCACGATCGCGACGCGCACGTCCTCCTCGAAGATCTCCTCGAACTCGTTCCGCAGCCTCGCCATGCGCATGACGGGGTTCTCCTCGCCGGTGACCGCGATGACGTCGGCGAGCTTGGCCAGCTTTCCGGCGATGACCTCTTCGTCGTCGGACGGCCAGCTCAGGATGCCGACGACGACGAGGCCGATGCCCACGACGAGGACCGCGGCGGCGAGGAGGAAGCTCTTCGACTGCTCCTTCATTTCTTTGCCTGGACTCCGTCCGTTCGTACGGGCGGCTTCGGCGCCGAGAGACGGTGCGCGGTCGCCCCGAGGAGGTCCACGCCCGTCGCGGCCTGAACCTGCGTCGATGCGTTGATGATGGTCTTCGCGACCCCATCGCCGGTCCCGTCACCCTTCGGCAGCACCGAGACGCGCGCCACGCTCGTGTCGAACGAAGCGCCCGCGATCTGCGGCACGAGGGGAAGGAGCTTCTGCAAGGTGAGCACCTCGCGCCCGGCCGGCCCCGCCTTGCGGAAGGCCTCGACCAGCTCGCGCAACGACTCGGCCTCGGCCTTGCCGCGCTCCACGATAGCGGCCGCGGCACCGCGCGCTTCCTCTTCCTTCGCGCGTCGATCGGCCTCCGCGGGCTGCACCACGTCGGCCTCGAGCCGGCGCTTCACCTGGAGGGCACGCGCCTTCTGCCGCTCGATCTCGGCCCGCACCTGCGCGATCTCCGCGGCGACCTCACCGCGCGCCTCCGCGATCATCGCCTCCCGCCGCGTCTGCGCGTCCGCGATGCGCTTCTGCATCTCCTGCTGCGTGATCGACAGCTCGGCGTCGATCTTCGCCGCCTCGGCTCGCGACCAGTTCGCCGCCTGCTGCTCGGAGGCATCCGCCTGGGCCTTGGCCTCGGCGATCGTTGCCTCCATCCGCACCTTCGCGCCG
>Ga0182739_1004672_pt1 | contig 11187 bp, 13 predicted proteins | sample eDN5th30CBELigBY_FD_128873 | JGI IMG/M metagenome (GOLD analysis project Ga0182739, IMG submission 128873) | Enriched backyard soil microbial communities from Emeryville, California, USA - eDNA 5th pass 30_C BE-Lig BY (version 2) (version 2) | ecosystem: Environmental > Terrestrial > Soil >... | reverse complement strand
GCTTGGCTTCTCGTTCCTTGTCGCTCGGCCGGAGCGTGGGACGCGGGCGGCGGTAGACCAGGCCCCCCCGATGGAGCCAACGGCGGACCGTCTCGCGACTCACCTCGAGATCATGTTCGCGGAGCATCAGGAGCACGACGGCCTCGCAGCACCAGCGACTGCGGAGGAACCCGAAGTGGTGTGGGGTGTGCTGGGTGACCCACTGGACAGCGAGGGCGATCCAGGAGGCGGCGAAGCGAAAGGGACGACCGGGCTTGTGCCCGGTCAGCCCCTCGATCCCCTCGTTTTGGAATCGCTTGACCCAACGATCGATAGTCCGGGAGCTACAGAACAAGAGGGTACAGACGGTCGCCCAGGAGTGGCCGTCGGCCAGGAGGAGCAGGATGTGGGCGCGGAACCGGACCTCGGGGTCGCGGTCGGTCCGGTATCGGTCGAGCAACGCCTGGCGCTGCCGGGCGTCGAGGGAGACGCTGGGAGTCATGATCAGGAATTCCGGGTGCGGGACATGAGTGGCCCTACTCAATTGTACAGGACCCGTCTACTTTCCCCCTTGCGGGGAGCTATTTAGAAACCTTCGCGTACGTCCTTTGTCTTCTTGACCAGCTACAGCATTGATACGGAGGATGTTCGGACGACACGGAGGTCTTCATCATGCCTCATGTCTGGCCGGAAGATACCGACTTCGCACTCTGGGAGCTTGACGTCCTCGATCGGGACTGCCCTCACTGCGGCCGCCGGATGTATATCTGCGACCATCGCCATCGTCACTTCTTCACCCTCGATGGCCCCGTCCATCTGGTCTGCAAGCTGAATCACTGTCCTGACCCGCACTGTCCAGGGCATGCCAGGACGAAGAGTCCCGAGATCGAACCGACCATCGCCTTACCCGGTTGGGGCATCGGCTGGGACGTCTTCTGTTGGATCGGGCTTCGGCGATTCTCGCGGCACTGGTCGATCCCCCAGATCCGCGGTGAGCTCGTTGACTCCTTCGCCATCCAACTCACCGAACCCGGGATCGCCAACTATCTCCGGCGCTATCAGGCGATGATCGCGGCGCGCCAGCAAGACCCCGAAGCCCTGAGCCGGCACTACCACCGGACCGAGGCGCTGGTCCTCTCGATGGACGGCTTGCAGCCCGAGAAAGGGCACGAGACGCTCTACGTCGTCCGCGAGCTGACCGGCAAGCGGGTCTGGTTCGCCGAGGCCTTGCTCAGTGCGAAGGCCGACGAAGTTCGGCGGCTGATCGCCCAGGCCAAGCGATGGGCGGAGACCTTGGGCAAGTCGGTGGCCCTCTGGATCTCGGACAAGCAGGACGCGTTCGTGACCGGGATCGCGGCGGAATTCCCGGGGGTGCCCCACCGATATTGCGCCAACCATTTCCTCCGCGATCTGGCCAAGCCGATCCTCGAGGCCGACAGCCATGCCAAGGTCCAGATGCGCCAGAAAGTCCGCGGCTTGAGAGCGATCGAGCAGTCGGTCCTGAAGCAGGGGCAGGACGCGGCGGTGCCCTCGGCGCCGGCACCCGGACCGGAGCCGCTCGCGAAGGAGGCCCCTCTCGAGGACGATTCGGCCCCCGCGCAGGCGGACCCGGCCGGCGACGTGGTCCTGGACTACTGCGCCGCGGTCCGAGGGATCTTCAACGATGACCAAGGCGGTCCGCTCCATCCCCCGGGAGTGCGGATGGCCGAGGCCTTGGACGAAGTCCGGCAGTCGCTCCAACGGAACTTGGACGCGAAAAAAGGGGATTCGCGGAGAAGCAACTGAGCCGGTTGGCCGCCTGCATCGAGAAGGGGATGGTCCTGGTGCAATCGCAACAAGAAGCGATCCGAGGCCGCGTCGAGACGATCCGGGCCGTGGCCGCGACCCTGGCCCGGCGGGGAAGACTTCGGCCCAGCGTCAGTCGGACTTCGATGCGATCCTCGCTCGCCTCGATGGCTACGGCGATCCGATCCACGAGCCGATGGCCGGTCTGATGCACCGGTTCCGCGCCGGCCTGTTCGCAGGCGGTAACGAGTTGGATCAGTTCCAAGACAATCTGGATCTGGAGCGCTGGTTCCGGTTGCCGAAGGGGCACGAGCGTCGGATCCATGGCCATCGCCACGCGGGGGTGCGGATCGTCCAGGAAGGACCGACGATGGTGCATGCGTTGGACGCCCACGTCGCTCACCCGGAGCCGTTCACCGCTGAGGACCTCTGGCCGTATCGGTCGGCACGCGAACCCGAGTGCCAGCGTCGAGCGATCCATCGCCGTAAGGTCATGAGGAAAGCACGATCCAAGATCAGACGCCCCGAATTGCTGGCAGAGTTGGAACGGCGATATCGCGAGGTTTCGAGCCGGCTATAGAGTCATTGATTCTAAAACGCGTCTTTGTCGCACCAGCAACGTATCTGGGAGACTAGGCTCTGTTTGGCAAAAGGCGCGAACGAGGGCTTTTTCCATGATCGCGACCAGCCACATGGCAACGTAGTTGATCGCCAATTTGTCGTAGCGGGTACCCAGACGACCGCACTCCTTGTACCAGCCGACCACCCGCTCGATGATGTTCCGACGCTTGTAGGTCGCCTTGTCGAAGTTCGCCTCACGAGGCTGATCCTTGCGCGTCGGGATCACCGGCTCGACTCGTCGCCTCCGGCACCACTTCGGATCCGCCGAGAGCTATACCCCTTGTCGCCCGCTAATCGCAACGGCCAGCGCCGCTGGCCCCGGCGGCGGGGGAACAGCCGCCGGGCCATCGTTGGCTCGAACGCCACGCTCTCATGCCTCTGCCCGGCGGTCACACCGATCGCGACGATGAACCCATGGCTGTCACAGACCAGATGGACCTTGGTGCCGAACCCGCCTCGCGACCGTCCCAGCGCATGGTCCGGCGGCTCCTCCATTTGCGCCTCCTTTCGCCCGCCCAGCCGCCGCGGGCTGCTCGCCTTTTTTTCGCCCCGGCGGCCGCCCGACTGGCCCGGATCACGGAACCGTCGATGCACCACAGGTCATGATCGATCTGGCCTCGATCGTCCAGTTCATCCAGGAGCGAGGAGACGATCCGACTCCACGTGCCGTCGCGACGCCAGCGATTGAACCGGTAGTACACGGTCTCCCAGGGGCCATAGCGTTCGGGGAGGTCGCGCCAGGGGGCGCCGGAGTGAAGGATCCAGAGGATGCCGTTGAGGATGGGCGATGGTCGTTGAACGGATGTCCCAACTTGCCGTGATGGGTCCGGTGCGGCAGCAAGGGCTCGATTCGAGCCCATTGTTCGTCAGAGAGTTCGTAGCGGTGCATAGGGGACCTCCTATCGGGTCGACCCTATTTCTACGTTCGACGCCTCCAGACGGTTTGTCAAACAAAGCCTAGTGGGTCATTTGGCTTGCTTGTAGCCATAATATCCCCTCGACTGCTACAATTGGCGGCCTCAATCACCCCAAGGAGGCCGCCATGTCCCGCCGCAAGAGCGACCCGCTCCGCGAGTTGACCCCCGAGGAGCAGCAACTCCTCACCCAACTGAGCCGGTCTCAGACCGCCCCGGCCGTCGAGGTCACCCGCGCCAAGCTCCTCCTGGCCGTCGCACGCGGCGACGACTACCAGACCGCAGCCTACTCTGTCGGTCGTCGCTCTGGCGACGCGGTCTCTCAACTCGTCGCCCGCTTCAATGCCGAGGGCCTGGCCGCTCTGACGCCCCGGCACGGCGGCGGACGGTCGCCCGTCTATGATCAGGCGACGGCGAGGCGGATCCTCGACGAACTCAAGCGGACCCCGACCCCCGAAGCCGACGGCACGGCCACCTGGTCGCTGATGACCTTGCGAAAGGCCTTGCGTTCGGCCCCCGACGGTCTGCCTACCATCTCGACCTACACCCTCTGGCGGGTGCTCCACGACGCCGGTTACAGCCATCAACGGACGCGATCCTGGTGCCCCACCGGCACCGCCCTGCGCCGTCGCAAGGCGGGAGCGGCGGTCGTCACCGACCCCGATGCGACGCCAAAAAAACTGACCGTCACGGATTTTGGGGGGCTCGCCCGCCTGCTGACATGATCTGACAAAACGGCCATGATCCACGGTGCACGGAAGGAGGTGGATCATGGCCGACGGGACCGTGGCGCGGTCCTCGCGAACGCACCGTACCATCTGCTTGCCCATCTCGGAAGACTCCTACACGCTCGCCGTCGGCGATCCGGCCGCGTTCCGGCGGTTGCTCGACGAGGGCTTCCGAGCGACCCCCGAGCTGTTCCCGCCGGGCTTCGCCCGGGGATACGAGCTGAAGAACGACCGGACGTCGGCCAAGCGGGGCCTGCCGATCCGACGCATCCGCTTGCGGAACGGAGCCGCCTACAGCGTCCGACCCTCGTTCCTCACACCCTACATGACGGCCCGCGTCGCGGACGTCGAGGGTCCGTTGTTCCTGCGGACCTTCGGCGTCCCGTTCTGGGCCCTGGCCCGCGTCTTCGGCCGCGACCCCATGGACTGGTATCGGCTGACGTGCGGCCTGGGGCGGTCCAGCGTCGCCGGGACGACCCTGCGGCGGGCCGAGGTCCCGGCCCACCTCCTGGCCGACGAGCACCACCAGACGATCGACGGCCGGAAGGTCTACGTCGCCACGACCGTCGGCGACGGCTGCGTCCTGGGGGCCGAGCCGGCCGCGTCGGCCGGCGGCGCCGAGTTGACGGCCGCCTACGGCGTCTTCAAGGCGGAAGCCCGCGACGTCGAGCCGGAGTACGCCCCCCGGACGGTGAGCGTCGACGGCTGGGCCTCGACGCATCAGGCGTGGCTGACGCTGTTCCCGCTGGTGACGCTGCTCCGCTGCTTCCTCCACGGCTGGCTGAACATCCGGAGCCGAGGCAAGCTGAACGAGTCGTTCCGGGAACTGTCGAAGCGGGTCTGGGAGTCGTACCACGCGCCCTCCCGCCGGGCCTTCGCGCAGCGGCTGCGGCGGCTCCGCGAGTGGGCCCGACGACAAGGGATGTCGTCGTGGCTGCTGGAGCAGGTCGAGAAGCTGTGCGGCCGATCGAAGGAGTACGCCGCGGCGTACTCGCTCCCCGGCGGGCATCGCACGAGCAACATGCTCGACCGAATGATGCGCGGGATGAACCGCTACTTCGACCGCGGCCAACACCTGCACGGCTCGCCCGCCGCCTGCCGGCTCCACTGCCGGGCCTGGGCCCTGCTGGCGAACTTCGCCCCCTGGCACCCGGCGGTCGCACGAGCGAACGACGGATGGCGATGTCCCGCCGAACGTCTCAACCGCCACCGCTACCACGACGACTGGCTCCAGAACCTGCTCGTCTCCGCCTCCCTCGGCGGCTACCGCTCGCCTACCCCCCAAAATCCGTGACGGTCAGCAAAAAAAAGTTGATCGAGGACGCCTATCGGTTGGGCGAGGCGATGGGCCTGTCGGTCTGGTGCGCTGACCAGGCCGGTCCGTTCCCGACGATCCCCTATCCCGGACAGTCCTGGTGTCCCGAGGGAGAGCCAGCGCGACAGCCACACGAATACCTCCGCGACGGCACGACCAAGATCCTGACCCTGTTCCATCCGGCCGACGGCCAGGTGCGAATCGAGGGGGCGACGACGTGCCCGAACACGGTCTTGCACCCCTGGCTGAAGCGGGAGTTGTCCGCGATCCTCGCCACGATGCCCGTCCTCCCGGCGACCGTCGTGGCCGACCCCGGAGGAACGCGGCGGGAGTGGGAGCGATGGCAGGAGGGCCTCTCGATCAAGCCGACGTTGCTGGAGGAGTTGCCGCCGCTACGGATGCTTCTGGTCTTGGACAACCTGGCCGGCCACAAAACCCCCGAATTTGCGTGCTGGCTATTTAAGCATGATATCATGCCATTATATACGCCAGTGAGCGGGTCGTGGCTGAACATGGCCGAGAGCATGCAGCGCATCCTCAAGCGGCGGGCCTTGGCAGGCCAGCATCCGGAGCACGTCGGCCAGATCATCGCCTGGTTCGAGGCGGTGGCCCGACACTGGAACGCGGCCCCGACGCCGTTCGTGTGGGGCGGGAAGCGAGCCGCGCGTCGGCAACGTCAGCGGGAGCGTCGCCACCGTCTCGGCGGTTCGGGAGCCTGCACTCGCGTCCCCCTTCGCCAGGCCGCGAGCCCCACTTATGGCCATAAGCAAGCCAAATGGCCCACTAGTCTTGAAGGCCGACGACTTCAGGCGAGAGGCGGAATCCCCAGCCCTTCTGCCCCGCAATTCGACAGTGGCGGCCCACCCGGCCCAGAGAACGACGCCCACCCACCGTGACCTTGGTGAGACGCTGGCTGTCCCACGGATCGCCGAGAGGCGTAACGGCCTTGTCGCCCCTCGCTCGGACCTATTTTTTGTATTTATGCTGGCAACGTTTTGGAGATTGCACCCGGCTCTGGACCCTGACGCGAATCCGAGTCGGGAGATCCGAAAAGCTGCACGCATTGGATTTCGATCTACCCCGGATTGGCAAAGAGCGTCTGGTCGGCGTCAGGGACAATGACTATGATACGTGAAACTATTGGCTCATTCAACCTGTTGGTCGGAGTCGGCGCAACCTGGTTCTGAAACCAATTGATGCCATGGAGAGGAGGAGCCCGCACATCGTGTTCGAAGAATCTGACGAAAAATCACCCGAGAAACCAAGTACTGTTCATGACTGGGGGACCGCAGAGAAGCGGGTCACCTGGCTACTCCAGAACCAGTTTCAGGGGAACCGATCGGCAATGGGGAGGGCGACCGGATTCTCGCACACGGCGATTTCGAAGGTGGCGAAAGGAGTCAAGCCGCCGGGGCGTCGCATGCTGACGGCGATCGCAGAGAAACTCGACGTCAGTACTGACTGGCTCCTCAGGGGGCTGGGCGAACCGGGCACGAATCCGGGAGCCGGTTCAAGTCCCCTCCGAATGCCGGTGAGCGACGAGTTGTTCTCGGAGCGCATGCCTGATCAACTGAGAGAACTCGACGGTCCCGATGACACGATCCTTGTGCCAGCGCTCCGGAACTCATCCCAATTCTGGCTCCGCCTCCATGCGGGAGATCCCATCCTGGTCCAGCCCAGGTGCGGCTTTCTGCCGGGTGACTTGCTCCTGCTGGAAACCAATCCGGAACGCTTCCCTCCTGAAACACGGCTCACCGATACGATCTGCGCCGTGAATTGCGGCTCCAGCGACGAGCCGATGGTGAAGCTTGGGTCGGTCACCTTCTACCACGCGAGCGTCGAGGATGGTGACACGAGATTGGAGGTTGACACCTTCGACCCGGAGTCGAAGGACAGCCCCCTCGTCGAGGACTACATCGTTCGCTGCCATCGGGACGGAAGCATCGAATCGATCAAACGGAAGGGGCGGCTTTATTCCAGTCGAGGCACGGAACGATTCGTTCACTCCGACTATGACGGTCAACTCGAACCTGACACACGCCGGATTCGGTATGACGACATCGTGGCCGTCTGGCTGGGACTTTCGTTTCGGTATCCGTACCACTCTGTGACTCAGCCCTACTGAGTCCAGCATGGACAACGGGACGACTGCTACAGTCGAAGTGGGATTCCGGCGTGCCGGATGAACGAGGCGAGCAAGTCGGGCCGCCTCCGTAGTGACGACAGCTCGGTCCACAACCTGGAACGCAATTCCCCGGTGTCCCCGGGGGCGAAGTTCGGCAACTGATGGTACTTGGTCCAGCCCCACACCCCCTCGTCGGGGTTGGCATCCGGCGCGTAGCCGGGGAAGTCCTCGGTCACGACCTCCGGGTGCTTCGCCAGGTAGGCCTTCACCACGCTCGACCGCTGGTGGATCTTGCTCTGGTCCCAGAGGATCGTCATCGGCCCCTTCATCGCACCCCGCAGTTGGGCCAGGAAGGCGACCGTGTCCTCGCCGTGGGCGTTGGCGTCGTCGGCCAGCAGGCGGAAGTGGAGGTTGGGCCGCCGCCGGACCGGGCTGACGGTCACGGCGCTGATCGCCGAGATCCGGCCCTTGCGGTGCCACGCCTCCAGGATCGGCGTCTCGCCCCTCGGGGCGTAGGTGCGGCGGACCACCTGGGTCAACTGGAAGCCGGACTCGTCGAGGAAGACCAGGTGGGCCTTGCGGCCCTCGGCCTCCTCGATGATCCGGGGCAGTTCCTCGGCCCTTCAGTGGGCGATCTTCTCGAGGTTGCGCTGCTTGGCCTTCTTCTGCGGCTTCTGGCTGCTCCAGTTCAGTCGCCGCCGGATCACCTTACGGACGTGCTCGACGTGGTACTCGACGCCGAAATGCCGGCGGATGACCTCGGCGACACGGTGGGCGCTCCACAGGTCGTTGTGCCAGCCGTGGGCCTTGGCCCCCTTCAGCAGCAGCCCTTCCAACTCCCTGGCTTGCTCGGCGGTCAAGCGGGGCTTGGGGCCGGCGTGGGGCTTGGCGGCCAGCCTCTCGCCGGCCTCCCGGTCGAGCTTCAGCCAGGTGTAGACCGAGGAGCGTCCGCAGCCGAGGAAGCGGGCCACCGTGGCGGGACTTTCTCCCTGCTTGACCAGTTCGACGGCCCGGCGGCGACGCCGTTCCAATTCTTCAGTGGTCCCGATGGGTCTCATACCATGTAGTACGATCGAAACCCTCGGACAGTTCAGTTGGCCGGGCTTGAGTCAGTAATTGCGAGCCCACGGGCATCTACGTCTCGGCCATCTGTTCACTGTCGCTCACCTGCTCCAGACGTCGCACAAGGAACCGAGCCTCAGCAACTTCGATCCGAGACTCGAGCAACGGTGTCGAGAACCCGCCCTGAGGCCAATGCCCGGATGAGGAGCAACGCATCAGTGAAACCCCGCCCCATATCCCAGCCCATGATTGGCGAGCAGCTTCACAAGTACGATCTTGAGGTTTGCGACTACATCCTCGGCAACATTCGCCCCCATCTGGACGATACGGCATTCGCTGCCGAGGTCTACGGGGCCTTGCCGCCCCGACTCGAACAGTACCTCCGGGCAGGGCTTCAACAGGACTCCCCCCCTGAACTTCTCCTGCTCGACGACGTTGAACTCGATACCCTGGAATCCGCCCTCACCGTCTCGTACGCCGAGTTGGATCGGTTCTGGGTGCCTTATGATTCCCTGTACGGCCGACACCTTTACTGCGTGCGGGAGATCAGAGACGGTCTTACCCGCCAGGCCGCCGAGGACTGGTCGCTCGCCTGTGCCGAATTCGCGCGTCGGCTCAACGCCAGGCATCTCCACGTGTTCGAGGGGATAGGAATCGCCCACGATTGGGTCCGGCATATCCGCCGCCTCAAGCGAGCGATGGGAGCCAGTCGGTTCCTCCCCTATCCTGACGGCCCGTTCCCCACGCCGACCACGCCAACACCGTGGAGGGTGGACTTGATCGAGTCGGGGATCGATGATGCCGGGAACTCCTCCGTCGTCACCTCGCAGACGATACCGCAGGAGGGGCTCCAGGATGGTCGCGACAAGCTCGCCATGAAGGAAGTCCTGGCGTCGGTCGGCTCCTTGCTCGAGGTCGTGACCGCTCAACGTGTCATCCGCGACTACTACTCCACAGAGCAGGCCGCCCAGTACCTCGGCAAGGCGCACTGGACTGTTCGGGAGTGGTGCAGGCTGGGTCGCGTCCACGCTGAGAAGCGCTTCAACGGGCGTGGGAAGTCACCCGAATGGGTTCTCTCCCACGCGGAATTGCAACGGATTCAGAAGGAAGGCCTACTTCCCCGGACCAAATACTGAGGCGATCGCCATCTGCTGCATCGACGGACAAAGGTGTCGATAGCGCCTTCTCATCTCCTCGGTCGTGTGGCCCACCCACGCGTCGATGAGTCGCTGGTCGATCCCCTGGCTGGCGCAGAGGCTGATGAACGAATGGCGGAGGACGTGCCATCCTTTGAGGACCTCCCACTTCGAGCCCCGGAGCGTGCGCTTAAAGTGGTCGTGGGCCTCGTCCCGGGTGATCGGCGCCGGGCCGGTCCTCGTCGTCTTGCTTCGGGTGACCCGCGCACCCTGACAGAAGACGTGGGGGCCGCCGGGGTGGTCAGACAGCCAGTCTCTCAGGACGATGACCAGGCGGGGGGAAAGGGGAACGCGGCGAGTGGTCCGTCTGCCCTGGCTCCGCTTTTTCTCGTGGATCACCGCGGTGAGCCCGTCTAGGTCAAGGTCGTGGAGACGGAGACGGAGACGGAGACGGAGACGGAGACGGAGCAGTTCGCTTCGCCTGGCCCCGGTGTGCGCCGCCATCGCAAACATGGGGAAGATCCACGCATGAGCAGCCCCGGCACGGACGAAGTCGAGCAACTCCTCGATCTCGGCGAGTTCCAGATACAGCGAATCCCAGAGCTCGGCCCGTTCGCGAGGCCCCGACTGGTCGACCTCGATCTGCCGCTCGATCTCGGTCCCCAGCAACGCCGTGATCCCGCTGACGCCAGTCCGACTGGTCGACCTCGATCTGCCGCTCGATCTCGGACCGCGTCTGGAACTCCGGCTTCTCGTCGAGCTTGGGATAGCGAAGCCCCTTGAGAGGGAACCTGCCCTCGACGAGCGCCATCTCGACGCCCCAGTTCCAGGCCGTCCGAAGCGTGACGATCTCCTTCCGGATCGTCGCGGGGCTGAGCTTCCGGCCCCGCCTGCCCTTCGCCTTCGCGCGTCGATCCACGTGCCGTTCGAGGTCGCCAAGCGCGAGCGAACGGATCGGAAAGCGCTCCCCCAGGGTCGCCACGAGATGCTTGAAATGGAGGTGGATCCCGGCCAGGGTGGTCGGTTCGAGGGTGCCGTTGCCGTGGGTGGTCAGGTAACGGTCCCTGAGCAGGGCGAGGCTCACCGGACCGCGCTCGGCCGATGGGGCTACGGGGACCTCGACGGCCCTCCCATCGAGCCGGATGAACTCGACGATGTCGGCACCGGCGGGGAGTGTGACGAGTTGTTGGCGGATCCGCATCAGCCAGTAGTCGACCTTGCCGGCGATTGCCTCGGCCTCGTTGCGGCCAACCTTGCCGATCGTATAGGTGTGCTGCTTGCCATGGAACCGGAAGAGCACCCGGTAACTGCCGTTCCGTTCTTGGAGGGCGGCCATGGGATCGATCCCCTGGCAACGCAAGACCAATGTAGCAGCAACGCCGTTACCAATTTGTTACCAGGGGGTCATGGTAACGGCGACCAGATTCGACGTAAGTCGTTAGTACCGAAGGTGGGACTTGAACCCACACGGGTGTTACCCCACCGGATTTTGAGTCCGGCGCGTCTGCCATTCCGCCACTTC
>Ga0182739_1004670_pt1 | contig 11187 bp, 16 predicted proteins | sample eDN5th30CBELigBY_FD_128873 | JGI IMG/M metagenome (GOLD analysis project Ga0182739, IMG submission 128873) | Enriched backyard soil microbial communities from Emeryville, California, USA - eDNA 5th pass 30_C BE-Lig BY (version 2) (version 2) | ecosystem: Environmental > Terrestrial > Soil >... | reverse complement strand
GGTCGGTCGGCAATGGCAATTGTCTTGTCATCGATGACCTTGACGAAGCCGGGACCATCGCCGCGCGGTGTGACATCGCAACGACCTTCGGCGTTTGATGTTGCCAGCAGAACAAACGGCGAAGCGGCAATGATTGTACGGCAATGCTCGTCCAGCGCCGGCAACTGCTTTCGCATAACGATGCTATCCGGCGGCGGGGCCGGAATCGCCGCCCTGAGCTCTTCAACGCTCGACACACGTCGCCAGGTCGTCGTCACCATCCGAATATAGCTCCCCCGTATGTCCGACTTCAGATCATGCGACAGTATCACACGCAAGCGAAAAACGGGACATCCGGCGCAGTCTCACAGGATTCCTGGCCGGCGCTCACTCAGTGGTCAATGCGTTGGACTGGATACGTACCAGTCTCGCTCCAGATCAACCTCCGCGCTGCCAGATCCAGGAAGATCTCAATCGGTATCAGGCTTCCATCGTGAACGATATTGTGCTGCTCCAGCAGGTCAATACCGCCACCGTGAAGCTGCCACGTCCCGTGCCAGCCTTCGCCGGGTACGTCCGGGTCACCCTTCCAGGTACGGATGTACATCTCTCCATTGATCTTCGTATGCAGCCTCGCCATGCCTCGATCCTTTCGGTACGCAACGGGTTTGCGTTCAGCATCGCCTGGCGGAGGGAAGAGGCTGCTTCCCGTCTACGGCACGACGATCTGCCACGGGTAGTCGACGATGATCTCGCCACCGCCCTCGTAGATTTCAACGACGCCGGTTACGCAGATCGTCTGGTCTGCGTACATCTCCTCCGGCGGCTGATCGAAGCGGAAGCGGGCATCGATCCAGAGCAGGACGGTGAACCGTTCCGGATCCGGATAGGCGCGGCCGATGTTGAGCAATCTCGTACTGCTATTCCGTAGTGGCGCAGAACCGAGTTTTTCGATCGCAACGACGATCGCAGCTGCGGACTAAGATTGATGGCACGTAGAACCCCCGCGCCGTTGGTCCGGCCGGGGGCGTGGCAGTCGCTGACAGGAGCGAACAGCATGAGCAGTGTACCGGAGATCAGGCCGGCTCGACTTGGGCGCAAGGGCGTGACGGTCGTGTGTGGATGGGACACCTGTAACGAGGTGTTCGCCCGCGTCGGGCGTGCGCCGGACGTCCCTGCCGACCAAGTGCAACAGGATCCCGGCCTTATGTGGATCCGAGCTCAAGCAGACTATCCGCGAATCCTCGTATTGCAGCCAGGCATTGCAGCACCACGCCATAAGAACGGCGTCTGGAAACGATCGAAGAAAACCGTTCAAAAGCGCATGCTTGTTACGGGAGGGCGACCAGCGTTCGCAAGACCGCCGACACGCGGCCGCGTGCTCTACGGCGACGGTGAATACCTTGGACTCGCGCCGCGCCACCTGCCGATTGTCGTTTGCTGCCCGTCCTGCGAGCGACTGACGTCGTGCGATCCGTCCGCGCTAAAGGTGTGCTCCTTCTTCGCGTTGATTAGCGGACGCAGCGACAATCACTACGGAATGCGTGCCGTTCCCTGGAACTACGACAGTTAACACTCTGTTCGCGTGTCGCGCTATAATGCGAGCAAGTGAATTGTGTGGGCTGAGACGAGCAGCGACAGCCACTCTGCGGACCTAACAGGAAGGCGGACGGGCTGGAGGGCTGTGCCCAATGTCCAGTTCCACGCGAGGTGCCGCCGGCCGCGCGGCATTTGACTCCAAGTTCACCGATCCAGTCGAAAAGTCAGAGTACTACCGCAGTCTTTCTGCGAAGGGCAACAGCAACCGCTTAGTCCTGAGCGGTGATGAAGCTGCGGCTTTGGGCGCGGCCTACGAGCTGCTGCGCTCGATCGCCGCGCGCCACGCAGGCAAACTCGCACAGTACTCCGACTCCGAAGGATCGGAGCGCTCAGCATGAAAAGCGAACGCCCGGTGCTTGGCAGCGAAACCGGGCGACGCGGGGCGCTGGTTTGTGGGATCGCAACCAGCATACCCGATGTCGCCGGTTACAACAATGTCGGGAAGGATCCTGGCGAGCTTGGCATCATCGCCCAAGTCGAGCGCTTGTCAGAGATCGAAGCCTTCTACCAGTACGAAGATCTGCGCATGTACCCGCCTGACTTTCAGGCTTCGGCACGTGTCCGCGTGGCTGCGCTGCGGCGACGCCTGTTTGCTGAGGAGGTGGTGCGATGAGCGTTGCATCTTCTCAGCGATTCTCACGCCGGCATCCCTGCCCGATCTGTGGCGGTGGCCATGATGAACCACAAGGGCAGGGAGCGCGGTGCTACGGCTTTCTGAGTGACGACGGAGAGTACGCGCATTGCACACGCGAAGAACATGCCGGAAACCTTGCTGAGTCTCCGGCCGGGACGTTCGCGCATCGTCTGATCGGTGATTGTGCGTGCGGCGATCGGCACGATCCGCGACCGGCCACAACGCCAGCGCCGAAGCGCGACCGCGGCCGCGTGGTCTACGAGACACGCTATGACGCGCGCGACGCTGACGGGACACTCGCCGGCGTGAAGATCCGGCGCGAATATGCTGACGGCTCGAAAGCGTTCACCTGGCAACAGCCGGACGGCACGCCAGGGTTGAACGGGCGCTCTTCCGTCGACATGCCACTCTATGGCATCGATCGGATCGGGAGAACGAAGTACGGCGTTATCACTGAGGGCGAGAAAGCGCAGCAAGCGCTCGCGTCGATCGACATCCCGGCCGTCGGGACGATGACCGGAGCGAAGTCGATCCCAAGTGACGACACGCTCGCAGCGATCGTGCATGTCCCGACGGTCGTTCTCTGGCCTGACAACGACGCAGACGGCGCACGGCACATGCAGCGTATCGGCGAGCGCCTGGTGAGCCTTGGCGCGGCTGATGTGCGTGTCGTGGATTGGCACGATGCGCCGGCGAAGGGCGATGCAGCCGACTTCGTAGCGACTGGAGCCGATCGGGGTGCAGTCCGCGACCTGCTACGTGAGGCGCGGACGTGGGAAGCCGTAGCGGTGCCGGCTGAACCGGAGCCGGCAAGAACCCGCCTTGAGATCGTTTCACTCTCAGACGTTGAATCGCGAGATGTGGACTGGTTGCACCGACGCTGGTTACCACTGGGCAAACTGACATTGCTTGGGGGCCACGCAGGCGACGGCAAGAGCACGCTCACGGCCGCAATAGCGGCAATCCTGAGCTTAGGCGGTACCTGGCCGGACGGCGAGCGCGCGCCACAGGGAAGGACGCTCTTCCTTCTGGCCGAGGATGCGCTAGACGATACGTTGAAGCCGCGTCTCGTGCTGCACGGTGCTGACTGCTCGCAAGTGCTCGCCCTTCGCGCTGTGCGGGATGCAGACGGCCGCGAACGAGGCTTTAGCCTTGCCAAGCACATTGACGAGCTCGAGGCCGCTATCGTCGCCTACAACATTACGCTGCTCGTTATCGACCCACTCTCGAGCTTTCTGCAGGGCGCAGACCGCAACGGGGAGGATGTACGCGACATCCTCACTCCGCTGGTGCAATTACTCGATCGTCGCCATGTCGCCGGCATCGGCGTGATGCACGTCGGGAAGCCTGGCGCTGGCGCAGCATCGCGGCGTGGCCTGCAGATGTTCCTCGGGGCGACGGCGTTCGGAGCGCTGGCACGAACAGCCTGGGCGCTTGCTCCAGCGCCGACCGACGATGACCCGAACCGGCGCGTTCTGGGCGTTGTGAAGAGCAACCTCGCAATGCGGCCGGCGAACCTCGCATTCACGCGAGATGAGGACGGGCCGATCCGCTGGTTAGGCACGACAACAGACGATATCGAGCAACTGCTGACCGGCTTCCACGCGCCGGAAGCCAAGACGCCGGAACGTGCCGACATCCTCGATGTTCTGGCTGAACATCCCGAAGGACTGTCGCCGCAACAGATCGCCGACGCGCTCGACAAGCCGGTTAGCAACATCCGCAACCTTCTGCGACGGATGGACGATGCCGGCGAAGTATCCCGGCCGCGAACAGGAATCTACAAGAGTCATAGCCATAAAACCTGTGATTCCGATGATTCTTGCGACTCAGAATCACAGGAATCACTGAAATCACAGGAATTATGGCAAGGGGCAACCGGTGATTCTTCATCCGGTGATCACTGCCGATCGTGCGGCGCTGCGCTCTATTCCGCTGCATCAATCGAGCACGGCGTGTGCGCACGCTGCCTGAACGGAGCAACAGCATGACTCGAGTGCATAAGCCGCGCGCAATCTTGGACGTTGAATGTGCCATCTGCGGCCACATCCATAGCGCGACATCGGAGGAAGTCATTAGCGGCACCTGGCGCGACTGCCCGAAGTGCGGTGCGCCGCCGGATGCCGAAGAGGAGAGTGAATGCCCGACACTCACAGACGGCTCGAGCAATGGCGCTGTGCCAAGTGCCGACGACACCTAGCGATGTTCGCGATTGATGCTGGCGCGGTGCAGATCAAGTGCCGCGCGTGCGGAACAGTCAACAACCTTCAGGTAAGGCAAGCACGAACACCGATAGAGGCCATAGGAGACGATCATGAACACATGGAGCACGTTGCTCGAGCAGCTAACCAATGACGAATTCGATGCCTGGCGCGGATCGCTCTACAGCGACGCCGGCTACAGTGATCAACCACAGGCAGCGCGGGATTGGGAGGATAGCCTGCGCGCGATGGCCGACGTTGAAGCCGATCGGCGTGCTGGCATGACGGATCGGCGCATCATCGATCATCTGACGAAGCTGAAGCGCGCAGCGCGGCACATGGACGACAGCACCTTGCTCGTGCTTGGCGCTGTCTGGACAGCGCTGGAGCGCGGAGAAGCCAACATCCCGGCGACGCATCCGTTCGCACAGCTTGCCGGGCAGCTCGCGCGAATCCTTCGCGAAGAGCTGGTGCGCCGCACTTTACCTAACCTTCCACAACGCTTATCATAGGTTAGTCTTCATCTGTCCCCGGGACGGCCGGCTGGTGCATCGTCGGCCGTCCCCTCGGGACGATAGAAGCGTTGACGAACTCCTCGGAGAGTCCACACGGCTGGTAGCGGCCATCAGTGGACGGGTACAGCTGGAATGCTGCTCCGCACGCGTGTTTCGTCATTCCATGACTTATTGACCACAACCTACACCTAGGAGGCTTTCGCATGGGTACGCGAACGTCCGTGCAAGTGCGCGCGGACATCAAGGCAATTCGAGCAACGTACGACCGACTCAGCAGCCAGGCGGAATTGAGCGCCAGCGACGTAAAGGAGTTGCGCGCGCTCGATGCTCAGCTCGAGGATCTGCTTGCTGAGCATCAGGAGCTCAAGGAACGCGAGGATCGCATGAAGGGCGAGCGCCAGCGACTCACAGGTATCTTCAATGGCGATGGAGAGCCAACCGGCGACGGCTCGCGCCAGGAGCGCGGTAACGGCCGGCCGGGATTCGCCGCCGCGCTGATCGAAGCTGGTTGGGATCTGCAGACGAACCCGTCTGTTGCGGTCTCACTCTTCAACGCGATGGGCCTGTCAGCATCCGTAACGACCACTGACGCGCCAGCATCCTCGTGGCAGCCACGGCGCGAGGTCGACGAGGTTTATGCCCTTGGACGGGACCAGCGCTATCTCTGGCCGTTCCTGCGCGCTGAGAGCGTGGGGGATGAAACATCCGTTGAGGACTTCCGGCAGAAGGGCGAGCGCACCATCGTTGGCAGTGTTGAGCGCGCGATCGGTGCAACTACCGATAAGGCGTCATTGAGCGTTACGCTCGAGCATGTCACAGCGCCACTCAAGACGCTGGCCATCATGGTGGAGAACATCCCTATTCAGCTCATGCGATCGCTGCCAGCGTTGAATGACTTCTTCAACACTGAGATGCAGTACCAGATCGATGCTGCGCTAGATGCGCACGTCATGGCGCAGATCGAAGCAGCCACTCCGCCAAGCGATGCGACGGCCGGGGATCTCTTCACACGGGTACGCAACGCGATTGCAGCGATGCGACTGGTCGGCGCGAATCCTGATCTGCTCGTACTGAACCCAACCGATAGCGCCGCGCTGGATCTGTTAGCAGACAACGAAGCGCGCTACTACTTCGGACCACCGGCGCGAACCGGCATGGCAAACACGCTATGGGATCTGCGCGTCGTTGAGCGCACGTCTGCCGACGGTGACGAACCACCGATGCTGATCGACAGCGCACGCATCGGGCAGCTGTACCTCGGCATGATGCGGTTCGAAGCAGATCCGTTCTCCGGCTTCAAGAAGAACCTGGTGAGCCTGCGGCTTGAAGCCAACGCACTCTTCAACGTGCGCGCCGCGAACGCCGCGTATGTCCTTGACGCTCCCGCGCCATAGAAGGAGCAGCGAGTAACCGTCCAGCGCGCTACGGCGCGTCAACGTCACCGCAAGCCGTTTGCATTACCAGCCGCGTCCGGCTTTGCGGAATCGATGGACGGGCGTTCACGGTGCAGGGCACATCCTTTGGGATGTGCCCACTTTCGTTCAGACACTCGCCTGGACGGCGCAGAGAATCCAGCTGGACGGCAGGGCCGGTCCAGGGTTGCCGACTTCGGGCGCGCTCGACACCCGCGGCCACCCAGTTTTTTGCGCGGACAGGTTTCGGAAATCACGTGTTAGGGGTGCATTATGGGCTCTCGAGGTCCCTTGCAGAATCCGCATTCAACCAGAGGACAGAAGGCAGGATCCGGCCGGCGCTCGCTTGCTGATGTGCCGGCAGACGAACTCGGCAAGGCAAAGATGCCAGCCTGGCTAACGAAAGGCGGCCGGGCCTTCTGGCGGCAATACGCACCGGATCTAGAGCGTCGCGGACTGCTAACGGCGCTCGACCAGTCGGCATTCGCGATGCTGTGCGAAGCGTGGGCGCAGCTGCGAGAGATCGATGAACAGATAGACCGCGACGGGCAGGTTATCGCCGGGCCACGCGGAGGAAAGCGTCTGCATCCGCTCAGTGGTGTGCGCAATCGCACGTATCGCATGGTTGTTGAGGGTATGCAGTCGTTCGGGATGACGCCAAGCTCGCGAGCGCGCATCCACGTCACGCCACCGCGGCCGGTGCGAATCGTGGACCCGATGGAGTCGTTACTGACCGGCCGGCGGGATGCAGCCGATCGGATAGAAGACCCACGCGACATTCTGACGGCTCGAGATTCGGCATCCTGAGCGCACAACGCGCCAGAATCGCCCGTACGGGGCGCGAATCGATCGATCATAGAAGAATGCCCGGAGTGTTCTACTCCGGGCATTCTGTGCGATCTGGTGCGGTTCGGCGCTTATTCGGCGCCAGCCACCTTCTTATACGGGACAAGATCGCGATCGTTAAGCCATGTTTCCACTGGTACGCCAAGGCGGCATGCGACACGCTCCAAGGCGTCGACGATCGTGATCGGGCGTTGCAGCATTTCTATAGTCAGGTCGTCGCCGTCATCGACCTCTTCGGCAAAGCTATAGAGCACGTCTGCCAGCGCATCGCCTATTTCGCTCTTCACCGGACCGGCGACATCGAGAATGACGGCGCGGAGGCCGCTACGCAGTGGTTCCGGCACTTCATCTACCCAACTGGTCCGCACCCGCGCGCCGAGGGGCACGCGCTTCTCAAATTCTCCTTCTTCTGCACGCGATGTGCGCAGAAACGCGCGAACCGGCTCGTAATCCGGCGACTCGGGGCGAATGGCAAGAGGCGCAGCAAATACCTTGCTCGCAACGATTGCTGGATCCTCTGTGACGGTCATACCGTGCTCCCTTCTGTGATCGCGAAACAACATCATGATACACTATATACCATGAAACGCCAGATAGAAAGGCGGGGTTATGGCGCATGAACGTTGGTTCACTACTCGGCAAATCGCTGACTTGCTGCAAGTCGACGAACAGACGATCCGCCGATGGCTACGTGATGGCCGCGTGATCGGTCGCAACTTTGGCGGCAAGGTCGGTTGGAGAGTGCGCGAGTCAGACCTGAATGCGTTTCTGGAAGGTGATGAGGGAAAAGCCGCCGCCTAGGTCCCAACAAGACCAGCTAGGCGACGGCCGGAGGCACCTGGAGCTCCGCGGGAACGGTGCTGCAGGCTGCCGGAATAATACGGGAGGCATCATGCAGGCTACGACGGTCGCAGCGAGCTATGAGCGCGTCAGCACGATTGTGCAGGGACGACAGGGCTTCTCACTGACGGCGCAACATGATTCGATGCAGGAGTACGCGGACGCTCAGGGCTGGATCCTGCCGGAAGATCTGCAATTCCGTGACGGTGAAGACGACAACGCATCAGGAGCGCGGTGGGACTTGCCGGGACTGACGGCCATGCTCACGGCCGCGCGGGAGCGCAAATTCAGTGTGCTGATCGTCCCGGACCTCGACCGCTTTGCCCGATCGCTGGTAAAGGGGCTCGTGCTCGAGGAGCAGCTGCGCTCCTACGGCGTTCGCGTCGTCTATCAACGTGTGCCGGTGGAAGACACTCCCGAAGGACGGCTACTCAAGAATCAGCTCTTTTCGATCGCTGAGTACGAGCGTGAGCGCATCGCACTTCGAACCGCGACCGGCAGGCGCGCGAAGGCACGGAGCGGCCGTGTTGTCGGCAACGGCTTCGCGCCGATGGGCTACCGCTACACCTATGAGACCTTGCCGAACGGCAAGCAGCGCATTTGTGGCTTCGAGCCTGACCCAAAGACAGCGCCGCTTGTGCAGCGGATCTTCCGAGATCTTGCGACGAAATCATGTGAAGAGATCGCCACGGAGCTCAATCAGGAAGGTCTCACAACGGTACGCGGCAAGCGCTGGCTTCCGCGCTCAGTGCGACGTCTGGCAACGTACACGTGCTACGCCGGCACAGTCGTCTACGGTCGCAAGAACTACGATCGCCGGCGGCCACTGGAAGAGATCGACGGAATCCCTATACCTGTCCCGGCACTGGTCGATCAGTCGACGTGGGACGCAGCAAATGAGGCGCTGTCACGCCGCCGATCGACCCGGCGCGGACGGCTGCCAAAGAGTGAGGATCCCTTCGTCCTACGCGGTGCGTTGACCTGCGGCCATTGCCACGGCCAGATTCAAACCAACGTGAACAACACGGTGCGGTACTACCAATGCGCTTGCTACAAGCCGTCGTTCGCGAAGATGTACGGGAAGCCTGTTTGCAAGCTTCCGGCCGCGAACGCTAAACGGCTCGAGGCTGAGCTGTGGCGCGTTATCACGGCGACTCTCTGCGATCGGGACTACCTGGAGCATGGTCTAGAGGCCGCGCAAGCACAGCACAATAGCGCCGATCAAGTTCGCCAAGAACGGCTTGCAGCGATTGACGCGGAAGTAACGCGGCAACGTCGACGGCTCGATGCTCTGGCCGATCGTCTGATTGATGCCGGCGACGGTGAGGTGTATCAGGCGCTGATGCGGCAAGCGAAGGACATCGAAACGCTCCTAAGCAGCCTTTCGGCCGAAAGAGCCAGTCTTGCAGCCGTGCGATCGGATGGATTGAGCCAACACGAAGCGGTGACAATCCGAGCGTTTGCCGAGCAGGTTGCCGCCGGCATCGAACATGCCGAACTTGCCGAACGTCGCCAGTTGATTGAGCTTCTCGGGATAAAAGGCACGCTCTACACGGATCCAGACGGTGTACAGCTGAGCATGCGATCGAAGTTCCGCATCGAATGGTCGGCAAACATCTCGTTACGGGATAGCGACCCTACTTTGAGAAAGGTTGGCTTACCGCGGCTCTCACTCGCCCAGGCCGTGCTCATGACCGGCCCAATGATGGTGATCTCCTGCCCGACGTAGTTCAGCGCCTGATCCCACGACACCGCGCCGGGGCAGACATCAGGAGTCGGAGAAGACGTTGGCTCGGGAGGAACTTCGGTCGACGTCGGCGGCACGACCAGCATGGTGGGGGACGGCGATGGGAGTGACGTAGGTTGCAGCGCCGGTTGCGTCGGCGCGATGGCTAACGGCGTCACTCGCACCTGGGTCGGTGACACGGTCGCAGTCGGAGCAGTCGTTGCTGTTGGCATTGGCGTGGCCGTCGGCATCGCCTCACCGCAGCCGGATGCCAGGAGGGCAAGAATGACGAGCCCTGCACATGGCAGCAGACGGGCGCGCTTCACAACGCGGTCTCCGTTCGCTGAATCTCGCACACAAAGGTTGTGAGAGCATAGCACGCGCGATCGCGGAAATGGTCTCGTCGCGCGGAACCCGAAGTGGCTCTTGTCAGCGATCCTGTTTGGGCGACGATAGCCGGGACGTGGGAAAGGATGGCAATACATGAGCGAACGACCGTTTGGCGAGGCACTGTCGGATGAGGTGTTGACGCGCGCGGCGCAACTGCCAGTGAAGCCGGACCCGGTAATTCTGGACGGCAAGCGTGTGCGCCTGCGCCCCCTCGACTTCGAGCGCGACATTGAGCCGCTTCATGCGAGGTCTAACGGGCAACCCGCTCAACTTGGAGAGCGCAGCATCGACGCCTACGATCCCGATGCCGAGGTCTGGCGCTATATGCCAGCCGGGCCGTTTGCGACATCCGCCGATCTCGCCGCATATTTGCGCGGCCTCGACAACACGCCGAATCTGCGCCTGCTCTGCGTGGATGACATCGCAACCGGCGAGCAAGTCGGCGCAGTCACGCTGATGAGCAACTTCCCAGAACACCTGAAGATCGAGCTGGGCAACATCTGGTACAGCCCGCTCGTGCAGGGGACCGGCGCGAATCGTGAGGCGACCTACCTGATGCTCGCGCATGCGTTCGGTCTGGGCTATCGCCGAGTCGAATGGAAGTGCGACTCGCTTAACGCGCGCTCGCGCCACACCGCCGAGCGCATGGGCTTCAAGTTCGAGGGCATTCAGGACGCCCACTTCATCGTCAAGGGCCGCAACCGCGATACCGCCTGGTTCCGCATCCTTGACCATGAATGGCCGGACGTGAAAGCGCGCCTGGAAGCGATGATGAGGTGACCGATGTAGGGGCGTATCGCATACGCCCGTTCAAATGCCTATCCGCCAGAATGGCATCCGCCACGCCGGACCATCACCGCGACCGTGTCGCGTATCCAGCCGGGCGTATGCGATACGCCCCTACAGAGACTACCCGTACAGCGCCTCGCGGATCGTGCTGATCTGCTGGCGAAGGGCGGTGTTGGTTTCGATCTCGCGCTCCATTTTGGCGATGCCGTGCATGACGGTGGAGTGGTCGCGGCCGCCGAGGAGTGTGCCGATCTCG
>Ga0182739_1004669_pt1 | contig 11189 bp, 9 predicted proteins | sample eDN5th30CBELigBY_FD_128873 | JGI IMG/M metagenome (GOLD analysis project Ga0182739, IMG submission 128873) | Enriched backyard soil microbial communities from Emeryville, California, USA - eDNA 5th pass 30_C BE-Lig BY (version 2) (version 2) | ecosystem: Environmental > Terrestrial > Soil >... | reverse complement strand
GTTCTACAACGCCATCGCCGCCGGCGACAGCGACACCACCAACCGCCTGCTGGATGACTTCTTCCTGCCCTACCTGGAAATCCGCAACCGCAAGGCCGGCTACGCCGTCAGCATCGTCAAGGCCGGCGCCAAGCTCGTCGGCCATGACGCAGGCCCCGTGCGTGCACCCCTGACCGACCTGACCGGCGAAGAGATGGAAATGCTCGACGCCCTGATCAAGAAGTCCGGCGCGGAGTAAACCCGCGCCCGCGTAAGCGCCAGAACGCCCTCCGCCGGAGGGCGTTTTGCTTCTTGATGCAAAGAAAATTTGGCGAATCGCGGGCCGTATGTTGTCATATGGCTCAATGCTGTCCCGCGACCGCGCCGCCTGGCGACGCGCTCCCGCGCCCGGGCCGGACACCCGCGGCGCGCCCCGGGAACGCGTACACTTGCGGCTGCGCGCGCGGGGCCGCCTGCCCTGCCCGCAGCGATTTCCGTATAAGAGAGACAATGCAAACTCCTGCCCGGCCTCCCCGCTCGCGCCTCACCGACTACGTCATCGATGAACTGACCAAGCGCCTGGATGCGCGCCAATACCGCGCCGGCGACAAGCTGCCTTCCGAGCACGCGCTGTGTGACGAGTTCGAAGTCAGCCGCACGGTCATCCGCGAAGCCGTCGCCTCCATGCGCCTGAGCGGCCGCCTCGTCAGCAAGCCCGGCATCGGCGTCTTCGTGACCGAAGACCGCGAAAAACCCATCGACTTCGTGGTCGAACCCGCCACCGATCCGCGCTGGGCCCTACACATCATGGAGCTGCGCGCCGGCCTGGAAGTCGAGGCCTGTGGACTGGCGGCCGAGCGCCGCAGCGCGTCGGACCTGAGCGGCATCGTCGAAGCCTTCGACGCCTTCAACCGCGCCACGCGCGACATGGAAGCGGCCGTCAAGGCCGACTACGAGTTCCACCTGTCGATCGCCCGCGCGTCCAACAATCCGCACTTTCCCGCCTTGCTCAAGGCCGCGGTGCGCGACGTCATGCTGGACCTGAACATCAAGCATGGCGGCAAGACGCCCGAAGAACTGGAAATGTACGAAACCCGCAACGTGCGCGAACACGAAGCGATTTTGACCGCCATCATGCGCCGTGATCCCGGCGCCGCGCGCGCCGCCATGGCGCGCCACCTGGGCGACAGCATTGCGCGTTACCGCAAGCTGCTGTCCCATCCGCCGGCGCAATAACACCGAAGCCAGACCGTTCCCGTGTGTCGGATTACGGGAATCCCCTTACTTGTGTACTTGTATGACGGCTGTCATCATACGTCTTATTGGATGACGCACGGCGTCGGCCGCGATAACGGCCCTCGTCCCGCGCGCCGCCACTAGACCCATGACGTACCAGTGCCGCCGATGAGCCCCATTCTTACCCTCCGCAGTACGTACCACCGCTACACCACGCGCCGGCACCGGCGCGACGCTTGACCGGCCCCGCCGGCCTGCCTGCCTCACCTCCCATTTCGACCCCCGTCCGAATGCGCGACGCGCCATCCCCGGCTTTGCCGGGGCGGTCCCCGCACGCTTGGCCGTTTCCGACCCATCCGCTTTTTCAAGCACTTTCGATCTCCAGGAGAAATCTCCATGCGCAAGTTTCTGAGCTCCGCCGTCGCGGCGACCTTGCTGTGCGTTGCTTCCGGCGCGCAGGCCGGCGTGACCTTCGACGCCGTCAAGAAAAAGGGTTTCCTGCAATGCGGTTTTGCCGGCATCCCCGGCTTCTCGGTGCTCGACAGCAAGGGCGAATGGACCGGCCTGGACGTGGACATGTGCCGCGCCGTGGCGGCCGCGATGTTCGGCGACGCCTCCAAGGTCAAGGGCAACGTGCTGACGGCGCAGGCGAAATTCACCGCGCTGCAATCGGGCGAGATCGACATGCTCTCGCGCAACACCACCCAGACGCTGACCCGCGACACCACGCTGGGCCTGATCGGCGTGGGCGTGAACTTCTATGACGCCCAGGGCCTCATCGTGAAGAAGGCGATGAACGTCAAGAGCGTCAAGGAACTGGACGGCGCCACCATCTGCGTGCAGCCCGGCACCACCACCGAACTGAACCTGTCGGACTACTTCCGCAGCCGCGGCCTGACCTTCAAGCCCGTGCTGGTCGAGAACTACGACGAGAACTTCCGCCTGCTGGAATCCGGCCGCTGCGACGCCTACACCAACGACAAGTCCAACACCGCGGCCAACATGCGCACGCGCCTGGCCAACCCGGACGACTGGGAAATCCTGGCCGAGAACCTGTCCAAGGAGCCGCTCGGCCCCATGGTCCGCCAGGGCGACGAGCAGTGGTTCAACGTCGTGCGCTGGTCGCTCAACGCCATGCTCGAAGCCGAGGAATACGGCATCACGTCCAAGAACGTCGATGAAATGCTCAAGAGCACCAACCCGAACGTCCAGCGCATCCTGGGCGTGACGCCGGGCATGGGCAAGAACCTGGGCCTGGACGACAAGTGGGCCTACAACATCATCAAGCAGGTCGGCAACTACGGCGAAAGCTACGACCGCGCGATGGGCAAGAACAGCCCGCTCAAGCTGGAACGCGGCCTGAACAAGCTGTGGACGCAAGGCGGCCTGATGTACGGCTGGCCGGTGCGCTAAGTCCCGGCATGACGCGGCTGCGCCTCACGCGCAGCCGCCCTCTTTTCCTGGCGTGCGGGCGCGGCCCGCCCCTGAATCACCTTTACGCAGCAACACCATGAACAGCATCGTCAACGCCCGACTCAAACAGATCAAACCCTCGCCCAGCATGGCCGCCAAGATCGTCGTGGACGAACTGCGCCGCCAGGGCCGCGAGATCTCCGACTTCACGCTGGGCGAGCCCGACATGCCCACGCCGGCGCACATCGCGCGCGCCGGGCAGGACGCCATCGCCGGCGGCGACATCCGCTACACCAGCCCCAACGGCACGGTGGGCCTGCGCCGCGCCATCGCCAACAGCCTGGAGCAGACCCTGGGCGTGCGTTACGGCATGGACCAGATCGCCGTGGGCGCGGGCGCCAAGCAGATCATCGCCGCCGCGCTGACCGCCAGCCTGGAACCCGGCGACGAAGTCATCGTGTGCGCGCCGTACTGGGTGTCGTATCCGGACATGGTGCTGCTGGGCGAAGGCAAGCCGGTCGTGGTGACCGGCCCCGAATCGCAGGGTTTCAAGCTGGACGCGGCCACGCTGGAAGCGGCCATCACGCCGCGCACGCGCTGGCTGATCCTGAACTCGCCCAGCAATCCCAGCGGCGCCGTCTACAGCGCCGCCGAACTGCGCGCGCTGACCGACGTGCTGCTGCGCCATCCGCACGTGTGGATCCTGAGCGACGAGATCTATGCGCCTTTCACCTACAGCGGCCAGGCGCACGCCTCGCCCGTGCAGGTCGAGCCCCAGCTCATCGAACGCACGCTCGTGGTGAACGGCATGTCCAAGTCCTACGCCATGACCGGCTGGCGCGTCGGCTATGGCGCCGGCCCGGCCGAGCTGATCAAGGCGATGAGCACGGTCATGTCGCAAAGCACGTCATGCCCCAGCGCGATCTCGCAGGCCGCGGCCCAGGCCGCCCTGGAAGGCGACCAGTCCAGCGTCGCGGAGATGGTCCAGATCTTCAAGGCCCGCCGCGACCTGATCGTGCGCCGCCTGAACGACATTCCGGGCATTTCGTGCGCCATGCCGGACGGCGCGTTCTACGTGTACGCCAACGTGCAGGGCCTGATCGGCCGCAAAGGCCCCGACGGGGAGCTGAAGACCGACCTGGACGTGAGCCTCTTTTTCCTGCGCGAAGCCGGCGTGGCCGTGATCGACGGCGGTTCGTACGGCCTGTCGCCCTATGTCCGCTTCTCGTTCGCGACCTCCACCGAGGTCATCGAGCAAGGCATGGACCGCCTGGCCGTTGCGGTCAGCGCGTTGATGGCGGGCTGAACCGTGGCGCCGCATATCGCTCAACGCCCGGCGCAGCGGCCGCCGCGCCGGGTCTCCTGGAACGACCCGGCCACGCGCGCGCTGGTCTACCAGGCGCTGGCCCTGGCGCTCGTCGGGGCCGCCGTCTGGTTCCTGGTGCACAACACGCTGCACAACCTGTCGCTGCGCAACATCTCGACCGGTTTCGGCTTCCTGAACCGCGAGGCGGGTTTTGCCATTGGCGAAACGGTCATCGCCTACTCCCCTGCCGACACCTACGGGCGGGCCATCTTCGCCGGGGTGCTGAACACGCTGCGCGTCGGGCTGCTGGCGCTGGTGGCCGCGACCGTCCTGGGCGTCTTCATCGGCGTGGGCCGCTTGTCCAAGAACTGGCTGGTCAACAAGATCACCTCCGTGTACGTCGAAGTGATGCGCAACGTCCCGTTGCTGTTGCAGCTCTTCTTCTGGTACGCGCTCATCACCGAGAACATGCCGGGTCCGCGTCAGGCGCACAATCCGCTTCCGGGCGTCTTCATCTCCAATCGCGGGCTGAAGGTGCCGGGGCTGGAAGGCGCGTCGCTGGACTGGATGCTGGGCGGGCTGGCGCTGGCCATCGTGGCGATCGTCGTCGTGGGGCATTGGGCCACCAAGCGCCAGGAGGCGACCGGACAGCCGTTCAAGCTGGGCCGCACGGCCATCGGCCTGCTGGTCGCGTTCCCCCTCATCGGCTGGCTCGCGAGCGGCGCGTCGCTGACGCTGGACATGCCTGCGCTCAAGGGCTTTAACTTCGTCGGCGGACTGACGCTGACGCCGGAGTTCGTCGCCCTCTTCCTGGGCCTGACCGTCTACACCTCGGCCTTCATCGCCGAGGTGGTGCGCTCGGGCATCCAGGCGGTCAACAACGGCCAGTGGGAAGCCGCCGGCTCGCTGGGCCTGCCGCGCCGCCTGGTGCTGCGCCTGGTGATCCTGCCGCAGGCGCTGCGCGTCATCATCCCCCCGATGACCAGCCAGTACCTGAACCTGTTGAAGAACAGTTCGCTGGCGGTGGCCATCGGCTACCCCGACATCGTGTCGGTCGTGAACACCACGCTGAACCAGACCGGCCAGGCCATCGAAGGCATCCTCATCATCATGGGCGCCTACCTCACGGTCAGCCTGTCGATCTCGATATTCATGAACTGGTACAACAAGCGCATCGCGCTGGTGGAGCGTTGAGATGAGCAACACTACGCAAACCCTGGGCGCGGACCTCGCCCCGCCCGGCGCGCAGACCGGCGCCTGGGCCTGGATGCGGTCGCGCCTGTTCTCGTCGCCGCTCAACCTTCTGATCACCGTGCTGCTGGCGTGGGGCCTGCTGATGGCGGTGCCGGCGCTGGTGGAGTGGGCCTTCATCAAGGCGAACTTCGACGCGGCCAACGCGCAGGAATGCCGGGCCTCCGGCGGCGCATGCTGGGCCTTCATCATTGAAAAGCACCGGCTGATTCTGTTCGGCACGTATCCCTTCGACGAACAATGGCGGCCGCTGATCGCCACCGTGATCCTCATCGCCGTGATCGTGGCAAGCGGCATGCGCCGTTTCTGGAACGGCAAGCTGGCGCTCATCTGGACGCTGGGCCTGACGGCCGTGGCCGTGCTGATGTGGGGCGGCGTATTCGGCCTGACCTACGTCGAAAACGCCCGCTGGGGCGGCCTGCCGCTCACCTTGATCCTGGCCACCTTCGGCATCGCCTTCGCCTTTCCGGTCGGCGTGCTGCTGGCCTTGGGACGCCGGTCGAAAATGCCCGCGATCAAGGCGCTGTGCGTCGTGTACATCGAGCTGATCCGCGGCGTGCCGCTCATCAGCCTGCTGTTCATGTCCTCGGTGATGCTGCCGCTGTTCCTGCCCGAAGGCTTCACCATCGACAAGCTTCTGCGGGCGCAGATCGCCATCATCATGTTCGCCGCGGCCTACATCGCCGAAACGGTGCGCGGCGGCTTGCAGGCCATCCCGAAGGGACAGTACGAAGGCGCGGATTCGCTCGGCCTGAACTACTGGCAGCAGATGCGCAAGATTATCCTGCCGCAGGCGCTCAAGATCGTGATTCCGCCGCTGGTGGGCATCTTCATCAGCCTGTTCAAGGACACCTCGCTCGTCGTGATCATCGGCATCTTCGACCTCACGCTGGCGGCCAAGGCGGCCCTGTCCGACGCGGCATGGCGAGGTTTCGGGGTGGAGGCCTATCTCTTCATCTCGCTGATCTACTTCGTCTTTTGCTATTCCATGTCCAAATACAGCCGCGCGCTCGAGCAGCGCCTGGCCACCGGGCACGCCCGGTAAACCCGAAGGAGTCCAGGCATGTCCGATGCCATCATTCGCCTGCAGGACGTCAACAAGTGGTACGGCCAGTTCCACGTCCTGCGCAACATCAATCTGAACGTCGCCCAGGGCGAACGCATCGTGGTGTGCGGGCCCTCGGGCTCGGGCAAGTCCACGATGATCCGCTGCATCAACCGGCTGGAAGAACACCAGAAGGGCCAGATCATCGTCGACGGCACGGAGCTCACCAGCGACCTCAAGCACATCGAGACCATCCGCCGCGAGGTCGGCATGGTGTTCCAGCATTTCAACCTGTTCCCGCACCTGACCGTGCTGGAAAACCTGACGCTGGGCCCCATGTGGGTGCTCAAGCAATCCCGCGCCCAGGCCGAAGCCACGGCCATGAAATACCTGGAGCGCGTGCGCATCCCGGACCAGGCTCTCAAATTCCCCGGCCAGCTATCCGGCGGCCAGCAGCAGCGCGTGGCGATCGCGCGGTCGTTGTGCATGAATCCCAAGGTCATGCTGTTCGACGAACCCACGTCCGCGCTGGATCCCGAAATGGTCAAGGAGGTGCTGGACGTGATGGTCACGCTGGCACAGGAAAGCGGCATGACGATGATCTGCGTAACGCATGAAATGGGATTCGCGCGCAAGGTCGCCAACCGGGTGATATTCATGGATCGTGGCGAGATCATCGAAGAGAACAACCCGAACGACTTCTTCGATCATCCGCGGAATGAAAGGACCAGGCTGTTTTTGAGTCAGATTCTGCATTGAGCCCCGGGCAACGATTGAAGTGTGCTTCGCGCACAGGCGGGCGAGATCGCCGCCTGTGTGTCGAGCGCCCGGCTATCACCCCGCCGACGCCCCTTGCCGCGCCAGATCAGAATCGGTGCCGCATTCCCACCGCATACTGCGCCTGGTGCCACGACGGATCGTCCCAGGCGCCCCGCATGTAGCCGTAGATCGCGTACACGTTGGTGCGCTTGGACAGGTCGTACACATAGCCCGCCGAATACACCTGCTGGGAGTGCGTGGCGTCGTCGCGTTCAAGGGAACCACCGCCCGGCAGGCTGGCCTGCCATGACGCCATCACCGTGCCCGCCCCGGCGCGCCACGTCGCGCCCGCCATCACGCCGTGGACCGTGCTGCCCGGGAAGTAGCTGCGCTGGCCGGGCGATTGCACGGCCGGGATGGTGGACCCATTGCGCATCACGGACCAGCCGGCGTAGAACGTGAACGCGTCCACCGTGGCGCGGCCCGCGAGCGTATAGGCGAAGGGCTGGCGATCGGCGCCGGCCTTTGACATCGCCGCGGACTGCGCCGTGCCATCGGCCCAGCGCGCGCCTTCGTAGGTCGCGGCGATCGAATAGCCTGGCCGGTCAAACACGATCGCGGCGCTGTACAGCTTGTTGGTGGTGCCGGTCTGGAAGCCGCCTCCGCCGTCGTAGTCCAGGCTGGCGTCCACGCCCGCGCGCAAGCCGCCGACGGACGGCGTCCAGTAGGCCACGGTGTTGTCGGCGCGATTGGCGTTGTAGGGCAACAGTGTCGTCTGCGCCCCGGTGATCAAGTATGACGCCAGGAAGGCGTCGTAGTCGGCGAGCGTGGCGGAAGACGCCGACGTCTGCCGGCCCAGCCGCAGGTCGCCAAAGCCGCCCGACACGCCGACCCACGCCGCGCGCCCGAACAGGCGGCCGCCCTGCGCGGACTTGCCGTTGGTGGCAAGGACGCCGCTTTCGAGCTGGAAATTCGCGCGCAACCCGTTGCCGAGGTCTTCGCTGCCGCGCAGCCCCCAACGCGAGCCGGACTGCACGCCCGACTGCATGTTGATCGCCGTGCCGCGCTCCTGCGTGGAAAAGCCCGCCACGCTGAGGTCCACGACGCCGTACAGCGTCACGGCGCCCGGCTGCGCGTCGGCCGCCCACGGGGCCAGCAGAACCGCGATGCCCGCGGAAAATTTTCGCACCGCCATCGCCGGCCTCACAGGTACTTGAGCCAGGCGATGTCGCGGCGCGCCGCCTTCAGGCGGCCGAACCGGCGCACGGGCCAATACAGCGCCACAGCGAGCAGGATCGAGATCGCCCACACCGCCCCCATGCCGTCCACGCCGAAATACTTGCCCTGGTTCAGGCCCCAGATGGCCTCGCCCGCCAGGTACAGCGCCTTCAGCACGTACAGGTGCAGCAGGTAGAAGAACATGGGCGCGGCCCCGAAAACGCACAGCGCCCGCACCCACGAGGCCGACTTCGCCTTTTCGATCAGCACCAGCAGGCACAGGCCCAGGCCCAGCGTAAGCAGCAGGAACAGCAGCGACGGCGGGTACTTGGTGATGTTCAGAAAGCTCATTGCCGTATGCAGCGCATCGTCCTGGACGGCCCAATGCTGGGACTGGCCGTAGCCGTTCAGCATCCTCAACACCACGAAGCCGGCCACGGCGGCCAGGCCAGCCATCCACAGGCGACGCTGGCGCACACCGGCCTGCACGCCCGGCTGAAACCAGGCGCCCGCCGCATAGCCCAGCGCGATCACGCCGATCCACGGCAGCAGGGGGTACGACGTGCGCAGGCGCAACGTTTCACTAACATCGAGCCAGCCGCGGTCGTGCAACACCGCCCACGGCACGTGCATGCCATGGCCAGCCGCAAAATGCAGGCCGTCCAACGCGTTGTGGCCCGCCACCAGCACGACGCCCGTCACGACGAGCGCCCAGCGCGGCAGCCAGAGCAATGCCGCCAGCGACAGCATGGACAGGCCGATCACCCAGATGACCTGCAGGTACACGACGGTGGGCGGAAACTGGAAGGTCCAGGCGAAATTCACCACGATGACTTCCAGCGCGATGAGAAAGAGGCCCCGCTTGGCGAGAAACGCGGCGGTCGCACCCCGGCTGCCCGCCTTGGCGCCGTACAGCCAGGCCGACAGGCCCGTCAGGAAGACGAACACCGGCGCGCACAGGTGCGCCAGCAGCCGCGAGAAAAACAGGTCCGGCGGCGTGGCCGCCACGTCCATCGGATCGCCGACCTGATGATGCAGGAAGAAGGTCTCGCGCACGTGGTCCAGCAGCATGATCACGATGACCAGGCCGCGCAGGGCGTCGATGGATTGCAGGCGGGCGCTGCCGTGGACGGGTTGGGAAATAGGGGAAGCCATGTTGGACTGCAATGTAGGACTGCAATGTGAAATGCCACCGGCCGTGCCTGGCTGGCGCAATGGAAAAAAAGGCAGAATAGTAATGTAATAACATTACCATTCCAAGACAAAAATGGAGCCGGATCGATCGTCCCGTCCTCTCGGCGTGCTTCTGATGCAAAAGGGCCGTCGATGACGACGGCCCTTGGCGCATTCGGCGAGTGCTTGTCCCTGAGGAAACTGGAATGCGTCTGCCCGTCCGCGTCTGCCCGATGCGGGTCTCAATCTATTCGGCCTGAATGCCCGCCTGCCGGACCTTATCTCCCCACACCTTTTCCTGCTGCACGACAAAGGGTCCGAATGCCGACGCCGGCGCGGGCGTGGGTTCGGCGCCCATCTGCGTCAGTTTCTGCCTGATGTCTTCGGACGACACGATCTTGTAGAGCTCATCCCCGAGCCGTTTCGCGATGGGCGCAGGCAATTTCGCCGGGCCGAAAATGCCTACCCAGGCCGCCAGGTCAAAACCGGGTTGTTTGAGCGCTTCGGACACACTGGGCAGATTCGGCGCCAGCGCGCTGCGCTTTTCCGTGGATACCGCCAAGGCTTTGAGCGTGCCCGCCTGGATATGGGCGGCGGCCGACGCCAGGTCCACGAACATGAACGTGGCGCGCCCGCCGATGATGTCAGTCATGGCCTGCGGCGTGCTCTTGTAGGGAACGGCGGTCGCGTTCAACCCGGTCAGCTTGTCGAACGAAGCGGCAGATATCTGGCCGGTGCTGTTGCCGTAAGCGTAATTCAGGCTGCCAGGATTGGCCTTGCCGTAACGCAGCAGGTCATCGACGCTGCCGATGGGCAGCTTGGCGCTGACCGCCAGCACGAAGGGAAAATTGCACACTTGCACCAGCGGCGTGAAATCCTTCACAGGGTTGTACCGCAGGCTCTTGTACAGATGCGGGTTGGATGAGTGGGTCGTGTTCGTAGCCAGCATGATCGTATAACCATCCGGTTGGGCGCGCGCCACGAGGTCGGCGGCGACCTGGCCCGAGGCGCCCGGCCGGTTCTCGACGATCACGGGTTGCCCCAGCGCGGACTGCAGGCGCTCGGCGATAAGCCGGGCGACGATGTCGCTGGCGCTGCCCGCGCCGAATGCCGTGATCAGCTTCACAGGCTGAGCGGGATAGTCCGCCGCCTGCGCTGCGGGCCCTGCCAGGCTGCACGCGAGCAGCGCCGCCGCGCATAGCGGCTTGAACAATGTACGCATCATGTCTGTCTCCTTGGTGCGACGCCGTCCCTGTGCCGGGTGGTCGCCATGGGGGGTAGCCGCGGCAGGCCTGCCGCGGATGCTGCGGCCCGCGTCAGTCCGCGGCGGGCACCGTGGCAAGAATGCGCAGGGCCTGCTTCAGATGCGGACGATCGAGCATTTCACCGTCGAGCTGCAATGTGCCGACGCCCGGTGCCGCCTCGAACGCCTGGACGATGCGCCGCGCGCGCGCCAAATCGGCGGCGTCCGGCGTGAACGCCTGGTTGATGGGGCCGACCTGGTCCGGGTGGATCGCGATCTTGCCCGTGAAGCCCGCGCGACGCGCGCGCGCGGCATCCTTGAGCAGCCCTTCCCCATCCCGGAAATTGCCCCAGATCGTGTCGATTGCGGGCACGCCGGCCGCGTTCGCGCCCAGCAGGCACAGCGACCGGGCGAGTTGATAGGTGAAGTCATGCTCGCCGTCCTCGCGCCGGTTGCTGGCCGCGCCCAGCACGGCAGCGAGGTCCTCCGCGCCCCAGGTCAACCCACGCAGCCTGGGGCTGCAACCGGCGTAGCCGCCCAGATTGAACATGGCCCCCGCGGTCTCG
>Ga0182739_1004667_pt1 | contig 11189 bp, 6 predicted proteins | sample eDN5th30CBELigBY_FD_128873 | JGI IMG/M metagenome (GOLD analysis project Ga0182739, IMG submission 128873) | Enriched backyard soil microbial communities from Emeryville, California, USA - eDNA 5th pass 30_C BE-Lig BY (version 2) (version 2) | ecosystem: Environmental > Terrestrial > Soil >... | reverse complement strand
GCGACAGCGGCCGATTCGAGGCCACTGCGGACTTCTCGCGGCTGGCCGAGGTGGACGCGATCCTGATCTGCGTTCCGACTCCCCTGGGGGCCCACCGCGAGCCCGACCTCTCGGCCGTGACCGCCACCGGGAGGACGATCGGCCAGTGGCTTCGTACCGGCCAGCTCGTGGTGCTGGAAAGCACGACCTACCCGGGCACGACGCGCGACGTGCTCAAGCCGGAGCTCGAAGCGAGGGGGCTGGCGGCGGGCCGTGACTTCTTCCTGGCGTACAGCCCGGAACGCGAGGACCCGGGCAACCCGAAGTACTCCGCGGGAACGATCCCCAAGGTCGTCGGCGGCTTCGACGAACGGAGCGGAGCGCTCGCTCAGGCGCTCTATGGCGCTGTGGTCCCCGAGGTGGTCCCGGTCACGTCGTGCGAGGTGGCCGAGGCCTGCAAGATCCTTGAGAATACCTACCGGGCGGTCAACATCGCCCTGGTCAACGAGCTCAAGCTGGTCTTCGAGCGGATGGGGATCGACGTCTGGGAGGTGATCGACGCAGCCAAGACCAAGCCCTTTGGGTTCCAGCCGTTCTACCCGGGTCCGGGGCTGGGCGGGCACTGCATTCCGATCGACCCGTTCTACCTGACGTGGGTGGCCCACACCTACGGCCTGCACACACGGTTCATCGAGCTGGCCGGCGAGATCAACACGGCGATGCCCCATCGCGTCGTCGATCGTGTGGCCGCGGCGCTGAACGACCGAGGCAAGCCGGTCAAAGGGAGCCGGATCCTCATCCTGGGGGCGGCCTACAAGCCGAACGTGGACGATTGCCGCGAAAGCCCGGCCCTTGAGTTGATCGAACTGCTCCAGGAACGCGGGGCCTCGGTCGCCTACAGCGACCCCCACGTTCCGGCCCTGCCGCCGATGCGCGGTTATGACCTCCGCCTCGTCAGCGAGCCGCTGACCGAAGCGACCCTCGCGGCCCAGGACTGCGTACTGATCGCCACCGACCACAGCCGGTTCGACTGGGAGTTCATCCTCCGGCATGCCCGGCTGGTCGTCGATACCCGAGGGGTGGCCCGTCGCTACCCGAACCTCGGAAATGCCGCGGTGATCGTCACAGCTTAGCGCCGTTTCCCTTGGGGGCGCTGACGAGCTTGGGATCAACCCGGCTGTTCTGGTGAGTCAGGACCACGTGTTGCCCTGGTGCCAAAGGCACCCGAGGCGGCGCGGAGGCCGAGGCTTGATCTGGCCGCCTCTTGTCGCTTCGCGACCCCGGACAACAAGGGGGCGGGCTCACCAAGGATTCTCTCACTGCGACGAATCCAAGACCCTCTCAAGCTGGACGCAAGACCCACGAAAGCCACGGTAAGCCCGGAGTCGCGGTGGTTTCGGGACCCCACCACAGGGTGTCGAAGCCGAACCCCAGATGTCCGAGAAGAGCGATATCTTGAGAACAGTCATGTTTGGCGGATTCATGGCTGCGTCCGCCAGGTCGTGCGCCACTGGATCGCGCCGGCCGAACCATGAGCGGGGCGAGCCAGGCGGGACCATGTCGCCTCACCGGGGGAGACCTGCGCTGGGGGCGGAGTCTGGTTCGAACCTCCGGGATGGCGGGACATGGGCATGCCTGCCGACTCTTGTTTCTCTTCTCCATGGGTACGCGGAGAAATTCGGCTCTTGCAAAACCCGAGGGATGTTCCATAAGCTAGACTTGCATGGTGGAGCCGTGAAAATCCCTTGAATTGGAAGAACGAGAGTTCCTGGCCTGTTCGGGGAGATTTCACAGCCTCGCTCGACAATTGCTGAACCTTCCGTCGTGCACGAGCCGACTTTCCTTCCTGTACGGATCGATCTTGACGAAAGGGCCGTTCACGATGCCGTGAACAACCGACCCTAAGACCCTGCAGGTCCGAAGAGTCATCCGGGATGAACCGGGGTGAGAGAGCTTGATCCCCTTTCTCGTGCCGCGTGAAGGGGACGATCGAACCGCTCTCGTTTGGTTTTTTCTCGTGCGGTCTTGCGTGGTCCTGTATCGATTTCGTAGGCTGTTCCGGTCCATGCTATCGCGATTGCGTTGAGCAATTCAGACCGAAACTGCAAGGGTCGTGATCGAATCAGGTCGGTTTATGGCCTGGCGGCATGGGAACGAAGCAACCCACGGGCACGGAGTGCGCGCCGAGCGGACCGAATTGCGAACAGAACCACCCGTAAGTGTCGCCATGTTAGCGCCATTGTATATTGTCGCATCATCAAGTAATGCGATCCTTGGTAGGATCAAGGGTTTGGCGTGGCGACCTGATGGTCTGTTTGAATGGGTTTTGGTGTGAGCCGGGTGGCTCCGACTCCTTTCGTATAGTCCAGCGAGACGATTCCAAACGATGTGCGGAATTGCAGGGATCGCGGCCACCTCGATGTCGAGGGAAGAGGGGATCGAGCGGGTTCGGTGCATGACCGCCGTGCAGGCCCATCGCGGGCCTGACGACGGTGGCGTGGAGGTTGCCCACGACCAGGCGCCGACGGTCGTGTTCGGGCATCGTCGGTTGTCGATCATCGACCTCTCGCCGGCCGGGCATCAACCGATGCGTGACCGGGATTCGGGGCGTTGGATCACCTTCAACGGCGAGATCTACAACTACCGCGAGCTCCGACGCAGCCTGGAGGGCCACGGTTATCAGTTCGCGACGGCGACCGACACCGAGGTCATTCTGAAGGCGTTCGCGCACTGGGGCGAGGACTGCGTTCGTCACCTGCGGGGCATCTTTGCGTTCGCCATCTTCGAGCCGGCCGCGCCGACCGGTGAGGGGCCGGGGCCTCGGGTCTTCCTGGCCCGCGACCAGCTTGGCGTCAAGCCGCTCTACTATGGGGTGGTGGGCCAGACCCTGGTGTTCGCCTCGGAGGTTCGCGCCGTGCTGGAGTCCGGCCTGCTGGATCGGCGGCTGGATCAGCTCGGGCTGCGTTCCTACCTGGCCTACGGCTCGGTGCAGGAGCCCTTTACGCTTATTCAAGGAGTGCAGTCGTTACGGCCAGGTCACACCCTGGTCTGGCGTGAGGGCCGGGTGCAGACCTCCCGGTACTGGCGACTCCCAGCGCCCGAGCAGGTGGCGCCGGCGGCGCCGGCCGACCTGCTCGAAGAGCTAGGTTCACACCTGGCCGAGGTGGTTCGCCTCCAGATGGTGGCCGACGTGCCGATTGGGGCATTCCTTTCCGGCGGCATCGACAGTACGGCCCTCGCCGCACTCGGGCAGCGGGCCAGCACCCAGCCGATCCGGACCTTCTGCGTCGTCTTCGACGAGGCGGTGTACGACGAACGCGAGCATGCCCAGGCCGCGGCGCGGCACATCGGGACCGAGCATACTGAGCTTCATCTCTCCGACCGTATCGTGAGAGATTCGCTCGATCGGGCCTTGGCCGCGTTCGACCAGCCGAGCATGGACGGCATGAATACCTATTTCGTGTCGCAAGTGACTCGAGCGGCGGGCCTGACCGTCGCCCTCTCGGGCGTGGGCGGGGACGAGCTGTTTGGCGGCTACAATGGCTATCAACGTTTCCTTCAGGGCGAGCGCTGGGGACGTCGATTCGGCCGTTTGCCTGCCCCGATCCGGTCCGGACTGTCTCCGGTGGTTGGCCGCCTGGCGCGGAGCGAGGCGCAGCGGAAGGCGGCCTTGCTGCTGAAACGGCCGCATTCGTCGCACCTGCTGGTCCGCCAAGCGTTCCACGAGTCCCAGATCAGCAGGCTCATCCCCAAGCCCTTGCTGGCGGCTCCGGAGGCGTGGGAATCGGGGGCTTTTGGGGCCTTGACGGCCGAGATCGCGGGCTACGACGTGGTGAACCGCGCCTCGGCCTGGGAGCTGCAGACCTACATGCTCAGCACGCTCCTGCGCGACACCGACCAGATGAGCATGGCTCATGCCCTGGAGGTCCGTGTACCGTTGCTCGACCACCGGCTCGTCGAGTTCCTGTTCGGCCTGCCTGGCTCGGTGAAGCTCAAGGCGGGCCAGCCCAAGCCGCTGCTGACCCTGCCCCTGGGAGACGCGTTGCCGGGCCAGTGCGTCCACCGCCGCAAGCAGGGGTTCGAACTCCCGTTTGCGGTCTGGTTTCGCCGTGGCCTCCAGGACCGGATGCGCGAGTTCTTCCTCGGCCAGGGTGGGACTCCGAACCCGCTCTTCCGGCCGAAGGGGATGGCCCGCCTCTGGCAACAGTTTGAGGCCGGTCGCGTCTCGTGGAGCCGGGTCTGGTGCCTCTTCGTGTTGCAGCACTGGCTGGAAGCCCATCGTGTGACGGTCTGAATCGGCTTCCGCCAGCCCGCGACGTTCGCGTTGGAACCCGACCGGTCGCCCCACGGATTGCCGACCCGCTGATCGGGAGGCGCTCCCGGGCGACGGCTTGTTGTGAAGAGGATTCAATCAACTTGGAATCGGCGCGACCTCGAATCCTGATCTTTATCGATCACTATCTGCCGGGCTATAAGGTCGGCGGCCCGGTCCGGTCCGTGGCCAACTTCGTGGACCGGATGGGAGATCGATTTCAGATTTCGATCGTCTGCCGGGACCACGACTTCACGGACCCGACGCCCTACCCGGGGATCGAGGTCGGCCAGTGGAACCAGGTGGGCCAGGCCCGGGTGCGCTACGTCCCGAGTCGCGAACTCGATGGGCCTCTGATCGCGCGGCTGATCGCGGAGGTCGAGCCCGCAGTCGTCTATCTCAACGGCTATTTTTCGCCGTTGAGCCGCCGGATCCTCCTCTTGCGCCGGTTCGGGAAGACCGGCGATGTTCCGGTCGTCCTCGCCCCGCGCGGGGAGCTTGGGGCCCGGGTCCTGCGGATGAAGCGACTGAAGAAGTGGCTTTACCTGACGCTGGCCGCCCGACTTGGACTGCACAAGGGCCTTCTCTGGCAGGCGACCGCGACGCACGAGGTGGACGAGATTCGCGCTCGCCTGGGGAAGGGGACCGACGTCCGGCTCGCGGCGAACTTGCCCCGTGCGGTGCCTCCGCCCTCCGACTTTGACGCCCGGCCCCCCAAGCGGCCGGGCGTGGCACGGCTGGTGTTCCTGTCGCGGATCTCGCCCAAGAAGAACCTCCCGTTCGCGCTTGAGGCGCTCCGCGAACTCCGGGGCGACGTGACCTTCGATATCTACGGCCCGATCGATTCGGAACCCGCGTGGCAGGCCTGCGAAGAGGTGATCGCGACCTTGCCGGCCAATATCCGGGTCACTTACCAGGGCAGTATCGACAACGAACGCGTGGTGGCGACACTCCAGACCTACGACTTCCTGGTCCTTCCGACGCTCAACGAGAACTTCGGCCACGCGATCTTCGAGTCGTTCGTTGCGGGCTGTCCTGTCGTCCTCAGTGACCAGACACCTTGGCGCGACCTGGCTGCGAAGAATGTCGGTTGGGATCTTTCCTTGAGCGATCTCCAAGCCTGGCGATGTGGACTTCAGGAGTGTGTAGACATGGACAACTCACGGCATCGTGAAATGTCCACTGCCTGTGTTGAGCTGGCTCAACAGTGGCCAACGACTTCAAAGGTTCTCCAGATGAATCTGGACTTATTTCACGAGGCGGTGCAAAGCTCCGGGTTGTCACAAAGCCTGAGATGATCTTTCCGATGCGAAATGAATTTCTCTTCATTGCATTGAAATTGGCGACAACGGTCGTGGTCATTTAAGTGGTTGGTGACAGGTGTTGGGAATCCTTTGACCGGGTCTGTCACTGCGGAGGAATCAGAGGCGATGTCAGACTCAATGGTCGGCTGCGTTCTGCTCGCATTTGCCATTGGCCAGTTTGTCGTTCTCTATCGAGGTCTTTCGGCCGCCGTCACCTACTACCTTTGTGTGGCCCCGCTCGGCTACTTTACCGTCTGGTACATGGGGACTTGGGACCCGTCAAGGCTCTGTGGGATCATTTTGCTCGTTGGCTCTCTTCGATTTCGGGACAGGGATCGTCACCTTCCCAAGATGAGAACCCAGGCCATCGTTCTCTTTTTAGGCTATGGGATTGTGTGGACCATCATCTGTTCGCCGTTCTGGCCCACCGATGCAATAGCACACCTGAGTCTCGTTCACAGCGTTCTTCGGCCCTTAATTTCGATTGCGAACTGGATCGTCTATCTAGGGGTCACCTGGAAGATCGCCGTGGCGTACAGCGTGCCAGGAGAATTTGCTAAGTACAAGCATGTTGTAGTGAAATTTGGGATAGCGATGTGTTTTTATGCGATATATCAATCCGTTGCGTCGCGATATGGGTTGCCGATGACGGGACTCCGGAACGCTTATCGTGGCTACACGGCGGACGGGTCGGGTGACTTTACGGCGGCCTATCTTTTGAACGGGGAGCTTGTGTATCGGCCGGGCTCGTTCTTCCACGAGCCAAAATTCTTGGGAGCCGGTTGTGTTTTTTGGTTGAGCCTCCTGCTATCCGACATGTTTGAACGGCAATTCAGGACGGCCACGGTCGGCAGCATTGCGATCGTTTGCTATACTCTCTGGCTAACGGCGTCGACGGGGGCATGGGCCGCGGTTCTCTGTTGTTTGGCTCTCTTTCTCTTCATTTCCAATCGACTCGCTCCGTTGCAACTGATGGAGAAGGTTTTGATCGGAGGCTTGGCGTGCTTTGTCGGGCTTGGCCTCAGTTGGGCTGTAGGCACAGAGGCCTTCCAGAATAGCGCTCTTGGGATCATTGTTGAAGAACGCTTCACCAAACGTCTGAGTTCACTGGATCGAAAAGCAGACGAAGAGTTGGATCCCGCTGCGATACAGGCCTTACTCGACAGACCCTATTTCATTCTCACTGGCACCGGGCTGGGTGGCATCTCGTTCTATATGGATGAGTATCTGCGAAATTCCGTAGATTATCACATTCCTGGTGAGAAAGCTGTCATTCTGAATCCGTCGTTCGGCCTCGTGGCTCTTCTCGCGAATCTGGGTCTGTTAGGTTACCTGTTTGCCTACTACACGCTTGAGCGCGGGTTTCGCTGCCTATTTCTTAGGCCCGTCCAGGGGGTTGTCCCGATACCAGTCAGCCTGGCATTCGTTGGTACGATCGGCGTCGTTCAGTACATGATAATGGGCGATATGATTGTGTTCCTGGTTGGTATGGGGTGTTTGCTGGCTGCGTCCCTCTATCCGAGAGGTGATTTGGAGGGGCTGAGTCGCCCGGTACCTATGGGATTAGAATGCGAATGATGGACTCCGCTGCAGAATCGGACTGTATCATGACGTCTTCGGTCGGCTCGTCTCCGGATTCCTTGGTGATTGACGAGGCTCGGCCGGTGGTGAGCCGGATGCAGGGCTTGGTGGGTCGGTTGAAGCTCCGTTCGCTCGGCGAAGCGACGAGCGAGGATCGCGGCCGAGAGCGGTTCCGGCGAGCCCTATTGTTTATCTTGGCTGCGGTGCTCGGCAAGGGCATCGCGATGATCAGTATCCTGGTCTCCGTTCCGTTGACGCTTCACCTGCTTGGCGAGGAGCGTTACGGACTTTGGATGACCATTAGTTCTTTGCTGATCCTGCTGAGCTTCACCGACTTGGGGTTAGGCATTGGCTTGATGAATTCGATTGCGCATGCCAGCGGAAAGGATGAAGAAGACGCTGTTAAATGTTATGTTTCCGTTGCTTTTTTTATGCTTTTGGGGATCGCCTGCCTCGTACTTCTGGTCCTATCCGCCGCCTACCCTTTCGTTCCTTGGGCGAATCTTCTCGAAGTGACGTCGCCACGCGCTAGGGCTGAGGCGGGGCCTGCTATTTATATTTTCATTACATGCATTGCTATGGGTTTGCCATTGAGTGTGGTGCAGCGGGTCCAACTCGGGTATCAGAAAGGATCCGTCAGTAATCTCTGGACCAGTCTTGGCAGCATTTTTGGGCTTGTCGGGTTGCTCGTTGCCGTGCGGCTCAGGGCGGGCTTGCCCACTATTGTCCTCGTGACGACTGGCCTTCCACTGCTCGCGCATTTGGGCAATAGCCTCGTGTACTTCGGCCTCCAACGTCCGGATCTGCGTCCACGTTGGAGCCGGATACAGCCGAACGAAGCGAAGAGATTGATTCGGCTCGGGGGTGAGTTTTTCATTCTGAACCTTTGCTTCCTCGCCTCTTACAGCATTGACAATATCCTTGTCGCCAAGACCCTGGGGATCGAGTCCGTCGCGTCTTACTCTGTGTGTGTCAAGTATTTTGGGCTTGGTCTTGCCGTCATTCATCTGGCGATCGCTTCCCTATGGGCGGCGTATGGGGAGGCCTTTGCTCGTGGAGATTGGGCCTGGTTGCAATCCACGTTCTGGCGTTCGATCTTGGCCTCGTTGTCCGTTGCCGGACTCTTCACGCTCACTCTGCTCGTTGTGAGCAGCAAGGCGCTTCCTTTGTGGGTGGGGACCGAGTACTCGCCGAGCCTGAGCCTTCTCTGTGGCGTGGGGGCTTGGGGAGTCATCGATATGGTGAGAGTCGCCTCAAGCACCTTTCTCAATGCGATTAACGTGGTGCGATTCCAGATCGTCCTCTTCTTCGTCTTCACGCTCGGCGGGATTGGTGCCAAGGTCATCGGAGCGAGGTTCTATGGTTTGGAGGGGGTGGCGTGGGGAGGGGTGCTGGCTCTCGTGCTCTTCATGGCGCTCCCTATGCTTGCTTATGCCCACATGAAGCTTTCCTCCCGCTAAGCACTTGGTCGGCGTTTCCTTGGCATTCTCGTTCCTTGGGCGGCCGCGGTGGCTTGCCACTGGAGCCGCACAGCGACACGAAGTCCTCACCAAGAGGCCGGGCCGTCGCGAGATGAGACGAGAGCGTCGGTCACGCTCTGGGACTGGCCATCGCGTGAGTCTTCGCCTCTTGTGGCTGCACCACCTCGGTGGCGAGCCACCGCGACCGTCCAAAACAGCAAGGAATCAAAGAGGATCGCGAACACGTGCTCAGGATCAGGTTGAGGAGGGGAGCCGTGTGGGGCCTTGCGATTTGGGGTGGTCTGGCCAGGGCGACTTTGACTCGAGTTCCTGATTCCGTTCTCGAGCGGCTGGGCCTCGGTTCGTCGGCCGCGTCTCTCGGACGATTCGGCTTGCTTCAAGATGGCATGTGAGCACTTCAAGCATCGTCCCGCCTCCCCGCTTGTGGATTGAGGCCTCCATTTGAGTTGGTGAGATTCCGTTCCAAACTGAGGCTATCTTCGTTCATGAAACGCGTCATCATCGAGTGTGTGCGAAGTGTCGCGCGGCAGATGGGCTACACTGTGGAGCGCTATCAGCTCTCCAAGGACATAGCTGGCGTGCGTAGCCGCATCTTGAAGACGCAAGGAGTGGACCTTGTGCTGGACGTTGGAGCGAACATCGGCCAGTACGGCAAGGGTCTGCGCTCGCAAGGGTATACGGGCCGGATCGTCTCCTTCGAACCCGTTTCGGAGGCGTTCGCAGAGGTTCGTCGCGCTGCGAATGGCGATCCGAACTGGGTGTGCCACCAGAGGGCGCTCGGTGAACGAGACGAGACCTCACAGATCAGTGTGAACAGTCAGAGCGCGACGAGCTCGCTTCTCCCCATGGGCTCGGCCTTTCGCAAGGCCGCTCCTGAGATCACCCGGGTCAGGGAAGAAACGATCCAGGTCTCTCGGCTTGACTCGCTCGCATCCGAACTGTGGGGCGATGCCCAAAAAGTCTATCTCAAACTCGACGTTCAAGGCTTCGAGCGGAGCGTGTTTGCCGGGGCGGTGGAAAGCCTTGCTGATCCCCGGATCATTGGGGTCGAATGCGAGTTGTCTTTGGCTGGTCTCTACGAAGGCCAGATGCTATATAATGAGATGATTGATTGGATCGAAGAGAAGGGGCTGTCTTGTTTTTATATTTCGAGGGGTTTCTGCGACAATACGACGGGGCGAACGTTTGAACTGGAAGGGATTTTCCTGCGTCGCGATCTTATTTCCTGAATTAGTATCACCGTTTCTCTCTTCGGGGTTGTCATGGGCAGCAATAGATTGACCCTCGGAATTGTCACGATTTCCTACAATCAAGCGCCCTATCTGGCCGAGGCGATCGAGTCGGTCCAGTTGCGCGATCCCGACAGGCTTCGGTACGTGATCGTGGATCCGGGAAGCACCGACGGTTCGCGAGAGATCATCGATCGCTACAAGGACCGGTTCTCTGCGATGGTTTTGACCCCGGACCGTGGCCCCGCGGACGGCCTGAATCGGGGATTCGAATGCTGTCACGCCGACGTCTATGGCTTTCTGAACGCCGATGATCGTTTCCCGCCTGGAGTGCTCGACTGGGTCCTCGACTACTTTGAGCAGAATCCAGAAGTGGATATGATTATGGGAGCTCTGCGCATCATCGATAAGGCTGGGAATCGGGCCCGGCGGCAGGGGTCGACGGCTTGGAAGTTCTCCTCACAGAATTTTCTTGATCGAGTTTGTGCGATCGTGCAGCAGTCGACTTTCTTTCGCAAGAGCGCATGGGATAAGGTCTCGGGCTTCAATATCAACAACGCCACTTGCTGGGACAGCGAACTTTTCGTTGACATGGACCTGGCAGGGGCACGTACCCATCAGGTTCTCCGGGTCCTTGGTGAGTTTCGGATCTACCCAGATTCGATCACGGGTTCGCAACGGCTCAAGGAGCGAACCGAACAGGATATGAAGGCGATTGATCAAAAGATCATGAGCCGTGGACTACGTCCCGCTCCCTGGCCTCTCAATACGTTGAAGCGGGCGGCGTTCCGGCTTCATCCCGTGCGTCAGACGCAGCGATTCCTTGTGGGCTGAGGTTCCCACGGGATTCCGTTCTCGTTTCCAGGTACGGCGTCTCCAATCGGCTCGACCTGCGGCACTGACGACGCATCTCCTCGGGAGTTTGCTTGCCGGGCCGATTGCAAGCCGTGATGAATTGCAGCAGATCCCTTTCTGTGCGTGGCCTGTTGGCGGGGTGATCCGCTGGTTCTGAAGGTGTTTGATCCCCGGTGATTTCGCAACTTTTTGAGGTTTGACTGCACCATGAACATCTTGGTCACCGGCGGCGCCGGCTATGTTGGCTCCACTCTCGTCCCTGTGCTTCTGGCTCAGGGACACAAGGTCCGGGTCTACGACTCCCTGAAGTTCGGCGGCCACGGGTTGCTGCCCTGCTGCGAGCACAACTCCTTCGAGTTGATCAAGGGGGACGTCACCGACGAGGCCGGCGTCAAGAAGGCGCTGGAGGGCGTGGACGCGATCATCCACCTGGCCGCCATCGTCGGTT
>Ga0182739_1004663_pt1 | contig 11198 bp, 9 predicted proteins | sample eDN5th30CBELigBY_FD_128873 | JGI IMG/M metagenome (GOLD analysis project Ga0182739, IMG submission 128873) | Enriched backyard soil microbial communities from Emeryville, California, USA - eDNA 5th pass 30_C BE-Lig BY (version 2) (version 2) | ecosystem: Environmental > Terrestrial > Soil >... | reverse complement strand
TGTTTTTCCAGATCGGCCTGCCGCTGCCTGGCGTAGGGCCCATACCCCACAATACCCGATGTTTCCATGGTCTTTTCGCCGAAAGTCTCCATCTTAAGTTTTATACGGTCGGCCTGGAGTCTGGCCTCAAGCGTATCGCGCTCCGTCTTCAGTTCGGTGACTCGCAACAGCTCGATGGCGTACTTGCTGTCGAACGCGCGGTTGAGGGTATCGATACTTGCTCGCTGCCGATCGAGGTAGGTGACCCGCAACTGGTCGCGGATTTCCTTATCGAACACCTTAATTTCCAGCGGACGCGCGATGACAATACCGATAAGTACAGCCAATAGGATTCGCGGGGTAGCCTGTAAGAATTGCTTAAAACCGGATGCGTTCTTGTTAATACTCGATACGATATAACGGTCCATATTAAAAATCGCCAGCCCCCACAATAATCCGAAAAGCAGCGCATATCCAATGGCGCCGCCGTCACCACTAAACACGAAATACAGGGCATACCCGCCTGATAGGGCAGCAAAAAGGCCCGTAAAAAAAATCGTCGCCCCAATGCCTGCATATTTGTTATGCTCGGCGGGGTATTTGGCCAGTGTCGACTGATGTACGCCGCTGCACCACCAGAAAAATTTCGTCAGTTTTTCCATTTGCTCCCCAATATCGCCATATAAGCTTAAGACAACCTGAGTGCCAAATTGTTACGCCTCCATTTGTCGTGGTCGCAAAAATAGATACAACAGGATGAGGTCACGACAATCAGGGACGAAATGGCCATATGGTGGGATGAAAAGACGCCTGGCCAAAATCAAAAGCCCAGCCGCTCGCGGATTGCTTCACCGTGTGCCCGGCTAGATTTGAAGCGAGGGTTGCTCACCGCCTCCATAACGAAGGTATATGAGCCGTTGAACCCCTTCCGGAGTTCGGCGACGCAAGCGGTATTGATCAGGCGGCTGCGGTGTATGCGTAGGAAATCATCGGGGAGTTGCGTCGTCAAGTCAACGAGCGTGTAGTCGGTGAGGTAACGCTTGCCATCCACGGTATACAAGAATACGTACTTATCTTCGGCCTCGGCCGCGATAATATCAATAACCCGCAGCAGTACAATGCGGTCGCCCAGCTTCACGGTGAGGCTCTGGGGCTGCTTCTTTGCGGGTTGTAGTTCGGCCAATAGGCGATGCAGATCGGGCATCTCCAACGTCTCGTGGCCTACTTGTGTGAGTTTATGAATCGTCTTTGCCAACCGGTCGGCTTCCACTGGCTTTAGGAGGTAGTCGATGGAATTTTCCTCGAATGCTTTCAATGCATACTGGTCATAGGCCGTTACAAACACCACACGGGGCTGCCGCTCCAGCCGCTGCAGCATCTCGAACCCATTGAGCACGGGCATCTCGATATCGAGGAACAGTAAATTCGGTTGGAGCGCCAAAATTTCCTTAATGCCCTCCTCGCCATTACCAGCTTCACCCACCACTTCAATAGCAGGATAAGACGTAAGCAGTCGCTGCAGCCGTTGCCTCGCCAGCGGTTCATCATCGATAATCAATGCCCGGTAGTGTGCCTTCATGTCTTAATCGGTATGTTGATGGTAAGCTGTTTGAGGGGCGTGTTGACCAGCGCCAATTGGTAATCGTCGCCATAGCGCAGCTGCAACTTATCGTAGGTGCTCTGCAGGCCGTAACCCACGCACACCTCTTGTGGAAAAGGCTGACCGTTGTCGGCAATGGCAATCAGCAGGCGGTCGCCCTGCCGTTGCAAGGTAACGTCAAGTATGCCATCGGCGCTTACATCTTTCAGGCCATGTTTGAGTGCATTTTCTGCCAGGGGTTGAATAAGGAAGCGGGGGATAAGCACAGACTCCAGCCCCGTTTCCACCACGACCGAAAATTCGATGCGGTCACCAAACCGTATCCGCTCAATATCGATATAGGCACTTACGAGGCCAATTTCGTCGGCCACCGTGCCCCAATGCCCTTGTTCCCGGTTGATGCTTTTCCGGAAAAGGGTAGACAGTTTGAGCGTCATCGCCTCCGCTTTGACCGGATCCGACGGGATGAGGCTCGCAATGGAGTTGAGCGCATTGTATAGGAAATGCGGGTTGATTTTTGCATGAAGTGCGGCCAGATCTGCTTCGGTTTTAAGCTTGCTGATCTGGATAATATCCATTTCCTTCCGCTGCAGCACCGCCTTCTGTCGTTCTTTCATACTGAAATAACCATAGATGATGCTCGTTATTATCAAAACAATGATGCCGTTGACCTGCCAGTCTTCCGGGTGGAAAAACCGGTAAGAGGTGCCAAAAAATTGCGATACCAACCAATAAGAAAGCTCGATCCCCACACCCATACCCAAGAGGGCTAGTCCGTAATAGGCAAGCAGAAAGGCCAGCCCGTGACCACCCTTCCGTTTACTGAATACGCTGATAAGGTAAATGCCATTGGCGATGCAGAAACCGATAACCAGGCCAAACATCAAACTGATGAAGATGCCTTCCAGCGATGGCCAGCCGACCATTACCCCCAAGCATATCGTCACTACTGATGAGATCAGCACGCCTAACGCCAGTGACCACAGATTGAACTCAAGCCAGCGATAGCGTTTGGAAGAAAGGTTTCTAACGGTGCTCATGATTCCCTTAGCGAATATACAAATGATTAGCCATACTGCCTCACAAGGCTTTATTCACCTCCGCGAGTAAATAGTCGCAACGTTTTTTGCCCCAATTGGGTGCAAAGGCGCCTACAGGCTCGAATGCCTTGAACTTTTCCTTCGCTTGCTCCAGCAACGGTTTAGCCGCCAGCACACCACCACCATACGCTTCGGGCGTATAAAAAAGATTTTGCCCTTTGATAAAATCAGGTCGTGGGTTTCCGGGGTCCAATTGGGTAGCTTTGTCGAGCAGCGACTCCGCCTCCTGAATGAGGTAGAGCCGCGATTGCGGGTCTACGCTTAACCGCATGTACTGAATGTAGCCCTTGAGCGCACAGATCTCACTGTTATCGGCACTGCGCAATTCGGCAGCCTCCACGAAAGCTAAGGCTTTATCATAAAGCCGCTCGCGATCGGCCGCAACCGGCTGATTGAGCCCTGCCACCAGCTGGCAATAGCCCGCGTAGTAGGGCGCCAACCACTGGTCAGATGCGGTATTGCCTATCTCCTCAAACCGATTGGCCAATGCGGTGAAATCTGCAGTGTCGCTTGCTTCCGAAAAGGATTCAAGTGCATCGGCCATGCGCGATTCATAATCAGATTGTGCCGTTGCGGTAGCCAGCCCCGCACAAGTAAAGAACAGGATGCAGGCCATTTTGATGTACGTGTTCATAACGAATGGTTTTTATGTAAAAAATAGTCTACTACACAAATATGGCCGGCAGTTAACGTATCATCAACGAATATCCGACGAACGGTCGTATTTACACGACGAGTGGTCAGCTCGTCTAACCTTTTGCACTTTCGCTCATGTTCCGTACTTTTGTCGCCGATGGATATGTTCGATGACATATTGAGGGGCTACCTGGAGAAGACGTGCGACACAGAGCCTGCGCTTCTGCGGCGCATTAGCAGGGAGACTTATTTAAAGGAAACTTCCCCCCACATGCTCTCGGGTCACTATCAGGGACGCTTGTTGGCATTCCTGAGTAAGTTGGTCTCGCCCACAAACGTCCTTGAAATAGGCACATTCACCGGATACGCCACGTTGAGCCTGGCAGAAGGCCTTGCTGCAGGGGGCGAGATCCACACTATCGATAACAATGCAGAACTGGAAGATCGCGTACGTGAGTACTTCAGCCACTCCGAATTCAACGATAACATCCATTACCACATCGGCGATGCGTCCACAATCGTTCCCACGATAGCGGGTCCACTTGATCTGGTCTTTATCGATGCCGACAAGAAAAACAACGGCGCTTATTATGAACTCGCCCTTGAAAAAACCCGTGTCGGAGGATTAATCCTGATTGACAACGTGCTTTGGAAAGGAAAAGTTGTTAGCGGAGCCAGCGACAACCAAACTCAACAGATTACCAACCTAAACGATCAACTTGCCAACGATGAACGCATAGACAAATTAATTCTCCCCGTTCGCGATGGGCTTTTCCTGTTGCGGAAACGATGAGGGGCAAAAACCATGAGGAATGAACGTACCGAAAAAGATTACTGTAATCACCTTATGCCTGACCTCCCTGTTAGTCGCCGTTTCGACGGTCCAAACCATTGCCCAACGGGTTACACCTCAAGCGTATATCGAGCAGCATAAGGCCGCCGCTATCCAGTATATGGAAGAGTATGGCTGCCCTGCCAGCATCATCCTGGCCGTTGCTATGCATGAAAGTGCACATGGAAACAGCAAAATAGCCCGACATCTCAACAACCATTTCGGCATCAAGGGCCCCAACGACAGTAAAGAAATCCGCTCCGCCTACAAGGGGTACGACACGGTGGAAGATTCTTACGCGGATTTCATTGATTTCCTCAAGCGGCGTGAAAGTACCGAAAAGCTATTCGACCTCTACGAGGCTCACGAATACCGGAAATGGGTACAGGGCATTGCCCGATCAGGCTATGCCCAAAGTTCCACGTGGGCATCAAAGGTTATCGGCATGATCCGGAAGTATGACCTCCATGAATTGGATATGAAGCCTGAAGGGGGTACGTTCGCCGCCGCCGAACCTGGCGATGAAGCAGCGTTATACACGGTTAAAAAGGGAGACACCTTGTATGATCTGGCACGCAAGTATGGCACAACGGTGCGGGCTATACAACGAGAAAACGGACTTACGGGCTCGCGATTGCGCATTGGCCAACAACTGACCTTATAATGAAGCGACTCCTCTACGCGTTGCTTGCCGTATTGTCACTCGCGTCATGTCTTTCCAAACAAGATGTACTCCAAAATCCACGGGTAGCCAAACGGGGCCAGCCGGTTCACCGGCCGCATAAACCGCAACGGGTCGCCCAACCGGCCAACAGGACTAACACATCCACTAAACCGGCCACCAGCCTATCGGGTTTGGCCTACATCGACCAATACAAAGATATCGCTATTGCCGAAATGGAACAATACGGCATTCCGGCCAGTATTAAGCTTGCCCAAGCCCTGCTTGAGTCGGGCAATGGTAATAGCACGCTTGCCCGAGAAGCAAACAACCATTTCGGCATCAAATGCACACCGGAGTGGAATGGCGGGAAAACCTATCACGACGACGACCGTCGCAATGATTGTTTTCGTGTCTATAACCGTGCGGAAGATTCCTTCCACGATCACTCGCAGTTCCTCCTGAGGAAACGCTATGCCGCATTGTTTGAACTCGATAAGGACGATTACAAAGGATGGGCCCGCGGCCTTAAAGCTGCGGGCTATGCCACCAACCCGAGATATGCCGATCTGTTGATCAGCCTCATCGAGCGCTACCAACTATACCAGTATGACCGGCCCGAAACACGGGACGAAAAAACCCAACGGGAGGCCGTTGTACAAACGGAAATCGTGGAGAACAAGATTGAGGAGGTGCCAGTGGCCGAAACCAAGGAGCCGGTACGCATCGACATTCACGAGGTTAAACAGGGCGATACCCTCGCTGCCATTGCCCGAAAATACGGAATGGACAAGGCCGAGTTGATGGACCTAAATGGCCTGAAGACCGAGTCTGTCTTCATTGGCCAGCTTATCCTGGTGTCACAATAACGTTTCGGAATTGCTAAATCATGTTAAATTTTTTCGCCGACTGCAAACTTAGCTGTAGTTTTACGACAGTGGAACGTATACGTATTTTTCTTTGTGGACTGTTGTGTATCCTGGGTCATTTTGCCGTCGCGCAGACAACCATCGAGGGAATTGTATTTGATACCCATACCAGGCAGCGGATTTCACAGGTATACGTTTACAATACGGCAAACGATAATGGAGGCTATAATAATACGCGTGGGGAGTTCACTATTGACGCATCGTCCGGCGATATCCTGATTGCCGCAGCAAAGGGCTACTACCCCGACACGCTGGTCGTATCTGATAAAAAGGTTGTGCTCTTCAATATGACGCGTTCAACAATATGGCTTGACGAAGTGTCCGTAATTGCGCGGCGTAGCCCCGAAGAACGGCTTGAAGAGAATAAGCACGAATATAGTACGGCATACTCCAGAGGAAACGCAGGTTCTATCTTTTCTACGGGCCCTACCGGAGCGGGCCTGAGCATCGATGCGTTGTATAAGCTGATTAGCCGGGAGGGTAAAAACTCTCGCAGGCTCCAGGAAATTATCGAGCGCGACTACCGGGAGACGGTCATCGACTACCGGTTTACCCCCGACTTGGTGAGTAGTGTAACGGGGCTGCGGGGCGAAACGCTCATTGATTTCATGCGGCAGTACCGCCCGTCATATTTCTTCGTACTCAGCGCAAACGATTATAACCTCGCTTTTTACATCCGATCTTCGCTTGCCCGCTACAGGCAAAACCCAGCAGCCAATAGGCTCCCGCCGTTTCCCGCTACGGAGAAATAAGCATACTCGTGGAAAAACAGCACGATATTTGTTAATTTAGCACCAGCTATGAGACTACAGTTTTACTTTTCACTGACTATCTTGTTGGGGTTGGCGTCGTTGGCCGGTGCGCAAACCTATGATATCGATGAGTTACGGCATAAACCCGACTCCAACAGCCTGAAGGTCGGGAAACCCGAACTTGATATCCGCCCCGTCACGTTGCCCTTATCTGCACTTGACCTACGGGTTATCTACTGGCGCCATTGGTCATCGTTTGGCATCAACGCCAACCAGTCATCGTTCAGCGATAACTGGACTGGGGGTGGTGTAAACTCCATTTCGGTCGGCCTCTTGCTCAACCACAAGTCGGACTATACACGCGACAACACCAATTTCGTCACTGAACTCATGCTGCAATACGGGCGACAAAAAAATAGAGACCAGCAACCCCGTAAAAATAACGACCGCATGTTTTGGGACAATAAATTTTCGTTTAAGGTCTCCAAAAACTGGTCGCTGTTTACATCGCTGACATTCGAAAGTCAGTTTGATATGGGTCTGACCTTTGACGCGGACGACGTCATTACCGATACCATTTCCAACTTTATGGCCCCGGGTTATTTAACGGAATCATTAGGTGTTGAATATAAGCCAGACAATACGTTCTCGTTACGTATCGGTACGGGTACGGCGCGCCAGACTTTTATTCTGGACGACCGGCTTGTACCTCGCGATGGTGAAACCCGATTTGGCGTTGAATCAGGCAAAAACTTCCGTAATGACCTCGCCTTCCAGATTACCGCCAACCTGGACCGTAATATCGGGTCTAACCTCAACATTAAAAGCCGCTACAACTTATTTGCCAACTATGAGGAACTGGGTGATCCATCACACCGGCTGGATGCTACGCTCACGGCCTCCGTTACCCGGCTCATCAATGTAACACTCAGTGGCATACTACTGTATGACAGCCGACTGCATAAAGACATCCAAACAAGCCAGACTCTAGCCCTGGGGCTACTCTATAAAATTCCACGATAATCCATGCCAACCATGCGCACGCACATCATAAAAGTCGTCGTGCTGCTGGCCGTGGCAGCGTTGATGCTTTCGGCATGTAGCACCAACCGTTACGCGAAGACCAACCGCATATATAAGCAACAACTGAAAGCGCTCACCGAACAGATGCAGCAACCATTGCCATATGCCACGCCGCGTTTGGTTACCGCATACGACACTTCGGGGATAGCTATCGTTTCAGCAGACCCTCGGACAGCGGACAATGCGCACTGGGTAGGGGCAATCCATTTCAACCTACGCAAGCCCAATTATGTGATCATCCACCATACAGCGCAAGATAGCTTGGAACAGACCCTACATACGTTTACCGTGCCGCATGCCCAAGTAAGCTCCCATTACGTTATCGGCCGTAACGGCGAGGTATACCAGATGCTCAATGACTACGTACGGGGTTGGCATGCCGGAGCCGGCAAATGGGGGAGTGTGACGGATCTCAACTCGGTTTCGCTGGGTATAGAGCTCGACAATAACGGCAATGAACCGTTTTCCGAAGCACAAATTTATAGCTTGCTCAACGTACTCGATACGCTAAAGAAGAAATATAACATCCCCACGGCAAACTTCATCGGACATTCGGACATCGCACCCTCCCGAAAAGTAGACCCCAGTTCACTTTTTCCCTGGAAGCGATTAGCGGAAAACGGATTCGGTTACTGGCCCGGAGATTCACTGGCCATCCCACCAGCGCATTTCAATCCCATGGATGCCCTGCGTATTATCGGTTACGACACGAGCAACCCCGAAGCAGCGATACAGGCATTTAAACTGCACTACATCCAGCATGACGTAAATGGAGTCCTGACTGAAGATGATACCTGTATATTGTATGACTTGTACCTAAAATATTAAAAACCACGAACTGTCTACTACGGCACCCTAAACAAATTATTTTGACATGCTAACCGTATTTCTATACATGCGGCGGAAGAATTGTGGCAGTACCGTGAACGAGAGAAGCATGCATACCTGCAATCCGCCGACAATCATGATGGCTAACGGCTTTTGAATCTCAGAACCCATACCCGTGGAAAGCGCCGCAGGCAATAGTCCCATGGATCCCATCAAGGCAATCATCACAATCGGCCTGATACGGCTATTCACGCCTTGGCGGACAGCCTCGTCCAGCGGCATCTTCTTGCGTAGGTTTTCTTTCATCGCCGCAATCAATATAATGGCATTGATGGTGTTTACCCCAAATAGGATAATGAAACCAATTCCTGCGGAGATACCGAATACCGTACCCGTTGCCCACAACGATAAAAAGCCTCCAATAAATGCGAACGGGATAGCACCGACCGCAACCAACGTATCGCGGTAATTGCCGAAATTGAAATAAAGGAGGACAAGGATAAGCAGCAATGTAACCGGTACGACCATGGCCAATTGGCGCGATGCCCGTTGCTTGCTTTCAAACTCTCCGGCCCATTCAATTTTATTCGCTTTGGGCAGATTTACGCTCGACTCCACCTTCCGCTGTGCCTCGGCAATGGTGCTGCCAAGATCCCGTCCTTCGATACTGAAGCCGATACCGATGTACCGGCTGCTGCCTTCACGATAGATGAACGCCGGTCCGGTATGAAAGCCAATGGTTGCTATTTCCTTCAATGGTACGGTCTTGCCATCCATCGTAGGGATGAGGATATTTCCGATTTTTACGTCATCGTCGCGGTATTCGGGCTGAAAACGAAGCCTTACATCAAATATCCGTTCATCTTCATAGAATTGCGTGGCCGCCTGCCCACCGATAGCCATGGATACCACCGCCTGTACATCGGCCGTGTTCACGGCATATCGCGCTTCCTTGTGATCATGTAGCTGAATCCGCAGCTCCGGCAAGCCAATATTTTTGTAAACATTCAAGTCGGTAATGCCGGGCACCGTGGCAAGCACCTTCTCCACCTGACCGGCATAATCTTCCAGTTGGTAGAGATCTTCCCCGAAAATCTTGACGACCAGCGAACTCTTCACGCCGGCCACGTATTCCTCCACGTTATCCTGAATGGGTTGGCTAAAACCGAAATTGATTCCCGGATAGGTTTCCAACACCGTGCGCATCTCCGCAAGCAGCTGTTCTTTGCTTACGCGACGGCTCCATTGACTTTCGGGGTACAGTTGGATGTGAAATTCGATATTGAAAAAACCCGTGGGGTCTGTACCGTCATTGGGCCTTCCGGTTTGGTTCATTACAAACTGCACCTCCTCAAATGCGCGCAGCTTTTGTCTCATCTCCTTCGCCAATCGTACAGACTCGTCCAGATTGACACTATTGGGCAGGGTAGCCCGCACATAGATGGCCCCCTCGTTAAGGTTCGGGATAAACTCCGATCCGTAGAAAAGAAACCTGGCCACACAAATGAGCAGCAATAATGCAAATCCCCAGCGTGTCAGCTTACCATACCGCTGGCTCAGGCTAAACAGCCGCGATATGCCGGTACGGATGCCGCTGGATATCCGGTTCTGCCGCTCCCTGATATTTTTACGGAGCAAGACCTTGCACATGGCGGGCACGTAAGTAAGGCTGAGCACGAGTGAGCCCAACAGCGCGTAACCCAGCGTAAAGGCCAACGGCGAAAACAGCTTGCCTTCCACCTTCTGAAAGGAAAAAATAGGCAGCAGGGCTACGATCAGGATAAGTTGGGCAAAAAACACGTATGTGGCAACACCCGCAACACTTTTCTTGATAACACCAAGCTTGATTGTCCGGTTGAAACGCTCGGCACCCACCAGCTCTGCACGTTTATGCATGGCTACAAACACACTTTCCACAATAACCAACGTGCCCTCCAACAGTAAGCCGAAGTCTAACGCCCCCATGGAAATCAGGTTGGCCGGCAAGCCCTGGATACGCAGCATGATAATGGCAAAAAGGAAAGATAACGGTATGACCGATGCCACAATTACCGTGGTACGCCAGTTGAACAAAAAGATAAACACAATCACCGAAACCAGCACGATTCCTTCCACCAGGTTCCGGCCCACCGTATTTACCGTGGCCCCGACCAGTTCGGTCCTGTCGATAAACGGTTCGATTTTTACGTTGACAGGCAGTACCCGTTCGTTGAGCTCGGTGATTTTTTCCTTTAACCGGCCTATAACTTCGTTTGGATTCTCGCCCCGTAGCATGATGACGATACCTTCCACCAGGTCGTCGTGGTCCTGCAACCCCACTTGCCCCAAGCGGGGTTTGGCAGCTACCGCTACTTCGGCCACATGCTTCACCAATATCGGCGTTGTACCTTTGACCGTAATCAGGATGTTTTCAATATCGGCTATTTTATCGAGCAGCCCGATTCCGCGTACTACGTACGCTTGGTCCCCGCGCTGGATGACATCGCCGCCTACATTGATGTTGCTGTTACCCACGGCTTCATATACATCCAACGGCGACAGGTCGTAATTGACGAGTTCTGTCGGATTAATCCTGATTTCGTAGATTTTTTCCTCGCCCCCGAAGCTGACCACGTCGGCTACACCGGGTACGGAAACCAGCTCACGTTCAATTACCCAGTCCTGTATTGCGGTCACTTCCCGGATGGGCAGACTGCTTTTTATCACGTAGCGAAAGATTTCACCAGTGGCTCCCGATGGCGGTTCGATATCAGCCGCTGCTCCTTCGGGGAGGGCTATCCCCTGGAGTCGGTTGGCGG
>Ga0182739_1004661_pt1 | contig 11200 bp, 11 predicted proteins | sample eDN5th30CBELigBY_FD_128873 | JGI IMG/M metagenome (GOLD analysis project Ga0182739, IMG submission 128873) | Enriched backyard soil microbial communities from Emeryville, California, USA - eDNA 5th pass 30_C BE-Lig BY (version 2) (version 2) | ecosystem: Environmental > Terrestrial > Soil >... | reverse complement strand
GCTCTTGTATAATATAAGACAGAAACAATTAGTAATAATCCAGCTATTAGTAGGATCCAACTTGCTGGAAAATATTCATATAAAGCCCCAAACAATAATGTTCCTACAGGCGTCATTCCCATAGCAAAGGTTTCTATTATGGTGAACACTCTCCCTTTATATTCATTATCAATTTTCTTTTGTAATAGGACCATGATTGGAATATTCACCAAAATATTAACAGATCCGAATATAAACATAAGGACGAAATAATAAACAAACACAAACATAGAAGAAAAAGGTAGAAGAAGAGGAACGGCAGAAGCTATTACTAAAAATCCTAATGTCACAATTCCATTTCTACTTACAGCTAACGGCTGCTTAAATTCCTTTCCAAAAGAAAGATAAATAGATAGCAATAATGTTCCAATAGCGAAAGCTGCCTCTACTATTCCAAAATGAATAGAGGACATCTGTAATTTTGTATTCACAATTAATGGAAAACCAACATTAAAAGCAGTAAATATAAAATTAACAATTAAACTAACACTAATAATAGCCATCAGTAATGGTTGGTACTTTACATACATCATTCCACCTTTTAAACTCTCCCATACTGTTTCTTTCTGAACCTGTTTCATTGATTTCTTCTCAAAAAGTGCGAATTTCATTGTGGAATCAAGTAAAACTGCTATCAATGATGCAATAACATAAATGGTTAAAAATACAGGCATGGAAACGAGGCCAAATAATATCCCACCAATAGCAGGACTTGCAATTTGTGCAATAGAAACAGCAATTTGATTCATAGAAGATGCTTTTTGGATGCGTGCTTCATCCACTAAGCCAGTTAAGGAAGAAGTAAAGGCATTACTTGCAAACATAGAGGTAATTGATAATACACAGGATGTTATATAAATGGCGGATAAAGATAGTCCTATCGTCATGCTATAGACTAATAATCCTCCAATGGACAAAGTGGTAATCAATTGCGCAGTGATGGCAATTATTTTACGAGGATATCTATCAATAATTAATCCAGCAAATGGTGCGACTAATGTACGAGGCAAAACGTTACACAAAATATTCACCGCAAAACTCATAGCTGAACCAGTAACATGTAAAATATATAAACTAACTGCAAAAGCATAAATTTGCGCTCCTGCTGTTGCAATTAGTTTACTAACAACAAATGTCCACAAATGGTATATCGCTCTTTTTTCTAATAACTTCTCCTCCAAAGATATCCCTTCCTTTTCCAAAAGTTTAATTTAATTAAACAAAGCTTATCATACAAAAACTTCCTTTTCAAGAGAAAGTTTAATATAATTAAACTAACCTTAGAAGGAGTGTTTAAACATGCTTGGAGAAAGAATTCGCGCAATACGAAAGTTAAAGAAAATGACCCTAGAAGCATTAGCCGGTGATCAATTGACAAAGGGAATGCTTAGCCAAATTGAAAATAATAAAGCCCGACCTTCCATGGAAAGCTTAGAATATATAGCGACAAGATTAGGAGTAGAAGTTTCGGAGCTTTTAGAGAATATAAGTGCTGTAGAAATACGAAAAGTGTTAGAGGAAGCAGAACAAATTTTTGATAATACTCGCATCTATTTCAAACATGCAAAGGAGACAGTTGAAATAAGTGAAAAATTAATTGCGTTAATTGAACCACTCATTCCTAATTTAAATGAAAGATATGAATCAGGACGGTTATTGGAGATATATAGTAAAAGCTTATTTTGTGTAGATAATGAGGAATGGAAGAAGTATTGCGATAAAGCTGCACAGATTTTTGATTTGTTAAACCTAGCTTCTAATCGGGCGGACATTGGTCTCTTTAAAGGAATCACCTACTATGTGGAGCACCGTTTCACAGAAGCTTTACACTGTTATTTAGCCGAGCGTAGTCACCTAGAATCCCATTTTATAAAAATAGACCCTATGACGAAAGTCAATTTAGACTACCACGCTGCTGCCATCTACTCAGCAATTGGCGATATAGAAGCAACATCTGAAGCAGTAGAAAGAGCATTAACATATTCCAAAGAAGAAAAACTTTATTATAAAACCGACGATATTTATAAACTTTCAGCAGCAGTAGCCCTAATGGTAAAGGAGGAAGAAAAATTTCATTACTACTTAAAAAAATTAAGGCAGTATGGTGATTTTGTCGAGGATAAAGCCATAATAGAACTTTGTGATATTCTCTATGTGGAATACTTACTTCATGTAAATAAACAGTATCAAGAGGCAATGCCTCTTATTGATCGGTATTTAACCATTGATGAAAGCACGAAAAAAATAGCAGGCGACAATTTAAACATGCTTTTAAAAGGAAAAGTCTTATATTATACAAAGGACTATGATCATGCACTAGAAATATTGCAGACCATTTATGTCCCTAAGGAATTTGTTCATCCCATTGACTTAGCTCTTGTTTATATTAAAGATACGTTTATCGCACTTTGTTATAAAGAATTACATAACAAGGAAAAAGCATTTGAACATGCTAAAATTGCTTATGATCGTTTTGCATCATTACCACATTCTTTATTTAAGAATCTTTGTATAGAAACATTTGAAAGCTTACGGTAAAAGGGATTGCCAATTGGCAGTCCCTTTTATATGGCTAATATCTTCTTTGTAAAATGAATATAATCGGTAAAATACCCATCCACTCCAAATTTTTTTACTCTTTCTTGCTCAGCTTTCTGTGTTTTCTTATCATAAAAGAAAACATGCACTTCTTTTCCTTGGTTATGCAGTGTCTCCACAATTTTATGTGTCACATCAGATGATTCTATTCCTATAATCGGAAAGTCTGCTGTTTCTGCTTTCGTTAATGAAAAAGATCCTTTTCTAAATAGCAGTGCTAATTCCACATGAGGAGCTAATCTTTTTATTTTCATCAAACTTTTTTCTGAAAAGGATTGGATTGTCACTAATTGATTTTCTATCAATTTATATTCATTTAATAAGGAAATAAGTTTTTCTTCCATCAACAATTTTTCATCTACTAATCTTGTTTCAATGTAATACTTTTCTTTATCTTGAAAGGTCTCTAAAATTTCCTTTAAAGTTGGAATACCTTCAAAAATTATTTTTTCTTCCCTACACTCAATCGTTTTTAATTTTTTTAACTCAGCTAATGTATAATCAGAAACCTTCCCTCTCCCATTTGTAGTTCGATTTAAGGTTTCATCATGCATAACAACAAGTTCTCCATCCTTTGTCATTCGCAAGTCCATTTCAAGAGAATCTACTCCATCTTCTGCAGCCATTTTATAAGCAGGAATAGTACTTTCGTTATACCATTCATTCGCACCACGATGTGCAATAATTCTTGGCTCATCCATTAAAGAAGGGGTAATAACAGAATCATTGCACGCAGATAAAAGAACGGTAACTACACAGCCTATTAACTGTAAAGTTATCTTTCGCTTATTCAACAGGAGCAATCCTTTTATCTCTATTGGCAATCGCTAAAGATGGGTAGTCTGTTATTATCGCCTCTACTTGCATATCTAACAATTTGTTTATTTCCACTTGATTGTTCACTGTCCATGCTCGTATAAATGGATGAATGTCATGTAAACTATCCTCATACGTAAGTACATAATCCTTGTGAAGATGCAGAGCTTCTAAATTTAAAGAATTAATATAATCAGATAGATGGGAAAACTTATCATGTAGAAGCCAAGCAATATTTACTGACGAATCTAATTGCTTCAATCGGAGTAAAGTTGGCAAATGAAAAGAAGAATAGATAACTTTACGACTATTTCCATATTCACTTACAAGAGCAAGCGTCTTTTCTTCTATCCCTTTATACGGGAATATATATGTTTTTAATTCAATATTTAACTCTATATCAAATGGCGCTAATAATTGGAGTACCTCTTTTAATGTTGGCACTGTTTCCTGAACCCAGCTCTCCTTAAAATTTGGAAAGGTAGTAAAGTTACGACCAGCACTAAATCTTTTAATCTCATCTAATGTACGGTCTTTTACAAAGCCAGAACCATCGGTAGTACGATTTAAAGATTCATCATGAATCACAACTATTTCCCCATCAAGTGTCATATGAACATCTAGTTCTATCCCATCAACACCTTGAAGAATAGCTTCCTTAAAGCTTAAAATCGTATTTTCTGGATAAGTCCCCTTTGCTCCTCTATGTCCATAGATCTTCGTTTGATTCATGATAAATCCTCCTTTGTTTGTTTTGGGGTCAGTCCCTCACTGCTTTAAAGCGATGAGGGACTGACCCCCAACAACTATTTTTACTTCCTTGCCTTATTAGCTGTTTCAATTGCTTCGTTCATTTGTTTAACCATATCTTTATACGCTTTATCTATATCTCCACCGTTATAAACCGTTTCAAGAGCTGTTTCACTGATGCGACGTGCTTCTGGAATCATATCCATTAAAGCACCTTGTGTTGCATAAGATGATTTCGTTGATTGTAATTGCTCTACAGTCACTTGCAATTGAGGCATCTTTTCATAAGCATCTTTTACTTCTTGTTTTTCATATGCTGCTGGGTTCACTGCGAAATATCCTGTTCCAACATGCCATTTTGCTTGAATTTCTGGAGTTTGCAAATACTTCATAAAATCCCAAGCGGCTTTTTGTTCCGCTTCACTCTTATCCTTTATCATCCAAAGACTTGCTCCACCAATAACAACCCCTTGTCTTTCAATAGATTCCGGATATGGAATGAATGCAACTCCCACTTCAAAAGGAGCATTATCAATAACATCTCTAGCACTTGCAGATGATTGCATAAACATCGCTACATCCCCAGCTAAAAATCCTGCAACCATATTGTCACCATTTGTTCCGTAATTCGCGAATGTCTCGTCATCAATCATTTGCTTTACCCAATTAAATACAGACTTCCCTTGCTCATCTGTAAAGCCGACTTCTGTTGGTGTATCTGTTCTACCATTATCATTGTTCATTAATAGCGCACCTTGGTTCGCTAATAACTGTTCATATAACCAACCATATGCTTGAAGAGCAAATCCTTTCATTTTGGGGTTTGCCTCTGTAATTTTTTTGCTTACATCAATTACTTCCTTGTAAGTAGTAGGAGCTATTTCTGGATCTAGTCCAGCTGCTTTAAATGCATCTTTGTTATAGTACATCACTGGAGTTGAAGAGTTGAAAGGCATAGAATAAAAGGTATCATCAATCTTATAATAGTTGATAATATTTTCTTCTAAACCGCTCATGTCATAGTTATCTTCGTCTACAAATGTTTGGATAGGCTCGATAAACCCACTATTAACCATAGACTTTGTACCAATTTCAAAAACTTGCATCATAGTTGGAGCACTATCAGTCCCTGCCACACTATGAAATTTCGTCAATGCTTCATCATATGTGCCTTGAAATTCTGCATTTACGGTTACTTTATCTTGCGATTGATTATACTCTTCCACAATACTGTTTAAAGCTTCCTGAGCTGCTCCTCCCATTGAGTGCCAAAAGGTTACCGTTTGTGTCCCATTGTTTTCTTCTCCTTCATTTCCATTTGACTTATTACTACACCCAACTATGAATAATGCTAGCAATAACATAAAAGCACCAAGTAAATATTTTCTTTTTCTCATCTTCAACTCTCCCTAAAATCCAGTTTATTTTTTATTTAATTGCTCCTTCTGTTAAGCCTTTCTGAAGCTTACTTTGACCTAAAAATAATAGAATTAAAGTAGGCACCACAATTATAATTGCACCAGCCATAATAACACCCCATTCATTGAGCTGTTCTTGTGACTGCAATTGCCTCAATCCTATTTGTACAGTTCTCACACTATCATTAGTAGTAGCAAGTAATGGCCACAAATACATATTCCAGGATGTGACAAATCCATATACACCAAGCGTTATTAAACTAGTTTTAGCCATTGGAAGTACTACTGTTAAATAATATTTAAACTCCCCTATCCCAGCAATTTGACTTGCTTCCTTTAACTCAGTTGGTATTTGTTTGAAATTTTGTCTCAATAGAAAAGTACCAAACGCTGTAGCAAAAAATGGAATAGTTAACCCATTATAATGATCTAACCAATTCAAATGACGTATAGTATGAAAATTCGGAATAATTGAAGCCTCAAAAGGGACCATCATAGTAGCGATAAAAACAAAAAAGATAAAATCCCTTCCTTTAAACTCCAAGAAAACAAAAGCATATGCTGCTAAACTAGCAAGTAGGAGCTGACCAATCATAATTACAATGGACACGATAAAACTATTAATTAAATACTGAAATAAAGGAAACCGATCGAACACTTTAGCATAATTATCAAAGGAAAATTCTGTTGGAATAATTTTACCTGTCATAATATCCTGGGATGACATAAAACTCATCAGCAAAGCAATAAGAGCTGGTGAGAAAACCAATAAAGAAAATATAATTAGTAGTACATAAAAGATGATTTTTTTAGAAATAGAAAGTGTCACTGATAATGAACCTTCCTTTCGCCCAGTTTAAATTGCACAAGCGTTAATAGAAGAATAATAATAAAAAGAATAATCGCTTGAGCACTCGCTGTTCCAAATTGATAGTTCATAAATGCTTCCTGATAAATGGAATAAACGATTAAGTTTGTTTCATTTTGTGGACCACCCCTTGTTAACATATCTACTTGGCCAAATGTTTGAAATGCATTTATCAATGTAACAGTTAGTACAAAGAATAACGTAGGTGACAACATTGGAATGGTAATTCGTCTCAATTTGTAAAAATACCCTGCACCATCAATATCTGCACTTTCATATAAGTAAGAGTCAATAGACTGTAAGCCTCCCAAAAGAATTAAGAAGGTAAAACCTATATTCATCCAAATAGTAGAAATGGATACAGACAATAACGCCCAATCAGGATCGGTTAACCATCCAACTGCTTCAAACCCCATGGCTTCAACTATTCTGTTTAGCCATCCAATCGTAGGATGGAAAAGAAACATCCAAAACACAGAAGCTGCGGCAACGGATATTCCCATAGTGGAAGAAAAAATGGTCCGAAAAACACCAATTCCTCTTAACTTTTCATTTGCAAGTATAGCTAGAACTAAGCTGACTAGTATTGTTCCTGGTACCGTAAATAAAGCAAATAACAATGTAGACTTTAGGCTCTGCAAAAAATTAGATGACTGAAAAATCTTTACGTAATTTTCCAAACCAACAAATACAGTCGGGTCACCTCTGTTATCTGTAAGGAAAAAACTTAAATAAATAGTCTTCCCCATCGGATAAAATAGAAAGACACCAAACAACAAAATAGAAGGCAATAGAAAGAGAATCCCTTTAATCAGATTACTAATACGCTGTTTCTTTTTCTCTTTCGTAAAATTGACCGAGGTTTGAAATTCAGGTTGATATGCTATTTCATTCATATCAAAACTACCTCTTGTTCAGTGGTTGGCATACACGGCTTGATTAACACTCCTGTATCGGTATCAAAAAAACTAATATTTTTTGTAGAAATGCTAACTGGTACATATTCTCCTGCTTTCACTTTCCATTGACCAAGCCATTTTGCAGTCCATAGTTCTTTGCCCACTTCAAATGTTAGCAAGGTTTCATTTCCTAATTGTTCTACATTAACTACCTCCAACAAATGTGTAGTATTCTCATGTGTTCCAGGCAATATATGCTCCGCACGAATACCCATTGTGACATTTTTATATGTAAGTAACGGTAATAAATCCCCTTTTTCTAAAGCTAGCTCCAGACCACATTCTAATATAATTTTCTGATCCAAAAGATTGACTTTACTTAAATTAATTTTAGGTGATCCGATAAAGGAAGCAACAAATAAGTTTGCCGGCTCATTATATAAAGTAATTGGTTCTCCAATTTGTTGAATCTTCCCATCATTTAATACCATAATTCGGTCTCCCATCGTCATAGCTTCAATCTGGTCATGGGTCACATAAATCATGGTTAGCCCAAGTTTCCTTTGTAATCGTCTTATTTCTACTCTCATATGAGCACGAAGCTTTGCATCTAGATTGGATAAAGGTTCATCCATTAGACAAATAGGGGATCTACTTACAACAGATCTTGCAAGTGCGACGCGTTGTCTTTGTCCACCTGATAAATGTTTAGGCTTCCGCTTTAACAAGTCCGTTAATCCCATCATTTCAGCAGTTTCCAATAGTCTTTTTTGTTGTTCCTTCTTGTCTACTTTTTTGGCACGTAAACCAAAAAGGATATTTTGTTCAACGGTTAAATGGGGATATAAAGCATAATTTTGAAAAACCATTGATAACTTTCTATCTTTTGGAGGCAGATGATTAACCACCTTATCATTCATTCTCAACATCCCACTAGAAATTTCTTCCAAACCTGCAATCATGCGAAGTAATGTACTTTTTCCAGAACCTGATGGACCAACTAAAACATAAAATTCACCTTCTTCGATAGAAAAACTAATTTGATCAAGGACTGACTTTTGCTTATCATATGATTTTGAAATATCAATGCATTCAACTGCTTTCAAACTTCATCCCTCCTTTATTCAATTACACCATTATTAAAACATAAAAAATTTAGCTAAAACGTGAATTTACCAATCATTTACATAAAAGCAAATCTGGATAAATATATTTTCAATGTCTTAACAAAACATTAAAAATATACAAAAAAAAGTTGTCTAATTTAGACAACCTTTTCTACATCTATTAATTTAATTCAAGTGTTTCATTTGTATCGACTGATTTAGCACTTTGACCTGTCATGCGTTTATAAAAGAATGCGATATTTTTTTTTATGCTACCAGTATCCCAATATTCAGCTGCATCAGCTTTAATTTTTATCAAAACAAGATTAGGATCATCATAGGATGTTTGCATAATCTTCTCATATGCCTTGCTCCACAATTCCTTTTTCTTATTAATATCTTCTACAATTTCTGCTTTTCCTCGTACGGATACATAAGATTTACCTGCGTAAGCAACATTTACATCTTGCTCATTTTTTATTTCCTCATATTTCTCGGTCTCTTTTTTTGTAAAAAACCATAAATCACCATCAAACTCTACTTCTTGTGTTTTCATCGGGCGGGAAACAAGCCCTTCTTCAGATACAGTTGTTAGCATAGCCGTATCAATATCTTTAATTAATTCTCTTAATTTTTCCATCTCTTCTGGTTTAATCATAGTAGACAATTCTATTACCTCCCATAGTAGTTTCTAGAGGTATATTACCCTTTATACAAAGATTTAATCGGATAATTTGGAATTAATGGACAAACTTAAACCACTAAGAACCATAAGACTGGAACTAATAAAGCTGGTAATAAATTTAATGTTTTAAATTTTTTAATACCAAGAATACTTAAACCAGAACTAAGTATCAGTACACCACCAATAATAGATATTTCCGTTAATAAATCATTTGTTAAAAAGTTAGCGAGTATGCCTGCTGTTGCATAAAAAAATCCTTGCCATAAAAATAGCACAATTGCAGAAAGAGCAATTCCGAAACCAAAAGTAGAAGCTAATACAATGGATGTCACTCCGTCTAATATGGCATTTGTAAAAAGATACGTATGATTCCCTCTCAGAGCACTTTCGATTGGACCCAATATAGATAAGGTTCCAGCACAGAAAAGTAAAATTGCCGTGGATAATCCTTCAGCTAAGTTTCCCTTTGAAATTTTCGCTACTAATTTTTGAAAACCCTTTTCAATATCTATCATCTCCCCTATCAACCCACCAAGTGCTAGGCTGACGATAAATAATACTGGATATTTGCTGTCTGGCATATACTTTACAATGGAATGAATACCAAGTGCTGTTGCAGCAAGCCCCATCGCCTGCATCAATATTTCTTGATATTGCTCTTTTATTCCTTTTTTAAGAAAACTACCTATCGTACTTCCTACAAGAATGGTAATACAGTTAAATATTGTTCCAATCACAATACAATCCCCTTCTCCGTAATTAAATAACTTTCTTTATAATAAGCTAATTTCACGCTGTATTCATTGTCTACTATTTTATACGATGAAACTATATTACGTATAGGAGATATTGCTAACAACTTATTTATCCAAATAAAAAAGAACCAGACATATTCATTGTCTGGCTCCTCGTCTATTTTATTATGCAACTGCTGTACCTTTTTTGTTATTATGTTTATTTTTATTGATTTCATCTTTATTTTTTCTAGTATCGATATAGTTTTTGATAAATGGGATTGCGTATCTGTCTAAACCAATTTTACCAGCGTTTGCTCCTGCTACAAGTACGAATGTTGCTAATAGAATCATTTGTGCATTTGTGCTTACTGTACCACTGAACAAGAATGCGAAGTTCATTACCATACCCATAAGTGTTGCGAAGTTTGTGAATAACCCAAGGATTAATGCAATACCTACTAATAATTCTCCCCATTGTACTAAGAAAGTGAACAGACCAGCATTTGGTAATGCTACATGTTCTAGAAATGCTGCCCACCAGCCTTGCACTGCTGGATGATCACCAGTACTTTGTGCAATAGCTCCTTGTAAGAATCCACTTGCGTCAAAAGTTCCACCTGTTATTTTTTCAAATCCTGCATGAAGAAATTGATAACCAAGATAAACACGGATGATTGCTAAAACACCTGCTACAATATTATTTTTTCTTAATAAATCTAACATTTTACTCCAGCTCCTTCGTTTTATTAAAATTTTTATTTTGTTCAACTTTTCACAAGATCTTGTTTGTTTCTTACTACACTTACATAATATCATTATTTGAACTTTTGAACATAAGTTTGTGATAAACTTCACATTTTAGCAATAATCTTATGGCGAATTTGTGAACATTGAAAAATATAGGAACATATTAGGTAAAATATGCATATAGCAAAGGAGTTTTTCCTAAGCTCGTGGAATCTAACTTTATGGAATAAACAAAGGAGATGGAATATAGATGAGTAAATACGGCTTATTGGGAAAATTCACGGTCTTAGAGGGCAAACAAACACAAATGGTGGATATTTTACTTAAAGCTGCAGATTCAATGAAGGATCTGGAGGATTGTGAGAACTATCAAATTAGTATCTCCGAAAATGAACCGAATGCTGTATTTGTATATGAAGTTTGGAACAACGAACAAGCACATCAAGCTTCCTTATCTCTTGAAACCACTCAAACACTAATTCGACAAGCAAAACCTATCATCACTGGCATGGAAAGAATATGTACATTAAATACACT
>Ga0182739_1004660_pt1 | contig 11201 bp, 7 predicted proteins | sample eDN5th30CBELigBY_FD_128873 | JGI IMG/M metagenome (GOLD analysis project Ga0182739, IMG submission 128873) | Enriched backyard soil microbial communities from Emeryville, California, USA - eDNA 5th pass 30_C BE-Lig BY (version 2) (version 2) | ecosystem: Environmental > Terrestrial > Soil >... | reverse complement strand
TAACGTATCTTGAATAATACGAGCGATTTCGCGATCGTCCTCTACTAAAAGAATATGTTCCATCCTGCCTGCCCCCTGAAATTACTATATCAATGAATTAACGTATATTTTGAAAGTTTATAAATTCTTTATTTTTTAGTAAATTTAGCAATATCTGTATTCTAGTATAACGGTTCTTAAGTGCGAGGAGGAATTGAAAATTTAGTTAAAATGGTATTAGACACAGTCATACCTCAAATACAAAAGTGGCGAAAACGTTGAATTACTTAACCAGACCTAATAAAAAAATAGAAAACTTTTTCTTTTACTTTATAAAAGGGCCATTTAACGGAAAAAAGACCCTTTCCTTATTCAAGGAAAGAGCCCGATAACTGAATAACTATTAACTGGTTTTGTTGATAAATGTTTGATTTAAAGTCGAAAATCTACTTTGCTAATAAAAAGAACATTAAATATAACTTAATCCTACAGAGTAGAGTACTTTTATATTTTATCAGCAAAAAACTGATTATTGAATTTATAAACAAAATCATCTTCACTTATTTAAATACTCAATGCGTTATTTTACTTGATTTTATATTGTTTATGGTACGTGTGTATTCATAAAAAATCATTTAAGTGTCGGATAATATGAAATATTCAAATTACCTAGTATTTGTTGGAATAAAAATACAGTTCTCCAAATAACCGGATATATGCTGAAATTTATGAATCTAGTTTCGAAAATTATTTATTCAATTAGTAAATTTGTTTACCTTTCTAACACATTATTCGAAGCATTTATTATTTTTTGGCCAACTAACAAGCTAACTTTTCATGAAAAACAATCAAATAATAAACGAATGCCCTTTGAGTAAGCGAAAACTTGAGGTTATGTAGTATGTCGCTTTAGGCGAAAATACAAAAGAGATTGCTAGTTCCATTCAAATAAGTGATTTAACTGAAAATCAATATATTAAATTGGCAATAAAGAAATTGAAGGCACAAAATCGTGTAGAAGCAATCTTAATTTAGGTTTAAATTAATTAAACCTAATTAGTAATGTATTACCCAATGAAATGAAAATGTCAGCTCTAAAATGAACTAAGCAACCATTCAATTAATCTTATATATCCTCATATAATATATTATTAAAAAAACTTCAGTTATCTATAAATAAAGAAAGTATAACTAAAAATAACTCTCCTTTTCTACATATAACGATTAAAACAGCCTCTCTGTTTTCAAACAGAGTGGCTGTTCTATGGGTATTTACTTGTCAATCTAGTTGTAGTATTTAAGGCAGTCGTTTTATATAAGGTCCATTTAGTGATAGTTCTATAAGTGTTTTTGCCATTTCCAATGGAGTCGTATCATAATTGGTTGTAATCCACCATCTTACACATTCTATATATGCACCAGCTACATAAGCAATGATCAGTTGTTCATTTACATTAATTAAATACGGCCTTGTCTGTGAGAAATAAATTCCATCACGTACATATTCTTTTAATATTTCATGCATGCCATTAATAAATAATGCATCTGGTTGATAAATAAGCAACGTCTCATATGCTATGTTATTTTTTTGAACATGTTCAAAAAGCATAATTAAGTTTTCTGGCTTTTCTTCTTCTGAAATTTCATCAAGTGATTTGGGATTTAGAATCGTCAATGCTTTCTTCAATTCCAAAAGTAGTTCTTCCATTAATGCTTTTCTTAATTCATTAACATCTTTATACAGTTTATAAAACGTCGGTCTTGTTACCTCTGCCTTTTGACAAAGTTGCTGAATTGTTAATTGATCTTGTCCTTCAATTAACAATGATAAATAAGCCTCATGTAATTTTTCTTTTGATTTTACCTGTCTTGGATCTAATTTCATTATCTCACCTACTATTTTCTATAGTAGCACGAAAAATGACTTTGAACCTATATAAATTATAAGGCTGTCCCACCACCATCTATAACTAGGTACAATAGTAACTTTTATTTTACTGAGCTGTTAATCCACCATCTATAACAAATTCTGAACCTGTTGAGTAGCTAGAATCATCAGAAGCTAAGAATAATACCATTTTAGATACTTCTTCAGGTTGAGCCATACGTTGTAGTGGAATATGTTTAGAAAACTCTTTAATTAATTCATAAGAATCACCTTGTGTAACCATTGGTGTTTCAATAACACCTGGGTGTACAGAGTTCACACGGATTCCTCTATGTGAAAGTTCAACTGCAGCAGCTTTTGTCATACCACGTACAGCAAATTTAGTATCTGTGTAACCAATTGCACCCGCTACTAAACCGTTCATAGAAGAAATATTTACGATTGATCCGTTTCCTGTTTTCTCCATTGAAGGAACAACTGTTTTCATACCTAAAAATACTGAAACTTGGTTAATTTCTACAATACGACGATATTCTTCTAATGATGTGTCCATCATCGGTTTGTTAACAGAAATCCCTGCATTGTTTACTAGAATATGAACTGGACCGAATGTTTCTTCCGCTTTTGCAACAACATTTTTCCAATCTTCTTCACTTGTAACATTTTGTTTAACAAAAATTGCATTTTCGCCTAATTCAGCTGCAAATGCTTGTCCTTTTTCCTCATTTAAGTCTGTTAATACAACTTTTGCTCCTTCTTCTACAAAGAGTTTTGCATGAGCAGCACCCATACCTTGAGCAGCACCTGTTACGATCGCTACTTTATTTTCTAAACGTCCCATAAGAACACCTCCATAAATTTCTCCCCAATTCTATCAACTAATTTACACTTTGTAAAACAAATATGATTTAATTAGAGGAAGTCTTATTATTCTCAATATTACAAAACTTTAATATTGCGTAATATATCACCATTCAGGAGTTTTACCACACAAGTGGACTCGAAGCAAATTTTTACCTAAAACAAAGAGATTTGTTCCGTTTCTGTAAGTTTTCTAATGCTTCTGGTTCATGGTCTTGGAAGTAAGCAGAATGGAGCCATTTTTCTTTTGTGACGATTTGTTTATTGGCCTGTTTCGATTCACGGAGCTTACAGCTATAAATAACTTGGAAATAGTCTTGTAAAAACTTCCCTTCTGCATGGGCCGTTAAAGTAATAATTTGGAAACCTAATTGTTCAGCAACAAAGAAAACAGGACTAAGCACATGGTCGCTCGATGCTTTACCAAATGGGTTGTCCAAAATAACGGCACGACTATGTTTCATGTTTGTTTTTCGATGTTGTTTCTTTTCAGCAACATAATTTAGCATACCTAAAAATAAAGTCATGTTTTTGCTCCATTTTTCTCCACCTGACCAAATATTACTCTGCTCCCAAGAATAAGTCCTTGTCGTTACTTTATTTTCGTTCGTTACTTTGCGGCAACTAACTTTCATCGTTTCATTTTTCACTACTACTTGTAGAAGTTGTTTTGTTTGTAACCACATTTCAATGTCATTTCGGACTTTCGTTTCATCTTGAATGCCACTTTCTTTTACATAACGATCAGATTCTAATTGAAGCATAATCCAATCAATGTAATCACGAATTCGCTGTTTCCCCTCCTCTTCATCCCATTCCGGAATCGTAAACGTATAAATTGTTTTCCATTGATCTTCCACTTTTACTTTTGTATTTTTGGGGATTTGTTTTAACTCTTCAATGACCGTTTTCAAATGGCTATGAATTTGATTAATATAAGCTTGCAATTCCTCATCTTTTTGCCGTATATGTTCATTCGCATAATTCGTTGACCGCTCTATCCGAATCATCATATTTTTCTTAAAATCTAATAAATCTTCATAAGTTGTCTTATATTCAACACCATTTTCAGCCATTTTTCGCAATTTAATATCAGTAATCGTTAAACAAAACTGCTTAAATGCTTGTTTTTGATTGTCTACTTCTCCTTTTTCCTTGGTCACTTGCTCGTTACGATGTTCCAATTCTTGAATAATGCCACTCACAATTTTTTTGCGATTATAGTTAAATTCAATTTTTTCATCTTCGTTTAAAGCGATTAACTCTACTTGTGGTGCGTTAAAATGATGTTTTTCAATAAATCCGTATAGCAAGTGTTCTCCTTCATGAATAAATGCTTGTTCTCGTGACACTTGTTCCATCAGTTGATTTAAATAGTTTTTCTCTTCATGAAGAGTATGTTTTTCTTGATATAACTGTTCCTTTACTTGTTCAAATGGTGCGGAAAACGTGTGTATTTCGTATTCACGAAATACTTCATTAAAATGGTTTATTAAGTTATTTCTTTTTCCTTTTTGTTCGTCCTTTGCTGAAAGTTTTTCCTTCACCTTTTCATCTAACACATTCAATTCTCTTTTTAATTCTTTTATTTTCTCAATTTTGTTTTGTAGTAAATGATCTCCATCTGAAGGAAATTCCCAATTTTCATCAACATTTTCGAATTCATTGCAAATCTGATCCATTTCCTCTATAAGCTTAGAAATATTCTTTTTGGCATTCGTTAGTTTTTCATTTAGTTCCCCGTAACTGATTGTGACTTGATTAATTTTTAAATTAATCATTTGGATTTTTCCCATAAGAATTTTCCGATTTTCCCCGGTAAAGATCGGAGTTAATGATTGAACTTCTTTAAATTCTTCATCTTCTTTAAGAACCTTAAAATTCGCTTGTAAATTATTTTTGCGTTCCAATAAGGATTCCTTTTGTACATGAAAGTCCGACAATTGTTTTTCTAAACGGTTTTGTTTCGCTTCAATAATTGTCACTTCTTCAATTAACCGTTTCTCTACTTTTTTACTTTCTTTCACTTCACGATGATATTTTAAATAATCATTTCCAGTTTCGATTTTACGTTCAAGCCCTTGCATTTCTTCACGGTAAGCTTCATTCGTCTGATTGATTTTTGTTATTTGTTGTTGTGCCTCTACTTTTTGTTGTTCAATTGTTTCAATTTCTCTTTCCAATTGTTCAATTCCTAATATTGTCTCGGACAATTTTTCAAGGAGCTCGGTTAACAGTTCATAAGGATATTTTTCTAAGAAAGTTTGAAAAGATTGTAAGCAGTATTCCCATTCTTTCTGTTCCCTTTCTTTTGCATCTCTTTCCTTCGTTGCTTTTTCTGCTTCTACACGAATTTTTTCTTTCCATTGTTCAAAGGACACTTCAACCGTTCCTTTTTCCCAATGTGAAGGTATAATCCAAGCATAATCTAGTTGCGTAGTATCTTTTTTAATCATCGCCGCTTCTTCTGTCGTCATGATTTGAATGGGATATCGCAGTTCACCAACAATTTCGCTAACTTTCTTTTGTAAACTTTCTTTCGATTTATTTGTTGTAATTAAGGTTACAGCCCATAACGGATAAAAGACTTTTTCTTCATAATCCGCTTCATTTAATAATTGTAAATATTCAATTCCCGTTACACAGTAATCCAATTGATTTTTCCACGTTTTTATCCGCTCTTCAATGAGTGGATCACTAAAAAATGTTTTCTGTTGATCATAATCATCAACTATTCGCAACGAAACACGCTCTTTATATAAAAGATCTACTTTTTCTTTCTTTAATTTTTCAATGGATTCAATAAGGCGATTAAAAATGGAATGCTCATTTTCATAAACCGATTCTAAAGTAGCCCATTGAGGTCGTAATCTTCCTAACGTTTTAATCAAACCTCTCTGTTCACTATCAATCTGATTTTTTTCGCTTTGAATTTGTTGTTTGGACATGTTTAAGTTATTTTTCTCATTTTTCTTTTCCTCAACGGCTTCAACGAGTAGATTGTATTCTTTCGCTTTTTCCTTTTTATCACCGATTAAACGAATGATTTCCTCATCTAAAAATTGATTGCGCCTTTGCCATTCCGTCATTTTCGTTTCCACTTGTTCATGCTGAGGATTGGATAGCAAGTATTGTTCCAGCTTTTTCATATCGCCTACTCGCATTTCAATTGTGCTTTGAACACGAGCTTTTTCATTTTGTTTCTCTAGATGGATTTTTTCATTTAACGTCTTTTCTTCCTGTAATTGTTTTATTTGCTCTTCAATGGGGTTCAGTTCATATTGAATCTGTTCCATGCCCTTTTTAACTAAGTCCATCGCTTCAATAAAGTTACCGAGTAGAGCTTGTTTTGCTTCAACTAATTGGTTTTGTAACTCAGCTAACTCTTCTTTTTCTTCCAGCTTATTCATTTGGCTTTCTACAAAAGCAATTTCACTTTCATAATGGCGTAGAAGTTGCTTACATTTCGCAAATTTTAATGAATAATATGCATTATTGAAATGCTCTAACTCTTCCTTTTTATTGCTATACTCTCTATTTACCATTTCATATCCATTCAGCAATTGATCATAAATCTCTTCTTCAATGGCAATTTGATATGATGCCTCTTTCACTTCATGTTCTTTTTTCTTTTGTTTCCAATGTGTTAACAGCTCTTCAATCTTTTCGATTTCTATTGTTACATCGATTTTTTGAATTTGAATCTCTTCCCAAATTCCCTTTGCCCTCTGTTTAGACTTTTCATATGTAAGCTGAGTAGAATGAAGTTTCTCAAAAGATTGTACATATTTTTCAAGTTTATTTTGAATCCGCTTATTTTCTTCAATTGTTTCTTTAAGATTTTTATATAATTTTAAATTATCTAGCTGCTTTTCAAATATATCGGCAAAAAAGGTTGGATGATGCCCTGCAATTGATTGTTCAACGGTAGGAATTAAAAGACGGTCAAATAATTGAGTTGTGCTTTTACAACTTTCGAAAAAGGCCTCGACACCCCCTTCTGAACTATTAATGGTCACAATGCTTTCCCACTCATCAGCAATAATATTGTACTGTTCTTCAATGAATTTTCGATATTCTTTAATTGTAGAAAAAGTTCTTGCTGATAAGGGATAGCGTTCTTTCATACCATTGTAATAATCTTGTATCTCTCCCTTTTCAGCAGGTCTCGCCCCTCCTCTTCCCTCACGTACAAAAGGAATACCCTCAATGCCATGGTCGTCACCTTCATCATACTCATAAATATAGCGGTAAGACTCTAACCCTTTATCTGTCATAAAAAGGGTAACTGCTGTTACAACATATCTCCGAGGGCGTTCGTTAAGTATCCATTCAATAGCAATATGGGCTGGAGCATTTTCTAATACTAATGTGTTTTTAATTTTTCGATTCGCTAAATCGGTATGCGGAATCATCCCTTGTAATACCGTTTGTATAAAAACGGTCTTCCCACCACCATTTTCAAGAATAATAGCCCCGTTATAGCCATTAAATAAAAATATTTCATCGTTATAACGCTTATTGCCTTCTTCATATACAATATTTGTCAATCTTACTTTATTGATGGCTGGCATGTTGATACTCGCCCTCCTGTTCAAAATCATAAATAAACTCAAAAATCCCTTTGTTATATTCCACTGCCATGAAAAATCGTTGAATAATTGTCATTGCTTTTTCTGTTAATGTAATTTCATTATTACCTAATTCTTGTATTAATTGTTGATCGATTAAAAATTTTGCAACTGTATGAAGGAAACTCATTCTACTAATCGTATTTCCTGATTGACGCTTAGCTGTTTCTTTAATATCATCCATATCATCCCATTTTTCAATAATTGCGCTCCAATTGTAAGAAAACTCTTTTTCCAACTCTTTTAACTGTTCTTCTTCGTGGGATTTTAAATGATCAATACGTTCTTGAATCTGTCGACTCCAATCATCTATACCAATAAATTGTCTAGTAGGATTTGGGCTCTGATAGGAATCATAAAAACTACCAAAAAGAATTAGCGTACAAAAATAAAGAAGATAAATATCTGCATTCGTCGCGCTAGTACGTAAATATTTCCGTTTAATCCACTCATTACTAATATGAAATGGAGAAAGTTTTGTTTCAGGAACGAGAAATAGCTCTTCACTCGTTTTAATAATGACACAATGCACTTCATGGCTAAATATTTCAAGAAGAGCGCGTACATTTTCATCGGCGTTATAAATTTGAACTGCTTCTTTACCTAAAGCCCCGTCTCTTGCTAGCTTCGTATATAAATGAAAGGCTTGTAACACTGTTTGCTCAGAATATTTCATCTTCTTCCTCCAACTTAATGTTCATTTCACTAATAGAATAGCGCTCTACCTTTTGAATCTTTGTTTTATCTTCCTTTACGATTAATGTTCGCAATCCTACTAATCGAAAGGCCTCATCAAATACCGTTCTAGTTTCTTCATCATTCATTACTGTTTTAATAGGTGAACGTTGGTGTAAAGCGATCCAAAAATCGTAAAAATAGCGTTCATGGAAAAGGGACTCTATTTGTTTTTTTTCAAGATAGGTCATGAATTGTGATAAAGTATTCCCATTATTTTCTTCATAAGCTTGTAAAAAATGTTCCATAAGCTCTTTATATTTTTCCGTCAACCATTGTTTGTATGGATTTAAGTTATTTTCGTCAACTACTTCATAAAAGTGATACTCAACCTTCTCTTTCCGTTCTTCCACAATATTTTGTTCTTCTAATATCGTTAGTGGAGACCATAACTCATTTTCTTCCACTTTTAAAAAGGGATGAAGGACACCTTTCATAGTCTCCATTGGAAAGGGAATTGACACGATGAAGGAGACGATATCTAGGTCAAAATTAAAGGAATTCATTCCCGTATAGTACAGAGACTCTTGAGCTGTAATTAATGTCGTATTTTTTAAGTTAAGGGTTTGATTAAGCAGCTGGGAATGTTCGTAATGAACCTTCTCTAATTCCCTATTAATTAGCAAAATATAGTTATACGTTTTCTGCTCTTTTTGGTGAACATTTTCAGCAAACAATCTATCTTTCGTATCTTTTACAAAATCTTGCAATTCTTTAAACTCTTCTTCTTCTCGTTCAAGCCGATTGTAAATATCATCGAGGAGTCCTTTAAAACGTTCAAAAGTCTCTTCTGAGACGATACTTCGCTGAATTTCATGTTTTAATTTTATAATTCGTTCTTGCAACGTCTCTACTGCTACTCTCATTTCATTGATTTGCCGCAGCGCTCCTTTAAATTCACCTTTCTCTAACTGTTTTCGTAAAATCAATTGGTTAATTGAAAGCTGAAATTCACTATAAAATTCCTTCGTTGCAAAAATTAATTCTAATCCGTCTTCATCTAACGTATAAAATTGGGTATTCGTTTCACTATCAAAATCGTTCCCTTTTAAAATGGAATACTCAATCGTCTCCTCTACTTTCTCCTCCCAATCAAAATAGTCGTAGCTACGTTTCTTCCCATGGGCTGGTCGGAAATTTTGAATTAGAGTTCTAGCCACTTCTTCATATGTCTCTTCTTTCAACACATACACTTGTTTCGTTGTCTCTTTTAAAAAGGAAGCTAATTCCTTGACGCCTGTTTTATGATTTCGTAGCAATTTTTGCTCAAAGAAAAAAAGCAAAGTGAGGAGGCCAAGCCCTTTCATATCAATCTTCGTTCCATTCAAATCTATTTCCCTTTTCCGCTCTAGATCATTTAACGGTTCAAAAAGAGCAATCCTACGAATCCGATCTCTGTAGCCATTTAATAATTCCCGTATGTCCATGTTCTCCAATCGGATCCCTCCCAAATTTCTTGCAATTCTTTTGATTTTAAGATTTCTTGCGGATAATATTTCCCTTGTGAAAAAATCATCTCAATTTGCTCTTGTTCCTTTTCTGAAAATAAACTAATAAACTCCACTTGTGCTTCCTTAAATTGCTTTTGATAGTCTTTTCCTGTAACTGGTTGTTTTTCAATACAAGCTTTATAGAAAGGCATTGCTAAATTAATCTTTCGTTTTTTTGATAACGAATGCCAAATTGATACCCCTTCCCGATCAATGTCACCAAAATAGAAAAAATGATGATTTGCATTGGCTGGGTATTGATCTGGAAATTGCTCGATACTGTGAATGATATTTTTCCCTCTACCGTAAATTAGTGTGGAAAAATTTGTTGATTTTAAGGCTGGAAGTAATCCTTGATAAGTCGTTTTATTTTCCACAATTAAGTGGTATTGAGTTTCCTTTAACACTTGATTCGGATTAATTGCAAACATTAATGGATCAGATACTGGAATGATTTTCAAAGATGCGATAAGACCAATTCGTTCAAGAAGCTCTTTTCCTCCTTTTTCAGTGAGCCATTTTTCATCTTGAACTAGTTCAAAACTCCGCTCCGGTGCAGGAACAGTATCTTTCGGAAAACCAAAAGCTTTTATGTAAGTATCTATTTTTACGAGATAAGGGAGATCAAGCTGCCAAATAGATGGATCTTTTTTGTAATATTCGTCAAGATTTATTGATGGATGAAGCTTGTTACGATAGTTTTGAATTTCTTGATGAAAACTAGCTTGAATAAAACTTTTGTTGATTCGATATTGATAGGCAAGTGACGGTTTTCTTGAAGTTCTTCCCTTTGACTTTACCATATCCAAGATACCTTCATTTTCTAACTTCAAAATAAATTGAGCATATTCATCATATATACTGAAAAACTTTCCCACTATTACTTCTAATGTGGATAATCCTATCGTTCGTTTCGTATAGCTATTTAATGCTCGATAAATTTCTTCCACTATTCTTACCTCCGACACTTTCTTTATTTCTATTTTACTAGAAAATAAGGAGTCTTGAGAATAATAGACCTTCAGAAAGGTTAGTATAATTAAATTGATTCATATGTACTTTTTTATTAAAAAGTTCTAGTATGATTGTTAAAAGCAAGGAGTTTTGTTGTTAGTAAAATTTTCTAATGGCTTCATATATCATATCTAAATTGAATTATTGCTATCATATATTCTTCACGATTCATATTACTATAATCCCACAAATGCCCTTTACTACTAGCAAGTTAGTAAATCAACAATAGAATGGTACGACCATTCTCTTCTCTGAATTGATTAAGAACGTTAAGTTCGCTTTTATAATATGCCTATTTGGCTTCGCTTTTTCAGCAGTTTCTCAATCTGACTACATGCATAACTCTTTTAACCCTCATTTGCATTCAATTCGACAAAACGCTTTTTTACTTTGTATTTTGTTAATAGACTATTAAAACGGAACCCTCCACCTATTATACTGTTTACAAAATCATCTACTAACTTAAAAATATATCTAATTAATTTCCTAAGCACACACCCATTAGACATATGCCTCATATTCTAAGCGTAAAAGAAATGAGGGAGAACATGCATGGATGTTTTAGGTGTTGATTTGTCGGCGCTGCATTGGATTTATGTTGCG
>Ga0182739_1004658_pt1 | contig 11202 bp, 7 predicted proteins | sample eDN5th30CBELigBY_FD_128873 | JGI IMG/M metagenome (GOLD analysis project Ga0182739, IMG submission 128873) | Enriched backyard soil microbial communities from Emeryville, California, USA - eDNA 5th pass 30_C BE-Lig BY (version 2) (version 2) | ecosystem: Environmental > Terrestrial > Soil >... | reverse complement strand
GGCCGAGGCGGCCCGCCACCGCGACGAGACCATCGGCCGCGCGTATCGTGGCTCCGGCGCCGAGGGGAGGGCGGGACTGACCAGGAGATCATCGCGAAGCGAAGAGGTGCGTTCGGCTGAGATCGCGATCGGATCTTGCTCGGTGCGGCTCGCGCCGTCGATTCCGAGTGGGGCAGGTTCACCCAGTTCCACACCTGCCGGAGGGGCAGGGAGGGTCTCGCGGAGCGTGGTCGGCCCCTGCGACCGCTTCACGGTCACACCAGAGAGCTTCGCCAGGTCGACACGATCGTAACCGGTGTGCGATTCCTCCTCGAATAGCGCGGTGCGCGTTTCGTCGGCGATCTCCTCGTTGACCTTGGTGCTATCCTGCGCGAACATCGCATCCAGAGTCATGCGCTCCCGCGACCATTCGAGCTTCAGCTTCCTGGGCAGGTACACCGTCTCTTCGGGACGATCGGCCGGCTTGATCTCGAGATAATCTTCGACCGACGCCCTTGCGAGCAGCACCTTCGGTTCCCCGGTGTAGAGGAGGTGTTGCTTGACCCGGCGCGTCGAATCGGACAAAACCGTCACCCGGGTTACGACTTCGCCCGCAGCGCGGATCGGACGATGGGTCAGGATCAGGGTGTCGGGATTCTTGTCCCGAGTCACGGTGATCCCGGCCGCCTCTTCCGCGGTAATCTGGCGAAGCCCGAGAGCCTCGGTAATCCAGTCTGGTTGCATTGTCGCAGGCGACAAGGGCGAGTTGCCTGTTTCGTCGTAGTCGCAGTAATAGGTCGCTTTCTTGTCGTTATCTTTGATCCAGATCCAGAAGTTCTGGTCGTTGGACCCGATATCGGCCAGGGAACCCCCGGCGTGCGTCACCTCGAGCCGGAAGTTGCGCGGGCGCTCGAGCGCGAGGAAGCCGTCGGCCCCCCCGGCCGGCCGACGTCCCTTGGAGACGCTCAACGAAGGCTTCGCCTGGATACTGACGATCCGCTCGGCGTTGCGATTGTGATCGGCGACGAGCTCCTGGACATCGAATTGCGGACGTGATGCCAACGGCGCCTGGCGCGCGGCCAGGTTGTCGACACCGGCCGTCCGGCAACCGGTCAGAGCCAGCAGAACGAGAGCCGCAGGTAGAGTAGGCCGCACAAGCCTCATAGACGGTCCTTTCCGGCCGGAGAAACGACCGGCGACAAGGCGGTCTCTCGAGGGGCGAAGCGACAGGGGTGAACCTTGCGACGGGAGGGGGGAAGTTACAACTTTCCCCTCCCCTCGGCAAGGCGGATTCTCCGCCTCGAGACCCAACTCGTTTCTGAATCGGCCGATCCTGGGGCTCAACCTCGGAGAAATCGGTCGAGTGCGTCGAATCCCCGCTCCAGGGTGGTCAGATCCGTTGCAAACGACAATCTCGCGAACCCCTCGGCGCCAAAGGCCGAGCCCATCACCAGGCCCACATGGGCCGCGGACAGGGCGGTCAGGCAGAACTCGGTCGAGTTGTTGATCACCTTTCCACCCAAGGTACGGCCGAAGTGGGCGGAAATGTTCATGAAGGCGTAGAACGCACCGCCGGGAGGGACGCAAGTCACGTCCGGCAGGCCAGCGATCCGCTCCAGCACATAAGCCCTGCGCCGGGTGAACTGGGCCTTCATCTCCACGACGGAGTCTTGCGGCCCAGTGATCGCCTCGAGAGCGGCCCATTGGCTGACGGAGCTGGGGTTGCTGGTCTCCTGGCTCTGCACGTCCCCCATGAACTTGGCCACGGCCGTCGGCGCGATCGCCCAGCCGATCCGCCAGCCGGTCATCGCATAGGTCTTGCTGACCCCCGAGATCGTAATCGTCCGGTCCGCCAGGCCCGGCCTGAGGGTGGCGAAGCAGGTGGGCTCCGCCCCTTCGTAGGTCAGTTGCTCGTAGATCTCGTCGGAGAGGACGCCCACCTGGTCCGACGTCTCGAGCACCGCGTCGGCCAACGCCTCGAGCTCGGCCCGGGTATAAACGACGCCGGTTGGGTTCGACGGGCTGTTGAGCATCAAGAGCTTGGTACGGGGCGTGACGGCCGCCCGGTACTGTTCGGGGGTGAGCTTGAACTCGCTCTCCTGGGTCGTCTCCAGCACGACGGGGGTGGCCCCGGTGAGCTTGACCAGGTCGGAGTAGCTCACCCAGTATGGCGCCGGGATGATCACCTCATCGCCCGGGCCGCAGACGGCCATCAGGGCGTTGTGGATCGAGTGCTTGGCCCCGTTGGAGACGACAACCTGCGCCTCCTGAGTCGGCAGCCCCCGCGTCTCGGTGTACAGTTTGGCCAGAGCCTGGCGCAGCTCGGGGATCCCGGAGGGGGGCGTGTAGTGGGTCTGGCCCGACTGCATCGCCCTGATTGCCGCCGCCTGAATGTTTTCGGGGGTTGTGAAGTCGGGTTCGCCCAGGGCAAAGTCGAAGACCTCCACCCCTTCGGCCTTCAGTCGCTTCGCCGCTCCGGCCATCGCCAAGGTTGCCGACGGGGCAATCGCATTCACCCGCCCGGCCAGTGTCAGAGACATTGCGCCAGTTCTCCTGAAAATCGCTGCAAAATTCGCAACCTGATCGGGCACGCAACGGGACGCCGGGCGCACAAAGCGCCCCTCCCGCACCGGCCTGGAGAGTCTTCGCGTCGCTCCCCTCGAGTTGATACTGCTTCCACCCTATCACGGATTCGCGAACTCGTCACGTCCCGCCGAGCAGACGCACGGACGATTGCCAGGCCACTCCACCCAGCGATCTCGTTTCGCCGTCGCGAGTTCCGGGCAGCCGGTGGCCTCGGATTCACACCCTCGGCGAACACAGCGAAGTGGAAGCCCCCGGGGTGGACTCTTCCTCATGCCCCGGGAGTTTCCCATGCCGCGGTAAGGTCGAGGAAGGGGTGAGCTCGCACAGGAAGCGCACCCGCTCCTTGGCTTGGACCGCCAAGTCGCCCGGTTCCGGACCGGGCGGACGGGACAAAATGTCACCGCTGGTAAGTGCCCACCAGTTCGGCCTGATCCAGGATATGGCCGTGGATCGCGGACATGAGGTGGGATTTGTCGAGGCCATGCGTCGCCGCTAGTGGCGCGTCCAGCGCGAAGAGGCGAAAGTGGTAGTGATGAGCGCCGTGTCCTCGGGGCGGGGCCGGGCCCCGAAAACCCTCGGTGCCCCAGGAATTCTTCCCCTGCTCGGTCCCCGGTACCACGTTGGGACTCGTCATCGCACCGGCGCCGTCGGGAAGGGACCGTAAATCGGCTGGGATCTTGTACAGGATCCAGTGGACCCAGGGCTCGGTTTGCGGGGCGTCCGGGTCATCCACAATCAGCGCCAACTCCTGTGTCCCCTGCGGGGGATCGCTCCAGAACAGGGGTGGCGAGCGATCGTCGCCGTCCCCGCTGTATCGCCGAGGAATCGCGCGGTTGTTGCTGAAGGCTTCGCTGCGCAGCGTCATCGCCATGAGCGTCACTCCTTCGTTGCCATTGCACAACGTGCCGGGACGAGCCAATCGGCCCGGCCTCGTCGTGAGACCACCGACATATCTTGCGGGCAATGAGAATGCCGACTTGAGAACTTCCCGTTTCGTGGAATCGAGGAACGGAGCTTGCATGTTCGGAAGGTCTAGTAGAGACCCGTACGGGTAGGCTCACCCGCCAATTGGTCCGAAGTGGGGAGGAGGAAGCACGAAACAAGCACTTGCCGTAATTTCCCAGCCAAGGCGCCACGACCATCTGACTTGGGGTCGGTTCGTTTTGCGCAACGCAAAACCTCGAATCGCGCGACATGTTGCGCATCGCGTCGAGTCGTGGCCCGGTGACCTCTCGCTCGGGTTGGATTGCCTCCGCAAAAGCCCTGGTCGCCTGGGATACCCGACAGACCGCGACGTGCCCAACCACGGGTGACGCAAACCCGAGCTCGGCGGTCGACCGACCGGAAGTCGAGCAGGGGGCGGGTCAGGATCGGCCGTACCACTCGGACGGAGTCATTGGCCAATCGGGGCCGCACCATCGAATCCGTGCTGGGGGCTCACGGCGGTCCTCCCCACGAAGTCCGAGAGATCGCCGGCCCAACGCGATGAACGCGGCCCCAACGATCGCTGAGCGGCGAACATCAGGAGGCACGCGATGAACTGGAACGCCATCGAAAACCGGTGGAACCGGATCAAGCAGGGAATGAAGGACGGATGGTGCCAAATCAACGCCAGGCTCGGACGGACCGAGAAACCGGATCCACATCCTGGCGCAACTCAGAGTCGGCTGGAGCGTTTGTTCGGCCCGCCAACCCCCTCACACCCCGTCACCCGACACTCGACCGTCGCGTCAACGATCCTCAGGCGGTTGAGCCTGCTCGGCCTGGGTGCCGGCCTCATGTACTATTTCGACCCGGATCGTGGTCGGAGACGCCGAGCCCTGGTGCGCGACCGTACGGTTCACCTTCAACACCGCATGAACAGCGTGGTCGACGCAACGCTGCATGACCTCACCAATCGCGTTCGTGGCCTCTGGGCCGGAATGCGGTCCCTCCCGGTAAGAATTGCCGGTGAACGGGTTCCCGACGAGGTCGTGGTGGCCCGGGTCCGGGCGAAGATGGGGCGGTACGTCTCCCATCCTCACCCGATTGCCGTCACCGCCGACCGGGGCCACGTCACTCTTGTCGGGCCCATTCTCGGCCAGGAGGTGGAAAGCCTGCTCTCGGCCGTGGCTCGAATCCCCGGGGTCCGCGACGTCCGATCGCGGCTGGAAGTCCACCGCGAGCCCGCCGACTGGCCGGAGTTGCAGGGGGGTCGGCCCCGAACCGGCGAGGTTCCCGAGCTTTGTCAGGTCAATCTGTCACCAACGGCCCGGCTGGCGCTCGGCGCCGTCGGCACCACGCTCGTGGGCCTTGGAACGCGACGAAAGGGATTGGAGGGGCTTGTGCTCGGTAGCCTGGGAGCGACGCTGCTGATCCGAGGATTCGCCTCCGGCCACCGGGGCCGAGGCCGAAATCCCTTCGATCACCCCGCCCCCTGGCGCGGGCGCACCATCGCCACGGGTGCGCCGATTCTCGACGTGGCCCTCCCGTTCCGCTCCCGCGACTCCGAGTTCCCCGAAGTCGGACTCTGACGCACGGGGGAACTCCGGCTGCGGCACGGTCGGGCCGGGCCGACCGGCCGCGCAGCCGGAGCGAGACGTTCCCCAGAGCCAATAACGGAACTCGGACCCGGCAGACGTCAAAGGCGACTGGCGGTCAGAGATTCGCTCCCGAGCGGTGGGGGCGGATCCGAGGCCTGGGGCGCCAACCGCCGCAGCGGGCGGCCGAGCCGCTCCTCAACGGACGCGATGTTCCGCGACAAGAGGTCGCAGCCTCCCGCCTTATCCTCGATATTGAGGGTGGTGAGCACATGCGACGACGATCGACGCACTTGCTCGTGACAACGGCGTACGACCTCTATCACCTCGTCCCACTCTCCCTCGATGCAGGTTCCGGTTGGTGTCAAGAGGTACGGCAACCCCGAGCCATCGATCACCTTCAACGCCTCGGCGAGGTGATCGCTCCAGTGTCCGGCTGTGCCCAACGGAACGATGCTCAACTCGACCAACATGGTCGGCTCCTCTTTCGGTTTGGCATCCGCCTGATCTCCGCCCTGCCGCCTCGGCCCCGGGGCGCCATGCCCAGGCTCATCCGAGGTAGGCCGGAGCCCGGTGTCGTGCCCCCTCGGACCGACCTGCTCGAGACTCGGAGCGGCCTGCCCCAAGCACCTCGATCGCCAAGGGAACGGTCGTCAGGAGGCCAACGAGCAGGAGCGTCCAGCCGACGGCTCTTCGCTCCCCTTCGGGAAGGCGATCCGCCAGCAACAAACCGAGTCCGGCCCCCATCGCGCCTCGGGTGCCGGCGATCAACGCGAGCTGCGGCAGGGTCAGATGGGTCTCTCTCATCTCCAGAGTCTCCACCACGTCCAAAAAAGGGGCCGGCGGCGACGATTCGTCGTGTCCTTAAGACAACCCCGCAAGTCGCGCGCCCGGCTCGGCCAGCCACAGAGCCGAGCCCGCCCACTGCGACCGCGGCAACACCCGGCCGCGTGCCACCGGGCCCCCCCGCGACACCGTTCTGTGGCTCCTACGCCATGTGGGGCAGCCACTTCTCGAATCTCCCCGATTCCCTACAAACTCGATAATCCTAAAAATCACGCCAATCGACGATTCTTCCCTATTCTTGGCATTTCTTTTGCCCTGCGTATTGCGCGTGTTAAGATGAATGAGGAAAGCAAAAACAATCGCATTGGGCAGGTTTTGCAAACGAGACGATGGCAAAGATACGCTCGGGAATCACCGCGGACCCGGTCGATCATTCCCGGTGCGAATGAACGGAGTGGGAATGTCTTGGAATGACGCGAATTGGTGAGTCCCTCGACCAACGATTGGGATTTTACCGGGTAGTCCTCCACGGGACGGACGGACCGTGTGGGAGAGGGTGAGACTGTCGTGCCGGTTGCGACAGCGCTTCGTCCTCGGCACCAATGGCTTAGCGATCATTGGGGGTGGGGGAGATCATGCACCGCGTGGTGGTCACTGGTATTGGAATCGTGTCGCCCAACGGGATCGGTCGTCGCGAGTTCAGCGAGGCGATTGTCGAGGGGCGTTCTGGTGTCAGCTACATTGAGAGTTTCGACACGACCAACCTGCCGATCAAGATCGCGGGCGAGGTCAAGAATTTCGACGTCCTTCCCTATCTGGGGGAGCATAAGAAAAGCGCCAAACTGATGAGCCGGGCGGTGGGCTTCGCCGTGGGCGCTGCCGCGCTGGCGGTGGAGGACTCGGGCCTCGAGGTCGGGAAGCTCGACCCGAGCCGATTCGGGGTCTGCATGGGAACCGGGATCACCCCCATGGACGTGGGGGAGTTGGTGACCCCGATCGCCCAGTCGATGCGACCGGACGGGACGCTCGACATGGGTCGATTTTCCCAGGCACGCTCGGAGTCGATGTTCCCCCTCTGGCTGCTGCAGCACTTGCCGAACATGGCGGCGGCGCATATCTCGATCCTCCATCAAGCGATGGGGCCGAACAACACGATCGTCACGGCCTGTGCTGCGGGAACCCAGGCGGTGGGCGAAGCGTTCCGCCTGATCGCGCGGGGCGATGCCGACGCGATGCTCGCCGGCGGCTGTGATAGCCGGCTCGATCCCCAGTTATTAGTGGCGTATAACGCGATGAAAACCGTGAGCGCCTCGGTTCGAACGCCTTCCGAGGTCTCGCGGCCGTTCGACGGGGAGCGCGACGGGTTCGTCCTCGGCGAAGGGGCCGCCGTGCTTCTGATCGAGAGCTACCGTCGAGCCAAGCGGCGAGGGGCGACGATCTACGCCGAGATCAAGGGTTATGGCTCCTCGTTCGATGCCTACGGCATCACCCGGCCCGAGCCCGAAGGGAAGGGGGCGGCGATCGCCATGAACGCCGCCCTGCGCGAGGCCCGCGTCGACCCGAGCGACGTCGACTACATCAATGCCCACGGCACGAGCACCCGGTTGAACGACCTCTCCGAGACCGTCGCGGTCAAGCGGGTCTTCGGCCATCGGGCCGGCTCGATCCCGATGAGCTCCCAGAAGTCGATGGTCGGTCATCTGATCGGCGCCTCGGGTGCGCTGGAGGCCGCGGCCACCGCCATGTCGCTCCAACGCGGCGTGGTCCCTCCGACCATCAACCAGGAGACCCCAGACCCGGGCTGCGACCTCGACTATGTCCCGAACACCGCACGAGAAATGCCGTTGAAGACGGCGATCTCCAACAGCTTCGGGTTCGGCGGGCAGAACGCCTCGCTCGTCATGGCCCAGCTCTGAGCGACCGGACAACTTGTCGCCATCTTCGACCCTGGCCGGGACCGCCCGAGACCGCCGTCCTCTTCCCCCCCATTGAGAACTCGGTACCGGGTCTCGCAGCCACGCTCGAGGCCCGTTGCCGATCTTCGACGATCGACGGGTTCTCAGCCTCGGCTCCCGAACCTCATTCCAGCCGCGACGCCCCACCTCATCCGCGCATTTATCGACATTCCTACTACTTCCCCTATCTCAACGTCTGCGGACAATCGCGATGACGAAACGGCCTGGATCGGCTAACATGCCGCCCGCCAACGGTCCCTTGATTGAAATCCTTAGGAGCGCCTTGCCCCCTCATGCGCTTCCGATGGCTACGGACGGCCTGTCTCCTTCTGGGTGTCCTCACAACGCCGTTTCCGCTCCCCTTTGCCAGGGCTGAAGAGGCCCCGGTTCGGGCCTCGACCCAGCGCGTGCGGTTACCGATCCCAGCCGGACTGCCGCGGTACGAGCTCGACGCTCGACTCGACCTCGACCACAAGCGGGTCACGGCGCGAGAGCGGGTTCAGTTCACCAACCGCAGCGCTGTCGCCACGAGCGAACTGGTCTTCCACGTCTATCCTCGTTATCGCATGCAGGAGCAGGACCGCGCGCCTTTGTCCAAGACGCTGGAGGTGCTTCGGCTCAGTCCCGAAGAGTCGATGGACAGCCACGGCCGGCGACTGGAGGTGGCTCAGGTCCGCGTCGCGGGACAGGCGCTCCGGTTCGACTTCGATCCCCACGTCGACACCGTCATGGTCGTGCCGCTGCCGCACCCGATCGAGCCCGGCGCCGCGGTCGTGGCGGAGATCGACTTCCAGGTGGAGCTTCCGGAGTTCTGGGGGCGATGGGGCCATCACCACGGGCTGACCTACCTGCTCAACTGGTACCCGGTGCTCGCCCATCATGACGAGCAAGGCTGGGAACGGACCCCCTACGTCCCCTGGCACCAGCCCTGGCACCAGGAGGCCGGCCACTATACCGTCCGGTTCGACGCACCCGAGGGGCAGGTCATCGCCTCTTCGGGGCGAATCACCCAGCGCAGCCCCGCAGCGCCCGGTCGTCAGGTGTCGACCATCGTCGCCAGCCCGGCCCGCGATTTCGCCCTGGTCTGCTCCGATCGCTTCGAGGTCCTCCAGCAGCAAGTGGGGCCCACTACCTTGCGTGTTGTGACCTTGCCCGAACACCGAGCGAACGCCCGGAAGGTCCTCACCTACGCGGCCGAGGTCCTCCCACTCTATGAACGTTGGTTCGGCCCTTACTTCGATGATGAGTTCGAGATCGCCGCCTCATTCTTCGGGTGGAACGGCAACGAGTGCTCGGGGTTGGTCCTGCTGGACGACCGCGTCCTCCGCGTCCCCTCGTCGGGCGAACGGTATATCGACCACCTCGTCACCCACGAGACCTGCCACCAATGGTTCTGGAACGTCGTCGGCACCGATGGATACGCCGAGACCTTCATGGACGAAGGGCTGGTCAATGCCTTCACGGCGATCCGGCTCGATGAGAAGTACGGCCGCAACGCCCCGTTGATCACCTGGGCGAAGGGACTGACCTGGCTCCCCACGATCGGCCGGGAGGACCTCCGATTGTCCGGCTACTACGGCTGGCGGGCGCGGGGCAACAACGGCCCGGTGATCCAGGACATCAAGTCGATGGGCAACCTGAACGCCCTGTTCAGCCTGGCCTACGACCGCGGTGGCAAGGTCATCGAGATGATCAAGAACCGGCTCGGCACCGAACGGTTCTTCGCCTTTTTCCGGAAGATCTATCATGAGTACGCATTCGAGACCTTTCACTACGCCGACCTGAAGCGTGAGCTCGCCGCCTTCGACCCCGGCTACGACTGGAACCAGTTCCTCGATGGCTGGCTGGTCGAGCACAAGGACACCGACTGGGCCGTCGAGCGGGTCCACGTCGATGCGCCGACGGATCCCGCCGGCCAGCGAGCCGTGACGGTGGAGTTGAAGCAGGCCGGCGAGATGGTCGAGCCAACGGTCGTCCTCTGTCGCTGCGGCGGCGACGAGCTCCGAGTGCCGATCTGGCCCGCTCGCGGAAGCTACGACGTCCCGGGCGCCCATGTCGCCCACCAGCCCGACGCCGATCGCTGGGTCGTGACGCTCCAGGCGCCGAGCGCGCCCTCCCAGGTGATCGTTGATCCCGATCACGCCTTGCTCGACGCCGTCCCGGACAACAACCGCTGGAAGCCTGAGATCGCCTGGCGATTCACTCCCTTCATGACACCCCTGGACGAGTCATCCCAGTTCCAGGCTCATGACCGCACCAGCCTGGTCGCCGGGCCGTTCATCGACCAGTACGCCCGGGGCGGTTTCAAGGTGGGCGTTCAACGCACCAACCGCTGGCAAGCGTCCCTCTGGGCGGGAACCGAGCCCGCCCTTCGCGAAGCGATCTTCGGCGGTCAGTTCGCCCTCCTTCAGTTCCCCTGGCCGCACTGGTCCCTGGGCGTGTTCTACGAGGAAGGTCTCTATAACTTCTACAACGACAAACGACACTCCGGCGGCCGCGCGTTCTTGAGGTACCGGTTTCTCGAGACCTCCAGCTTCCTGATCGATGACCAGGGGTTCACCGAGCTTTACTTCGGCACCGGGAACGAGTTCTGGCAAGGGGACGATGGCCGACCAGTCAACGGCCGCCTCAACGCGGTCGGCGGCCGCTACCGGCTCAGCACCCTGTTCCCTTACTGGGATCCGGTCCAGGGCTTCGAGATCGACGCCACGGCCGAATACGGCGACCGCTCCTTTGGGTCGTCCGCCACCTATGTCCGGGTCGCCGGCGAGTTCGGGGTCGTGCGCCCGATCCCGAAGTGGTCCGGAGAGCCCTCGAACCACCGGCTCGCCTTCCGCATCTACGGCGGCTACGGCGGGCCCGACAATATCCCTTTGTTCCGACTGGGCGGCGGCCGCCGGCTCCGCGCCCTGGACCTCAGCCAGGACATCGGCAGCTCCGTCTGGCTCTCCACCCTCGAATGGCGATTCCCGATCTGGCGCGACATTGACCAGGACCTGGTCGATCATATCCTCAGCATTCGAAACCTCCTGGGCGCTGTCTTCTACGACGTCGGCCAGTCGTACCTCCGGGGCGACTGGAACCCGGTAGTCCATGGCGTCGGAGTCGGGATCCGGGTCGACACGATTCTCTTCGCCTTCCTCGAACGCGCCAGCCTTCGCGTCGACATCGCGCAACCCGTGGGGGTCGGAACTGGCCGGGGGCCCGTCATCTGGTTTGGCCTCAATCAGGTGTTCTGAATCTCGGTCGCGACTCCCATCCTGGGAGGCGACACGCGCCTCGCGACTCGGCACCGCAACGGGCGATGCCTGAGGCCGAATCGCACGCCGGCCGGCCAGCGGCCCGTACGCAGCCAGCATTCGACGTCTCCCCCCTTG
>Ga0182739_1004654_pt1 | contig 11214 bp, 9 predicted proteins | sample eDN5th30CBELigBY_FD_128873 | JGI IMG/M metagenome (GOLD analysis project Ga0182739, IMG submission 128873) | Enriched backyard soil microbial communities from Emeryville, California, USA - eDNA 5th pass 30_C BE-Lig BY (version 2) (version 2) | ecosystem: Environmental > Terrestrial > Soil >... | reverse complement strand
GGCGGAACGGGCAGGCCGTGCGCGGCGGCGACCTGCAGCAACTGGAACTCATCGCGGGCGATGTGCGGGTTGGCCCGCAGGTCACGCTCGCCATGCTGCCGGACGACCCAGCGCTCGACGCGTCCGTCTCCGCGCTCAACCTCCAGTGCTGTCACCGTGGCTGAGATACCGCCGGTCAGCGGCGTTGCGCTCAGCAGGCGCGCGTGCGCATCCACGGCGCGGACGGCGGGCGCGAACCGCCTGCAATCCGGCATCAATAGTAGACCGTCAACGTCCGGTGATACGGCTCGACCGATTCGGGCAGCGTCTGCCCGGCCTGCCAGAGCGCCCAGTCGATGGCGTAGGCCGGTCGATCGCGGCCACGGCGGGCGATCTCCTGCCGCAGCAGCTCGACGCCCCAGACGGTCGCGGCGCGGAGTGCCAGCTCGGCGTCACTCTCCGGCGGGATCAGCTCCTGACGATCAATCTGCGCGGCCAGCTCCGGCGCGTAGGTCAGCACGCCGAGGTGGCGCAGCACCTGCGGCACCTTGTAATCTGCGAAGGCGGTCAGTGTATGGAGATCAGTGAACGCGCCAAGCCCTTTGCCACCGAACGCGCCGAACAGGTCGGCAACCAGAATCTGCGCGCGTTTGTAGAAGCGCACCTCGCGCCGATCGACGAGGACGGTGTCGCGGAACGAGGGGAGCGCGCGCAGCACCTCGGCGATCAGACGCGACGACGAACCGTTCGCCGCCCGGATCGCGTGCAGGAACGTGCCCTCCCAGCGCTCGACCAGTGCAACGCCGACCTCGCGGAGGTGGGTCATGCGGGCACGCAGGAGGGGAATCTGGTCACAGTCAGGATCACCGGCCAGGATCTCGGAGACATCCGCCTCCGTGATCGTGCCGAGGAAGTCGCCGTCCCAGAGCGGATAGCCAGCCTCGACCGCCCGACGCAACGCGACGGCCAGCGCGGCGTAGCCGTTATAGGTCGTCCCGTTCCAGGTCACTTGCCAGCGCGGCTTCTCGCTGTTGGGAAACGACCAGAAGCAGAAGTTCAGCGCATCGACAACGAGGACGAGGTTCGCCAGTCGCGCCGAATCGGGTGAGACTGGATGCAGCAGGCGATCCCAGTCGGGCTTTGGAACGGGCATCTCGCCGAGCAGCGTCGCGACGCGCTCGATCTGCTGCGTGTCGATCTGGACCAGTGGCGACGACTGGACGATAGGGCGTGTGCTTTCCAGAACACGCAACGGATCACGCGAGAGGTCGAGGTCCAGTTGGATAGTCATCCGTGTCCTCCTCTCCGGTGTGATTGAGCATACGGGCTCCATGGTCAGGTGGGAAGAGCCTGCCCTGTTCCGTGCTATTCTCGACGCGCGGATGACGCGCCGGTGAAGGAGGAGCCAGAATGAGAGCAGTCGTCGTCGCACCGCAGCCACGCGCGGCCGAGGCGGGAGCAGAGGTGTTGCGCGCAGGCGGCAACGCCTTTGATGCGGCGGTTGCCGCCGGATTCATGCAGATGGCGACCGACCCGCTGATGTGTGGCATCGGCGGGATGGGTGTCGCCCACGTCTACCGCGCCGCCACCGGTGAAACGATGGTGCTCGATTTCCTGCACCGCGCCGGTTCGCGCTACGTCCCCGACCTTTGGGAAGGCCGCGTGCGCGAGGCAGCCAACGGCAAGCGTTACGTCGAAGGCTTCCCGGAGCAAATGGGCTATCAGACGATCATGCAGCCCGGCACGGTCGCCGGCTTCGGCGCGCTCCACGAGCGTTGGGGCAGCAGGCCGTGGGCCGAGTTGCTGCAGCCGGCCATCGCGACGCTGCGTGACGGCTACCCGATCGACGAGTACATCACCGATTTCCTCGACGAGCGCCACCAGTACGGCTCCAGCCCGGCGAATCCGCCACTCCTCGACTTCCTCCGCGCCAGTGAGGGCATGGCGCAGTTGTGGCTGGACTCCGACGGGCAGCCAGTGCGGGTTGGCGATACATGGGTGAACCCCGACTACGCCCGGACGCTGGAACGCCTCGCCGCCGACGGCGCAGATTCGTTCTATCGCGGCGCGCTGGCGCGTGAGATTGCCGCCGATCTGACCGCCAACGACGCGCTGGTGACCGCCGACGATCTGGCCAGCTACCGCGTTCGCGAGCGCCGCTCCCTCGTCGGCAGCTATCGCGATCTGGCCGTCGCCTGCGCGCCACTCCCCAGCGGCGGCACGACTGTGCTGGAGATTCTCGCGCTGCTGGAGTGCTTCGACATCGCGGCGCTGGAGCACGGCAGTGTCGATCATCTGCACGTCCTCATTTCGGCGATGCAGCTGGCGTTCGGCGACCGCAGCAACGTCCTCGGCGACCCGGACTTCGTGCCCGACGCGACCGCCGAGCTGTTGAGCGCACAGCACATCGCCGCGCTGCACGAGCGCATCATGCGCGGCGATCTGACGTCCGCACCGACCGACGATGTGCCCGGCACGACGCATCTGACCGTCGCCGATAGCGAGGGCAACGTCGTCGCCGTCACCCACACGCTCGGCCACGGCTCGGGCGTGATCGCGCCGGGGCTGGGCTTCCAGTACAACGGCGGTGGCGGGTTCGACCTGCGGCCGGGCCGACCCAACTCGGCAGCGCCCGGCAAGGTACGCCTCTCCGGCATGTGCCCGACGATCGTGCTGCGCGACGGCACGCCGGTGATGGCGCTCGGCAGCCCCGGCAGCAACGCCATCATCAACGCAATCGTGCAGGTCATCAGCAATCGCGTCGATTTCGGCATGTCGCCGCTGGAGGCCGTCTCCGTCCCGCGCGTTCATGCCGAAGGATCGGCAGCGATGCTCGAAACGCGCACGCCGCTGGCGACCGCAGCAGCGCTCAGCGAGCGTGGCCACGAGGTGATCTATCGCCCGTTCGCCTACGACACGCTGCAGGGTCGCATCCAGCTCGTGGTTCGCACAGATGATGACCAGTGGCAGGGTGCGTCCGATCCGCGACGCCAGGGTGGCGTCGCCGCCTACGCCTGAGAAGAAAGGCACTCTGATGGCTGATGTACAGCTCGACACGTCAACTGAGCGTGGCCGTCACGTCGCCACGCGCCTACGCGAGGACATCGTCGGCTGGCTGACGACCGTGCGCCCCAGCGGCCAGCCGGATAGTGTGCCGGTCTGGTTCCTGTGGGACGGCGAGACGATCGTGATCTACAGCCGCCCGAACCAGGTCAAGTTGCGCAACATCGCCAGCAACCCGCACGTATCGTTCACCGTCGATGACACGAAGGGCGGCGGGGATGTGATCCGCATCGAGGGCACGGCAGCGGTCGACGCCGCCCAGCCGCGTCCCGATGCTTCCCCCGCCTACAAGGCGAAATACGACCAGCACATCATCGACATCGGCTACACCGCCGCCGAATTCGCCGCTGCCTACAGCGAAGCGATTGTGATTACGCCGACGCGCTATCGGACGTAGGGAACCTCACCTTCCCCGTCCCTCCCTCTCCTTTGAGGAGAGGGAGGGTGTCATGGGTAGGCAGAGGCGCTGCCATCCTATCCGTGCGGAGGAATTGGCGGCGTCCGTTCCTCTTGACGTTCTGCACAGCGGCGCGGGAGGGTCGCCGCACGGTGATGCGGAGGGACAGGGGAGAGCGTGCGTGCGTGAACAGTGAGGCAGCGGCCAGGGGGTGGCGGCCGGGACCGGCGTTCGGGTTGATCCTCGGCCACTTCGCTATCTTCGGCGTCGTTGCCGGCGTTCGGGGCGTGGTCTGGGCGGAGCTGGTCGATGCGCTGCGCATCGGCACCGGTGCGTTCGGCAGCGCCCAACTGGCGGCGTCGTTCGTCTCAGTTGCGGTCGTGACGGTCTACGCGCGGCTGGCGGCGCGGATCAATCCGCGCTCGATCGCCGGCGGCGGCCTCGTGCTGATGACGATCGCGATGCTCTGGCTCGCCTGGGCCGGGTCGTTCGCCATGGTCGTCGTCGCGCTGGCCGTGTTCGGCGCGAGCACCGGCCTGCTCGACGGCGCGATGATCCAGGGCTCGGTCGACTGGGAGCGCGCAGCGAAGCGGGCACGCATGAACGTCATGCACGCCGGATTCAGCGTCGGCGCGGTCGGTGGCGCGATCGCGGCCGGGCTGGGGCTGGCGCTCGGCGCGGACTACCCGACGCTGCTCATCGGCGCGGCGGTGCTGGTTGTCGTCGTGCTGATCGCAACGGCGCTCATCGCCTACCCGCCCTCCGGCCCGGTGTCGTCCGGATCTGGCGGTAGTTGGCGGCCAGTGCTGGCCGCGCCGGGCATCGGCGCGCTGATCGGCATCGTTGTCTGGAGCATCGTCGTCGAGAGCATCGTGTTTGTCTGGGCCGTCATCTACCTGCGCGACGACCTGGGCGCGTCGGCGGCCGCCGGCGGAGCCAGCTTCGCGCTGTTCAACGCCACGATGTTCGCCGGCCGGATGCTGAACTCGCTACTCGTGCTGCGGCTCGGCGAGCGCGCTTCGCTGCTGGTGTCCGGCGCAGGCATCGCCGTCGGAGGCCTGCTGCTCGTCGCATCGCACAGCGTCCCGCTCGCCATACTGGCGCTGGCGCTGGCCGGACTCGGCGTCGCCGGCATCTTCCCAACCGTGATGAGCGCCGCCGCCGGAGGCCTGCCAGACTACAGCCGCGAGCTGACGACCGTCGTCATGACCGTCACCTACATCGCGTTCATGATTACGCCACCGGCCATCGGCTGGCTTGCCGAACTCAGCTCGCTACGCACTGCCCTGCTGCTGCTACCCGCCAGCGGCCTGATCATCGTCTGGCTCGCCGCCCAGCGGCTGGGTCGCCTGGCCAGCACGGACTGAGGCGTCAGGTTGTCGCTGACAGCCTGCTCACGATGACAGGACACCGGGTCGGCTGCCGTTCGGGCCAGTTGGGTGGCTGGCCGGGCGTATGCGATACGCCCCTACATGCGCGTGTTTGTCTGCCGTCCTGCGGAACGTGGCATCGCGCGGCATGCCCAACCCAATGTAGGGGCGTATCGCATACGCCCGTTTGGCCCGCAACTGGCCCGAACGGCACGCCCCCGAAATCAGCGTCGCGCGATGTCACTCTCCCCTGCACGCTCCAGATTGAGCGCCAGCAGGCGGGTGAGGATGGTTTCGTCGTCGGTCTCTGCCGGTGGCTCGGGCCAGCCATAAGCGGCCCAGACGGCGCGGTCGAGGCGCGCGTGGGCGTTGTCCAGCCAGGTCGGGCGCTGGTTGTAGAGGTTGGTGAGCGTGCGCTTCTTCAGCGTGGCCTCGTCGGCGTCCGGCGGATCGAGCCAGGCGCGACGCAGGTCGTCCAGCGCCTTGGCGGCTGCGCCGATCTCGTCGCGCTGCTCGTCGGTCGGACGCGGGAACGGGAACGTCTCGAAGCAGGTGGTCGGCGTGTAGCGCGGTCGGTCTTCCAGCGATGTCCCCATCCGCAGCGACCAGACCTCGTGGGCGCGCGAGTGCAGCACGCCGAAGAAGTAGTCGTCGTCACGGGCGAAGACGATGATCTGCTGATCTGGGATCACATTCACGTCAACCCAGGTGAATAGACGATACTTAGCAACTGTGGGAGTGGCGACGTATCGCGTCTTATCTTCTAGAGCGCGCCGCAGTGCTGGTCGTGCCTCAGCATGAAGCCACCAGCGATCTCGATATGCCGCGCGATTGTTCTTCGCCCTCACGGGAAATACGTGAGTCCTGACGTATTCAAAAGGAGTTTCATACAAGGCCGCGTCGTCCATAGATGTCGAAACACCGAAGTCGATCAGCCACATGTCTCGTGGCCGTCGTGTGATGTCAAGACCATTCACCCATGGACGGACAACATCGGAATTTGGGCGACCATTAGGATTTTGAGGCATCGCAATCCATTGCCTGGCAAGATCGCCGGAGATGTCGAATGGCCCCTTCTTCGACATACCCATGAACGCGATACCGAGATTCTCATGAATCTTGTGAGCAACTGTAATATCGACTGATGACGTCAAGTTCGCGTTGATAGTCGGGACATTGAATCCATCGAGTGTGCGACTGCCTATGCTCCCAGTATCAAACCCAATGATTGAGATGCGAACCGCAGCCCCATCGATAACCCATGGCTCATCTGACCAAGCCATGAAGATGTCACCTGTCTCCTTGATTCGGTCTAGAGGGTGTTATGGACTTCCGTCGAGCAACAGTCTCATGACGCGGGTCAGCATGAGTGTCGAGCAGGCCACCAGATGCAGTCCGGCCACCGTCTCGGGTACGCGCGCATAATCCCTGGCCAGCCGCCGAAACCGAGAGAGCCAGGCAAACGAGCGCTCCACCACCCAGCGCCGCGGCAACTACACAAAGCCCGTGCGCGCCTCCGGCAGCTTGACCACCTCCAGCCGGATGCCCCAGCCGTCCGCTGCCGCTTCGGCATCTCCGCCAGTGTAGCCCTGATCGACGTAGGCCAGCTCGATCGTGTCGCCGGTCGCCTCCTGTACCGCTGCGGCCAGTTCCTCAACCTGTGCGCGATCCTGCTCGTTGGCGGACGTGACCACCAGCGCCAGGAACTCACCCAGCGTATCGACGGCCAGATGCAGCTTCGAGCCCGTGCGCTTCTTGGGCCCATCGTAGCCGCCACGCTTGCCGTTCTCGATCGATCCCGCGAGCGTGCGGCTCTCGAAGATCGCCGCGGTTGGTGCGACCGATTTCCCTTCGCCAAGCCGAATCAGCGCTCGCAAGTCGGCCACGATCGCTGCGAAGCAGCCAGCACGGAATCAGCGTTGGGTCTGCTGGTAGACGGTGTGCCAGGGTGGGAGGTCGTTGGGCAGAGAGCGCCACGGTGAGCCGGTGTGCACGATCCAGCGCAGGCCGTTGAAGACGTCACGCAGATCATGGTCACGTTGTGGCGCATCCGCTGTCATCAGTGTCAGATAGGGAGCAACGCAGTGCCATTCCTCGTCGCTCACATCGCTCGGGTACGGCTTCCGGATTGGTGTGTTCTCCATCCTGGAAGGGTATGGAGAACACACCCGATGTGCATAACACCCTCTAAGCCGGTATCGACGGCGAAGAGGCACCCCACCGATCGAACGCCGAGCTGGCCACAAGTGATTTGTCAAATGAGCGACTCGGGCTTCCGGACGTGCACACCGTGAGGAAAACTGCCGGATCCAACCACTTTGCAAGGGTAGTTGATGGCCAGTATCTCGTGATCTCAACTGGCCGATCGTCTCAAGGAATCGTCTCTGACCAGGCCAACAGGCGGGAATGAAAGGGCATGGTGACTCTCAATTACTCGTGCGGCGCGCAGGGCGAGGGCTTCGGTCCAAGGGTGGCTGATGATCTGGAATCCGATGGGAATGTTATTCGGAGAGAGCCCACACGGCACGGAAACGGCAGGCCAGCCATTGAGGTTCCAAACAGCGGTCAATTGTAAGAGCTCTCCACGTGTCAATTCACCTGCCGCTGGCGGATAGACCGCGAGGGTCGGACTGACCGCGAGATCATAGAAATGCAAGATTCGCTCTAACTGATGGAGACCGTTTTGGACCTCGCGCCAGGCTACCATAACATCGATCTGGGTGTACTGACGTGCTCGAAGCAACGTTTCGGTGAAGTAAGTCGACAGATTGTCCGGATCCTCATTTAGGAGATGATCATAGTGGGAGAGGATACCGACCATGAACAGCGGTACAGCCGCTCGGAGTATGTTTGGGATCTCGATCTCTTCAATCACCGCGCCTGCGGATTCGAGGGTGCACACGGCAGCGCGGAATGCCGCCTCGATTGTTGGCTCGATCTCAACGTCACTGTAACGCAACACCGCGACACGCAGGCCTTGTACGCCTGCTTCCAGGGAGCTCATGTAGTCGTCGACCAATGCATTCCGCGACTGCGGATCCTCGGGATCGTAGCCAGCGAGCACCTGGAGGAGCAGTGCCGCGTCACGAACGCACCGTGCCATCGGTCCGACATGGTCAAGTGAGGAGTTGAGTGGAAGAACGCCCTTGAGACTGACACGGCCATAGGTTGGTTTGAGTCCAATAAGACCACAGGCCGAAGCGGGCATACGAATTGAGCCGCCAGTGTCGGAACCAGGCCCACACCAGGCCATCCCTGCGGCAATCGCCGCACCAGTGCCGCTGCTTGACCCGGCAGGGTCGACCGCAGGGTTCCAGGGATTGCGGATCAGACCATAGGTCGGATTCGTGGAGGTTCCGGTCACGGCAAACTCCGGCATTCCGGTCTTGCCGATGAAGATTGCACCGGCATCACGGAGCAACTTCACAACTGTCGCGTCATGGTCGGGGATAGTAGCGTTGCGCGTTTTCGAACCTCCGGTCGTCCGCGTAGACGCTGTCTCGAAGAGATCTTTGAGCACCACTGGTACGCCGTGGAGCGGTCCACGATAGTGCCCGCTGGCGATCTCGTGGTCGGCGGCCTGTGCCATGTTTCTGGCCAGTTCAGCCGTGATCGTGACGAACGGGTTGAGGTCAGGCTGGTGAGCGACAACCTGGCTCAGAGCGGCCTCTGTGACTGTCTCGCAAGAGAGTTCGCCGCGTGCGATTCGCTGACTGATCACATGCATCGGTTCGAAGATCAAGTTGGACAACGACTAGCTCTCCCCTACAACGCCAGCGCTTGGGACATGAGTGCTGCGATCACGCCGTTGGCGGTCACTGTCGGCCGGCCGCTCGCCTCGCGAACGATAGAGCGCATCTTCTGTGTGTGCCCCATGCAGGCCATGTAAATCAGGTCAACGTTCCGCTCTCCCAGGATCTCACCAGCGACGCGGCACTGCTCGAGCTGTTCGTCCTCATCCGTGTAGGGTTGAGCGAACGCCGTGAGAATCTTCTTGCCTTCGTCGCCGTAGCGATCCTGAGTCAAGCGAGCTTGCGCCTCGGTTGGCATGACGATGCCGAGTACACCATCCGGCCGGACCAGCGCGTCGTTGATGACCGACAACGCTCGACCTGGATTGATAAAGGGAAGTCGGGAATGCAACACCGACCAGTCGGCCGAGCAGAGCGGCACGATCAGGTCGACTTCCAACTCAGTGAGTTCATCAACGCGTGCTTGCATTCGGGGAATCAACTCCCTCCGAGCGAGCCTTACCTCGGTGCCATCGTGCATGCGGCTGACGAACCACGGCTCGTCGCCTTGGGGAGCGAGTTGCAGCACGTCTTCGAGGGTCATGTCGTCGATGGCGCCACGTTGCACGGGCTCAACATTCGCGTTGATCTGCGCCATCATATCTGGGACCATGTCGTCGCGTGGCGATTGTCCGATCGTGATGAACCCCACTCGGATGTTTGTCATCTGACCTTGCTCCTTGCCCTGTTTAATTGGCCGATCCTGGCTCATCCAGTGTTCCACCAACGGTCTGCAAGTGTGTCATCTCACCATACAGATCGACCAATTGCGCGAATTCCTCCTCGTCGTAGAAACGGCAGCGGCCGGCGCCGAACACCTTTGCCACTTCCAGACAGAAGCGCGCCGCACTATCGATGTCATCCAAATGCGTGGCGCCAGTGGCCGATCCGGCGACCGGCACTTCGGTGGTGATTGCGACGCCGACGACCGGCACGGAGGTCGCGGTAGCTGGCTGGAGGATGCTGTTGAGATGGGAAACATTGTTGCCGTAGGGCGTGATATCCTGCGTCGTGATCGGGAACACAACCGGCAGCCGACCGGTCGTCGATTGCATCACGTCGAGCAGGTCGTCGCTGACTTTCAGGATGTAGCCTTGCTTGACGGTTGGCGAGATCGCGAATCCACGATAGTTGATGACGCGGTTGCCCTTGGTCGTATCGACCGAGAGAATTGCATCCATCCGCTCATCGATCTCGTGTTTATTCATCTCGGTCCCGCCAACCGGCGCACCCATGAACGGAACGGGGTGATGCGGCCGGCTCGGGGCGTGCGGGCAGATGTGGGTGGCGACGATGACGTCTCCGGACAGGACGTCGCCCTTCTGTTGCATGATCCCCAGTTTGAGCGCCGACGCGAGCGCCACCAGTGGGCCGTCACCGTCCGAAACAAAGCCGATAAACTCGGGGCGAGCGCCGAGACCGCCATGTCGCCCGACGACGCCGAGGGTCGGCGCGTCGCCGCCAGCGGCCTTGCCATCGGCACCGGGAATGAATGCCTTGACGAAATCGGTATGGCCCTTCTCGCCTTGTACTCTCGTCACTGCCACGTCCTCGACGCCGTTGTTCTTCAGTAGGCCCGCGACCTGCTCACCATCGACATATGCACTGTCGAGGAGTTCAAATATTTCCAATACTTGCTTCCATGCCATGGACATCCTCCTTGCGACGAATTAGTACTCGCGTGCATCCCGATTACTTCTCGATCAGGTTTCAGCGACCGTCCTCGGGAGCGGGGTGAACGGGAGGTCGTAGCCAAAGGACGGCGGGCCGACGAAGCGCAACGCCTGCTCGGTCTTCAGCTGCTCGGGCGCCGAAATGCCGACGACCGTCACGCGTAGCCCGTAGCGGATGACCTCGGTTGTGATCGGCGTGCCACGTTCAGTGTCGACCAGGGTGATCAGGTCCGGCACGATGGCGACTGTTTCGCCCTCCACCCGGCAGATCAGGAACTCGTTCTGGACATCGATCGTTGCCTCGCTGCCGCGATAGTCATCCAGCCCGGCCAGCGTCAGACGCCCGAAGTTGTAGCCGCGCTCGAAGCGCCGGTCCACATCGGCTATCTTGCCGGTGAACAGGACTCGGCCGTCGGCGAGCTCACACATGGCGGTAATAGGATCGGCTCCATCCGCCTGGGCGCCGAGCACGGCGCCACCGATCTGATGCGCTAAGGTGAGCGTGTCCGGGATGGCTACGTCACGCAGCCTGCCGATTGTGATCGGCGCATTCGCAACCATGGCGCTACCACCGAGCTGGACGCAGATGCTGCGCATGATGCGCTCGAGGGATTTGGTATCGGGCACGTTCTCGAGGATGATCTTCTGGTGCTGGGAGTCGATCATGACCGATGGCGAGGGCGCAACACCGTCGAAGTAGAACGAGATCATGGAGCCTTCGGGGAAGGCGCGTCCCATGCCGTCGGCATCGATCGTCGGCAAACCGAGTTGCGCGGCTGCGATCATCGGCGCGAACGAGTTGCCGCCGCCGACTTCGATCGGTACCGTCGCGGCGACCACGACACCCAGGTAGTCGGCCAGCGCGGTGATAGCTGTCTTGCCCTCGTCGCCGCGCCCGATCTTCTCCAGTCCGATCGTCGGTGCGCCCATGCCGCCCATCG
>Ga0182739_1004653_pt1 | contig 11217 bp, 15 predicted proteins | sample eDN5th30CBELigBY_FD_128873 | JGI IMG/M metagenome (GOLD analysis project Ga0182739, IMG submission 128873) | Enriched backyard soil microbial communities from Emeryville, California, USA - eDNA 5th pass 30_C BE-Lig BY (version 2) (version 2) | ecosystem: Environmental > Terrestrial > Soil >... | reverse complement strand
TGAAAGAGTGGTACAACCACTATGCTCTACCATGGCTTCTACAAGAGAACATTGTAGACAAAGACTTGCTTACGCGCCCCGCCCTCAAGTTTGGAGCGTTGTTCGACAAGACACCGTATGACGAAGTTCCGCATAATCTGGCTATTTACTACGGAGCGCATGACGTATTCATGACGCACTGGGTATTCAAATACCAGAAGCAGATATTCGAAGACCCGATCTATGGATTGGAAAACGTCTATAAATTGTTCCGAGAAGTAGAGATGCCGTTGATACCTGTATTTGCCGTAGCTGAGCGGCGGGGAGTAGGAATTGATTCCAAATTCCTCACTGACATTATCGGTAAAGTATTGTCCGATAAGCTTCAAGAGATTCTGCATGGCAAATTGGACAAAGAAGGTAACAAGGTAGAGAAAGGTATTTACGATTATCTTGGAAACACCATCGATGTCATCGAGAAAAAGACCCGACAGAAAAATGGTGTAAAATTCAAGATAGAAGTACCTGTCACCAAGCCGTTCAATCTAGGCGCTCACGGACAAGTACAGAAGAAGCTTTACGAGGAATTTAAAATCCTTGAGCCAGTTGACGAGTACGACCGCGACTTGAAGAAGATGGTAAAGAAAACACCTACTTCTAAAAAGGTTCTTACAAGGAACAAGCGTGTCCACCCAGTTGTTGGTCTCATTCTTGAGTATAGAGGTATTTCGAAACTCATTGAAGCCTTTACTCAAAAGCTTCCTGACCATGCCGTTGATGGCGTAATCCATCCGAGCTACAACCAGCTTGTTCGTACTGGTCGAGTGTCCTGTTCTATGCCTAACCTACAGCAGATTCCTTCTCGTTTCGACTTGATCAGGTATGCGTTCCGCGCCCCAGAAGGTAGAATGCTTGTGTCGGCTGACTTTAGCCAACAAGAGCTTCGCTGGCTGGCTATCTTTACCAAAGAACCGTCTCTCATCGAGGTATTTGAGAAAGGTCTTGACATGCATAGCCGTGTTACATGTCAGGTTCATGGTATCGATTATGACCTGTTTGAGCAAATCAGGAACTACAAAGGTGAGTCCGAGCAGGAAACGAAAGACAATATCACTAAGATCATCGAAGAATGGAAGCACACAGAGGAAATAAACTATGCTGTTTCCTACCACGCGACCAAAGAGAGAAACTTTATTGACCGTGACTCTTACAATGAAGACATGGTAGTAGCTCTATCCGCTTTCTTTGAGGGATTGAGAAAGAAAATGAAGTCTGTCGTGTTCGGTGTAGTTTATGGAATCACAAACATCGGTCTTGCAGATCAGATCGAGGATACTAAGGAAGAAGCCCAGAAGCTGATCGATGGCTTTAAGGCGGGACTCCCTAACTACCTACGATGGGAACTGGAAACTCATAGAGAGATCATGCAACAAGGTTTCGTAGAAACTGCTTTGTTCCGTAAGAGACGTTTCGGAGAGACCATTCAAGAAGCAATGGCTGACGACATGTACAAGAAGCGCGGATGGCACTGGAAGATTGAGAAGTGTAAGCGCCAGTCTACTAACGTTAAGATTCAAGGCACGTCCGCTGATCAAAGTAAAAAGGCTATGGTTGATCTATTCTACCCTACCCGCCCGGACGGAACAAAGTGCTTTGACAGGGATGAGTGGATTCGTGAGGGATACCAGTCCCAGATCGAGAAAGATGATGTTTACATTGTACTACAGGTGCATGATGAGCTTATCTTTGACGCACCAATCGGCACGGACATATCCGTTTACAGAGAGATCGCCAATACAATGTGTAATACTATCCCTAATGATGCGGGTGTCGTGTTCAAGTCTGACGTGGAAGTTTCACCTTACTGGGGAGGAAAGTTCTCACAAGAACAGATTGAACAAATCATGAACGGGGAACTGAATTGGAAGGAAGTTTTCGAAGCAGAGGTTAAGAAGAAGCTGGACAAATTCGGAATCGAGTATTCTACCGGATTGTTCGAAGAGACAAACGAGGAAGAACAAGAAATCATCCACAAATTCGCTAAAGAGGGACTTGAATACAGAATCAAGGGAACCGTTGGCGATGATGACGAGGAAGAAGAAGAGGAAGAAGTCGCGTGACCTCACAAGACATTATAAAAGCTCTTAGAGCAAGGCACGGAGCGGCTGGAAGAGAATGGGCGTTCTTCGATGAACTACGGGCGGGTACTGGATACAAGAACAGGCGTAAAGGGTTCAATCCTGAACAACGATTTGACGCTTGGGCTATTAATCTATACCCATCTAAAGACCATCTCGCTATCGCCTATGAGATAAAGGTCAGCCGCTCTGACTTCCTCCATGAACTGAAACACCCAGAAAAGCGTAAACAAGCCCTTAGTGTGTCAAATGAGTTTTACTTTGTTACTCCTAAAGGACTTGTGAAGAAAGAAGAGATTCCACCAGAATGCGGGTTAATTGAAGTTAGCCCGGACTTATCCTCTCGCATCGTTCTTCGCGCACCGTATAGGAAGGGAAAGGAACTTTCTTGGAATTTCCTTGCAAGCATTGCCCGCCGAGCCGTCAAATGACGGCTTTTTATTTTAAACTTTTTCCAATTGTCCACGATTACTATTTCAAAGAATGAAGGAGGTAGTGTCTTGGATAACTTCAAAGTTGGATTCAAATTTGGAGACTCTTGGTCGAGTCTCAGGAAATGCTATTGCTCCTGTGGGGCGTATTTGGAACTGAACCGAAGAGATGAAATAGTATGCGGATGTGGCAACAAAAGGTTCATCGATGGCGGAAGCTACGTAAGGGAACGTAGGTCACACGATGGTGTTTACACGAGCATTAGAAAGGACGCTAGAGGGTTTAAAGCGAGAAAGCAAGAGTACATCGTCAACTTCAAACGAGAAGAGAACAAAGTCGTCTGCAAGCTCTCCCATGTTTGGGAATTGGACGTTGACTTACCTTCTCGCACACTATTACTTACAAAGAATGGGAAGGAAGTTACCTCCGGTAATGAGAGTAACTGGGCAAATATTAACCAGTTCTTTAAATGCGCGGACAGCGAATTAAGTGTGGTGCGAGAACTGACGGAGGACAATATCTACCATGTCCTAAACTATGCGTACTCAAAATTAGGCAGTAGGAATATGGAGTACGTTTCCAAGATGGGCAGAGGGCTTCTACGGCTCATCAAAGACTCCCGCTTGCCGCGATTAGAACTGTTCTCTAATGCTGGCTTTGGTAACCAACTGTCGGATATCGCCAATGTAAGGGATTGGATGGATTCCAAAGAAACTCAGCCGCACAGGATAATGGGGGTTCCTAAGTCATTACTCCGCTATGTAAAAGAAGATGCTGACCTTAAAACTAGGGATATAGCCAAACTAGCCACCATGGTAGAAAGCATGGGAGTAAATAACGTGATGACGGTTCTACAGATATTCAGGGAAGAAGCGTCCGTATCCGCTCTTATGTACTGTTACGATACTTTCTCCGTACTTCATAGAATGTATGACTACAAGGATGTACGTAGATTGGCTCTTTACGTGGCTAGGGAAGTCAAGTTAGAGCAAGGCATAGAAAGTCCGTCAGAAGCTTGTAACTTGTTGCGGGACACTTGTCGTATGTGCAGAGACATGGAGGTAGCCACAAAGGAGCGGTTTCCCAAGTCTCTTAAAAAGAACCACGACATTGCCCAAATGAACTATAAAGTACAAGCAGACGAAATCCAGAACAGAAAAATGAAAGAAGTCACAGAACAGGAAGACTATTCCGGTCTTGCTAAAAAGAGTAAGTCGTTCTCTGTGATCATTCCTCAGAGCGCCACGGAAGTCATTCAAGAAGGAAGCTCCTAAGCCATTGCGTTGCTTCCTATGTAAAAGACATCATCGGCGGTAAGTGTAAGATTCTATTCCTTCGCAATACAGAGGAAGTGGAGAAGCCGCTTGTGACTATTGAAGTACGCGATAGAAACATTCGACAGGCTAGAGGGTTTGGAAATAGAAGCCTAACTAAAGAAGAATCTGATTTTGTGAACAAGTGGGCAGAAGAGAAAGAACTTAATGTACAAACTTATTAAAATTATACAACTTCCTAAACAAAATCGATTCTACAGCGATTACTAATGCGAAAGATAAAACAACCCTAAAGGAGAAATGAACATGACTAAATCAGGAGTACCTACCAGCGAGCGTTACTACGTACAGGAGATCACTAGCAAGCAAGCGAAGGAGAAGCTCTCAGATCATTACCTGAACCGTGACCCGCAAGTATCTTATGCATTCGGACTCTTTGATCGACAACGCGGCAACTCTCTCAATGCAGTGGTGACGTTCGGCTCACCTGCAAGCCCGTCCGTAACGAAAGGATTGGCGGGAGAGGATTACCGGGGCGAGGTAATTGAAATGAACCGTCTGTGGGTGGATTCCAGTGTATCCAACGTAGCATTGAAAAGCTTCTTGGAATCGGCATTCTCCCGTGTACCTAAGAAGTACATCATCTCTTACGTACAACCTGAACGCGACCGTATTGCACGACTGTTTAAACAACTTGGTCTTCATTATCTCGGTCTTACAGCGGCTCACCGTGACCCAATGCCTACAGGTGACTATGTAGGTAAACATAACCGTCACGCTCACTACGGATTGAGCAAGGCGAACATGGTTCAGCGCCCGCGCAAGCACCGTTTCGTGAAAATCAACACATCGAACGAAGTAGAAAAGAGCCAGTTGTTCGGAAACCTGAAATACGAAGTTCTATCATACTAATTAGGCGGCTCGGGAAACCGAGCCTTCCTTCTGAGGAGGGCATTTATGATAAATCTGGATAAACGAGTGGCTAGAAAAATGTTCTGGGACTTGCTGGCTTCCAATGTTCTATTTGCGGTAATTGCAGTAGGCATCGCTGTACAGCTTCACTGGGGATTTTGGATATTAGCGGCTATTGCCGTAATCTCTTCTATCACGCACAGCTTCTCTGCTAAAAAGATTCTCGTTCCGGGGAAACTGTTCGAACGAAAGAAGAAAAAGATATGACACTTCAACTATACTTTGTCACCGACTTGGCAGGGAGGGTAAAATACGTCACTTCCGGCTACACAATGTCCGACAAGGAATTGTTTATGGGAAAGCCTATGCGTATCTGCAACGGCAGTAAGACGATACTGACATCGGAAGTTCATTCTATATTAGTAGAGAATGGAAGACGTACAGTACGTACTAGAAATTCAATTTATTACTTTATTGCCGAGTAAAAGTTAATTATTTGCACGATCTTCTTATGTTGTTTACAGGAGGTCGATGCGAAATGATTAAACGTAATTGTCTGTACTGTGGTAAGGAAAGGGAGTACTACCCTTCACAGATAAAGAATGGTCAAGGGAAGTACTGTAGCGCATCATGTAAGGGCAAGTATGAGGGCGGAGGACGTATAGGGGACTACACTTCTGAAAGGTACTCTAAAATAAAGGAAGTAAAGAGAGCCAACCTGCTAGAAAAATACCCTAACCTGTACAACAAAGAGTACTTACATCTCCGTTACCATGAACAGATGTTCTCAATAAAGGAGCTTGCTGACGACATCGGGTGCAGTATCTCAGCAATCCAGAACGCTTTCAAGGAACTCGATATAAAGACGAGAGACTTAAAAGCTTCTAAGAATACTGACAGGTATCTTGACAAGTACCGGGGAGAGAACAATTGGTGGTGGAGCGGAGGTACAGTGCAGTATAGAGGAAAGAATTGGCGAAAACAGTCACGACTTGCTAGAGAGCGTGACAGAGACACTTGCCAACGGTGTGGTAAAACAAAAGAGCAGGTAGGCAAGAACCTAGATGTCCACCACATATCTCCTCATATACTAAGTAATGACAATAGCTTAGAAAACCTTATTACCTACTGCCCCTCCTGCCACAAAATAGTGGAATGGGAGTGGAGACAGGTGAATCCTGAACTGTATCAAGAATGTATAGAAAGGTGGAAACAACTTGAGCGCGAAAAGAACCTCGAAGGACTACCCGTTGGATGAGATATTCATCCCCATGGGTGCGAAAGAAGTTAAGGACGAAGTTAAGATGGACGCACTGTGGGATGACAACTCTTATGTAAGTGAAATGAAGTACGATGGTGTACGGATGGTATCAGTAGGCGGTCGTTTCTTTAGCCGCCGCATCTCCGTGAAGGATGGCTTCCCGGTTGAGAAAACGGAGAACATTCCACATCTAGCAAGCATCCTCAATCGCTTTCCCCTTCTTATTCTGGATGGAGAGGTATATTACGAGGGGATGTCATCCAATGAGGTAACCTCTATTATGGGAGCTTCTCCCGACAAGGCTTGCCGCCGCCAGAGTTTCGGAGACGTAAAAGTAGAAGGTGACGACATCTACTGGCGCATGGATTTATTCAAGGAATGGCAAAAGCTCGACAAGAGCGGAAAGGAAGATTTTTCCAGCCGGAAAGAGCCGCTTGACTACGTTATATTCGACATCTTGCGGGACTTGGATGGAAACTGGTTGATTGATCTTCCATGGAAGGTACGCAGGGCAAGACTCCTAAAGACGTATGCAGATATTTGCATGCAACTAGGTGTAGCTATCCTACCCTATATCAGCGTCTCTGAGGTAGAAGCCGTAAACAAGCGGGAATTCTACAGCAATATCTTGCGTAGCGGCGGAGAAGGGGTAATCCTCAAGAACGTTGAAGGAAAATACGTTCCCGATAAGAAGCCGTCATGGAACTGGGTAAAGGTAAAGAAGCACATTACCGATGACGTGGTTATCATGGGCTTCAAGCCCGCCGTCCGTGAGTATGAGGGAAAAGAAATCACCGATTGGAAGTTTTGGGAAAGCGAAGACGGAGAAAAGGTGGCACTTGACGGAGAAGCCCACGCCAACCAGTTACAGAAAGAAACTGGAAAGGCGTACTACCCTGTGACCAAGTTCTACTTTTACGATTGGGTTGGGGCGGTCACATTCGGTAAATTTGACCCTACCAACGTAGTGGAGATATGTGACAGGGATGGCAGTAACTGCAATAACTATCCTCAACTTAAAGAGCTAGGTTTCTGCTCTGGTATCACAGACGAGCTTCGTGAAACGATGTCCAAGAACCCTGAAAGCTTCATTGGAGAATGCATGGAGATCGGTGCAATGGAAGTGACCAAGGATGGATTTTACCGCCACCCTCAGTTCAGCCGCATGCGCCCAGATAAGAATCCATCGGAATGTATCGTTCAGGGGGAATAGTATGGTATGGCTCGTTACAATAAACACGGCTATATTACTTGCATTCATCTCCTTTATGGTGGGGCTGATAATGGGAGCTTCATTGAATTGGTGGGACAGTAGAAAGAAGCCCTACTATAAAGATACAGGAGGTTCCGATGGCAAAGAAGAACGGTACAGCGCGGTACGCCAAACACTACACCAACGACAACGGTATAGTGAGGAGAAACATGGAAAAGAACATGCTGTACAGCCAGTACAAGAAGCATATCCTGCTGGAAAAGATCAAGGGGCTTCATAGACCGCCAAAACGTAACTGGCTACAGCGAATATTTGATTGGATAAAGAGGGCATAAGCCCTCTTTTTCTTTGTCAACTTATGCTCATATATAACGATTACTATTACGAAGGGAGTGAAGACATGATCGGCTATACAAACTACTGTCCAAAGTGCGGTAAACCATCTTCTATGACGTTAGAGGAAATGGAGTGCGACAAGTCTCTTATGGCTTGGTGTAATCACTGCAATGAACCTATCAGCCTTACCTTCTCATTGGAAACTTTCAACCGATGGTGGGAGCGATACGATGCGGGAGAGGATGAGCTAAAGCCGCCCATATCAAAGAAAACATTGTTGCAGTTAAGTAAGATCGAAGAAATTTTACGTGAGGATGAAGAATGCTATCTCGATAAAGTAGAGATTCACTTCAAAGACTTCACAGACTACGGCTACAAGGAGGAAGAAAATGTTTCAGGTGAACATAACAGTGAGGTTAAGTAACGGGGAGAGGTTCTCATTTTCGTACTACGAAGATGGGTTAAATACAAATGACCTTGAGTCCGCACGGCACGATATAAGGAAGTCATTTAACAACCTACTCTTGTCTAAGAGAGTGACTTCTTTCGTATCTTGCTTAGGAGCTATTGTATTTATTAACATGGGGGACGTTTCCACTATGACCATAGATGTAAAGGAGGTTACCGAGGATGAGCTTAGAGAGAGTAAACCTATCTAATAGTGCAATGGACAGATTGTCACAATGCCCCTTATCTTATTACCATAGCTACGTTAACCCTGACCGCCCGGAGAAGACAGGAGTGACGGACTTCTATGCTAACTATGGGACGTTGATTCACTTTTTCGCTGAGATGTTCCCCCGCACCAACTTCTACCGAGATATGGAATGGCGGGACAATAAAGAAAAAGAAGAAGAGAACGTAGATAATGTTCTCAACTCCTATGGTAACTTACTTATGGAAAGCGATATAAAGTTGGACTTCCCTAAGATGATGGCTATCTACGATGAACTGTTCCCGCTTATCGACTTCCCCAAGGAGGAAACCAAGGAGGAGTATTATGTACAGGGAGTAAAGTTCATCCAGCACCTTGAGACAATGGACTGGACAAAAGTCATCGGCATTGAGCAGTACTTTCGTATTGAGCTTGAAGACGGTATCTCACCGATCACAGGACTTATTGACCTTGTGGAAAGAGACGAAAAAGGAATCATTGTCACGGACTACAAGACTTCGAAACCGTATAGCGTGAATGCATCTTTGGCTAAAAACCAGTTGCCCTTGTATGGTCTGGCATGTTTCTTCCTTTTCGGGGAATTCCCTTATAAGTACCGCTATCATTTCACAAGATTCGACAAGATTGTGGAAGTAGAAATTCCCCAAGAACGATTGAAACAAGTCAGGGATATGGTTAAATTCAAGAACATGCAGGTACTGTCTTACTACAACCAAGGCAAGTTCCCGGCACAATACAGCGAGTTCTATTGTAAGAACTTCTGTGGTTTCTCCCACATCTGCCCTACCTATGCCATGTTTAACCCTTCTTCTGGAAACTGACCACCCCGTCCTCTATAACGTATGGGGTCTTTTCCTCACTAAGGAGACAAAGCTTTCTAGCTTTCTCCATGATGTTGAGTATTACTTCATGAGTAGTATTAAGCTCTTTGTTCTCCTGAGTGAGGGAGTCGTTTTCCTCTCTCAGCTTCGCTACTTCTCTAGCAAGCCGATTATTGTCATCTACTAGTCGCGACAGACTGCCGATTAAAGATTCCAGAGAATCCCTGATATCGTTTACTGATTCCCTGTTATCGTTACTGGCATTTCTAGGAAGTATGACTTTATACCAATGGTTGCGGCAGATGTAAAACGTGGTTCCAAGCGTCTCGGAAGCCTTCTGTATACCGTCCCTGACGGTGCTTGACTCCCTCACTGATTGAATCAAAACATTCTCCTCATTTTCCGTCCACTCGAACGTAGTTCTAGCCAAGGCTAAAGACATTTTCATCATCCTTTCATTATTTGTCTCAATTATACCTAAACTTTTTACCAATTGCAACGATTACTACTTTGTCAGTCATTAGAAATTTATGGAGGAATGCATTTATGACATTATTAGGTGGATACATGACTACATTTTCAGGAAAACATTTCTATCCATTGAGTCCAGATAAATCTATGTTTCATCTGGAAGACATGGCTAGAGGACTTTCACATGAAAACAGAGCCTGTGGTCAGACAACATTGCCTATGACGGTAGCCCAGCACAGTGTAAACGTAGCTAGAATTCTACGAAAGTTGGGATACAGTACACGTATTCAGTTTATCGGATTAAACCATGACGACTCAGAAGCATACATTAAGGATATTCCATCTCCCCTTAAAGAGTGGTTGCCTGACTACAAAAAGGTAGAGGAAGAAGTCCAGCGCGTAGCTTATGAGTGGGCAGGTCTTGGCATCGTGACAGAAGAGGAATACGCTCCTGTACACATGGTAGATAAAATGGTCTTTCCTGTGGAAGCTAAATTCTTTATGCCACAAGCCCGCCACGAAATCGACCCTAGACTAGCGGATATGGTTATTGAACCATGGTCTCCTTCTAAGGCTCGCGAAGTCTTTAAGAGGGAGTTTCTATTCCTTGAAGGGAGACTACGCCGTGGGAAACAATTTACCCCTTCGTCCAATCGTTGATTACGGAAAATACAAAATTTCAGAGATGAAGCTGAAAGTGTTTTCCGAAAAGTGGGCGCAAGCCACTTGTCCCAAGTATGCCCTAAATGCAGAAGATGCATTCATTAATATTACGTGGCTTCCTTGGGACGGGCTTATTTATTTTAACTTTGAGGAAAAGCTTAAATTTAAAATGAAGGAATTCGTTGCAAAGCTTGAGCGGCACAACGACAAGGTTGACAAATATAACCAAATAGCTAAGCGGGCGATAGGACGTTAAATTAACGTCCTATTTCTCTTATACTTAGGTAAGACAAAACAAAGGAGGTAGTTCAAATGAGAGTGAGTGATTACCGCGATAAGCTTAACGATCTGGAAATTAAGCGAGCGGAGATTATAGACGTTCACGATAACTATGCCTACGGATTCCCTAAGTCCGTTCTGGCAAATGCAAGAATAAAGGTACAAGGTGAGATTGATGCACTACTCAACCTTGATTTAATGCCTATGCCTGTAATTGTATCCATTTCTACGGACAGCACGAAGACTATTGTGGTGGGAGATTCCTTGCCGCTTCTGGTCGTAGCCACCTTATCTGACGGTTCCGTGAAGGATGTATCCAAAGGGTATACTACAGTCACAAGCACACGGGACGTAGATATTGCCTACGACAATGAAGGAAAGATTACTAACGTAGATGCATCTGGTTACCTTGTAGCAGGTAAAGAAGTATTCAAAATCGTCAAGACGTTCTCCGGCTGGAATGTGTACTCTAAAGGAAGAGGTAGTCTTGAAATCGTTGTCGATGAGGATGAGGTTAACTTGCTTCATATCGTTGATATCGCAGGGAATGAGATCGGTCTATCCTTTACTGTGGACGGCGAGCAAGCTACAGGAGATAACTGGCTCATTGAAGTAGAAGGACGGGAGACTGGGACGACATACTCTTCATCTAATGAGAATGTGGCTACGGTCAATGCAAATGGCATCATAACTGCTGTGACGGAAGGTACTGCAACCATCACTGTACAGAACAACGGGCAGACAAAAACCGTGACTGTAACG